>Ga0315268_10004499_pt1 | contig 15135 bp, 14 predicted proteins | sample C1_top_MG_FD_204535 | JGI IMG/M metagenome (GOLD analysis project Ga0315268, IMG submission 204535) | Sediment microbial communities from Yellowstone Lake, YNP, Wyoming, USA - C1_top | ecosystem: Environmental > Aquatic > Freshwater > Lake > Sediment | place: USA: Wyoming | collected 2017-08-01
AGTGATCAAATTCCAGCAGCTCCGGCAGGTCGAGGTGGAGCGTTTTCTCGAGCAACCCGCGTGCCTGCGGGCCCTGGAAAGCGAGCGCGGAGAGCTCGAGCGGCCCGAGGGTCACTTTATCGGCGATGATGTAGCGCGCGAGAGCCTGCCGGGCCTTGTCGCGCAGGTCGGCGTCCGTGTCGACGATCACCTGATCTTCCGCTCGATAGAGGCGCAGGTCGGCGACGATGTGCCCTTTGGCGTTCAGGAGCGTGGCGTAGGTGCCCTGGCCGGGTGCGAGCCGGTTGACGTCGTTGCTCACCAGCCGGTGCAAAAAGCGGACGTGGTCGCGGCCCTTCAGGACGAACTTGCCGCGGAAGGAAAAGTCAAACAGGCCCGCCGCCGCGCGCGCGGCCTGGTGCTCGGCTTTCGGGTCCGAGAACCGCGCGGGAACCAGGGCACCGTGGTACTCGCCCAGAGTGGCGCCCTGCGAAACGTGGTATTCAGCGAGTGGGCTGCGGACAGGTTCGGGCATGGCAAACAGTCTAATGTTGAAAGTCGAAAGTTGAAAGGTGGAGACGGGGCTCCCTTACTTTCGACTTTTAACCTTCAACTCTCGACTGCTCTTCAGTTCGAATCCCCCAGGTGAAGGGGGAGGCCGGCGGACTTGAGCTGTTCGGTTGAAATCTGCACCAGCGTGCTGACCCAGGTGGCCATCTTCTGCTCGTTGCGCAGGAGGTCGGCAAGCGTGGTTTTGCTGAGCACCTGGTCCACCACCATCTGGACGGCCTGCCACAGAGAGCGAATCGAGCAGTCGGGAGTGTTCGTGCAGACATCAATCGTGCCCGTGTGGACGTTGCAGAAGCCGGGATCGAAGAGCCGTCCTCCCAGCGCGGCCAAGGCTTCGCCGACGATGATCTCGTGAGGAGGCCGGGCGAGCGTGTAGCCGCCCGCCTGGCCGCGCGCGCTCTTCACGAACCCGCCACGGCGCAGAATGCGCAGGAGCTTGGCGGCATGAGGCACGGAGATCCCCTCCGCCCGGCCGAATTCGGGAAGCGTGAGGCTTCCTCCGTCACCGAGCCGGCCCAGCCGGAGCAAACATCGCAACCCGTATTCTTCCTGGGCGCTGAACTTCATGGGTATCACCTTCTGGCCGCGGCTTCCCTCGCCGCGTGCGCCGCGGCGGCTCCTCAGAAGAACCCGAGCTGGAGCTTCGCGGCTTCCGACATCCGGTCCTTATCCCAGGGCGGGTCCCAGACGACTTCGACTCTCACATCCGTAACCGGCGGGACGTTGCGAATCTTGTCTTCCACCTCGCCGGGCAGGGTCAGGGCCGCAGGACAGCCCGGCGACGTCAAGGTCATCTTCACGTGCACGAACCCGGAAGGCTCCACTTTGACGTCGTAGATCAGGCCGAGGTCGTAGATATTTACGGGAATCTCCGGGTCGTAGCAAGTGCGGATGGCCGCCACGATTTTGTCCTGGAGCGCGACCACTTCCGACACGGTCAGGGGCGATTGCTCTTCCGCCATAATTCGATCACTCCGTCGAAGTCACTTCCCCGGCGCCGCTCAAGGCGCTGTGCAGGGTATGCCACGCCAGGCTGGCGCACTTGACGCGGGCCGGAAACTCCGAGACCCCCGAGAAAACCGCCAGCTTCCCGAGCTGCGGCCCCGTGCCGTTGCCGTGGCCCTTGCCTGTGACCAGGTCGTGGAAGGCGTCAAATAAAGCTTCCGCCTCCGCCCGGGTCTTGCCCTTGATGACCTCGGTCAGGATCGAAGCCGAGGCGGTGGAAATGGCGCAGCCGGAGCCTTCAAAGCTGATGTCGCTGATCTTGTCGCCATCCATCTTGAGGTAGAGGATGAGTTTGTCGCCGCAGAGCGGGTTGTAGCCCTTCGCTTCGCGACTGGCGCCTTCCATCTTCCGGAAGTTGCGTGGCCGGCGGTTGTGGTCGAGGATCATTTCCTGGTAGAGGCCTGAGAGCTCCGACATCAGCTGAACATCTCCTGGACTTTGTGGATTCCCGCGACCAGTGCGTCGATCTCCTCCTTGGTGTTATAGAAAGCGAGCGACGCCCGCGTGGTGGCGGGTACGCCGAAGCGCTCCATCACCGGTTGCGCGCAATGATGTCCGGTGCGGACGGCGATGCCCTCCTGGTCGAGCACCGTTCCCGCATCGTGGGGATGGACGCCTTCCATGACGAACGAAATGACACCCGCCTTCTCCCGTGCGTTGCCGATAATCCGCACGCCGGGAATCTTCGCGATGGCTTCCGTGGCGTAGGCCAGCAAATCGTGCTCGTAGGCGGCGATAGCGTCGAGGCCGACTTGATTCAAGTAGTCAATGGCGGCGCCGAGGCCGATGGCCGCGGCGATGTTGGGCGTTCCCGCCTCAAACTTGTACGGAACGGTGTTGTAGGTGGTCTTCTCAAAGGTCACGGAGCTGATCATGTCGCCGCCGCCCTGGTAAGGAGGCATGGCTTCGAGCAGCTTCGCTTTGCCGTACAACACTCCGATGCCCGTAGGACCGAAAAGCTTGTGGCCCGAGAGCGCGTAGAATTCGACATCGAGTGCCTGAACATCCACCTTGAGATGCGGGGCCGCCTGCGCGCCATCCACCAGAACCGGGACGTTTTGCCGGTGCGCCATCCGGACGATTTCGCGGACGGGGGTCACAGTGCCCAGAGCGTTCGAGACGTGCGCGACCGCCACGATCTTCGTGCGCGGGCTCAGAAGCTTCTCGAATTCCTCTAAAATCAGTTCGCCACGATCGTTGATGGGCGCCACGCGCAGCCGGGCGTTCTTATCCTCGCAGAGGATTTGCCAGGGAACGATATTCGAGTGGTGTTCGAGGGCGGTGATGAGCACCTCGTCGCCGGCGCCGACATTCTTCCGGCCGAAGGTTGAGGCCACCAGGTTGATCGCCTCGGTGGTGCCCCGGACAAAGACGATTTCGCGCCACTCGCGGGCGTTGAGGAAACGCTGCACCTTGAGGCGGGTTTCCTCGAAGGCCTGGGTCGCCCGCTCGCTGATGAGGTGGACGCCGCGATGGACGTTGGCGCAGTCCTGCGTGTAGAAGCGCAGCAAGGCGTCAATCACCGCTTTGGGTTTCTGGCTGGTGGCGGCGTTGTCCAGGTAGACGAGCGGCTTGCCATAAACCTTCTGCTTCAGGATGGGGAAATCCTCGCGGATTCTCCGGATGTCGAAAGCGGGTGGGGAAGGTTCCGAGGCCTGAGCTCGAACGACCTCGCGCGTTACTGCCATGCTGCTGCCTCCCCTCGTCAGGTTGTCGCCAGGCGCGCGCACAGGGTTTCTTTGAGCCGGTCACGGAAGGGCTGATAATTGACCCGGTCGATGATGTCGTTAGCGAAGGCCACCGTGAGCAGGCTCCGCGCTTCTTCCAGGCCGATCCCCCGCGAGCGCAGGTAGAAGAGCGCTTCGGGTTCGATCTGGCCGATGGTGGCGCCGTGCGTGCACTTGACGTCGTCGGCGAAAATCTCGAGTTGCGGTTTGGTGTTGATGACCGCGTCGTCGGAGAGCAACAGGTTCTTGTTGCTCTGCTTCGAGTCGGTCTTCTGGGCCCCCGGACGGACGATGATCCGGCCGTTGAAGACCCCGGAGGATTTCCCGTCCAGGATGCCCTTGTAGAATTCCCGGCTGCCGCAGTGGGGCTGGGCATGGTCAATCGCCGTGTGATTGTCCATGTGCTGCCCGCCGCGGACTATGTAGAGGCCGTGCAGCAGGCCCTCGGCGCCTTCGCCGTCGAGGACCGTGGTGAGGTCCTCGCGGTCCAGCGCGCCGCCGAACTGCAAGGTGTGGGTCCGCACGCTGCTCGAACGGCCCTGGTGCACCACGACCGTCGCGATGTGGCTGGCGGAGAGGCTTTCCTGCTGGTACTTGCAGTAGTCCACCACGGCGCCTTCGCCGCCTACGATTTCTGTCACTGCATTGGTGAAATAGGGACCGTCGTCCAGGCCCAGATACGCCTCGATCACCGTGGCCTGGGCCTCGCGAGCGATCAGGAGAAGATTCCGGGGTTGCCGGAGGGTGGGTTGCGTCTGCCCACCTCGAGTCGAAACGTAGAGCAAATAGGCCGGCTTCTCCAGGACCACGCCCTTGGGTATCTCCACGTAAGCCCCGTCTTCGAGAAAGGCGGTGTTGAGGGCGACGAAGGGATGATTCCGGTAATCGGCGTAGCGGGCGAGGTGGGTCTCGAGCGTCGGAAGCTTCGCGGCCAGGGCCTCGGCCAGGCTGCCCAGCTTGGCGCCGGCCGGCAGCGCGCCGGGCGACGACAGTTCGCGGCTGTAGCGGCCGTTGACGAAGACCAGGCGGCTACACCCGAGGTCGAAAAACGGCGAGGCCTTCAACTGCTCGATGGCCGCGGCGCTCAAGCCGTCCGAGGCAACTTCATAAGGTGTGTTCGCGATGGAACTGACGTTCGTGTATTTCCAGTCTTCCTGCTTGGTCGTCGGGAAACCCAGTTCGGCGAAGCGGTCGATGGCAGCTTTCCGGACCTCCTGGACCCATGACGGTCCGAGGCGCGCCAACCGGTCCTGCTGGGCCGAGAACGTCGCAAGGTGCGTGCCTTGATAATCCTTAACGGTGGTCATTGATTTGTGAATCTCGGGTCGAGGCGGCTTGATGCCGCCATCGTCATGGTGGCGGGATCAACCCGCCGCTACACCTATCTTGCGCCTGCCGTAATCGGTTCTTCTTCCAGCCAGCCGTAACCCTTCTGCTCGAGCTCGTGAGCCAGTTCTTTGCCGCCGGACTTGACGATCCGGCCGCCGGAAAGCACGTGCACGAAGTCGGGGACGATGTAATTCAAGAGCCGCTGGTAGTGCGTCACCACGATGATGCCACGTTCGGGGCTGCGCATGGCGTTCACGCCGCGGGCGACGATCTTCAGCGCGTCGATGTCGAGCCCCGAGTCGGTCTCGTCCAGGATGGCGAGCTTGGGCTCCAGCACCGCCATCTGGAAAATCTCGTTGCGCTTCTTCTCCCCGCCCGAGAAGCCTTCGTTGACCGGGCGGTTCATCAGGCTCTCGTCCATGTCGAGGAGCTTCATCTTCTCCTTGACCATGCCGAGGAAATCCATGGCGTCAACCTCTTCCAGGCCCCTGGCCTTGCGGGCCGCGTTCAGCGCAGAGCGCAGGAAATACAGATTGCTCACCCCGGGGATTTCCACGGGGTACTGGAAGGCCATGAAGACACCGGCACGCGCGCGGTCTTCGGGTGACATCTCGAGCAGGTTCTTGCCCTGGTAGATGACTTCGCCTGAAGTGACGCTGTAAAGCTCGCGGCCCGCCAGAACCTGCGCCAGCGTGCTCTTGCCCGAGCCGTTGGGGCCCATGATGGCGTGCACCTCGCCTGCCTTGATCTCCAGGTTGATGCCACGAAGGATTCCCTTGTCACCGACCGTGGCGAACAGATTCTTGATCGTTAGCATTCAACTCTCCCGACAACATCTGAAACTGGAAACTCGAAATTCGAAACTCGAATCTCTGCCCACCTTTTCAATCCAAAATCTAAAATCCAAAATCAAACATCACCCAACGGACCCTTCCAGGCTCACGCCCAGCAGTTTCTGCGCTTCGACGGCGAATTCCATGGGCAGTTCCTTAAAAACCTGCTTGCAGAAACCGTTGACGATCATCGAGACGGCGTCTTCGCTCGCAAGACCGCGCTGGCGGAGATAGAAGATCTGCTCTTCGCCGATCTTGGAAGTCGAAGCCTCGTGCTCGACCCGCGCGGTGGAGTTCTTGACCTCGAGGTAGGGGAAGGTGTGGGCGCCGCACTTGTCGCCGATCAGCAGCGAGTCGCACTGCGAGTAGTTCCGCGCGCCCTTCGCTCCGGGCAGAATCTTCACCGCGCCTCGGTAGCTGTTCTGCCCATGCCCGGCGGAGATGCCCTTCGAGACGATGGTGCTCTTCGTGTTCTTCCCGATGTGGATCATCTTCGTGCCGGTGTCCGCCTGCTGGTAATTGTTCACCACGGCCACGGAGTAGAACTCGCCGATGGAGTTCTCGCCCTGAAGAATGCAGCTCGGATATTTCCAGGTAATCGCGGAGCCCGTCTCCACCTGCGTCCAGGAAATCTTGGAATTCACGCCCAGACACTTGCCGCGCTTGGTCACGAAGTTGTAGATCCCGCCCTTGCCTTCCTTATCGCCCGGATACCAGTTCTGCACGGTCGAGTACCTGACGGTGGCGTTGTCGTGGGCGACCAGCTCGACCACGGCGGCGTGGAGCTGGTTCTCGTCGCGCATCGGCGCCGTGCAGCCTTCCAGGTAGCTCACGTAAGCGCCTTCGTCCGCGATGATCAGCGTGCGCTCGAATTGCCCCGTATTCTTGGCGTTGATGCGGAAGTAGGTGGAGAGTTCCATGGGACAGCGCACGCCCTTCGGCACGTAGGCGAAGGAGCCGTCGCTGAAGACCGCGGAATTGAGCGTGGCGAAGAAGTTGTCGGTGTAGGGGACAACCGAGCCGAGATACTTGCGCACCAGGTCGGGATGCTCGCGGACCGCCTCGGAAAAAGAGCAAAAAATGATCCCCAGCTCGTTGAGCTTCTCCTTGAAGGTGGTCGCCACCGAGACACTGTCAAACACCGCGTCCACAGCGACGCCGGCCAGGAGCTCGCGCTCCTTGAGCGGGATGCCCAGCTTTGCGTAAGTCTCGAGCAGCTTCGGATCGATTTCCTCCAGGCTCTTCGGCCCTGTGCCCGCTTTCTTGGGCGCCGAGTAGTAGCGGATGGCCTGGTAGTCGATGGGCCCGAACTTGACGTTCGCCCACTTCGGCTCCTGCATCGTGAGCCAGTGACGGTAGGCCTTGAGGCGCCATTCCAGCAGCCACTCGGGCTCGTCTTTCTTGGCGGAGATCAGCCGGATGACGTCTTCGTTGAGCCCCGGGGGCACCGTCTCCTGCTCGATGTCCGTAACGAAGCCGTATTTGTACTCCTGGGTTGCGAGAAGTGCGACATCACTCTGGGATGTGGGCATCCGGTATTTCCTCCCTTGCGGAACTCTAAGGAGGGCGGTTCAACGCCAGAAAGCAGACTGGCCCCCTCAAGCTTCCGCTTCATCCTGCGTCCAAAGCTAACCCTACTAAATCCATACTTTAAAGTCAAGTATTTCTAAGCCTTTGTAAGACAAATAGTTCCTATGTCTACATAAAGGTCAAGTTTGCATGGCCAAAGGCAAATAACAGGGGTTGAAAGGGGAAAGAACTAGGTTGAAGTGCCATAGCGGGGAAGCCCCGCTGGGCTTGCCCGAACCCCCAGTCGCGCGCGTGATGACGCGGGCCGCAGTCTATTCACCGCGGCCGAGCCTTGCGAGCCTGCTGGACTTCGGTTTTGTGCCGGTAGTAAACTGCCGGTCGTTTCCGGGATCATTTTGAGTGACCGTGGTCTCGAGGTCCGTTTGATAAAGGAGTGAAACCATGATGACAAGACGCGCCAAAGCAGCGGTACGCGCCGGGTGGGTGATTGCCGCGCTCCTGGGCCTGAGTGCGCTGGGATATGCGCAAGGTCCGGAGATCGCCCCGACTCCTCCCATGGGCTGGAACAGTTGGAACCATTTCGCGTGCGAGGTGAACGATAAGGTCGTGCGGGGAGCCGCGGACATGCTGGTCTCGAGCGGCATGAAGGCCGCCGGATACGTTTACGTGAATATCGATGATTGCTGGCAGGGCCAGCGCGATGAGCAGGGCGTGATCCATCCCAATTCGAAGTTTCCCGACATGAAGGCGTTGTCGGATTACGTTCACAGCAAGGGGCTGAAGCTGGGCATTTACTCTTCCCCGGGGCCCAAGACCTGCGCCGGATTCGAGGGGAGCTTCGGCCACGAGGGGCAGGACGCGCAGACGTACGCGCAGTGGGGGATCGACTACCTGAAGTATGACTACTGCAGTTTCAAGGGCGATGTGCCGGAGCAGATTGCCGCCTACAAGAAGATGCACGACGCGCTCGAGAAGAGCGGCCGCGCCGTCGTCTTCAGCCTCTGCCAATATGGGATGGACCGGTCGTGGTCGTGGGCGCCGTCGGTGGGCGGGAACCTCTGGCGGACGACCGGGGACATCAGCGACGACTACGGCAGCATGGCCTATATCGGTTTTGGCCAAAACGGCCTGGAGCGCTTCGCGGGTCCCGGGCACTGGAACGACCCGGACATGCTCGAAGTCGGCAACGGCAAGATGAGTCATGACGAATATCTGACGCACATGAGCCTGTGGTGCCTCCTGGCGGCGCCGCTGCTGGCTGGCAACGACCTCTCGAAAATGACGCCGGACACCCTCGCCATTCTCACCAATCCCGAGGTCGTGGCGGTGAACCAGGACGCGATGGGCGTTCAGGGCCATCGCGTGTGGCAGGAAGGGCCGCTGGAGGTCTGGGCCAAGCGGCTTGCGGATGGCAGCAAGGCCGTGGGCCTCTTCAATCGCGGGGAATCGATGATGGCGGTCACCGCGAAATTCCAAGACCTGGGAGTCGGCGACACGGCCACGGTGCGCGACCTGTGGGCCCGGAAAGACCTGGGAACCTTCAAGGAGGGTTTCACTGCCCAGGTGCCGCCCCACGGGGTGGTGCTGGTTAAGGTCAAATAGACATTTCCAGGAAGGGCTTGATGCGCGCGCCTCGCCGTTTTCCGGCGAGGTGACGCGCGGAACGCCGCTGCGAGTTGTCCCATGAAGATTCCACGCTCCTCACCAGGGGAAAGCAAACCGCTGGCCGGACACTGCCACCATGCCTGGCAGCACCAGGAATCGCCCTACGCCGTTGCGCAGTTGTGCAAGTACTGCAAACTGTTTCGCTATAAGGCCAGCCTCACCGCGGACTGGGAATATCGCGCGCCGATTCCTTTCGGCAAGGTTGAGCCCGAGTAGAGCGGAACCACCTTCCTACCAGGGACTGGGGAAAAGGGCGCGGACCGAAACCGCTTCGGCCAGCGCCTGCGCCAGCGACTCCGCGGGGACCAGCTTGTTTTTCCGGAAAACCACCAGCCAGTTGCCCGCCTTCTGCACGGAGACGAGCGGCTTCTCCTGGCGCGCGAAGAAATCGACCGCGTGCTCCAGGAACACGCTCCGCACTTTCTCGGAATCCTCGACCCAGAGGTAATACTCTGAGGAGAATTCAGGGTGGTCGGGGAACTCTATCCCTTTGTCGGCGGCCGCCCGTAGCGCGGCGGCCAGAACCTCTATCATGGAGGAAGTGGCGGCCGGCGCAGCGCCGAGCGCGAGACCCGAGCTCACCATCTGCCGCTCGGCGGGGCTTCCCCGCGGGGCCAGGGAGAAGTCCGGCAGATCAAGGCCTTTCACCTCGAAGCAGAAAGCGGTCTGCTCGCGCGCCGACTGCGCGCTGCCCCGCGTAGAGGTCGTGTACCAGCAATCGCAGACGGCCACCGCCGAGGAGCCGCTGCGGCCTCGCAGCAGGTTGACGATGGTACCACGCCGGATCGAGGCGAGACAAAAGAGGGGAACCTTGCCGATGCCTTCGTCGAGCAGTGCCTGGCCGTCGGGGTCGAAGGAGAAACCCATCTCGAGCGCCGCCTCCGACATCTGCCGGGCCCGCCGCCGTCGCCGGTAAGCCGTCCAGAGAGCCGACCCCACCACCAGAACGAAAACGGCAGCGACGAACAACAGAATGATGAGCGTATCACTCCGCATGGCGGGCGGACCGTTTCGCGCCGGAATTGAGTGGTAGCGCCGAGTTGTTCTTTAACTCCGCGGCTTGGTCTTCGGCGTTTACGCTGCCGAACCAAGAACTTTTGGACTTACAGCCCGGTCGACCGCGCTCGATCTATTTCCCGCCGGCGGAGGGTTCAATCTTCTCGATGACGATGGCGCGCGAGCCGCCGCGCTCGTAGACCTTGCCGGTGACCGTCACGTGTTTCGCGGCATAGGGGAGCAGGCGCGCGTTCTGGCCTTTGGCGGGCATCGTTGCGGAGATCGGCCAGTAAATCGTTCCATCGTCGGCGAGGATCACCAGCGGCGAGCCCGCCTTCGCGCAGGCGACGGCGCACTCGGCACTGGCGGGTTTGGTCAGGTTCTTGGTGAAGGCGCAGGCCGAGTCCAGGACGTATCCCTTCACCGTGGAGTTCTCTGCGGCGCGGGCGGAAATCAGGCTCATGGCGACGGCCGCGAAAGCCGCCAGGAGACCTGCAAACAGTTTTGCCTTTCCCATCGCTTTTCCTCCCAGGTGTGGTTGGGTCCCTCGACCCTGAGGTGGTGGAATAGAATCATGCCAGAGGCTGGATTGCAAGCGCGGCCGACTGACGACCGCGAGCCACCCGCGTCCTGTTCAACAATATCGCCATACTGGAAGATGCCCGGAGGTTTGAAGCGCTTGCCTCTCGGAAGTGACTCCCAGCGGCGCGGGGGAGCGAACGGCGCCGGCGCGCTCGAGGGGATTCCCCGGGCTCGGCCCAGACACGTCTGTGTTATACTCGGCCCATTCATAAGTGAGTATTCTTTCCCATGAAGACTTGCCCCACCTGCCAAGGCAATTATCCGAACAATTTCGCAGTATGTCCTCAGGACGGGACGCCGCTCGTGGACGCCGGGGCGTGGACTGAGGGCAGCGTGGTTCGCGGGAAATACGAGATCCTGGCCAAGATCGGGCAAGGCGGCATGGGGTCCGTCTACAAGGCCCGGCATCTGGCCTTCGACGAGTTGCGGGCCTTGAAGGTGATGTCTCCGGAGCTCCTGAGCGACCAGCTTTTCGTCAAGCGCTTCAAGCACGAGGCGGTGATCACGCGCAAGCTCCAGCATCCCCACGCCGTGCGGGTGGACGACATCGACGAGTCCGAGGACGGCCGCCCCTTCATCGTGATGGAGTTCATCGAAGGGCGCAGCCTGAAGAAACTGATCGAGGACGAAGGGCCGCTGGCGGTGCCCCGGGTGTGTTCCATCATCAAGCAGGTGGCCTCGGCGCTCGACGCGGCGCATCGGCTGGGCATGATCCACCGCGACATCAAGCCGGACAACATCGTGCTGGTGGAAACGCCGGAAGGCGAGCAGGCCAAGGTGCTCGACTTCGGCATTGCCAAGATGAAGGAGGCGCGCCTGAGCGAGACGGCGGGCATGACTCTGACCGGCACCGGAGTGGTGATCGGAACGCCGCAGTACATGTCCCCGGAGCAGGCCATGGGAAAGCGGGGCGACGAGCTCGACGGGCGCTCCGACCTCTACTCGCTGGGCATCGTGATGTACCAGATGCTGACCGCCGATTTGCCCTTCAAGGCCAATACCACCATGGAGATGCTTCTCGCCCACATGCAGAAGCTTCCCACGCCCATCCGCACGCTGCGTCCGGACCTGCCGATTGCCGATTCCATGGTCAGCCTCACCATGAGGTTGCTGGAGAAAGACCGCGACCAGCGGCCCGCCAATGCCCGGGCCCTGATCCAGGAGATCGAGCGCGTGGAGAAGGGCGCGGCGCCGGTGGGCGCGACACGCGCCCTCGAGCCCACCCGCGTCGTCTCCCCGAGGGAGATGCAGTCGGCCCCGGCGGGGGTTGCGGCCAGACCTGCGGCCCCGGCGGGTGAGCCGCGCCCGCCCGCCGCCCCGAAACCCGCGCGCGTCGCGGCGGCGCCCGTCAGGCCGGCGGTGGCGCCTCCGGCCAGAGAATCGCGCTGGGGAATCTGGGTGGCTGCGGTGATCCTTCTCGTGGGGCTGGGTGGAGGAGGATGGTATATCTCCACGCGACGGAGCGGACCCGCGCCGGAAATGCCAAAGGGGACGACGCCCGGCACTGCGCAGGGTCCCGCCACGCAGCAGGCGGCGCCGAATCCTCAGGGTACCTTCAGCCCGGCAACTTCTTCAGCCGGCTCCCCGACGGCCGGTTCACCCGCCTTGCAGCAGGAGAGCGCGGGCAGTCCCGGTCCGACGACCTCCCCGGAAGGGTCGGCGCCGGCGAATCGCCGTCCTCCTCCGGGTCCGAAGCCGGTGCGAGCGGCGACGTCGAGCGGCGTAAACATCGCGGCCCCCGCGGGACCTGGCACGCCGCCGGCGGTCGATCCCAAGAAAATCAAGGCGGCCCTTTCCATGGGGGACGTTTTCTACAAGCGGGGTGAGTACGACGCTGCCATCAGCGCCCTCGAGGAGGGATTGAGACTGGATCCCAACAATCCCCAACTCAGGCAGAATCTCGACATGGTCAAGAAGGCGAAAGCCGCGGAGCAACGCGTGCTGCAATAGCGCTGCCCGCAGTATCTTGTTTCGCCCTGACGTTCGCCGATCCCCACGAAACTGCCTCAGGAATCTGCCTCCCGCCGAGGCCCTAAGGTTTTGGGCGGGACTTGACGATGAGAATCTCAGCGAATATAAGGGACCTTCGGCCATGGTGGGACGTCGCTTCTGGACAACATCCCTTCCGATTCTTCGCCACACCCTTCGGGCGTTGCCGGCGGCCCTCCTCGTCGCGTCGCTGGCCCTGCCGCACCTGGAGGCGCAGACCCCCAAGAAGCCTCTGACCCAAAGCGAAGTGCTGGAGTTGCTGAAAGGTGACGTGCCCTCGACGCGCGTCGGGGAGATTGCGCGAGGCCGCGGGATCAGCTTTGCAATGACTTCCGAGACCGAGAGCGAGTTGCGCGACGCGGGCGCCACCGAGGAGTTGATCAAGACGCTGCGGCAACTCGCGCCCAAGCCGCAGGCGCCCGCTGCAGCGCCCGTGCTGCTGATTGAGGCGACGCCCGGCGGCGCGCAAGTGTACGTGGATGACGAGCCCGTGGGAACGACCAGCCCCGAAGGCCGGCTGAAGCTGACCCGCTTCAGTCCGGGCGCGCACCGGGTCCGCCTGTCGCTCGAGGGTTACCGGGACGTCGAGCAGCCGGTGACGCTCGAAGCGGGCCAGACGGCACGCGTGACCGCGGCGCTCGAGGCCGGCTCGAGTCCCGCTCCACCCTCCTCCCCGCCGTCCGCGAACCCGACGACGGCGGCAGCGTCGGGCACCGCCACCCTATCCTTTCCGGTCGTCCACGACCACGGCCCTCCCCCTCCGAATTACTGCACGGGCATCATGACCATTGGGAATGGCAGGGTCGCTTACCGGAGCATGAACGGCATCCACTCCTTCGAGATTCCCGTCAGTGCGATAAAAGAAGCCAAGAAGAATGCCGTTTATTTGGCGGCCTACGGAGGGTTCCACATCAAGCTCAAGAAAGGGACGATCTATAACTTCGCGGTGATCGATCCCCTAGGCCAGTTCCAGCCCCCCGATGCGCTCCTGTCCGCGCTCGACCAGGCGATGGGCAAGTAGCGCCCCGCGCCTTGACTTCCCCTTACCCCAAACCCATACTGAAATCTCGGCGTAGGGGAGCGCTCGGCGCTCCCCATGAGACTTTCCCCAGCGGCATCATCGGCATGCACCAAGGCAGGGCAGAGAGCCATTCCGGTCAGGCACTGCTCGTGGATCTCTACGAGCTGACGATGGCGGCGGGGTACTTCGAGCACCACGTGGATTGCCGCGCCACCTTCGAGCTTTTCGTGCGCCACCTGCCCGCCGAGAGAACCTACCTGGTCGCCGCGGGCCTCGACGCCGCGCTCGACTACCTGGAAAGCCTCAATTTCACCGATGAGGACGTTCGCTTTCTCCGCGCCCAGCCCGCGTTTCGGACGGTTTCCCCGGAGTTTTTCGATTACCTGCGCGGATTTCGTTTTAGGGGCGAAGTCCACGCGGTCGAGGAAGGGACGCCAGTCTTCGCCGACGAGCCGATCCTCCAGGTCACGGCGCCCATTCTCGAGGCGCAGGTCGTGGAGACTTATCTGCTCTCGGTCATCCACTACGAAACGCTGGTGGCCTCGAAGGCGGCGCGCGTCGTGCACGCGACGCAGGGCCGGGGGGCGCTCGAGTTCGGCACGCGCCGCGCCCACGGTCCGGAAGCGGGCGTGCGCGCGGCCCGGGCGGCTTATCTGGCAGGGTTCGAGGCGACCTCCAACGTGCTGGCGGGGCATCGCTACGGCATTCCCCTGGCCGGAACGGCGGCGCACTCGTGGACGCAGGTCTATCCCAGCGAGCGTCGCAGCTTCGAAGCACTGCTCGAGACCTTCCCGGAAACGGCCATCCTGTTGATTGATACTTACGATCCCCTGGCGGGCGCGGAAATCGCCGCCACGCTGGGCCGCAAAGTCCCGGGCGTGCGCCTCGACAGCGGAGACTTGCTGGAGAAAGGCCGCCATGTGCGGGAGATTCTGGACCGTCATGGCTTGCGCGAAACCCGAATCGTGGCCAGCGGCGACCTGAACGAACACAAAATCGCGGCGCTGGTTTCGCAGGGTGCGCCCCTTGATGCTTTCGGTGTGGGGACCGACCTGGTGACGTCCCACGATGCGCCCACCCTGAGCGTCGTCTACAAGCTGGTGGAGACGGAGCAGGGCGGACGCGTCGAATACAAAACCAAATTCAGCGAGCAGAAAGTGTATGCGCCGGGACGGAAGCAGGTCTTCCGGTTTTCTTCCGGAGGGCGCTACCACCATGACCTCATCGCCTGCGCCGGCGAGTCTTATCCGCAGGCCGAGGCCTTGCTGCATCCCGTCATGGAAGGCGGCCGGCGTCTGCGGCCCTCGCCGCCGCTGGCTGAGCTGCGCTCGAGGACGCTCGCCCGGCTGGGTTGCCTGCCGGAGGCTTATCGGGCGCTCAGCGGCGCGCCCGCCTATCCGGTCTCAAAAAGTGCGGCGCTCGAACGGCGGCTGGAGGAGGTGCGGGAGCGGTATGCTCGCATTTCGCAGCCTTCCCCGGCGATTCGAGCGCGTTGAGGGTTTGGCCATGAACGAAGTCTTTTTCGACGTCGATACGCAGATTGACTTCATGTTTCCCACCGGCAACCTCTACGTGCCGGGAGCGGAGAAGATGATCCCCACGCTCGCCAAGCTCACCGAGTATGCCCGGCAGCAGGGGATTCCGGTGCTCGCTTCCGTCGACGCGCACGGCATCGACGACCCGGAATTCCAGACCTGGCCGCCCCACTGCGTGGCGGGGACATGGGGCCAACGCAAGATCAGCGAGACGCGGTTCGAGAGCCCGGTGATCGTGCCCAACCGGACCGGGGCTTTCACTCCGCCCGCCTCCTGGCCCGCCTCGACCGTCCTGGAGAAGACGACCTACGACGCTTCGACCAATCCGAATTTCGACGCCCTCCTGGCCGCGCTGGGCCGCCGGCGCTTCGTCG
>Ga0315268_10004500_pt1 | contig 15134 bp, 13 predicted proteins | sample C1_top_MG_FD_204535 | JGI IMG/M metagenome (GOLD analysis project Ga0315268, IMG submission 204535) | Sediment microbial communities from Yellowstone Lake, YNP, Wyoming, USA - C1_top | ecosystem: Environmental > Aquatic > Freshwater > Lake > Sediment | place: USA: Wyoming | collected 2017-08-01
CGCCAGGCGGGTGAGCAGCCAGGTGGTGTCACGGGTGGCCTGGGCCGGGACGTCCACCTTTAATAAATCTACATCGGCTGGGAAGCGCTTTTCCATGAGCAGACGGCTAAAATGGGCGGTGAAATGGGCGGCGGCCGAGAAATCCACCTCGGTGGAATAGGACAGGTGCAGGTGCACCTGGGTCTGAAGCGAGATGGCCAGGGCGGGCAGTCCCATGGCGGCGGCCTCCAGGGCGGCACCGACCGTGCCCGAGATGGTGATGCCGGTGGCGACATTCTCCCCGTAGTTGATACCCGAGACCACCAGGTGCGGCTTATTTGGCATGATCTCAAGCAATCCATGCTGGACGGCCTGGGCGGGCGAGCCACCCACGGCGTACACCTCCCACTCCCTGCCTCCCACCTGCACGATCTCACGGGTGATGACCCCGTCCGAAGTGTTGGGCAGGCTGCGTCCCATGCCGGAGGATTGCAGGCGCGGGGCAACCACGGTCACAAAACCCAGGGTCGAGAGCGCCTCGGCTGCCGCCCATAGTCCGGGCGAGCGGATGCCGTCATCATTGGTGAGCAGGATCTGTTTTTTTGTCATGGTTGGATCATCCGGGACATTCATTAAAAGAAGCGGGGGATGGCCCGCTTCATCTGGTGACCCTAAACGAATCTGTTCCGAACCACACCCTTCGCTAAAAATGAGGAGGAAATACGTTTGCTTATGTTTACGTTATTGATTCTAATTGAATGTACTGATTTCAACAAGTATTGATAGCGTTACTATTGAACAATATTAAAAATTATTATCAACATTGATATCTTGACCGATGATTCTAATATTTAATCATGTAGAAATCATTCCATATGCACCATGGCAATAGTTGGATTTGTAATTGTGAGTTCTTACACTAATCTTGGGGATTAAAACATGAACGAACAAGTCACACAACGCAGCCTGGAATTGTTTAAATCAGGTTTTTTCAGCCAAGAAAGTGTGCTGTTAGCGATAACCGAAAATCAGAGCAATTAATCTGATTTGATTCCAAAAATTGCAACAGGGTTCTGCAGTGGTATTTCTAACACCGGCATCTTGCGGATACTTCGTACCGGTGCAACTTGGTAAGATATGCCAAACAGATATCCTTTCCAGCAACTTGCCATTTATTATTTCAATGAATGCCTGGTCGCAAGACTTCAGACTCATCCAAGTTCTAAATAAACGAAAAGTTGAAAACTTCCTAGGCTTTGTTCAACTGGCTTGTATCCTGATCCTAATAAAGTCGTTTGAGAAGAGTTCTAGAAAATAATGTCTGCCAGGGCAACCCTTTTTTCTATTTATCCATGAAAGGAGATTGAATAGGAATATAAAAAATTTATGGATTGCCAATTTGGCCGGTGCTGCCTGATGACCTCTGAAAAAAGACAAACTACCTTTTGACCTTTACCCTCGGTGGGCTTGAGGAGCGGTATTTCATGTGATCATCGTTTTTGAGCATAACGGCAGCGACGATGGATAGGAAAGCTGAGGGGAGGGTTCCAAGGGGATGGAGGTTGAAACATGCATAAAAGTTTGCCCGCGAGGGCCGTGACAAGCAGACAACATGGTGGTTCCCGCGAAAATATTCACAACTGCTGTAAATAGAATGAGATTTAAGTATCTGTTTTTCCTCAAACATTAATATCGAAGCAATTGCCCGCTTTCGATTATGACCGTCTGCCCATTCACCTGGTGTACAAACGGATCAAGACTCTTATATTGCTCGCATGCAACTATGATATAAAGAATTAAACAATGAAAGACACGTAATCCAGTAAAGTTCCACATCGCAGCCATCTTCACCAAGTTGAACTTAACCAACCGGGACGAGGCTGTGTGACAAATGTGTGCGCGGTGGCTGGATCATAAGATAGCCCCTTATACTTGAAAAAAGGAAAAATAATATGATAAAGACAAAATCAACATTTTGGGTCGTTTTGCTGCTGTCGGGACTGCTTGCGGCTTGCAGTAATAAAGTTTCCACGCCCCAGCCGGATGCTATTATCCCTGGCACAGCTATTCCGATTATTGCTACACCAACTACGGCCAATCCGACCAAGGTCGCGGCAGTCATATGGTCTGGCGATCATGCGCCCATTCAGATGGATCTCATCATGACAATTACCGGCAGCTCTGCACCGTTCAAAGAGGTGAGAGGTGTAGCGCTTGACCAGGAAGGTGATATCTATATCGTCGATAGAGGTAACTCGAGTGTTATGAAATTTGACAGCACCGGGAAGTACCTGATGCAATGGGGCAGTCGGGGAAGCGGGGATGGTCAGTTCGATATGATTGGTAACGGTGCAGGGTTTGTGGCTGTGGACTCGCAGGGAAATGTGTATGTAACCGACACGACGCATGTACAGAAGTTCGACAGCCAAGGTAATTTTCTGACCAAGTGGGGAAAGCAAGGCACGGGTGATGGTCAATTCATGCTCGCGCTGGCGATTGCCATCGACCCACAGAACAATGTCTATGTTGTGGACATCGACAACAATAACGTTCAGAAGTTCGACGAAAACGGCAATTTTCTTCTCAAATGGGGTAATAAAGGATCGGGCGAGGGGCAATTCAATAAATCCTCCGCCGTGACGATCGACAACCAGGGCAATGTCCTTGTGGTCGACGTCATGACTGGTCGGCTGCAAAAGTTCGACAGCAACGGCAGGTTCATGAGCCAGGTTTTCCTCGGAAGCGTTGATGGGATGGTTATTGGCCCGGTTGCCCTGGTAGTTGGGCAGCAGGGACAAATCTACATTGGGGAGTTTGCCCACGGTCGTGTTGTCGAATTTGATAATTCCGGAAAACTCTTGGCTGCCTGGGGCAACACAGGAACGCTAGAAGAACAGATGTCCGAAGCTGGCGGTCTGGCAATCGACAAGGATGGCGCGGTGTACGTAGCCGATGCATTCAACCACCGTGTCCTGAAATTCATACAGCACTAATCCCGCCCAATTTGTGTCTGGATTGGGAGAGGGGTAGTTTGGGCGAAGATCCTTACCCAGCGGAGTTTTATTGCTGAGGTCTGGCTACTCATCTAACAGGGCGGGGACGCTTTGGGTCAACTTTTATTGAAAGATCACTTTTTCCTAAAAGAAACGTCAATTTCCCCTTCTGCTCAAAACGCAAACCAGCCAGAAACTCCTCCTTAATCGTGGAATTCTGACTGGTCTTTTCTGATCTGTGTGACCCTGGCGCGATTCGAACGCGCGACCTTTTGCTCCGCAAGCAATCGCTCTAATCCACTGAGCTACAGGGCCATTTGCCATTAAGCGAACGGATTTTATCCCAAATAACAACGCTGGTCAAGATAGGTTGTTGATCGCTGCCATTCGTCCTGGCTGATGAACCACGACTCGTTCGGTTGGGTATTCCCGGGGAGGCTATTGTTCGGCCTCCCCGGGAGACTGTTATTCCAACACATCCGGAAGTTCCTCCGGAACGGCTGCCAGGCTGAGCGGCTTAACCTGCTCACCGAAGAACAACCAGGTCAACCCGATGGAGACTGCATACAGCACAGACGTGATCAGGAACAGGGGCGAGAACCCGTATTTCTGCTGCACCAGCCCGGAAAGATAAGGCCCGACTGCCCAGCCGAAGTTCCAGGACCAGGCGCGCAGGCTGTTGACGCTGCCCTGCTCGGCTTCAACCGTGTGTTCCATGGCATAAGCGTCAAAGAAGGGCGCGGCCATGTTCATGAGCGTGCCGCGCACCAGGAATCCGAGCACGGCCAGCCAGGCGAACGGTGAAAATCCCAGCACCAGCAGGAAGGCCAGGCTGACCCCCTGCGACAGGACGATGGTGCGGATCTTGCCGCCCAGGTTGCCCACCAGGCGCGGGCCAAAGAAGGTAGCCACGCCGATCATCAAAGATGAAACTGCAAACAGGATACCCAGCGCCTGGTCGCTAAGGTGGTGCCTTTCAACGAAGAACAGGTTCAGGTAAGGGATGACCATGGCTGCCCCCAGACCGGTGACCAGGTTGGGCAGCGCCAATTTGATGGTCAGCGGCCGCTTGAAAATGGCCAGGGTGGAGGCCAGGCTGAGATGCTTTTGTGGGACGGATACATCCAATCCCTGCGATTTTGGTTCTCTGATCAGCAGAATGGGCACCAGGACGACAAAACTGGAGACCACGCTGGTCAACAGAACGGCCTGGTAAGCGGCTGAGCTTTGGATACCCAGGTGGAACCAGCCGCTGAATAAGCCGGGCAGGACGCCGGCCAACAGGTTGCCCAGGGTGCTGGCCAGGGGGAAGACTCCGAAGGACAGGCTGAACAGCGTGTCACGGCTTTTATCGTCCGAGACCTTCATCATGAACGGAGCATGGCTCAGGGCGTACAGTTGCCCAAAGGCGCCCCACAGGAAAGCCATGGCGAGCATGATGACTGGCTGGTGCACCAGCAGCATGGTGATGATGCCGATATTGGCCAGGGTAAAACCGATGATCATCGAGCGTTTACGCCCGATGCGGTCGGAGATCATACCGGCCGGCAGACCGAACACCAGGGCGGCGATGGAGGGCATGGCGTTGATCAGGCCGAGGAACTCGCGGCTGTGACCGTCCGCCAGGATGTAGAAATTGAAGAACAAGCCGAAAGCGGTGAACAGTAAACCGTCCAGGAACAACGCCAGCAGGAACAGGCGTGCCGGCTTGCCGAGCCTGCCCACCTGCCCAAACTGTGATCTAAACAGGTTGAGGAGTTTCATAGATTTATTCTCATTTCAAGGCAGTAGAACAAAACTGCCAGTAATCATCAATAATTAACCAATTTACGAACTACTGATCAAACTCAAGCCAGCGGCAGGACCAGGGAGGGCTTCCTGGGGAACAGGACGTTCAACAACACATAAGCGTTATCGTTCCTGGTCATGATATCGGCAAAGGATTGCTCGAGTTCATCAAAACTGCGGTAACCGAACAGCAACTGCAGAAAAGTCAGGTCCGGGAAGAAGGCGTCGCCATCCATACTGGAGGTAGGCTGGAAATCGCTCACGTCGGTGATCTGCCCGGCATTGAATTTGAGTTGCAGGCCGGAGCGGTAGAAGTTCAAACGCAGATCGCCAGTGAATCCGGTTGCCAGGTCGGAACCCGCCAGCCTTTTTTCCAGGGCGGGCAGGATGTGGCGCATGAAACCGGTCAGATCCGGGACGCGCATGAAAAAGGCATACGGGTCGCGCACCTGGGGCAGGTGATCCCGGAAGACGTCATAGGCAGGGTGGCTGGTCCCCAGCCAGAAAGCATAGCCTGTGCGGGATTTTCCAGCCTGCTCGGCAAATTCACCGCCGAACTTCCACAGGTAACGCGCCACCGATGGCGTGACCGATAACCAGGAGACGCCCGGCTTCAGTTCATAGTAGAACAAGACAGCGCCACCAAAATCCCAGTTGAACCAGGGATGCGCCAGGGCTCCCACGGCTTCAGCCGACTGGTTTTCGATGATGCGGATCTCAAGCCGGTTGACATTCTTGGGACTCATGCCCAGCAATTCATAACGCCATTCCTTTTCATTTCTGAGGCAGTAGAGCGCCGAACGCTGTGCGCCGCGCTGGTCGAGTTCCACCAGGAATGGCAGGTCGCCTTCCAGCGCAGGGCGAATGATAAAAGGTTCACTTGCGCCTTCCTTCAGTTTGGGGAGTTGGGGTTCAAACCCCACCCGCCCGCCGCCCAGGTCCAGGGCCATCTCGTAACCGAACTGCCGGTAGTAGTTGGGGATGCCGGTGATGGCCTGGGCCAGATGCCCACGGGACTGGCTGAGGGTGTGCACGGCTTCGAACTGGCTGCGCACCAGGCCGCGCTTGCGGTACTCCGGAAGGGTGCCGACCACTTCAGGTCTTCCAACCCCAAATGGAATACCTGCATAAGTCCAGGTCTGCGAGATCAGGTTGAGGGACGAAACGATCTTGCCCGTCTTCTGCTCCTGCACCAGGGTAAAATCCCCGGGCTCAAAGGAGGGGTGCGGTTGGGTTAACAGGTCGCGTACCCAGGCTCCGATGCGTTCATCCGGCTTGTCAGGACCATCTTCGCTGTGCAGCCGGCTGTTGAAGTCCGCCAGGGCTTCAATATCCCCGGGCTGGGAACGGCGCAGGACCAACCCGTCTCCGAGCTGGCGCAGGATGTCAAGTTCTTGTTGTGTGGAGTCCATGGTCACACCCTTTACAATTGCTATTTAATTAACCATTCGATTTTTATTGAATGATCAAAATGATCCGGTTCAATTCCTCCCGCGCTTGATATAAAAAAAAAGCGGGTTGGTGAGTCAGGTTCCCACAAATTTCCTGATCTCAGACTTGGCCAGTTCGGGATCGGTAAAATGGATCCCGTGCATGCCGAGCGCCTGGGCAGCCTCCACATTCTTCAGCGTATCATCCACAAAGATGGATTCCTGCGGTGATACCTGAAGGCAAGCCATGGCGTGCTGGTAGATGCGTGCATCCGGTTTGACCAGGCCGATCTCAGCCGACAGGGTGATGTCATCGAACAAGTCTGCCAGGTTTTGTTCGCTGATCCAGCCGCGCATTCCGGACCAGGCATTGCTGATCAGCCCGATCTTGAGATGTTGGTGCAGGTTGCGCATCAGAGCCAGCAGGTCAGAGTCCAGGCGGTCGCCGGCGAAAAACCCGGTTTGCAAGGCTTCGACCTGCTTTTGCCCCAGACCCAGGCTGGCTGCCACGTTCTGCCAGTGCAGGCTTTCCGTGATCAAACCCATGGAAGCCTTAAGGCAGGATTCGTTCTGAAAGACAGCCCGGTCGATCTGCTCGTAGGTCATCCCCAGGTTGTGAGCCAGCAGTGTGCGCGGGCCGCGGTCCTCCGTCCTGAGCAGGACACCTCCCAAATCAAAGAAAGCGGCCCGGATGCTCATTTCTTATTTCCAACCTCAGTTTCATCCTCAGGTTTGGCGGCCTTTTCCATGGCTTTCAGGTCAGCCTTCCAGTTTGGGTAGGAGCGTTCCAACCTGGCTTTCTCAACCCGGTTGGCGCGCCGGCATTTGGGGCAATAAACATGAGTATAGGTCAACTTCTCCTCGGACATGGTCTGCAGGGCAGCCAGTTCTTCCTCGTGGCTGACGGCAAACATGGTCTGGCAATATGTGCAGCGTAGTTGCATGGCGTTGCTCCTTTCCTGTATCTTTCTCAATCTAATTGTAACCGCTTGACTGGCTGGCAAGCATTGGGGTGATGGTTAGACAACCAGTTCCTTGCGGTAGATGGTGGCTTGCTTGTATTTGCAGTAACCCATGCCCTGGTACAAACGCAGTGCCCCGCTCAGGTTCTGCGAGTCCACTCCCAGCGCAGTTTCCGTCATACCCATCTCCTTGAACATGTGGATACTCTGGGCGATCAGGGAGCGTGCCAGCCCGATCTTGCGCCAGGGACGCCTGACCGAGATGCCCTCGGTGTAGCCGCGCTGGCAGCCCCGCTCTTCATTTTCTACGTGATCAATAAAGTTGAGCACCATGCCAGCCACCTGGTCCCCAGCCCAGGCTACTTTGAATAATTCGGGCTGGAAACTGGATTCACCCTGCCAGGCTTCGAATGTCTGTTCGCCCTGGGAAGAGAATCCCCAGTGGTCGCGGAAAGCCTCCTGCATGGCATCCCAGATCGGGCGGTGGTGGTCTGGTTGCACCGGTCGCACTTCCAGCCCGGCAGGCATGGGTGCCTCGGGGATGGGGTCGGATATCGGCCGACTCATGAAGAATTCAAAGCGGACAGGTTGATATGCACTGGCTTGGTAAAGCGCAACCGCGCCAACCTGGGTCTCCATGGCTTCGACCTGCAGGTATTTTTTGACTTTGTGGTCGTGACCTGCCGCCAATTGACTCAAGCGCTCTTCCGTCCAAGCCAGCATGGTGCGGCCGATGCCCTTGCGCCGCCATTCTGGAAGCAGGTATCCAAATGTGGAGTAAACCCGATCCCCGTCCTCCAACTGGTTCCAGGTGACGCGGGAGTAGGCGATCAACCTGCCCTGCACTTCTGCCAGGAGCATATCCTGCTGTGGATCGCAGCGCTCAAGATGGCGATAGGTATTGACAATCTGCTCCAGGGTGAAGATGCGTTCAAGTTCGTCCGCCTCCCGGGTGCCATTGATCACTTCCACAAAGGATGGCAGGTCAGCTTCGCCGCGAAAATGCCTGAATCGCAAGCCGGGTACAGTTGGCGGGTTCTGGATGGTAATCTCTTCCGATGTCGTGGTATGCATGTCATTCTCCTTGTGTCAGTTCAATTTCTTCTCATAGGTCAGCAGCCGGTTCATTTTTTGGAAACCCAGATGTTCATAAAGGTGGACTGCCTTGAAATTCTCTTCTTCCACGCACAGGCTGGCCTGGGTCATCCCCAGGTGGCGCAGGTGCTGCAACCCGGCGGTCAGGACAGCCTTGCCCAATCCCTGATCCTGGAAATCCGGGTGAGTGCCCACCGGTTCGAAATATCCTTCCCGGTTGACCGGGTCGATCCACAGGATGCAGAAGGAAGCGTAGCGACCATCCGGTGCCACCGTCACCAGGTCCAGATCCGGACGGTAGACCGGGGAATGCATAAATTGCTGCATCCTGCGGCAATAATCCTCGAAGGACTTTGACGAGCCAAAAGCACCAAAAGAAGCCCTGGCCCGCTGGCACAAGTCCCCTTCACCTGCGACTGGGCGGACGCTGAAACCATCCGGAAGGCGTACTTCCGGCAGGTCTTCATTGATGGATCGGTGCATCACCAACATCCCGTCCCGGTTGGGATGAAATCCGCGCATTTCCAGCCAATGACGGCGTTCTGCGTCCTTTTCGGACACCCACATGATGCTCAAGTCTTTACCTTGGGAGCGTTTGAGGCGGGCGGCCTGAGTCTCTTCCGTCCACAGCAGGACCTTGGCTTCCAGGGAGCGACCGTGCAGTTCCGGGCGAACAAACACGTCAAAGGTGCGACCGGATGCGGACAGCAGGGACCAGCCTGCCAACCTGGAATCGTTCTCCCACAGGCAGATGTGCTCCGGCTGGAGATCGGTTTCGGTGTAGAACAGCCACCAGCTCAAATCACCTGGGTGCACGTAATAAGCCTGACCAGCCTTGCGCCGTCCTTCCACAAGCACAGTCTGCATGGCTTCCAGGTCATTTAGGTTGTTGTAAGGTCGGACTGTAAGAGACATGGCTTGTTTCCTTATTAAAAAAAATGACCACGGTGGTGCCCGTGGTCACGGAAAATTGCTATGGATAAAAAAGACCACGGGCTTGAGTGCACCGTGGTCTGAAAGGGTTATGCGTGTATCTTTTCAGTCAACAGGCGCACTGCGCGCAAGCAATCCAACGCCGCTGCCGGCATCGATGCGAACGCTTTTATAGATGAGGACCACTTGATTCATGCAGTGCGACTCCTTTCAAGGATGGTTTAACAAAACCAGTTTATCACGACCATTCCGGGAAGTCAAGATTTTAATCTAATTTTAATGTTTATTTTCACCCGGAATTGCCATTCTTAGCGATTTCAATCCACAATGAACAAACGGGCGCCGGTCTGGGTAGAGGAACGGTGCGGGTGGGTCTCATCCGCCACCTGGTAACTCATGCCGCTGGCCAGGGTGAACTTGCGTCCATCCTCCAGTTCGGTGACCAGTTCGCCCTGCATCACCAGCAGTACATGTCCCTTGTGGCACCAGTGGTCAGCCTGGTAACCCGGGGTATAGTCCACCATGCGGACGCGCAGGTTACCCATCTCGAAGGTGCGCCAGTAGGCCATGCCGGTCAAGCCCTTGTGTTCACTGGGTGTAATGCTCTTCCAGTCAATGGTATTAAAAGGAACTTCCTGTATCTTCATCCATCCTCCAGTTAATTCACTACTTCAACGAACACCGGCACGGAGTTCAGAATTAATTCAAGTGAACCTGATAGAGCTGTGGCAGATTGAACTTCAGGCTGGGCAACTCCCAGCCGCGTAGGGGTTAGGGTCAACAGGGCTATAGTTCCCGGGAAAGGCAGGTTGATGGTCACTTGGGGCGGTTCCATGCCTGGAAGGACCAGGCTTCCATCATCGTACCACAACACCCACACAGGTCCTTGAGGGCGTTCAAAACGGTAGACCCACACACCTTTTCCAAGGTCCAGCCGGGTGACAGACGTGAATCCCTGCAATTGGTGAGTGACCAGTCCCAGGGCGTAGAAACCAGGCCGGTGTTCGCCCACCCTGCGGGCTTTGCTCCATTCCACCCCATTAAATGGCAGGTTGCCTCCCGGTATTTGAGTGGTGATGGTGGTATCGGTCAACCCCATGAACATGGAGGCGCCCAACATGGGTACGGTAATTTTATCCACAGCCGGTAAACCGGTTTTCCAATCCTCCAGGTTGCCCAAGTTGATCCCCAGCAGACCTTCGCCGGCGGAAGCGACCGCCTTGCGTACCAGGTTAATAGCCGTTTCGGCATACATCCAATCCCTGGCTTGTCCATGGTGATCATCAGCCGGGTCCGCCATTTCCTTGAGCAAAGCCACCATATCATCCCGGGTGGCCAGAGTTACCGGGGAAAAGGGTGTGGGGGGGACGAATCCACCATATCCCACCAATCCTGACATCGGGAAGGCGTCCCCGATCCAGATGGGTTTTTCCGGGCAACCGGAGGCTTTAAGTTGTTCCCGGATCCAAAGGGTGGTGGGTGGGATCTCGGTGTAATTGCCCAGGGAGTGGAAATCGACCATGTCGTAAGAGTCACAGGCAGCCAGGATGGTTTTGATCTCGGAGACACTCTTGCGCATGTAATCCACAGGAGTCGCCAGGCGTTTTTCCAGCACAGAATGGTTCGGATCACCATCAAACACATCCGCCATGAGCAGGGCGACCAGTAACACCCTGGCTTGTGGGTCAGCTGACTTGATGGCTGGGTAGGCTGTTCGCAGGAGTTGAATGTATTCTTCTGCGCTCCCGGGCCAGTAACCGGTGAACTCGCGTTCGATCCCCCAATCATGGATGGGATAAAGAAGGCCGGGCATGTCATCGAGGCCATCCCCATCATATCGTTCCACCAGGGTTTTCACAAAAGCCGCATAGTCACCCAGGTATTCCGGTTTGGGGAAGGCATCACCCTTGTTACCGGCAGCGGGCGGCTTGCTGGCAGCCCATGGAGAGAGTGCGCTGATGTCCAATTGCAGTCCGGTGAAACCAGCCTGCTGGTATTCAGTGACGATGGCATCCGTTGGTCCCCATGAATATTGATCTCTTATTGGTTCGATATTCCCCCACATGGCAAAGACATCCTGCAGTTTGGCATAAGTGACACCGGTGGACTGGTAACTTTGTGCCACTCCCAGGATGCCATATTCGATGGCAATGGTGAATTGACCGGATATCCCCGGGTTGTTGACCGGGGATGCGGAGCTGGCGGGGGTGCTACTGGGCACGCCTGGAGACTGTCCACAGGACAGGCTGACCAGGGTCAACAGAAACAAGCAGGACAGGAACCTTTTCATCGGATCTCTCCAATCCACGGCTCCCGCCCGGGTTATTTTCCTTTGCGCCCAAAACGGAAGCGTTTGACCGAGGACTTCTTCTTTCCTTCTTTTGAAACACTTTCGGGCTTTTCAGGTTCCGGCTGAGGGGGCGGGGTATGCAGCATTTGCTGGTAATAATCATCCAGCAGCATGGTGATGATGCCGGTCTCGTCTTCACTGGCAACCAGGCTGCGGGCCAGGGGCTCCAGCCTGCGGCTGCGTTCGGCGGCCAGTTTATCCCGTTCACGCAGGCGCGCCTCCAACAGGACGGTCAGGCGTTGTGCCACCAGGGCAGCCAGATCCTCATCGCTGGGCAGGCTGCGCTCCTGCATCTCGATGTGGTACTGTTTGGCGATGCGGTCCAGGCTGGATTTCTCCAGGCTGCTCACCAGGGAGATGGCGACGCCGCTGCCACCCGCCCGACCGGTGCGGCCGGCCCGGTGAATATAATTTTCCACTTCGGAGGGAGGTTCATACTGGATGACATGGCTGAGTTCGGGGAGATCCAGGCCGCGGGCAGCCACATCCGTTGCCACCAGGAATCGCAGGGTGCCTTTGCGCACCCGGTTCAGGACGCGTTCGCGTTCATTTTGGGACAGATCGGCGCTCAATTCATCGGCATCGTAGCCGAAGCGTTTCAACACAACCGCCAGGTAATGCACGCGTACCTTGGTGTTGCAAAAGATCAAGGCGGAAGCCGGGTTCTCCGTTTCGATGATCCTGACCAGGCTGCGGTCCTTGTCCAGGGCTGGCGTAACATAGAAAACATGCTCAGTCTCGGTTACATGCACATGGTCGCTGCTCAGGCTCAGGAATTGCGGGTCTTGCATGAATTCGCGGGCAGTATGCATGACGGCTGCCGGGAAGGTGGCTGAGAACATGCAAGTGTGGACGGCTTGTTTAGGCAAATAATGTTGCAACTGTTTCATGTCCGGGTAGAAACCCATGGAGAGCATGCGGTCAGCTTCATCAAAGATCAGCAGGCGCAGTTTTTCAAGTTTAAAGTTGCGCTTCAACAGGTGGTCCAGCACCCTGCCGGGAGTGCCGATCACCACCTGTACCCCGCTGCGCAGGGCTTCATTTTGGTTGGCGTAACCCACACCGCCATAAACAGCCACGCTGCGCAAGCCGGACGGTTCCAGCAGAAGTTGCGCCTGCTGCCAGACCTGGTGGGCCAGTTCACGGGTGGGCACAAGCACCAAAGCCTGAGTCTGTGACAAGCGGCTGTCCAGGCGGGTCAGCATGGGTAACAGGTAGGCGCCAGTCTTGCCGCTGCCGGTGCGCGCCTGGATCATCATATCCTTGCCTTCCAGCAGGGGCGGGATGCCGAGTCTCTGCACCGGCATCAGGTCGGTCCATCCCACCCGCCTGACCGCCTCCCTGAGGGCTTTGGGCAGGTCATTCAAACTGGCTTCAACCAGGGGTGGATCCTTTGTAAGGAGATCATTCATAATATTCACCACTATTAATCAGTTTTGATCATCGGCCAATCCAGCAGCACATCTTCAACCAGAAGGCGGATGTTAACATTTTTATCCAGGAGTTCCAAGGCATGGTTCATCTTATCAGTCAAAATCAATGCCCTGGCGCTGCCCAACCTTCCAGCCAGGAACTTTATTTGGTCCTGGCGATCAATATTGATCGGTGGCAGGTCAGCCTGGATGGAAGCGAAGTACACATCCCGCCACCAGGTCGTCCACAATTGCATCACCTGCCGCACTGCATCACGGGTCTTGGTCTGGGTTTTATCCTTGGGATTTGTTTTTTCATCACCCTGGGTGATCTTGGTCTGTTCAGCCTGGTTTTCTTCTTTGATCTCCTTTGAGCCTTTGCGCGACCGGCTTAGTTTATCGGCATAGTTGAAACGTCCCAACCGGCTGGCGTCCAACAATGTCAGTATCTCGTCCAGGCGCAGGCTGCGTTCCGCCAGGATCTCGGGCAGTTGTGGCGAGTGTAAAAGGGAAAGCGCCATTCCCACCCGTCCTTCGGAAACGTGTGCCAGGAGCGCAGCCTGTCCAGGTTCGGCGCCTTTATCGAGGAGTAGAGTTCGGACGTTGTTCACAGTATCCGGACGAAGCCGCAGGACCTCACAGCGTGATGTAATGGTCGGCAGCAGTTGATCCGGATTTTCCGCGATGAGGATGAATATGGCTTGAGATTGAGCCTCTTCCAGGGTTTTGAGCAGGGCATTCTGGGTCTCATTGGTTGCTGCCTGGAAGTTCAGAAATAACGCCATGCGGAAACGGCCTTGAAAAGGAGTAAGTGAGGCCTTGAATTGGATCCCACTTTCCCGCAATTGTTCGATTTTAATGCTCCCGCCTTTTAACTCTGGTTGCAGGATTTCCAGGTTGGCATATTGCATGCGGTCGACCTGTTCACAGGTATGGCAGGTTCGACAAGGCTCCCCCGAGGCAAGCGGGCTGGGACAGTTAAGAGCCTGGATGAAACGCAGCGCCAGGGTGCGCCGGCCGATTCCTGCTGGTCCGCAGATCAAGTAGGCGTGCCTGACTACTCCCTGCTGGACGTGCTGTCGCAGCAGGTTGACCGCCCATTGGTGCCCGACCATTCCCCAGTTATCTGCCATCATCTATCCCCTGCCCGCAAGCGTAAATAAGAGTCGTATCTTTGAGGGTGGATCCTGCCCTCGTCAAGTGCCTGGCAGACCGCACAGCCTGGCGTTCCTGGAGTATGGTCACAATCATTGAACCTGCATTGGCCGACCAGGGGCGCGATCTCGGGGAAATAACCGTCCAGTTCCTCCGGTTCAGTGTCCCACAGCGCCAACGAGCGCAGGCCGGGCGTGTCACCCACGTAGCCGCCTCCCAAAAGCGGTAGCAACTGGCGGAAGTTGGTGGTATGACGTCCCTTGTTAACCACAAGACTAACCTCTTTCACCTGCAAGCCAAGTCCCGGTTGGATGGCGTTGAGCAGGCTGGACTTGCCCACCCCGCTGGGTCCAGCCAGTGCGGAGATCCGTCCAGATAATTGTTGCCTGAGTGTTTCAATACCCAGGTCCAGGCGAGCAGAGGTGAGGAAGAGCGGGTAACCCAAGCCCCGGTAATGGCTGAACATCCGTGTGGCTATCTCTTCAGACACCAGGTCAGTTTTATTGGCCACGATCACCGCAGGGATGGCTTGCTTTTCAGCGATGACCAGGAAACGGTCCAGCATGCGCAGGTGGGGGTCGGGGTTGGCACAGGAGAACACGAAAACCACCTGGTCCAGGTTGGCCAACAGCACCTGTTGGTACACTCCCCGCGGGCGCGGGTCGAGTCGGATCAGGGCTCTTTGCCTATCCGTGACCTCCTCGATCATGCCACTGCCATCATTGTTTAAGCTGATATGCACCCGGTCGCCAATAGCAGCAATGTCACCCTGGTGCCGGCCCTGTTTCAGCCGGCCGCGCAACTGGCAGGTAACCTGACCATCAGCAGTCTGGACAGCAAAGAAACCGGATTGGGAACGGACGATCAGGCCTGGCTGGGTGATGTAAACCTCATTATGGTACAGGCGTTAATGTGCCGGTGGGTGTGGGGGTGCGGGTCACGCCGATGGCGGATTCCCACCAGTACAGGGCTTGTGGACGCCCGTAGAAGTAACTCTCCACCACGCGTCGAAAGATAGGGGCGGCATAGGCTGAACC
>Ga0315268_10004501_pt1 | contig 15132 bp, 14 predicted proteins | sample C1_top_MG_FD_204535 | JGI IMG/M metagenome (GOLD analysis project Ga0315268, IMG submission 204535) | Sediment microbial communities from Yellowstone Lake, YNP, Wyoming, USA - C1_top | ecosystem: Environmental > Aquatic > Freshwater > Lake > Sediment | place: USA: Wyoming | collected 2017-08-01
GGGCGCGCCTGGTCCAGGTCGATGTGCACGGGCAGATCCACCCGGATGCGGGCGAGATCCTGGCTTAAATAAGCGGATTCGCGACCGGCTTCGAGCTTGGCGCGCCAGCGCGGTTCGATCTCTTCCAGGTGGGAATAGACATTGTCCAGGTCATTGTATTTGCCGATCAGCATCTGGGCGGTCTTTTCCCCAACCCCGGGGACACCGGGAATGTTATCGGACTTGTCACCGAGCAGGGCTTTATAATCCACAACCTGCCGGGGGGTAACCCCCATTCGGGCAACGACATCTTCATCGGTGATGTAATCTTTTGAATCCGACATCTTGCCTTCGGGCAGGGAGACTATGGTGAGCGGCTGGACGAGTTGCAAAAGGTCACGGTCACCGGTGATGATCTTGACCCCCAGACCCTGGGCAGCCGCCTGGCGGGCGGCACTGCCGAGCACATCGTCTGCCTCAAAACCTTCCATTTCCAGGCGAGGGATATTAAAGGCATCCACCAGCTGGCGGATGCGCTCTATCTGCGGGCGCAGGTCATCCGGCATCTTGGCGCGTGTGGCTTTATAGGCTGGGAAGAGGGTGTCGCGGAAGGTCTTGCCGGTGTCGAATGCCACCGCCAGGAAGTCGGGGTGCTCCTGCTCGAGGATGCGGAATAGGACGCTGGTGAAGCCATAGATCCCAGCGGTCGGTTCTCCGGAGGAGGTCTGCCAGCGCTGCCCGGCGGGAGTGGCGCTCAAAGCGAAGTAGGTGCGGTATGCCAAAGCATGACCGTCGATTAAATAAAGAGTCGGTGGCATTTTATTGATCTAGCATGTCATTTGAGATCGAGGAAAAAATAGAACAAGCCCCGCCCGGCTCAGGAGATCCCCTGCCGCGTGCGGGTCTGCTCGATGAAATCATTGACCAGTTGGACGGGATGGGGATGGTTGCTGCCCAGGATGACATAACCAGGCGCCCAAAAATCCCCGGATGGGTTTTCATTCTTCAGGCGGGGGAAATCGAAAAATACTTTCTCGGAGATCTGGTTGCGGATGACGCGCATCAGGTAACCCGGGGCGGTCGTGGGGGGCACATTGACGATCCACTGTAAATAATCGGGGCGTACTGAGATGAATTCGAGCCGCCAGGCATAGGCAATGCACAGGCTGGGGAGCCATTCCGTCAGGCGCATGGACAGGTCGCCAGCCAATTTATGGGTGGGGAAGCGCGGGATCAGCAGGCAGGCATAATTCAAATTGTACATGGCTTGCGAGGTCTGCTCGAATTTTACGCGCCGCCCGGTATCGGAGATCGGGGAAGTGCTGGAGGAATCCGATCCTTCCGGCTCGGCGGAAGGGATATGGATGCGCTCGGAAGGCGGGGTTTGGGAAACTGGTCTGTTTTCAACCGGTCCCGATGGGTTGGGAGCGGGAATATTTAATGTAGGGGTGTGCGGCAGGTTCCGATGGGGAACCGGTATTTCCAGGCGGTCTGCCGGGAGATCGTCCATGATCCCCGCAGTGGAAACAGGTCCGATGTCATTATCCGGCTCGATGGTGGTCGGAGAGGTGGATAAGGAGCGGACGAGCTGACCCGCCTGGGTGCGGATGGTGCTGAAGGGTGTCTCGGGTTCAAAAACGAGGGAAAGCACCATGCCATTGGCGAGGTGGGTGGCGTACATCTTGTGTTCGGCAGAGGTGGCTTCCAAACGGATGAACCGGACGAGGTCCGCCCGGCTGGATTCATCCCAGTAGCGGGTGACCGCCTGACCAAGCTCCTTGGCGGCTTCCTGCGGCAACTGACCGGCATACGCCCACAGGACGTCATTGCGCATGATGAGGGCGGCTTGTGCGGAAAACCCCAGGGATAATCCGGTCAATATCTGAACTGCCCGGTTAACGTCTTGCAACCAGGGCAATTCTTTTTCAGTGCCGGGATCAGGAGGTTGGGAGGCTTGGAGTTTTTTTGCCATTCCTATCACAAGATCTGTTGAGACAATTCCTCACCGAAAATCAAAAGCGACACAGCCGATCTGCGTAGATTAAAGGCAGATTAATTGATAATACATATATTATCATGCATTTTTCGTGTATGCAAGTGGTACAAAATATGGTATTTTGGGCTGGTCATTCCTTCACGTCATGAAAGCGCCTTCCATTTTGAGCAGCCATTCCTTGGTTGGCAGCCCTTCCCCACCCCCGTAGCCATGTAATTTGCCATCCGCACCGATGACCCGGTGACAGGGGATGACCAGCGGCATGGGATTGGTGGCTTCGGCACGACCGACCGCCCGGGCGGCACCCGGGCGCCCGATCTCCAGGGCGATCTGCCCATAGGTGCGGGTCTCGCCGAACGGGATGGCATGGGTGACCTTGAGCACCGCTTGCTGGAAAGGTCGCAGCAGCGACCAGTCGATCGGGATGGTGAAGGTTTTCAGTTTGCCGCGCAGGAATTGCTCCAATTCCCCGGCGACCTGCGCCAGGCGTTTGGGATCCTTTTCGAGTGGGCGCTTGAAGCGTTTGGTCAGGAATTCCTGGAAGGCAAGCTCATTCGGAGCCCAATCCACAGCTGCCAGACCTGTGGAGGAAGCCGCCAGCCAGAGATCCCCCAGGGGGGTGCGTTTCAGTTGCCCGGTATATAAAGGAAGCGTTGAGGCTGTTCGTGCCATGTGAACCTCCTAAAACCAAAGAATGGAAACTTAATAATTGGTAACCCGGTCGATCAGGCCGCGCTCACGGGCGCGGTGATCGCACCAACGGAAAGCGGTGAAAGCCACTATCCCAAAAATGACCGACAGGAAGACCAGGATGCCAAGCAATTGCAGGTTGCTAAAGGCAGCCAGGGTGGGAAAAGCCTGGGCAACGTTGCCCACCAGCGAGCGGCGTAAAAGCTCGAGCCAGTAGGTGATGGGCATGGCAAAACCGACCGGGCGCAACCAGGCGGGCAGCACCTCCAGCGGGAAGATGGCGCCGCTGAACAGGTAGAGCGCACCGGCGATGCCCTCGGCGATGCCGAAGGAATGGTGCACCAGCAGCAGGGTGATGCTGCCCAACAGCAGACCCATCATGGCGAGCATGACGATGCCGATGGAGAGCGAGATGAAGAACAGCGGCCAGTTGACCAGCAGCGGGTTGAGCGGCACCTTGAGGAACAACACCCCGGCGATGATGGTGATGATGACCGAAAAGGATCCGGTCAGGAAGCGCGCCACACCCCGCCCGAGCAGGTACATGGGTATGCGCACCGGTGCGACATACATATACTTGAGCGTCTTGTAATGCTCGCGGTCGTCGATGACCGCCCAGGAGACACCCCCCATGACCGCGCCGACATAGATATAGAAGGCATTGCCCAGGTAGATGTACGGAAAGAGCGGGTTGGTGAAGTTGCTGTGGGTGATGATGCCGTACATGACCACCAGGATGGAGGCCGAGGCGAGCGGTTTCACCACCGAGTAGATGATGAACAGGAACGGGTCGGCCCAGTTGGACTCGATCTGCCAGCCCAACCAGGTGGCAACCCGGAACGAACGCCAGGATTCAGATCTTTGCAAATTGCTCATTGAGTTGTTGCCCTATCCTTTTTGAACGGGTCAATTAACGGCGGCTTTCGGTCAGACGCCCTTCACGGATGGCGAGCTTTTCCATGTATCCCAGCAGCAGCTTGGCGCCCACCAGGAAGACCACGCACAGCACCAGCAGCACGGAGACCTCCAGGCGGACGCTGACGAAGCCAAGTGAAGGACCGGAGGCGAAGATGAGTTGGCGCATGGCGTCCAGACCGACGGTGAGCGGAATGATGGAGGCGGCTGCCGCGATCCAGAAGGGGAAGCTCTTGATGGGGAAGTAAAAGCCGGAGACCAGGTAGATGGGTTCCTGCGCCAGGTTGGAGATATGCCAGGCTTCCCGGCTTAGCAGCAGGAAGATGGAAGCCATCATCATGCCCATGCCGTACAGGGCGGTCATGGAAAGCATGAAGACCAGGAACAGTTGAATGAAGCTGGAGACCACGAAGTTGACATGGAACAGCAGGGAACCAAACAGGATGATGACAATGGCGCGCAGCAGGGTGGCAAGCATGCCGCCCAGAGCCATGCCCAAGAGGATGGCCATCATCTGGTTGGGGGCGATGATGTAGAGCGCCAGGTTGCCCTGCTCCTTCTCCCAGTAGAGCTGACTGGACATGCTCCAGAGCACGTTCAACCAGAAGGCGGTCATGGCACCGCCCATGACGGCGAAGCCGACATAATCCTCGGGGGCTTTGAGGGCGCGGTAAACGAAGACGTAAGCGGAGACGGACAGCATGGGCAGGAAGATATCGAAGAACAGCCAGGATTTTTCACGCTGCTGACCAATCAGGCGCGGGTAGGCACGCGCATAGACGGTCTTGAGGAACAAGCGCCAGCCAGTGACCTTGGGCAGGGGCGTGTAGATGGATTCCGCCCCCCGCGGGGTGGGGGTGCTATTCACCTTCACCCGCTTTCTCCGCCTCGGCGATGCTATGCCCGACAAGTTGGACAAAGACATCCTCGAGCGAGGGCTCGTGCTTGGTGAGTTGCATGATCTTAATATTGCGGGCGGACAGGGCGTTGATGACCGGTCCCAGCGCAGATTCCTCCACCAGGGCGAGGTGCAGCAGGGCGCCATCCTCCAGCTCGGTCAGGGAGGCGGTGCGCACCTCGGGCAAGTCCTGAATGGACTGGGCGGACAGCCCGTTGAGCGGGCTGGTCTTGATCTCGAACAGTACATCCTCCTGCAGGCGGCGCTTGAGGTTGGCGGGTGAGTCGCACGCCAGCACACGACCCTGGTTGATGATGGCGACCCGGTCACACAACTCCTCGGCTTCGACCATGTAGTGGGTGGTCAGCAGCAGGGTGCGTTTCTTGTCGTCCTCCAGCCAGCCGCGGATGAGAGCGCGCACGTCGCGGGAGGCGCCCACATCCAGACCGAGGGTGGGTTCGTCCAGGAAGAGCACCTCGGGGTCGGTCATGAAGCCGCGCACGATGTTCATCTTCTGGCGCAGACCGGTGGACAGGTCGGACGACTTGGTATTGACGCGGTCACCCAGCCCGACCATCTTGAGCAGATCGGTGATGCGCTGGTTGGCGGCACGCGAAGGCATGCCGTAGAACTGGGAGAACATCCACAGGTTCTCGCGCACGGTCAGCAAGCCGTAGCCGGATGATTCACCGCCGGAGACCATATTGATGCGCGGGCGCACATGCTGTGGCTCGCTCAGGACGTTGTAACCCGCCACGAATGCTTCGCCCGAGGTGGGAGCCAGCAGGGTGGTGAGCACCTTGATGAGGGTGGTCTTGCCGGCGCCGTTCGGACCGAGCAAGCCAAAGAGCTCGCCCTGCTCGATCTGGATATCCACCTCCGCCAGGGCAACCAGTTGCTTGCGGGCTTTCTTCTCTTTTTTATTGCCACGAATTTTATAAATTCGTCCCAGTTTCTTTGTTTCGATCGCCAGGGGGGACATACGGACTCCAGCAGGAATAAATTTTTAGCCCCTCTATTTTACCTGATAAATGCCGCCGATATATTGGACAGACCGTTTGTCATTCTCCCGAGCGACACAGTCCCCAGCCTCATCGGGGACACAGTCCCCAGCCTCATCGGGAGAGAATCTCACAATTTTAAAGCCAGACCCTTAAGGTTTTAAAAACCTTTAGGGTCTCCTTGGGCATTGTGACGCTGGTGCTTCCCAAATGATCTGTGATGAGCCATGTTAAGGTACTGTTCTCGCGCACTGCGCAGCGTCCCCTTGTGGGATGGCGAGGCGGGTTGTGCCCGCAAAGTAATACTTAAAAATGCTCTCCGTCTGTCCAGCCACCCGCTTCTCGTAGTGCGGGCTTGGGTAGTAGGTGGTCACGCTGCCGATGACGGACTTCACCATAGCTCCGTCACCATCATAAGTATACGTCAATTCGCCACTCAGCGGTGTGTCAGTTGCAGTGGGCATGGGCGAACTGGTCAGGGTGGCAGTGGCTGTTGCCGTGGGTGCGAATGTCGCTGTGGCCGTTGGAGTGGCAGCCCCTGTCGGCGTAGGCGTCATGCCGGGGGTTTGAGTTTCGGCGGGTGTTGCCGTCGCGGTTAAATCCACTTTTGGTGTTTCGGTGGGCGGCAATGTCTCTGTGGGTGTTGAAGTCCCCGCCGGGATTTCGGTCTGTGCGGGTGTCTACGTTTCGGTCGCGGTGGAGGTTGGCTTGAGTTGTTAATGTACAGGTATTGCTCCAATTTTCCTTAAGTATAATCCAGGTACCCCCAACAAGAGACGGGCTGGCTGGTTCCTCCAGTCGATTCGTCTCTTTGTTTGGAAAAGAAGGACACGGGTTGGGATGGACAAATTGACAATACCCGTACAGCTTCTCACTTCGTAATCTTCGATTAAGAAATTGTAAGTTGTTACAGTGCTTCTTTCGTCAGCAAACAATAGATTAACATGATTGGCTAAGGAAACCTTCTGCCTCGTAACTAAAAAGGTCGGAAGTAGATTGTTAATGTTTCAGTTATGCTTATTTATTATTGTGTTCTCTAAGTGCTAAAATGATACGAATTATTCCGTATGTAAATAGGCCAGTAATAATTGAAAAGCTGATTCCAAATTTTAATATTCCGCTACTAGGAATTTGAGAACCTGGTGTTAAAAACGGTGCGAAAAATGAAACTAACCACGTTATGAAGAACCCAAAAGATAGAATCAACGCATGCTGGTTGTGCGTTAGATTACCTCGTTTAAGAAAAAACCTAAGGATACTTGCGGTCAAGCCAAGGCTTACTGTCCCCGCCACTGTGAAATAGATAAAACTTAATGTCTTCATCGAATTCTCCATAACGATTCTTATTATTTCTCTAATGAACAAATCCCCAGGGAGGGGCTATTTCAAACTCTTGGTGTTGATAAGGATTTGCATAGACTCGGTATGTATATGACCAGTATGCAAGATCAAAATCCAACACTGCCAAACCCGCTGCTCCTATTATGATTTCCAAAGGTACTCCAATCAATGGATTAGTTACTGATATTGGAGCTAGACTAATCTCCCCCCAAACAATCCCTGCTTCTATAATGATGGTTGCACCATGAAGTAAAATTCCCGTTGCAACAAGTCCATAGATAGAATTGCTAGGCGGTGTTGTTTCATTTTTATAGGTGTTCCCCTGATCTCTTAAATCCTCTTGTGCAATATAGCTCGGTGATGGGAATGTTATATCGTCGTCCTTCCCAGCATTATTTTTCCCAGAATCGCTTTTTGTAGCCACGTTTCCATTATTTACCAGAACAATAATCGGGTTGCTCCTCATCCCATTGGCAGATCCAGAGTAATTTGTCACCGTCAATATTGACCTTATAGTGCATCCATCCCAATCATCACAATCCACATGACCGGTTGGATCGATCCGATTGACAGGATTGTTTCTTGTATAGCTGTACCTGTCATACGCTTGCGGGTTGCCTTCCCCTGGGATTATGGAATCCGCCGAAATGAATCTCCCCAGAGCCGGATCGTAGAAGCGTGATATATAGAAATACAGCCCGATCTCGGTTTCCTGGCGCTGACCAGTGTAGAGATAGTCTGTCGTGGCTGTGCCGGAGCGCAATTCGCCAAAGGCAGTGTACTTCAGGCTGCTGAGCAACACACCTGCCGCATTGACTGTGACGCTGGTGCTACCCAAATGATCCGATATCAGCCATGTTAAGGTGCCGTTCTCGCGCACTGCGTAGCGTCCCCTTGTGGGATGGCGAGGCTGGTTGTGCCCGCAAAGTAATACTTAAAGATGCTCTCCGTCTGTCCAGCCACCCGCTTCTCGTAGTGCGCACCCGGGTAGTAGGTTGTCACGCTACCGATGATGGACTTTACTAATTTTCCCCTCTCGCTACGCTCGGGGGTGCAAAGACCGCGACCATCACCATCATAAGTATATGTCACTTCGCCACTCTGCGGTGTGGCAGCAGCGGTGGGCATGGGCGAACTGGTCAGGGTGGCTGTATAGGTTGCGGGGGGGGGTGGCAGTCGCTGTCGGCGTGGGTGTCAGGCCGGGGTTCTGGGTTTCACCGAAAACAGGTTAAAATTCCTGCCAAACTGACCATCAAGCGTAGGGTAAGCGTAGGTTTGGCGTCAAGCAAGGATGAACAGGTTGTCGTATGATGGGAAAGTAAGTTAATTCCTCTTCTCCTCCTTTTCAAACGAGATCCGTGGTCGGCGTCCACGGATCTCACGATTCTGGTACATGATATAATGCCGAAACGTGCGAAACTCGCTGCACAACATCCATCCGCTCATGACATACTCATCGTGATCAGCAAAACCTCCCTCTCCCACCGCCTGCGACAATTCCTGCTGGCATTCCACCCACCCGCACGCCCGGTGGAGACAACCCGCTTAACCCCCTACCTGACCCCCGCACAACTGGCGCTCTTCCGCCAACTGCAGGGCTCCGAACAGTGGCATGCACTGCTCATGCTGGATAAATTGACCGCCTCCGGCGCGGACGACCGGCACCTGCTGGCGGCTGCCCTGCTGCACGACATCGGCAAGATCCACTACCCGCTGCACACCTGGGAGCGGGTGCTGATCGTACTGATGAAACGGGTCTCCCCGGGGCGCGTGCAACGCTGGGGGCAGGAACCCCCGCAGGGGCTGGCGAAGCCCTTCGCCGTCGCCTGCCATCACGCCGAGTGGGGTGCAGACCTGGCAAGCCGGGCTGGCGCTTCGCCACTGACCATCGAGCTGATCCGCAGGCACGAGGAAGCCGTCCCACCGGAAGCCGCCACCCATACGGAAAAACTCCTGCGTTTGCTCAAGCAGGTGGACGATTCAAGCTAAGCGAAAGGACCACCATGACCATTCAGATCACCTTGCTGGGATTGAGCCGCATCGGCGCCTCCGTCGGGCTGGCGCTTGGCAGGCAGCCCGGGCAGTTCGAACGCACCGGTCTCGACAGCCTCACCCCCAGCGCCGCCCAAGCCGTACGGATGCAGGCGGTTGACCGGCTGGCGAACGACCCGGCGGAGAGCGTCCAGCAGGCGCAGGTCATCTTCCTATCCATGCCCCTGCAGCACATCTGGCAGACCCTGCAATCCATCGCAACGCAGGTGCTCCCCGAAACGGTCATCCTGGACACCTCGCCCGCCAAAGTCCGCGTGTCCGCCTGGGTGCGGGAACTCATCCCGGTCGCCTGTCATTACGTAGGCGTCCACCCGGGTCTGAACCCAAAATATGCGCTCGATCAGGATGAAAGCTTCACCACTGCCTGCGCCGACCTGTTCGAGGGCGGGGTCATGGCGCTGGCTGCTCCAGCGGGGACGCCATCCGGAGCGCTCAACCTGGCTGCCGACCTGGCCGGTGTGCTGGGGGCACAGCCTTTCTTCTGCGACCTGGCGGAGATGGACGGTCTGACCGCCTCGACCTGCCTGCTGCCGCAACTGGTCTCCACTGCCCTGCTGAACGCCACGCTGGGACAACCTGGATGGAGGGATGCGGTCAAGTTCGCCGGTGCGGAGTATGCCGCCGCCACTTCGGGCATCGCCGGGCGGGAGGAAAGCGCCTCCCTGCGGGAAGCTGCCCTCTTGAACAAGACCGACCTGCTCAGGAGCCTGGATGCCAGCCTGGCTGCCCTGCAAGCCCTGCGCTCGGACATTGCCAACGGGCAGGCTGAGGCGCTCGAGAAAAAGCTGGAAGCAGCCCGCTTCGGGCGGCAGGACTGGTTGAAGAAGCTGCGCCAACCGGGCAGGCAGGCAAGCGCCTCCCCGGCTACGGAGATGCCCCAAAAAGGCGATTTTTTAAAGCAACAATTCGGCTTTCTATTGAAACGACCGGCTCCCAGATCAGAACCACCGGAAAAGAAGGGTCCGGCAAGCTGAGATGAGCGGCTTCTTCTGCTATATCCTGGAATGCGCGGATGGCAGCTTTTACACCGGCTGGACCACGGACCCGCAGCGGCGCACTCGCCAGCACAACTCCGGCCGCGGGGCGCGCTACACACGTGCCCACCGCCCCGTCCGCCTGGCTTATGTGGAGAGCCTGCCCGACCGCTCGTCTGCCATGAAACGGGAGCATGCCATCAAGCGCATGAGCCGCCTGGCTAAGGAAAAGCTGGTCGCTCTTTGGATCGAAGGGGAGGAAGTAGGAGATGATCCGGCGGATGAATGATTATAATGTCCTTAACAGGGTTGGGTAAAGAAAGTAAAGTTGATTAAATATTTAATGTCACACTGACATCGTCCCCAGCTTCATCGGGGAGGGAGCGCTCTACAGCGACCGAAGTGTCTCGTGCTATGACATGAGATTCTTCAGCCGCTGGAAACCTGACGGCTTCAGAATGACAAACGGGATCGCTTCAGATGATAAGCCCGTTCCTTTAGCGCAATGACAGGAGATTCTTCAGCCGGGGATGACCATCCGGCTTCTCCGATAAATCTGGGGACTTCGTCACAATGACAAAAGTACATGGAGGCAAGGCTTGCTGAAAGCACTTATTTTTGATTTTGATGGGTTGATATTGGATACCGAGACCCCCGAAATGCTGGTCTGGCAGGAGCTCTTTGCGCGCCACGGGCAGGCTTTCTCTGTGGATACCTGGGGGCAGATCGTAGGAGGCGCCGGGCACACCACTTATGAGCCGGTCGTGCACCTGGAAAGCCTGGTCGGTCACCCGCTCGACCGCCAGGCGGTGAACCTGCAGGCGCGCCGCTTGAGCAATGAAGCCATCCTGCTGCAGCCGGTACTGCCCGGGGCGGTTGAGCTGATCCGGGCTGCGAAAAGCCAGGCTTACCCGCTGGCGATCGCCTCCAGCTCGCCGCACGTTTGGGTGGATACTCACCTCCAGCGCCTGGGACTGTTCGACTACTTTGATGCCATTCTGTGTGCAGACGATGTCACCCGCACCAAGCCGGACCCGGGGCTGTACCTGGCCGCGTTGCGAGAGCTGAGGGTGACAGCCCATGAGGCGGTGGTCTTTGAGGATTCACCCAACGGCATCCAGGCTGCCAAAACCGCCGGGATCTTCACGGTGGCGGTGCCCAACCCGCTCACGATCCAGCTCGCGCTCGACCAAGCCGACCTGGTGTTGAAGTCACTGGAAGAAGTATCGTTGGAGGATCTGAAGAGGAGATTGCTGTAAGGGAATTATTTGGAAAAAAGCCTGGGGTTTTCAGGCTGGCAAATTGGGCTCAACCGCCGCCGAAGGCTCTTTGGGGCGCTCGCCGTAGTATTGGTAGTAATTCACCTCGATCTGCCCGTTGTACAGTTTGCGCACCCGGTCGGGTTGGGCACGTTTGAAATAATCGGGGAATTTCTTATCGGCGGTCAGGATATAGACCGACCAGCCGGTCTTCTTTTTGAAGGTCTTGTTAAGGGAAATATAAATATCGTTCATCTCCTTGAACTCGCCCAGCTTGACTCCGTAAGGCGGGTTGGAGATGAGGATGCCGTACCGTTTGTCGATCCACAGGTCATGCACGTCCTTCTGCTCGAACAGGATATCGTTGCCCACCCCGGCTTTGCGGGCATTGATTTTTGCGCCTGCGATCACGGACGGGTCAATATCGTAGCCTGACAGTTCCAGCTTGGTGCCCTTGTCGACCGATTCGTAAGCTTTCAGGCGCGCCACCCGCCAGGCTTTGGAGGGGATGCCTGGCCAACCTTCGGAGGCAAAGGCACGCTCCAGCCCGGGTGCGATATTCCGTCCGAGCATGGCAGCCTCGATCAGGATGGTACCCGAGCCGCACATCGGGTCGATCAGCAGGCGCTCCCTGTTCCAGAAGCTGAGCTGCACCAGGGCGGACGCCAGGGTCTCCTTGAGGGCAGCCGCTCCCGCCTGGGTGCGATAGCCGCGCCGGTTGAGCCCCGCGCCGGAGGTATCCAAGGACAGGGTGGCAGTGTCCTTGAGCAGGGCGACCTGGATGGTGAACTCGGCACCCGATTCCTCGAACCAGTCCTGGTGGTAATGCGCCTTGAGCTTCTCAACCACCGCCTTCTTGACGATGGACTGGCAGGCGCTGATGCTGCCCAACTGGGACTTGACCGACTTGCCATTGACGGTGAATTTGCCATCCGGGGTGATCCAATCCTGCCAGGGCAGGGCTTTGGTCTGTTCGAACAATTCTTCGAAGGTGAGCGCCGGGAACTCCCCCAGCTTCAGGAACACCCGGTCGGCACAGCGCAGCCACAGGTTGGCGGTCGGGATCTGCTCCGCCGTGGCTTGAAATTCGACCTTGCCTTCCGAGGCTTTCAGGTCCTCGAAACCCAGGGCGGTCAGTTCGCGTTTGACGACCGCTTCCAGTCCGAAGGCACATGTGGCAATCAGGGTCAGTTTGTCCATGCGGTGATTGTAACCTTTATCCGGTCGTACCTGCCAGCCAATCCAGGGCGGACAGCCCGGCGGCACGCCCGCTGGAAAAACAGGCGGTCAGCATGTAACCGCCGGTAGGGGCTTCCCAATCCAGCATCTCGCCCGCACAAAAGACACCGGGGAGCGCCCGCAACATGAGGTTCGTATCCAGGCTATCAAAACTGACCCCCCCAGCGGAACTGATGGCTTCCTCGAGCGGGCGGGGTGCCACCAGTGTGATGGGCAGGGACTTGATGGCGGCTGCCAGGAGGGCGGCATCCTGGAAGACTTCCTTCGGCAGCACTTCCCACAGCAATGCCGTCTTGACGCCTTGCAACCCGGCTGCTTTCTTGAGGTGGCTGGCGGTGGAACGCTTGTCGCGCGGATGGCTCAAACGCTCCCTAAGGCGCGTCTCGCTCCAATCGGGAGCCAGGTCCAGGCGGATCTCGGCGCTGCCGGTGGTCTCGATCTCCGTCCGCAACAGGGACGAAGCCGCGTAGACCAGGCTGCCTTCCAGCCCGCTGCGGGTGATGATGAACTCGCCCTGCTGGTGGAATGTGCTTCCATCCGCACCGGAGAATGCCAGGGCAACCGGATGGACCGGCTGACCTTCGAAGCGGCTGCTGAAGAATTCACTCCAGTGCACGTCAAAACCGCAGTTGGAGGGTTTCAGATCCACCACCTGCACAGCGCATGCCCGCAACAGCGGCACCCAGGAACCGGTCGAGCCCAGGCGGGGACGGCTGCCGCCTCCCAGCGCCAGCACGGTGGCGTCCGCAACCACAAGGTTTTCACCTTTGGGAGTCTCGAAACGCAGCGCTCCGGACGCGTCCCAGCCCAGCCATTTGTGGCGCAGGTGGAACTTCACCCCCCCGGCGGTCAGCCTCTGCAGCCAGGCGCGCAAGATGGGCGAGGCTTTCATGTCCAGCGGGAAGACCCGCCCGGAAGAGCCAACGAAGGTCTCAAAGCCGAGCTGGCGCGCCCAGGCGCGCAGTTCGGTCGGACCGAATTCTTTTAGAAATGGTTCCAGTTCATGACGGCGGGAGCCGTACCTGGCAAGGAAATCCTGCAAAGGCTCGGAGTGAGTCAGGTTCAAACCGCCCTTGCCCGCCACCAGGAATTTTCGTCCCGCCGAGGGCATGGCATCGTAGATATCCACGCTTGTGCCGCCCTGTGCCAGCACTTCGGCTGCCATCAGTCCGGCTGGTCCTGCCCCGATGACGGCTGCTGTTTTGGTTTTCAATTTATTTCATTCATTAAAAGCCATTCACTTTTTGGCTTTGGTTTGCGCGGCCACGGCTTCAGCGGCTTTTCGGACATCCTCGGGGTCGCCCAGGTAATAATGGCGCAGCGGTTTCAGGCGGTCGTCCAATTCATAGACCAGCGGTACACCGGTGGGGATGTTCAGCTCGGGGATGTCGGCATCCGGGATATTGTCCAGGTATTTGACCACGGCGCGCATGCTGTTGCCGTGAGCTGCCACCATCAGGCGTTTGCCCGACAGGATGGCAGGCGCGATCTGGCTGTGCCAGTAGGGCAGAACTCTTTCAAGGGTGATCTTGAGCGATTCGGTGGCGGGCAGTTGGTCGGGGGTCAGACCGGCATAGCGCGGGTCAAAACGCGGGTGGCGCGGGTCGTCCAATTTGAGGGGGGGTGGGGGTGTGTCGTAACTGCGCCGCCAGATCTTGACCTGCGCTTCCCCGAACTGGGTGGTCATCTCGGCTTTGTTCAGCCCCTGCAGGTCGCCGTAATGGCGCTCGTTCAACTGCCAGGCGTTGACCACCGGGATCCATTCCAGCTCCATTTCTTCCAGGGCGATCCAGAGCGTCGTGATGGCGCGCTTCAAGACCGAGGTGTACGCCAGGTCAAAAGTATAGCCGCCTTCTTTGAGCAGCCTGCCGGCGCTGTGGGCTTCGTCCACGCCCTGGGCTGTCAGACCAACGTCCGTCCAGCCGGTGAAACGGTTTTCGAGATTCCAGGTGGATTGTCCGTGCCGGAGAAGTACCAGTGTGTACATGGGCTGACCTCGCAAAATAGGGGATGGGATGATAGAAGATCGATCCATCCCCCATTTTACCCCATGCCGGGAGGTCGTTCGAAAGAAAAGACCTGTCAGGTTTTTTTTTATAACCTGACAGGTCATAGATCACTTCAGTCGTTCGGCTCCTTCACAATGACGATCAGATCGAGAAATCCTCACCCTGCCACTGGCTGTCATGCGGGGCATGCACATGGGCGGGGAGCGCTTGCGGGGAACCGGACTGCTTCTCAAGCGCTTCCACGCGCTCCATCAATTGCGCCAGGGAAACGCCTACGATGTCGGGCATGGAGGTATGGTTCAGGTCGGGGGCATCCCCGGCATGGTGCGGCTTGGAGCGGGCGATGTTCTGCCCCGGTACGCCCACCACCACCGAGTTCTCGGGCACCGAGCGCACCACCACCGCGTTGGCGCCGATGCGGCTGTCCGCCCCGATGGTGATGGCGCCCATCACCTTGGCACCCGCCCCGATCACGACCCGGTCCCCGATGGTGGGGTGGCGCTTGCCTTTTTCCAGGCTGGTGCCGCCCAGGGTCACGCCGTGGTACAAGGTCACGTCACGCCCGATCTCGGCTGTCTCGCCGATGACCACCCCCATGCCGTGGTCGATGAAGAAGCCGGAGGCGATGCTGGCACCCGGGTGGATCTCGATGCCGGTCAGGCTGCGGGTCAGTTGGGACAGGAGGCGCGCCACGGTCTTCCAGTCATGCCGCCACAACCAGTGCGTCAGGCGGTGGCTCCAGATGGCATGCAGACCGGGGTAACTGAGCAGCACTTCGA
>Ga0315268_10004502_pt1 | contig 15131 bp, 9 predicted proteins | sample C1_top_MG_FD_204535 | JGI IMG/M metagenome (GOLD analysis project Ga0315268, IMG submission 204535) | Sediment microbial communities from Yellowstone Lake, YNP, Wyoming, USA - C1_top | ecosystem: Environmental > Aquatic > Freshwater > Lake > Sediment | place: USA: Wyoming | collected 2017-08-01
CTCAGGTGGGTCGAAGGCGCATCGGAGAACACCGCAGAAAATGCGCGGCTTTCTTCAGCCCTGTTGCATCGTGATGGCGTAAAAAGAATTCTGCTGGTGACCGATGCGATGCATATGCCGCGCGCAAAAATGGCATTCGCCCGGACTGGCCTGGACGTGGTTGCCGCGCCTACGCTGTTTTTTGGTTTTACCGGCTTCGCCCTTGGCGATTTCCTGCCCAGCGCAGAAGGCCTGCGCCGCTCGCACTACGCGATATACGAATGGCTGGGACTCGCATGGTACCGGATGCAAAACAGCGCTTCAAAATCATGACCGCATCGATGCCATCCGACAAAATAAAATCTGATGCCGGCTTGCCGGGCACCCCGTTCTCCCGTACCTCCATAATGGCTCTTGCCATTGCCTATATTTTTTTCGTGATTTACGGAAGTCTGGTACCGCTGGATTTCCAGCATCATACGTGGCACGAAGCCTTCGAATCATTCAGAAATATTCGCTACCTCCATCTGGGCATGGAGTCGCGTGCTGACTGGGTCGCGAATGGCGTGCTGTACTTGCCTGTCGGCTTCCTCACGGTCGCACTGCTTGCGCGCTCCAGAAGGCCTTCAACACTCGTCCTGGCATTTATCGGCTCGCTTCTGTTTTCGTTCACCCTGGCTGTTACGGTCGAATTTTCGCAGCTATTTTTCCCGCCCCGAACGGTATCCCTCAACGACATCATTGCCGAGTTTATCGGCAGCATCCTGGGGGCTATTTTTGCAACGCTCTGGTCTGACCGATTCGTCTCGCTTCTCTCCACGATTCTTGGAAAAGCGGACCGTTTGCTTGCCCAGCTATTGCGGGCATATGCACTGGGCTATGTGGCGTTCAGTTTCTTCCCCTACGATTTTCTGCTTTCCGCCTCCGAACTCAAATGGAAATTTCATTCGGATGAATGGGGTTGGCTAGTAGCGCCGGAATTCCTGCAGAACAGCATGGTGCTCGTGCTGGCCAAACTGGTCGCAGAAATCCTTGCGGTCGTGCCACTGGGTCTGATGCTCGGACAACTGACAACCGGACGACGATGCTCGCCAACACGCGCAATTCTTTCCGGCGCAGCCCTCGGGCTGATAATCGAAATAACCCAATTTTTTATCGTTTCCGGCGTCAGCCAGGGGCTTTCCGTGCTGACGCGCGCGACGGGCATGGTTCTGGGCGTGCTGCTCTGGCGCCACCGCACACTCCTGCAGCCTGCACGACTGGCATCGGGGTTCAGGCGATTCGGCCTTGCCGTGAGCATTCTGTATCTGCTTGCATTGGCTGCGGTAAACGGCTGGCTCCAGCATCGCTGGACAGACATCGACTCTGCCATGAACGCATTCAGCAGCATGCATTTTCTCCCCTTCTATTACCATTACTACACCACGGAGCAGGCCGCGCTGTTAAGTTTGACATCCGTATGCATGATGTACGCGCCCATTGGGATCATGACATGGGCATCGTGGAACACGCCCAGGCTGGCGATGTTGCTGGCCATGCTGTTGGCTGCTTGCATGGAAACGAGCAAGCTGTTCCTTGAAAACCTGCACCCCGACCCCAGCAACCTGCTCATCGCCGGCGTTTCCGCCTGGGCAACCGCGAAATTGGCCAAACAGCTTGCGTCTGCCTCTGCGTTCGCCGCCGAAGCCCGGCGGAAAAATGACACTGCGACTTCAATTCCCTGCCCTCCTTGCGACACCCAAGTAACAGAACAGGAAATCCGGACAAACGCCGAGCCGCCATCGAACGCAAACACAATGCCCGCTGCCATGTTAACCACACCCTCATGGGCAGGTTATGCCGCATTGATTGCGTGCTTGGTTTGTGCGGGCTGGGGCGTGGCAACTTTCCCTGTCCAGCCTGCTTTGCTCGGACTGCTTTTCGCCGGGTACGCAGCGCTGATCTGGCGCCGCCCACAACTCATGTTCATCGTAATTCCTGCCGCGCTGGCGTTGTTCGACCTCGCCCCCTGGAGCGGGCGCTTCTATTTTGACGAATTCGATTTTCTGCTTTTGACCAGCATCGCCATCGGCTATGCCCGACTGCCTCCAGCACCGCGCCATTCCAAACGCAACGTGCTGTTTCTCTCGCTCGCTGCATTGCTCGGTCTTTCCTATGCAATCGGCACTATCCGCGGCTTGCTGCCCTGGCAGATGCCGGATACCAATTCATTCGCCAACTACTACAGCCCGTTCAACGCGCTGCGCATCGCCAAGGGTGCGTTGTGGGCGTTCCTGTTATATGGGTTCATCGGGCGCCTGTCCTCTATCGGTCAGGATGTTCGGCGGCATTTCGCCTGGGGCATGGTTGCCGGGCTGGCTGGCACAGTCGCTGTGATCATCTGGGAGCGATTCGTGTTCCCGGGGATATTCAATTTCACCGATGGCTACCGGGTGACCGGCCCCTTCTCCCAGATGCATACCGGCGGCGCCGATATCGAGACTTACCTGACGCTATCCATGCCCTTTCTGGTGATACTGATGTTCGAAAAGCGGAGCTGGATTATCAGACTAGCCGGCACAATGCTGCTGCTTGGCGCCAGCTATGCGGTCATGGTCACCTTCTCGCGCATAGGCTACGCAGCTTATGGAATCGCTCTGGCGCTCGCGCTGCTGGCGGCAACATCAGGCCGGCTGGCGCCAATCCCGCCGTTAAAACGCGGCATCGCGGCTGCCGTGCTCGTTGCAATCGTTCTCGCAATAGCAGTGCCGATTTTCAACGCTCCGTTCACACAGGAGCGCATGTCTCTGACCGGAGCCGATCTGAAAATACGTCTGGCCCACTGGGCCGATGCGCTGAAGATGCGCGATCCCGGTTGGGACACTGCTTTTTTCGGAATGGGACTGGGACGCTATCCGGAAACGCATAATTGGCGCAGCGTTGAAAGCCGGGCCGCCACTTACCGGCTGGGCTCCGAAACCGGCAACACTTTCCTGCGGCTGGGATCGGGCAGTCCGCTTTACGTGGATCAGTTTGTCGCAATAGAGCCGCAGCATGACTATACGCTCAGCCTGAATGCGCGCAGTGACCAGCCCGATGCCCAAATCACCGTATCGATCTGCGAGAAATGGCTGCTCACCTCCGCGCACTGCAATTTCAAGTCCATTGCTTTCACAGGAAACCAGCAATGGCAAACCGTCCGGGCATCGCTATCATCGGACGACATAGGCAACGGGTTCTGGTATGCAGCCTCCCCGGTCAAACTGTCGATCACCAACTCGAATACCCATGCGGCAGTGGATGTGGACAACGTGCGCCTGCAGGCGAAGGACGGCAACAATCTGCTGCTCAACGGAGATTTTTCGAGCGGAATGGACAGGTGGTTTTTCAGCATCGACAACGACAGACCATGGCATATCTGGAGCCTGCCCATCCAGGTCCTGTTCGATCAGGGCTGGCTGGGCTTGATCGCTCTGGCCCTTTTCATCGCTGCCGGTTTATGGCGCGCGAGCCGCGATGCATGGCGCGGCGACGCGATGGCCGGTGCGATGCTGGCGTCAAGCATCGGCTTCGTGGTGATCGGCAGCCTCGATAGCCTGATTGATAGCCCGAGGCTGTTGCTGCAAATTTTGCTGCTTATGTGGCTCTGCGGAAGAACCGGGATGAAATCCACGCCCCCCTAAAGATGCGTATATCTTTACCGCTCCCGTGATTACCCCGACAGGCCTTCATGCAAACTTTATCGAATCATCAGCCAACACCGACAGTCCTGCGAGAAACCCAAACACTTCAGAAAGCGGTGCATGCTCCTGAGCCCGATTGCAATTTCACGTCCAAGGTGGGCGCACCGCTAAGCCCGCAAAATGTGTATTGACCTAAGTTTAAATAAACTTTATAGGAGTACACCCCCCCGGAACCATAGTTATACGTGACCGCGCTATTGGAACCATTTGTAGTTGCACTCCATGTGCCTACTTTTTCCGACGGATCGACAGCATGCCCAGGCCCCATCTTATAGTCGATCAGGTCCGAGTTAGCAGCATGATATTCCTGCCACTTGTCCCCCCCGTTTATTGCGCACACTGTATACCCGGATAGGGTAGTGGTCAGGGTGGTGCCTTTCACTTGATTGTTTGTGCAGTCTACCGCCATTGCTTCCCCGGAAATCCCTGCAATCAAAACAATACTTGTCATTATCAAGCGCTTCATAACCGCTACTCCTTTCGAGTAAATCATTTTAATACTAAATTGCTATCTGAAAATCAGCCCCGTGGCCTATCAATAATATATGTGCCTAAGCACAATTTTCACTTTTGCACCGCAAATAGGATGGGGAGAAGACGCAGGCCGTAACCCATCGCAGCCAAAAATGATGGGTTACGCTACGCTCCACGCATCCTACTGAAAATCATATAAAGGCATAATAATTTATTTGATTAATTGCGCAGCAATTTTCACACCATATGAATTTTTTATTTATTTGTCAAAGACATAACAAAAAACCAAAATCAGACAGAATTATTAGTGTAAAACTTCCCGACAAATATTTTCAATTGAAATCGTTTACGCTGGCATCATCACTTTCCGATCCGGACAGCCCAAACACTATCATTCCTTCAAACGCCATCAGCGAAACATAGCTCAGGCTGGCAACGAACGGCAAGACAAAAGCCGATTGGCTTTGGGCAATTCGGCGCAACAATCCAGATAGAACTTGAGCGAATTCAAAAAACTGCTACCATGAAATTTATTCATTGAAAAACAGCATTTAGATGAGGCTCACACGACAGCATACACATGCATTACGATACTTAAAAGCAGGTATTGAAAGTCCTGACCAAGCATATCATTCTTGGCACATTGAAAACCAATACAGGTATTTCACCCAAAATTATTTAAAATTGTGCGCTGAATTTACAGCCCATTTCTGCCAATATATTAGGCACACATATTTGACTTTTTTACCCCCAGCCAAACATTTCGATACTGCCACGAAGTTCATAGGGAATTTATATGCATAACATCAGCTACAAGCAAACTACCATCGCAGCTCTGGTTTCTGGGGCACTTCTGTTCACAGGCGGTCTTGCAGCCTGCGGCAAAACACAAACCGCCCAGACACTTGTTGCCGAGGCCAAGCAATACCAGCAAAAAGGCGACAACAACGCCGCCATCATCCAGTTGAAAAATGCCGTTCAGAAGGACGCGAACAACGCCGAAGCGCGTTATCTGCTGGGAACCATCTACAACGAAACAGGCGACACGCAGTCGGCCGAGAAGGAAATCCGCAAAGCCATCAGCCTCGGCCTTGGAGCCGACAAAGCGCTGCCTGAATTGACCAAGGCTCTGCTTGCACAAGGGCAGTTCCAGAAAGTATTGGATGAAACCCAAGCAGCCTCGGAAGCAAAGCCCGACGCTGCCATTTTAAGTTTGCGCGGGAATGCGTATCTTGCGCTGAGAAAAAATCGCGAGGCCAAAGAATCATTTGAACTGGCACTCAAGGAGAAAGCAAACTACGTGGACGCGCTGATCGGAATGGCGAAATACTCCTTCACTGAGAAAGATATTGATTCCGCGAATCGCTTTGCCGAACAGGCGACCAGCCAAAATCCAAAAATCATTGGCGCCTGGCTGTTCAAGGGCGACTTGCTGCGCACACAGGGTAAATTCGAGCCGGCTCTTGCGTCTTATGACCAGGCTCTGAAAATAGACCCGAACAACAATGCAGCGCATATTGCCAAAGCCAACATGGAAATTGGCGCTGGGAAATTCGATCTTGCCAAGGCAGATATAGAAGCAGCACGAAAAACAACACCCAAGGGTTTGATTGTTTATTACACCCAGGCGCTGCTCGATTTCACCCAGGGGAAACATGCAGCCGCTTGGGAATCATTGCAGCAAATTCTTCGCGTTGCCCCCGATCACATGCCGAGCGTTTTGCTGGCAGGTGCGGTGCAATTCTCGCTGGGCTCGATGCACCAAGCCGAACAATATCTGAATGGTTATCTGGCGAAAAATCCGGGGAATCTTTACGCGCGCAAATTGCTGGCATCCACACTGTTGAAAAAAGGCCAGGCGCAGCGCGCCTTGGACACCTTGGCTCCGGCACTCAAAGAGGGCCAACAGGATGTTCAGCTGCTCAGCATCATGGGCGAGTCCTACATGCAGATCAAGGACTACACAAAAGCCACAGAATACTTTAGCAAGGCAAGCGCACTGGCCCCGCAGGCGGCACAACTCCACACCGCTCTTGCGATGAGCAACCTGGGGCAAGGAGAAAGCGCACGCGCCGTATCCGAACTGGAAAAGTCCACCACCCTGGATGCAAAATCCTCCCAGGCAGGCGCCCTATTGGTCATGACCCACCTTCGCCTCAAAGAGTACGACAAGGCGTACACAGCAGTGCTGGCTATGGAGAAGCAGCAACCGGACAACCCTGTCGTTCAAAATCTGAAAGGTGGCGTCTTCCTCGCCAAGAAAGATATGCCTGCGGCGCGAGAAAGCTTCCAAAAAGCTTTGGCTCTTAAACCTGACTATTTCCCAGCCGTGGATAATCTGGCACAGCTGGATATGCGCGAAAACAAACCCGATGCCGCAAAGAAACGTTTCGAATCTCTTCTCGACAAGGACAAGAAAAACATCCAGGCCATGAATGCGCTCGCCAATCTCGCGCTCTCTCAAGGGCAGCGCAAAGAAGCGACTTCCTGGCTGGAACGCGCCAGCAACGAGAACCCAGAAGCACTTCAACCATCCATGGTGTTGGCAGCGCATTACTTGCGCACAGGAGAAAATCAAAAAGCACTCACCTTAGCCCGAAAAATCCAGGTGCTCAACCCCACCAATCCGGATATTCTGGATCTTCTGGCCCAAGCCCAATTTGCGAACGGTGACAAGCCGGCAGCCTTGGAAACCTACAACAAACTGGCCGCCGTGCAGCCCGACTCCGCCCTTGCCCAATTCCGCCTGGCTTCCATTCAAATGGCGATGCAAAACCAGCCGGCAGCCGCCGAGGCTCTGAAAAAAGCGCTTACATTGCAACCGGATTATCTGGAAGCGCAACTTGCCCAGGCATCCATGGAGATAGGTAAAAAGAATTTTGATGGTGCACTGGCGATTGCCCGGCAGATGCAAAAACAGCAGCCGAAATCGCCGGTTGGCCATGCCACAGAAGGCGACATCCTGATGGCGCAAAAAAAACCTGCGCTGGCAGTTAAGGCCTATGAACAGGCCTATGCAATCGGCAAGAGTGGACCGCTGCTGATCAAGGTGCATGCAACTCTCAGCCAAATCGGCAAAGGCAATGAGGCCGATGCCCGCCTGACACAATGGCTGAAAGAACACCCCGCCGACATTTCCGCGCGCATGTATCTGGCTGGAAATTATATTGCTAAAAAGCAGGGCAAGGCCGCAGTCGAACAATATCAAATCGTCCTGCAGCAAGACCCCAAAAATGCTGCGGCACTAAATGATCTGGCGTGGGAACTCCAACAGGAAAAAGATCCCCGCGCACTGGAATATGCGGAAAAAGCCAATCAACTCGTCCCCGAAAATCCTGCGATACTCGATACACTGGGATGGATACTGACGGAGCAAGGAAACACGAACCGAGGTTTGCCACTGATACAAAAGGCCCATACTCTGGCGCCGGAAACAGCTGACATTCGCTACCATCTCGTGCTTGGGCTGGTTAAATCGGGAGACAAGATCAATGCCCGCAAAGAGCTGGAACAATTGCTGGCCAGCGGAAAACCGTTTTCCAACATGGATCAGGCTCGGGCTTTGCTAAAACAATTATAAAAGAGGATTATTATAAAAAATGTTCTCACTATTTTTGCCGAGGGCCTCACGAGAAATGAAACTTCATTGTTACTGTTAACTTGCTCTATGTGTTATTCCATAACAGCCCCAAGTCAGAACATGCCGCGTTCACAGATCGAATTTGTAATAAAATGTAATAATGATGCCCACCTCCCAAGAATGCCAGAAGATGTCGCCGCCTTTTAATCGCCGCCGTACCGATGCATTAAGAGACCCCGCTGCCCCCGCCCCTGCTTGCGAGCCGACCAGGGATGTTCACGTTCGGGCGGACACAATACTTGCCGAAACAGGAGCCGATTTTGAAGAACATCGTTTCAAAATCCGTCTCGCACATACAGAAAACTGCATCGGATCAGCCAGTATGCTGGTGCAGAAAATGTATGCAACCCGTGGCTATCCGGCCAACCCCATCAAACGCGGAGCGTCCAGCTTCACGTTGATGGCTTATCAGGGGGAGCAAGTAGTGGGCACAATTACCCTGGTGCTGGATTCCGGACAAGGGCTGGCAGCCGATCAGCTCTACAAGGAAAATGTCGACAAATTGCGTGCAGAGGGCAAGCGTGTGGGCGAACTGACCAAGCTGGCAATTGACCGCCACACTGGCAGCAAATATATTTTTGGAGGCCTGCTGCACATTGCCTATATTTATGCCCGTCGCATCTACGAATATACGGATGTTGTACTGGAAGTTGTGCCGCATCACCGCAACTACTACATGAAAATGCTCGGTTGCGAACTCGTGGGGGAAGAAAAGCTCAACCCACGGGTTAATTTTCCGGTCAATCTGCTCAGGCTCGATGGAACCTATGTAGACAAGATGATTGCGCTGTATGGCGGCCAAGGCCCCAAAGCCGATACGCGCACGCTCTATGCCTATTTCTTCTCGAAAATTGATGAAGAGGGCATCATGCAGCGTCTGCTTCGCGGCGACTGAGCACCACCATGGAAGACTTTGAATATTCCACCGCATTCTCCCGCAACCTCGGCTGGCTGACGCCCGACGAACAGAATCTGCTGCGCTCAAAACGAGTGGCCATAGCTGGATTGGGGGGCGCCGGTGGCGTCCATTTATCCACTCTGGCCCGCCTCGGTATCGGCGCCTTTCATCTCGCCGACTTCGATACATTCGCCATGGCCAATTTCAACCGCCAGGCAGGCGCCTCGATGTCGTCTATTGGACACAGCAAGGCTGAAGTCATGGCCAACATTGCCAGAGACATCAATCCGGAGCTCGATCTGAAAATCTTCCCCGATGGAGTTCAGCCCGACAATCTGGATGCGTTTCTGGATGGCGTCGATGTCTATGTAGACGGCCTGGACTACTTCGTTTTCGGCGCCAGACGCATGGTGTACGCAGCCTGCCGCGAACGCGGCATACCGATCACGTTCGCCGTGCCGCTGGGCATGGGTGCCTCGCTGATCAACTTTTTACCCGATGGCCCCAGCTTCGAGGAATATTTTCGCCTTGAAGGACACCCTGAATCGGAATGGCCGATACGTTTTCTGGTCGGCGTTGCACCGGGGCTATTGCACCGCCACTACCTGGTTGCGCCAGAATTCGTCGACTTCCCCACCCATCGCGTCCCCTCCACCGGAATTGCCTGCCAGTTCTGCGCCGGCATGGCGGGGGCGACTGCAGCCAAACTGCTGCTGGGACGCGGAAAAGTAAGCGGCGCCCCGCATTCCCTCCAGTTCGACGGCTATACCGGAAAACTCAAGAAATGCTGGCGCCCTGGAGGCAATGCGCATCCCCTGCAGAAACTGGCAATAGCCTATGTCAATTATCGCCTCAAAAATAATTAACGTATTTGCTCCATCAGCAGCATCCTTGAAACATCTTAGCTCATAAAACTGTCGGATTTTTTTACACCCCCTGCCGCACAAAACTCAATAATTTTAGCTACACATTGAATTTAAATGAATTTTATAATGTGGCACGGGATGTGCTTATATAAAGCACGAGAGCGGTGAGCTCGCTATCATTTACCAATAATTCAAATAGTCAGGAGATCCATCATGAAAACAGTATTCAACAAAAGCCTGCTTGCCGCCGCATTAGCAGCAACCATGGGTATCGCGAGCACCAGCGCGATGGCTGTACTGAACCCCTTCACCATTAATGAAGGTTCAGTGGTCGGCACTCCCGCCAATGTCCTCACTAACGCAGGTGGCTTCACTGGCATTTATAACGAGATAGTCACTTTCGATGGAGCTGGTAACTTTGCCACATCCATTTTGTGGCAAGCCGGAAGTCTTTATGACGCTCTAAATGCCCCCTACCCGGGCACTACAGATGTTTATCTTAACGCCCCAGGTAGTGCTGGTTATGCGATGTATGGCCTGTTCCAAGGCGGCGGCACTTACTCGACATCTGGAACAACAACAACTTTCAACTTTAATCCCGGCGGCCTCCTGAATGTGTGGATTGATCCCACAAAAAACACCTCCTTTGTCCCACCTTTATTGGGTAATGGAGGCTATGCGGTAAGCGGCGTCACAGGTACTGACGACTATTTGGTTGCCTCGGGCGTCCCAACAGGTGGAACCGGTCAGCTTAATCCTATGTTGAGCACTTGCGGCCCTTCCATACTCAACCCGGGTGGCCTTGGTATCAATTGCGGAAGTTTTGGAACATCGACTTCTTTCGACTTGACCGTAGCCGGTGCAGCCTATTTCACATCCCCCGCACCGTTCTACAACATGTCATTTGAATCGGGGCAACTCAAGGACTTCACACCTACCGCCACCCAGCACATCACTGGCTCGCTTGATGTGACCTTTGGCAACAAGGTTCCTGAACCTGCAAGCGTAGCCCTGCTGGGGATTGGCTTGGTGGGATTGAGCCTGAGCCTGCGTCGCCGCAAGCAAGGCTGATCTACTAGCAGTTCCAAGCTTTAAATCAACCCCAAGGTAGAAAGCCTTGGGGTTTTTCTTTGCGCGCTCGTCAGCGGAGGATTCTACACACCCCTGCGCCAAAAACCGCACACAGACCTTGACGACAAAACGTCGCATGGGTTCTACTCACATCATATAATTCACCCGCATTGCTAGCGGCTGCACCATATGGCAGATACCACATGCTGCCCACAGAACCATCGCCACTTCTACTCCTGAATAATTTCCAGCCGTCTGATTAGACTAGAGGTCAACATGCAGCGATATATAGAATGGATTCTTCGTTACCGATTCCTGGTCATTACCCTGACTTTGCTGCTTACGGCTGTGGCGGTCATTCAGGCGAAGAATTTGAAGATCATCATTGATCCCAATACCATGCTCCCGCAGTCCCACCCCTATGTGGCGACGAGCAATCAGGTTGAAAAGATTTTCGGTTCGAAGTATGTGGTGATGGTGGGGATCACGCCGAAAGAGGGCGATATCTACCAGCCCGCAGTGCTGGAAAAAGTTCAGCGCATGACAGCGGCTTTCCTGCAGACGCCGGGCGTGGTCAAAGAAAACCTGCTCAGCCTTTCATCAAGGCGCGCCAAGAATATTGCCGGCACTGCAGAGGGCCTGGAAGTTAAGCCGCTCATGGCGAGCCTGCCAACTACGTCCGCAGAACTGGCCGAACTAAAAGCAGCGGTCGATAAAAACCCGGTCTACTTGAATTCCATCGTGTCTGCGGATGCGAAGACTACTGCGCTGCTCGTTGAGTTCAAAGACGGTCCCGGCGGATTCCGGGCAATCATGGACAAAGTCGAATCCGTCATCGCGCATGAACGTGATGTGAATGTAGAAATCAACGTGGGTGGCATCCCCAGCTTCCTGGCCCGCATTGAAATTTACTCGGAGCGCATGGCGTTCCTTTTCCCGATCGCCATTCTTATTCTGAGTCTGGTGCTATTCGAAGCCTTCCGCACCAAGCAAGGCCTTATTTTGCCGCTGGTGACGGCTGGCCTGGCTGTAGCCTGGGGCATCGGCGTGATGGGCGCTTCCGGCATTCCGATGGACGTGTTCAATTCCGCCACTCCCATCCTGATTCTGGCCGTGGCAACCGGCCATGCAGTTCAACTGCTCAAGCGCTACTACGAGGAATATTACCGCCTGCGCGACACCACAGACCTCTCTCCCAAACAGGCCAATCATCAGGCAGTCATTGCCTCGCTGATACACGTCGGCCCGGTCATGATCATCGCCGGGGCAGTCGCTTCGCTGGGATTCTTCTCGCTGGTGGTGTTCAAAATCAGCACGGTGCGCACGTTCGGAATATTTACCGGCATCGGCATACTCGCGGCCTTGATTCTTGAAATGACTTTCATCCCGGCCCTGCGTTCAATACTCGCCCCGCCGAGTGACGCCGACAGAAAGCGCGAACAAAAGCTTCGGATATGGGACAGGGTCACCGCTACGATTGCAGGCTGGCTAACCGGCCCTGCCCGGCGCAAAGTTTACGCAGGGGTTCTGCTGTTCGTAGCTGTCACGATGATAGGCATGGGCAGGGTGGTCGTGGACAATTCAACGAAGAGCTATTTCTCTCCTGAACTGAGTTTCGAACAGGACGACAGAATTCTGAATGGGCGCCTTGGTGGCACGAATACGGTGTATCTGCTGGTTGAAGGCGCAAGCGACGATGCCATCAAGAATCCCAAGACACTGCAGGCCATGGAAGAATTGCAGCGTTTTCTTGAACAGCAGCCGTTTGTCGGCAAGACGATCTCATTGGCTGACTTCATCAAACGCATGAATCAGGCGATGCACGGCGACGATCCCGCCTATTACAAGGTGCCGGATAACCAGGATCTGATATCGCAATATTTGCTGCTCTACTCGATGTCCGGCGAACCGGGCGATTTCGATTCCTATGTCGACTATGGCTACCGCACCGCCAATCTGACCGTGTTCCTGAAAACAGACAGCAGCGCTTACATAGAAACATTGGTCAAAAAAATCCATGCATTTACCGCGCAGCATTTCGATCAAAGCGTGCATATCGGAATCGGCGGCAGCGTACCGCAAGGTGCAGCGCTGAATGAAGTCATGGTCTACGGGAAGATACTCAACATCCTGCAGATTGCAGCTGTTGTGTTTATCATTTCCAGCCTGATTTTCCGTTCTCTGGTGGCAGGTTTACTGGTTCTGCTTCCATTGCTGATCGCCGTCCTGACCAACTTCGGGCTGATGGGGTGGAGCGGCATCCCGCTGAATATTTCCACTTCGCTCACCTCGGCAATGGCTGTCGGGATAGGCGCCGATTATGCGATCTATCTGATTTACCGTTTAAGGGAAGAGCTTGCAAAGGGGATCGACGAAAATACCGCAGTGCGCAATGTGATTACCACGGCCGGCAAGGCAATCTTGTTTGTCGCAATTGCGGTCTCGGCTGGTTATGGCGTGCTGCTGCTGTCGTTCGGATACAATCTGCACAAATGGCTGGCCATCCTGATTGCTGCGGCCATGATCATGAGTTCGCTGTCTGCGCTGCTGCTTATACCCGCGCTTATTCTTACATTCAGGCCCAACTTTATTTTCAGGAGAGCTCCATGAAATACAATCTACTCGCCGCTGTCGCCGCATCGTCAGTTGTATTTGGATTGGCGATGCAGCCCCAAACTAGCTGGGCTGCGTCCCCCGATCTGACTCAGATCATGGAAAAGAATTTTGTCGTTTCAAAGGTTCCGGATTCCGTGGCGGATGCCACTTTCACACTGATCAACAAGGCCGGACAGGAGCGCGTGCGCAAAACATTCGGCACAACCAAGCTGCAGGAAAACGGCACCGACAACATGCGCATGACGCGCTTCTTGTCGCCGCCCGATGTCAAGGGCACGGTGTCGCTTCTGATCGAACACGCCGACAAGGATGACGACATCTGGATATATCTGCCCGCGCTCAAAAAAGTACGGCGACTTGTTTCCAACAACAAGAAGGACAGCTTCGTGGGCACGGATTTTTCTTATGCCGACGTGATAGGCTACAAGGTGCCCGAATGGAATTACAAGCTGCTGAAGGAAGAGATGGTGGAGGGACAGCCCTGTTACGTGATCGAAGCATTGCCAAAAACGGATGCTGTCAAATCCAGCAATGGCTACTCCAAGCGCATCGCCTGGCTGCGCAAGGACAACATGATGGCAGTGAAAATGGACTACTGGGATGAAGCCGGACAGCTGTTGAAAACTTCCACCTTCAACGATATCCAGCTGGTGGATCAAAAGCGCGGCAAATGGCAGGCCATGCGCCTTGAGGCAAACAACGTACAGACGGGCCACCGCACAGTGATTCAATTCGACAACTTCAAGGCGAATCAGCAGGTGAAAGACGAATTCTTTACTACCCGCTATATGGAAAAGGAATAACCATTCCTTATCGGCGTGTTCGTTAAGTCAAATGGACGACGCGCCGCAGCCCTGTTGTCGCCCATGCGAGGTTAAGCATACGGTTTAAAAACATAATTACTGCGCATCTCCCCCGCTATTCTTCGCTTTACCCAATGAGAATACTGCTATTTTGATTTCCCAGGCTTAAAGACCGCACGCTTTGCATAAGCTGTGAATGCAGGCCATACATCACCTGCATTTCGTCCAATTGCTCGACATGGATAAATGAACGATTTTTTTTCAACACTTTTACTTGCAGCCCCAAGTGATCGGCCCATTGCCGAATCGCGGATATTGCCGCGCGTTCACGCCCGCCGGCCATGCACTTGGAGACAAACTTCAGTTGCAATTCTATTATTGGGTTTGCTGCATGCATCCACGTCTCACGCATTGATCTTTGATGAGATCGTGGTTAAAAGCAGGAAGGGAGAACCTCTGCGCGCCTATGTTCCCATCTCCGTGGAAAATCCAAACGAAAACATCAATGCCGCCTGTCTTTCCCTGATCAAGGGGGAGATCAATCCAAGACAAGAAAGACTTCAATTGTCTTTTGCGAAGCTGGAACTCGAAGTCAGTGGCCAAACCGGCCCGCAGATCAGCATCTCCACAACGGAGCCGATCAACTCGCGCTCCCTGACGCTAGAACTAAAAGGCAACTGCATGTCGCATGGACTGGTTATCCGCGAATTCAATCTTGAACTTGAAGATGCCCCCCCTACCCTGCAAATGATAGAAACTTTCTCTGTACCGGAGGAAAAGTTTCCCGCAGCAGAGGAGAAAGTACCTGCTCCGGAGAAAAAAATAGATATCGGCACAGTGCCAAATGCAGCCGAAAAAAACGTGCTGAAAATGCCGGACATCACAGGTTCGGTTCGGGCTGGATATTTCAGTTCCTCGCGCAAGCTCGACGGGAAAGATAATCTGGGTACCAGCTCGATGTGGCTAAAGGCCACCCAGAATTTCAGCAATGACAACGCACTGGTCGCTCAAGGATGGATACGCAACGATGAATCCTTCCGGGGCAGTGGCGCTTCACAACAG
>Ga0315268_10004503_pt1 | contig 15128 bp, 14 predicted proteins | sample C1_top_MG_FD_204535 | JGI IMG/M metagenome (GOLD analysis project Ga0315268, IMG submission 204535) | Sediment microbial communities from Yellowstone Lake, YNP, Wyoming, USA - C1_top | ecosystem: Environmental > Aquatic > Freshwater > Lake > Sediment | place: USA: Wyoming | collected 2017-08-01
TCGCCGTGACCTGGTTCTTGATACCCGTCTTCACGTCCATCAACCACGCCCTGAACCTCGTAAGCCTGCGGAGTCGTCTGATCTCGTGGTCGGGGACGTAGCTGGGTTTGAGTTGGTTGATCATATGCAGCGTGGCGAGGACGTTGCGTAGGGTAAAGGACAGGATTTCTCCTGCCCCTTCCGCATCGAACTGGACGTGAGGTTTTCCCTCATCCAGCTCTCCGAGATGCTTCGCCAAGCTGCATTCGGCTTGTATTACAGGTAGACATATCGGATGCGCCCCGTGAGGCGTTGGAGCCCCATCTGGTACAGTGCACCACCCATCGTATGATGCGTTGTGGCTTTGCGATATTGATACTTGTATGCGATGTATTTCCTAAGCTTCCATTCCAGAAAATGTTGGAGGCCGTTGTAGGTCTTGCTGGCTGTGCTATGATTGAAGTAGTTGCTCCAGCCCAGAATGAGCAGGTTCAGATTCTCTATCACCTGCTCCACGCTTCTGAGGTGGCTGATGCTCTTCCTCGTCAACTCACGAACTTTGCTTCTGAAACGTTCCGCCGCCTTCCTACTGGGATAGAAGTATGTGACCTCTTTGCCATGCCTCTTCTGGTAGCGCCTCATGAAGTGGAAGCTGAGAAAGTCGAACCCTTCCTCTGCATTGGTTACCCCTGTCTTCTCAGACTTCAACTTCAGATGAAGTTCAGACAACAGCTCAGTGAGAATGCCTAACACAATCGTTGCATCTCTCTCGGCGAAGATGACGATGTCATCTGCATACCGTACCAGCTGCGCGTTGTATCCGTTTCGCTGATTCATGCCAAGTTCATTCCACCATTCGTCAAGCCTGTTGAGTAGAGTAGGGACGGTGCGCGGTTCATCCATCTCTGGGTGCCCGTAGACCATCCATCCCCCTCTCCGAACGGAGCGTGATACTCAACGCATCACTCCGCTCTCCATCGTCAGAGCCAATCAATCCGCAATTCACCTTCATGCAAGGCGACGTGGCATCTCTTGCATAGGGTTAGCAGATTTGTTCTTTCAAGCATCAAGTTTGGCCTGTGTTTCTTTGGAACGATGTGATGGACATTCAGTCCCTGAGTGCTCCCGCATTCCGGATTTCTGCATCTGTATTTGTCTCGCTGGAGTATGTCGAACCTTACATCTCTCCATTCCGAATCGTGATTGCAGCCAGTCCATTGCTGCTCTCTAATTGGGGCGTCGATTTCTCCTTCTCTTATCGGCAGCACTTGGCTCGTGGCAGAAATGAAGGGATTAGTGACCTTGCATCTTCTGTACTTCGTGATGTGTTGCTGCTTGGACATCCTGTAAAGCCAGAGGATCTTGTCTTGGCCGAACCGGATTCCCACGTTCTTCAGCGTTGACGTTTGTCTTCTGATGAAATTCCTTACAGTTCTCCTGATGCCAATTCTGTGTTTCTTTGAGAGCCACCGTAGGATTCTCCTCTGCATCCATGCATCCAGCTTGCCGAACGTGTAGGATGAACTGACGTGCTTGTAGTAGTCACTCCATCCTCGAAGGATGGCATTTATTGCCAGTACCTTGTCGTAGTCGTTGTGTGTAAGCGTATATGTTGCTGTAATGCTCCGAATCTTGTCCATTAAACGCATTTGATTTGCGACAGTAGGAATCACGTTGAGTCTCATCGTTCCGCTTCTCTGGCGATGTCTGACGTGGAAGCCAAGGAAGTTGAAGCCTTCTCGTACGTGTGTGATTGTGGTCTTTTCCATAGAGAGGTTGAGGTGCAACTCCTCATCCAAGAATGTTCTGAGTCGAGCCTTCATGCGTTCCGCGGAGTCTTTGTTGCCGTTGCATAGCAGAATGAAATCATCGGCGTAGCGGATTAGGATGGAATTTCCGAGACCCATCTTCCGTCTTAGACGTCTCCTGTATTCACTGCGGTGGTAATTCTCGTACCACCATCTGTCCATTTCGTGCAGATACGCATTAGCGAGAAGAGGGGAGAAGATAGCCCCCTGTGGAACGCCTTCAACCGTATGCCTGAAGAGAGTTCCTTCCATGATGCCTGCTTTGAGAAAGTTGTTGATTAGAGTGAGAACGTGTCTGTCATTGATGCGCTTCCTTAGTATTTGTAGCAGCTTTTTGTGGTGGATGTGGTCGAAGCATCCCTCAATGTCGCCTTCAACGACCCAGTAGTACTTATGCAGCGAGTTGATGTTCACATAGCAGCTTGCGATGCAGTCCATCGTTCTGCGCATCGGACGAAAGCCGGATGAGCAGTCGAGGAAGTCGCTTTCATAGATTGGCTCTAGCAGCATCTTCAGCAAGCATTGAACGACTCTGTCCTTGATGGTTGGAATTCCCAGTGGGCGTTTCCTTCGATCTCGCTTCGGAATGTATGCTCTCCTGACTGGTATCGGATGGTATTGTTTTGACTTTAGACCGCGGTGGATTTCGTTGATAAGCTGTGCCTTTTCTTCCTGTTTGCGTAAGTTTGCAGCCGTCTGACCATCTATTCCTGCTGTTCCGCTACCCTTGTTGTCTAGAACTTGCTTCAGCGCCTCCTCTATCCAGTCCCGTCTGCATATGAAGTAGTAGATGTTGTTGAATCGGTGCGTCTTGTCATGCAATGCTTTTGCGGCTAGGAGCCGTTGTGGTCGAACTATCGTATCCAACAATTTTAGGACACATCCATCCGTTCCACATTGGCTCCTGCTCTGACGACTGGAACCCTTCGCCCCGTAGACGGCGTTACCGTCCTCAGACTACTATGGTTCCTCCGACGCTCAAGCACCACGTCAGCCGCGGACAGCCCAGCCCTACTCACAGGGCGGGTGCTCAAGCCTCCCACGTTCATAGGTGAGTACGCAGTAGTTGCCAGCTTCAGGCCCCTCCTTTACGCCCACAAGGTGCTCCCTGCACCCTCGCCCCCGCCCGTCTGCTTATTCCTCCGAAAGCAGACTCGGTTCGCCTCTCGGCTTTTCGTGCCACTATACCAATTGGCATCTACGCAGGGGCTCACCCCATCCCCATCATTTGACGGAGTGTTGCGAATCAGGGCGCTTCAGACAGAGGTTTCTCTGCGTAGCCATTGCTGGCTTCAGGTTAGCGGCCTCGGATCGCAATGGGGTGGCGTCTTTAGCCGCATTTCCATCGGGCTCCAGACAGACATCATCCCAATGCCTGCCTGCCGAATACGCCTCATGTGTGTCGAGGTCCACCCATGCTCCCATCGGAGATTACTCACCTACGCTTCGTGGCGCGCGGTACATGTTCGCAAGAAAGGCCTTCCTCCTCTTTTCGGGCGCTGTTAAGCGGGAATCCTGCCACATTCGTCTGAGCAGGCTTGATTAGCCAATTGAACGTAAGGGGATTCGTCGGCTGCGATATTCACACTGACCGCTGTGGTAATGCTAATGAAGCCGCTAAGATTCTCTTTCTTGCTGCTCATGCCTGTCGGGCTGGTGGCGGTTCTATATTTCCTCTACAACGCCGCAGCCGTATACTATCACCTTCAAAGCGATGTGGCCTATATCTCGCACATAATCGGTTTCTCGCTCGGGCTACCTCTGGGAATCGCTTGGAGCCCGCAGTGGAAGAGGAACCTACTAATCTCGATTGGCTTGCTTGCCGCATACTTCGTCCTGCTCTACTTGATCACAACATACGTGCTACCATTATTCCTGTAGCTTTCCGCAGATCGTCGTCGCCCGCCATAGTTCGGGATCGAGATTGCAGCTTCTCGCGCTCCGAGTCTCGTCCAATTAGGTCTTGGCGTGCTCTTCCCTTTCTTTGAGTTTGCGCGCGAGGGTCTCTACCTCCTGGACGAGGTCTTCAACAAAGGCGGCATCCTGCTCATGCAGTACGGCAAGCTCCGCCTTGACGGCTCGATTTAATAGTTCCAGAACCTCCATGCGCTCCTCTGCGTTCTTTGCCGCTTCTTCGCTCTTTGAGTATTCGACCACCTGCTGCAGAGCCTGCCACATGATCTTCTCGAGTTCCGCTCGTCTCTCCGTTCCAAGAAGCCCTGCTATCGAGACCGAGCGATAGAGGCTAATCTATTCGCTCACCGCCTCGACGCACTTCTGCAAATGCTCATTTGTCACTGATCTCACCTCCTTTCATGATTCTGTCCTACGGTCACTCGGTTCGAGGCCGCGAGGGCGCGAACCAGTTCCTGTTCAGATGTCAGGTAGACAAGCAGGCCCGCTCGTAGAAGACGTGCGTACGTGTGTGACCGCAGCCTGCCGGACAGGGTGGAATACTTGGTCAGGAGGTCAGCCAGGCGTCTTGGCAGAGAGACGGTTATGAGTCTCGACCGTTTTCCAGTCCTAGGCGCGTACATCCGTTTCCCTAGGTATTGTCTCAGGATACTCGGAAAGCTGCTGCTTGACGGCGGCTCCGGGGACTTGGCAGGCCGCAATGTCAGAAAAGACCCGCAGGCACCAACCAGAATCAGGCTGCCGTGTAGATCGCCTAGCCCCCATCCCTCATTGTGGGCAAGATCTGCAGGCTTGGTCGAGGTCAGCGGGGATCCTAGCCACGATTCGGCCGTACTTTGCCTTTTCGCGCAATTGTATGCACTCATGCATACAGTCCACCCCGATGACGTAACCTATGCGGAGAAAAAGCATGTGAGTCGTCGCGTGGAGCTGGAGACAGTTACTCAAAAGTGTCTCAGGTCTTTGGGCCATCTCACGAGGTTTGATTGCTTGGGCTTGCGTGGAGTCACATGGCACGTGTGTCAAGATGGTGGACCAAGATGGTTGGAATTTGGTGCCTTGTGTCGCATAGACTGGTTTTCTACTCTGAATGCCTCGGTGACGACGCAACTTCAACACGAGCACCTGTTGAGGCGCGAAGGGACCGAAGAAGAGATGTGGCTCATCATAGGTTGGGTCTTTGTAGGTTCGCTTAGCCTCCTGTGTGAGGAGACACAGGGCTGTCAGGTTCTGGTTGAGGAGGGTGGAACGGCCGTAAGCTTAGACTCCTTTCATGAAATCTTGGGCGTCCCGACGAATTCTTTTAGCTTGTGCAGCGCTTCTAGACATGCGGGGTAATAGAGACGCAGACCAACGTCATGAGAACTATCTGTCCGCCGGAGAGATTGCTTCTGGGGCCCGGACCCAGCAACGTGCATCCGCGCATATACCAAGCACTTTCCTCACATATCGTGGGTCATATGGATCCGTACTTCTTTGAGATCATGGATGAAACGAAAGACCTACTCAAGAGAACATTCAGAACTGAGAATGAACTGACTCTGGCGATATCAGGAACTGGAATGGCCGGTATGGAAGCGGTACTCTGCAATATCGTCGAAGAAGGCGATGAGGTAGTTGTATGCGTCAACGGTTTCTTCGGCCCCCGAATGACCGATATTGTTCGCCGACTCGGTGCGAGAGCGGTGGAGGTTAAGGAACCTTGGGGCAAAGCAGTATCGCTGGAAGCTTTGCGAGACGCACTCTCTAAGTGCACGAGACCAAAGGCCGTCGCAGTCGTGAACGCAGAAACATCCACAGGCGTATTTCAGCCTCTTCCTGAAATCTCAAGGGCAGCGCACGAACGTGGCGCTATTCTCGTCGCCGACACGGTCACGTCTCTCGGAGGATGCGAACTTGAGGTGGAGAGAATGGACATAGATATCGCGTATAGTGGTAGTCAGAAGTGTTTGAACTGTCCACCTGGGCTCTCGCCGATCACCGTGAACGAAAGGGCGGTTGAACTGATTAGGAACAGGAAGACTCGAGTGCGTAGCTGGTACTTTGACCTTCTTGAGATTCTCAAGTATTGGTCCCAGGCACGTGTCTACCACCATACTGCTCCCATTTCGATGGTCTATGCTCTTCGGGAGGCACTCGCTATCGTGGAGGAGGAAGGCTTGGAAAACAGGTGGATCAGACATCGTCGAAATCGGGAAGCGCTCGAGGCCGGAATCGAGGCGATGGGACTGAAGATGCTCGCGGAGGAAAGGGACAAGCGACTGCCCACTCTTACCGCCGTCAAGGTTCCAAAGGGAATCGCTGACACAAGCTTGAGAAAGACGCTTCTGGACCAGTTCGGGATCGAGATCGGAGGCGGGCTTGGCGAGCTAAAAGGCGAGATCCTAAGAATCGGAACGATGGGACTGAATTCCTCAAGAAGAAATGTTCTCCTAGTTCTGGATGCGCTCGAGACCGCGTTGAGGAAAGAGGGCTACGGGGTAAGAAAGGGGGCAGGTCTCCAAGCAGCTGTTGCGAGCTATGATACCTAGCTCACAGCGCACATATCTAGAGCAGAAAGCGCGTTCTAGGTCATCGTGACTCGGACTCATATACGTTTGTGGCGGAATTGTGACGACGAGGGTCAAGTTTTGGAGCTTGATGGGAAAGTCGCCATCGTGACCGGAGGAAATTCTGGAATTGGTCGAGCGATAAGCGAGCTCTTTGCACGAGAGAACGCCCGTGTCGTAATCGGCGCTAGAAATGTCGAAAAAGGAAACCAGACCGTTGAAGCCATTCAGAAGAAGGGAGGGACGGCCACGTTTGTGAGAACTGATCTTCAAGATAGCTCGCAAGTGAAGCATCTTGTCGAAGAGCCTGTGGCAAGATACGGAACGGTGGACATCGTGTGCCACTGCGCTGGAACGGAGCTTGTGAAACTTCTCGTGGACACGACCGAGGAAGAGTGGGACATGGTAATGAACACAAACGTAAAGGGGGCATTTCTCGTCTCCAAGTACGCCCTTCCGTACATGATCGCCAAGAAGAGAGGAGCGATCATCAATATCTCCTCTCAGCTCGGTTTCGTGGGATTCGAGAAGTTCTCCGCATACTGTGCATCAAAGGGCGCGATTATCCAGCTTACAAAAGCCATGGCGCTCGAATACTCAAGATATGGCATTCGAATCAACTGTGTCTGTCCCGGCGCGATCGACACAGCCATGGTCGATAGGGAACTTGCTCACTTCGAAAACCCGGCCGAACTAAGAAGGAAGATCATGGAGGATCACCCTATCGGAAGAATAGGAAGACCGGAAGAGGTTGCGGAGGCCGTTCTCTTCCTGGCTTCCGAACGCTCGTCATTCATAATCGGGGAATCACTAGTCGTAGACGGAGGATACCTGATCAAGTAACAACTAGACCGCCACTGCGGGTTCTACGTGGTCAAGGCGTATGCTTTCGAGAAGTCTGTATCTGTGCCGGATCTACGAGCTTCCATGGTCCGCGGTCTACCCTACAAGAGAAGTCGATCAACAACGTCCTCGAATGGCGATGGGGCTAAGCCATGGTCTACTGATGTCTTCTCACGTTATCGGCTACAGCGCCGTTTGATTTTGCTTTATTCGCCAGGGTGTCCCTATCTTGCCGTCATTTTCGCTCCGAGAACAGGTAGGCCACTGGGGATCCGGCTTGTACGCACCAGTTGGGATTATCAGGGCCGATGATGGTCCAAGCCCAGATGTAGCCGTCGGTGGGCATCTCAATCGTCTCAACCACGTCACCGTAGGGGTTGATGACTTCAGCTATCTTCGTTCCTTTGCGCAGCTTGACGCCTGCTTCTACGAACCTGTTGACAAGCCCGCCCCTGTTCGATCTGACCACACCGTAAGACTCGAAGTCACCCTTGAGCACGGGTGTCTCTGTCTGCGGTTCCACTTCTCCAGGAATCATGCCTAGCTTTCTGAGGGTGTTCATTACTCCTCTGACGCCAATCCGTACCACGGGCTGGTTCTCATCAAACCGTGACTCGAACCTTCCTTCCAGCTCGACTGTGAAGCCTGGGATCCCCTCTGCCATCGCAAGCTCAGCCCAGTAGAGGTCGCCTGTTTTCATGCCTGGAGTGCCCAGATCGACGGGGGCGGTGTGGATCACTGTCAGGCCGAACGCCTTAGCCAGCTCCACGGTTCGTCCCTCGACATCTTTGTCCTTGCCGGCGCCTACTAGGGTGAACATGAGACAGTTGCTGACGTTCTCATGAAGATCCATTACCAGATCGGCGCCTAGACTCGCCTCATGCCAGATGAAGTGTGCAATTCGTGACGTTATGGTTCCAGTCTGGCTTCCCGGGTACATGACTGCGAGGTTGGCGCCGTCGTGCGGAGACGTGTATCCTCCGAACTGCATCCCCAAAGGGTTCGCAGTAGGAAAGGCGATTATGCTACCCTTCAGCTTTGAAGGGTCAATCTTCTTCCTAGTTAGAGCGTGAATCGTTGCCGTTCCTGACAACTCGGTGGAATGTGTTGCGCCACACAGAACAACCTTCGGGCCAGACTCACGCCCGTTCACGACTATTACCGGAAGCCCTACACGCGTTCCATCCCTCAATTCGACCCAAGTACCGGGTCCGTATCGTACTTCCCCCGGACCTGCTAAGATCTCTCCCACACGGATGTTCTTCGCCATTATTCGCTTCCCATCCCTTATCCAAGGTACTAGCGTCATTGGATTAGAAGGTTATCGCTCAAAGCAATTGTCGCGTTGTCCGCCGCGATCTCACTCGCAAGCAACCCTTCCGAGGATGGCCGCTTCAGATTGGAATGCTTCTTTCGATTCCGGCAAGGAATGCAGAAGTGACAGCACAGTGTTTAGCGATTAGTCCATGGGTGCGGTCGGCTTATATCATCTTTCACGAATACCTGCGGAAATCAGAAGGTGTCGAGTGTTTGTCTGTTGCTTTTGATGCGCCTCTATTTGACACGATGTTCAGGAGACGAACGAAGAGGTTTCCTCTAGGCGGGGAACTGCCTGCGAGACGCGCGGGCCTTGCGTACAAGTCTTCGGAGCCCCCTGTGTCTCTGAATGAGGCGGAGACAGCTCTCCTGTGCTTCGCCGGAGTTGGTGTTACAGGGGTTACAACAGAAGAGATACGCCATCTCTTGGGGCATCTGACCGTGACTGGTAGAACGTCGGCGACACCGTGCGCCTCCCTTACCCTGCACCTGTTCTTCACTAATGATGATGGAGTGTTCTACTATAAGCCTGAGAAGTCCGCCGAGATCGTTTCAAAAGAGAAGGTCAGAATCGCCTCCAAGGAGGACAGGGGCAAGATCATCCAAGACTACAGGAGGAACGTGGTCAAACTCAGAGACGGTCGTCTTCCTGTACCCAGAGAGGCCATAGGCTCAGCCTTCGTGGACATGGTCAATAGGCCGGGAACGACCGTCTTCATGCCAGTAGCGGACACGACCCGTGAGTACATCAACATGCTCCTAACCGGCATAGCCCAGTTCAGATGGCGCATGTGGGATGAGGTGACCGACAAGCCAGCGGGCGTCAGTAGATGGATACGCCAAGGGCTTTTGAACGGAGAGAAGATGACCATCTCAAGCTACGATAACATGCTTCCCTGGCTCTCCAATCTGGAAGCCGGAATAGCGAGTCAGAACATGATGCTCGCAGCGCAGGCTATGGGTCTGGGAGGTTTCATGATGCATACCATCAACTTCCAGACTCTGATGAAGTTGATGAACTTCAGGTTGGAACGCGTCAAGGGGAAGGGCTTCGCGCAGGCGGGTCCTAACCCTGTCGGAATAGATGGAGTCCTCGAAGGTTTCTGTCCGCCATACAAAGATGTAGATCAGGCAGTGGATGGAATAGTCGAGGAGAAGTGGGGGGCCAAGGGCATCTACGGTCCGGAAGGATACAACTTACCTGTTCCAAAAGAGTACACTGAACTTGTGAAGGCTGTGAAGGCTTTCCTACGTTATGTCTACGAGAAATACGGCAGACTACCGAAGTACAGCAACGCAATGTACTTCCCAGCCCTGCTACAAGCGCACCACATAGACCTAGGATTCTACACGAAACACTTTCCGGAATACGTGACCGAAGCAGACAAGAAACACATGGAGATCTGGCATCAGTAGATCCGCTCAAGGCAGAAGGACCGATCTCGTCCGGGTGATCGGGTCCTGACAAGAGTCGCCACTGGCTTCCAAGCAACACGACCTCGAGGTCGCGGCGCGCTCGAAGAACCCGACCGAGGGTTCCTTTCGAGTCTGAAGTCGCGGAACATGATGAAATGTCTTATTAACTATGAGCGGCTCTTTCGGTCAGAACACTTGGAGCATGCTGACCTTGAAGGTTCTAGAGTGTAAGAACCTGACAAAATGGTATGGCAAGGAAGTCCTTGCACTGAACGAAGTCTCATTCGACGTTGATGAAGGCGACTTCTTCGTGATAATCGGACCTAGCGGTTGCGGCAAGAGCACGCTGCTCAAGGTGATCGCTGGGCTCCTGGACTACAATTCTGGTGAACTCTTCATCAAGGGGTCAGATGTCAAACAGATACCTCCTCACAAGCGCGACATCTCGATGATGCTTGAGAACTACGCGCTGTTTCCTCACATGTCAGTCTTCAACAACATCTCCTTCGGACTGAAAATGCTCGGAAAGGATCGTTCAACATTTGATAAGGACGTTAAGGATTCGCTCAGACTGGTGGGGATGGAAGGTTATGAGAATCGTTCCCCGCTCGAGCTAAGTGGCGGACAGCGTCAACGTGTAGCCTTGGCACGGGCTCTCGTTGTGAATCCTGCAGTCTTGCTGTTGGATGAGCCACTGAGCCATGTGGATTACAGACTCCAAAGGAAGTTGATGGAGGAGCTTAAGCTTCTGCATCAGCGGTTGGGAACGACTTTCATCTTGACCACTCATGTACAGGAGCATGGATTGAGTTTGGCAGAGACCTTGATGGTCATGAACACCGGGGTCATAGAGCAGATTGGGAAACCTGATGAGATCTACACTAGACCTCAAACCGTGTTTGCGGCGCGATTCGTAGGTGACATAAACCTCTTCAGCGGCGAGGTTTCAGGAAGGCAAGGTGGAGTATACGTGGTCAAGACTGCACTGGGCGACCTGAAGGTTGCAGCAGCTGCAGGGAAAGATTATACCGGACACAAATTGGCGTACGGCGTACGCCCAGAAGCGATCGTTGTCGGCGAAGAGGCGCTGAAGTGCGAGAACCATGTTCAGGCGAAGGGCATCAACTCCTACTATTTCGGGAACACAGTGGAGTGCGTCTTCGAGATGGCAGGCGGCGTGACGATGAAGGCGACGATGGCGCCAGAAGTGGCTCCGACACTGATGCGCGGCGGCGCTGTATTAGGGTGGAGTGCCCGTGACTCGATGCTGATAGAGAAACCTAGTGTGATTGAGGGCTTGAACATCGAAGAGGTAATCTACGGAAAGTGAGCCAGCACATGGCACAGGGACCTGTACCTTCTCCAGCCAAGAAGACTTCGGGGTTTCGGGTCGGCGGCTACTCGAGCTACCTACTCCTAGTGCCAGGGTTGACCATCGCGACCATCTTCATGATACTCCCACTGGCCATAATGACAGTCGTGAGTTTCTACACCACGGCGCCTTCCTCGACTGGCTATCTCGAAATCTTCACGACAAAGAACTACATTGACTTCTTCACTGCACCCAACACACCGACACTTCTCGTGAATACTTTCAGTCTAGCCCTCATCGCAGCAGGCATATGTTTCGCGTTCGGCTTTCCTCTCGCATACTTCCTGACCTTCCGCATCAAGAATGCAACATTCAAGAACTACGTGATCACACTCCTCATTGTTCCATTCCTGATCGACGCAAGCATTAGGACCGTTGCATGGATTGCAATCCTGGGCAAAGATGGAATAGTCAACTACGCTTTAATGTCAATCGGAGCCATCCACAGCCCCCTTACAGCACTACTCTTCTCACGCAACACTCTCTACATCATTTGGTTACAGACTTACATAGTATTCATGGAGTTTCCAATCTACCTTGCCATGAACCGTATCGATCCCGATCTCATTTGGGCTGCCAAAGTGTTGAAGGCACCGCCTCATCGCGTTCTATATGACATCGTCTTCAAGTTATCCTTGCCTGGCATCATCTGTGGCTTCGTCTTCGTCTTTGTTTCCACGCTAGGAGACTACGTCACGCCAAATCTATGGGCCGGCGGAGTTCAAACCCTTGGACTGTCGGTATCTCGATATTCAGACAACTTCCTGTGGCCCTACGCATCAGTCTTATCGACAATGCTCCTGATCATTTCGGTCATTGTACTCTTCATCTCGTTCAAGGTCGTGGACATTAGGAAGTTGGTGTACGAATAGAATAGTGGAGTGAGCCACAATGAAACTTTCCGATGTTGGGATACGAGTTTATGTTGCTTTCTTTATCCTACTCGTCTACACCCCTATAATCTTGATGATTGTATTATCGACGAACACTTCGGGTAGAATCAGTTTTCCATATGAAGGTTTCACGACCAAATGGTATGATGCAAAGCCTAGCGGCTTCGAGTACGGTTCGTATATCTCAGCCTATTACGACTGGGCATTCTGGATTGCCTTCCAGAACACCGTGTACGTAGCATTCGCTGCAGCCATGATGACAACGATCATAGTCACCACCGTAGCGATGACTCTGCGGCACCGTATCTTCGGCCGCAACGCCTTGTTCTACATAATCCTACTAGGCTTCCTTGTACCCGGTGTCGCCCTAGGACTAGGCAACAATATTCTATTCCGAATGATGAACTGGCAATTTACTTGGTGGATAGCTGCTATGCTGGACACTGTCTACGCTGTGCCCTTTGGACTAATCTTGATGATGGCTCGTTTTGATCCGGATCTGATGCTCTACGAACGAGCGGCAAGCGTGCTGCGTGCATCTCCATTCAGTGTCTTCCGACGCGTTACGCTTCCATTGATCAAATGGGAAGTCGTCTCCGCTGCAATTTTCGGATTCGTTCTAGCTTGGGGCGAATTGATAAGGACAAATTTCGTCGCCCGAGGAACCGGAGTTATTTCAACCTACATCAGCACGCAGCTCGCAATTAACCCGATCACACCGAAATGGTATGCAGTCGGAACAATCATTACAGGGATCTCAATCATCGCTCTAGTATTCATGGGTTGGGTGCTCTCTCGCGGTCAAAAGTAGGAGGAAGCCAACCTCTCCAACCTTCCGAACATCGCGCATACTCGACTTACTCCCAATCGTTTACACTGACGGCCTGAAAGGCGCGATGGCGGATCGTAAGAAACTGGCCACGACATTATCAACTCAGACAGGTGGGAGGATTAAACTTGAGTTTGACTCCCTATCACAAGGCACAGTCTCAATCGAAGATGCCTACGATGAAGCACTCAATGAACAGTACATATTGGACAAAATAGAATCAGCGGATAGCAACAACTTCCGTGCCGTAATCATCGATTGCTTCGGAGACCCAGCCCTGGACGCAGCTCGGGAGCTCGTTCGGATCCCCGTGTTGGGTGTTGCTCAAAGTGCATGCCACTTAGCAGCGCAGGTCGCTCCGCGATTCACCATAATAAACACCGTACCCGAGTTTGTTCATATCGATCGCAGCCTAATCATGAAATACGGATTGTCGCAGCATCTGGCATCCATCATAACCATCAACGTCCCAGTGCTGGCCCTAGAGGCCCATGCTAAGCGTACTGTGACGACATTAGTGAATGCAGTAGAAGAAGCGGTGAATAGAGATGGGGCGCAAGCTGTAGTATTGGGATGCACCGGCATGTCCTCCTTGGTAACGGCATTGCAGCAACATCTTGTGAAACAGGGCTTGAATGTGCCGATAATTGAACCTCTAAGGGCTGCCGTCTATAACGCGGTGGCATGGGTGCTGGGAGGCCAGAGCCACAGCAAAGAGGCTTTCAAGCAGCCGCGGGCAAAGAAGCGGGTCGTCGCTCGCGTGTAGCGTTATCACAATCTCTAAGACGCGTACCAGCAAGAAGTTTTCCGCGTCTAGGGAGAGGGGATTTACAGAAAAAAATGGTGGACTGAAAGCCCTTACGTCGGAATAAGGGCCTTCAGTTGCTCGTACTTCGTGACGTAGTAGTCATTGTTGTCCGGCAGGTCGGGTGAAAGGAAGTAGCGAGTGATTGCGTTCTTCTGTGGAATTGAACCTAGGTCTCGCAGATTGCCGTTAGGATCTGGAGATCCCTTTCGCAGCTCTCCGCCGGTGAGCGATCCCTTGAAGTAAACGTCTGGCGTGAAAAGTGCGTTCTGTATCCTTGTCGGTAGGCTCGCGAATTCTGGATGGTCTGGCCAACAGAATTTGATGGCATCCGTGATGGATAGATATGTCGCTCCTCCGTTGAAGAACCAGTTGTAGTATTCATCACCCATCTCATTGCGGTAGTCGTCCATTCCAACACATGGAGAAGGATAGCCTTGCCGCGTGTAGAGTAGCTGCATCCATGCTTCCTGGGTCCAGTTGATGACTTTCAAGCAGTCCGGAATTGCAGCAGGGTTGGCTCCCTTTGACATGTAGTTTGAATTGAACCAGAAGAACGGGCCGTCCCTCAACCTGGAATAGTAGCACGGGGTCCCTGCCTTACGAGTGTCGAAGCAAACTGGTTGCCACGTACTAGCCATAAGTAATTCCTTCGTTGCGAGCAGATTGACGATTGTTGCATAGTCACTCCAGAAGGTTCGGACTTGCCCAGACTTGATTATCGGAAGCAAATAGTTGTAGACCTTGTCCACCTCATCCGTTGTCATGCTGGAGATTGCGCCTGAGATAGTCATTTGTCCTGAGGCGTTCAACATATTGGCCGGTTCAGTGAAGGAGGTATAGGCTTCATCCTGCATTCCGACCTGTCCTTTCCATTCGGGTTTGAAGAGCTCATCATAGGCGAAGGAAATGTGGTCTCCCCCGTGTTCTTCGTAGGGAACACTCTCCGGAAGATAGCTCACGGAGTCGAAGTTCCAGATACATGGCATTGAGATTAGGGTATCTCTGGACTTACCTTTGTCGCCCCAGAGCAAGAAGTTGAAGCGTTCCGCTTGTGCAGCACTGAAGTATTTCTCTGGATGGATGAATGTGTCTTCAATCTTGGTCGGGTCTTGCCATCGTGGGATATTTGAGAGAGGCATGTCTAGCAGGGCGCCTGCCGTCACCAACGGGCGGTGTCGAAGCGAACCTCCGAAGTCCCAAGCATTGAGGTTGGCTAATTGCTTCTGCCCGATTACGAAGGCCTCTGCGAACGTTGCGTCTATCGTTTGACCTGTCAAAGTCTGCCATTGCTTTATTGCATCTTGTGGCAGGAAGAACGGATAGCCAAGGTATCGGAGCACTACCTTGCCTCCTGCTGCTGTTGTTGCTGGCGGTGCAGTCGTAGTCTGCGCTGGCGGTGC
>Ga0315268_10004504_pt1 | contig 15126 bp, 18 predicted proteins | sample C1_top_MG_FD_204535 | JGI IMG/M metagenome (GOLD analysis project Ga0315268, IMG submission 204535) | Sediment microbial communities from Yellowstone Lake, YNP, Wyoming, USA - C1_top | ecosystem: Environmental > Aquatic > Freshwater > Lake > Sediment | place: USA: Wyoming | collected 2017-08-01
TTCAATTATTTACCCGGCTTATTTATGACTATTTTATAGGACTGTTTCTATAATTGGCTTCGTTGTTCAATATGATGGAGGTAAGTATGAAGAGTTATTGGATAAAACTTTCCAGTATTGTTTTACTGGTTGTAGCTTTGCTGGCACTCGATGTGGCGTGTTCCAAGACCGCTACATCAACTACGCCGCTACCCACGACCAGCACAACCCCGTCTACAACCAGCTCTGCTCCCCCGCCAACAACAACTACTACGCTGCCGGTCACGACCACAACCCTGCCGCCGCCCACCACCACAACCGTCCACCCACCCACCACCATATTATCGGGCAGTGCCACGGTGCTGGCGCAGGGCTTCACTTTTAACCCACAGATGCTGACCGTTACTGTAGGCACCACGGTTACCTGGATCAATAAGGATGGGGAGGATCACACGGTAACAAGTGATACGGCGGGACTATTCGATGCTGTCATAAGTGCCAACGGGGGGACTTTCTCATACCGCTTTGATAAGGCGGGCACCTATGATTATTCCTGCCTCTTTCACTCTGGTATGGTGGGAACGATACTCGTGAAGTAGCTGTCTTTTGGGGATTTACGGGAGAAGTAGTTCTATCTCCGTTTAGAGATGGAGATTGCTTCGATGACTATAAAAGTGATTATTTAAAATATCAGGAGAGAGGCAATCTCTGCTGCGGACAATTGTCGAGAGCAGCCTTCCGGCAGGTTTCCCAGGTGCAGGTTACCCATGCGTATGCGTCTGAGTAATAAAACGCGGTAGCCCAGGCTCGCAAACATGCGGCGCAGCTGGCGCTTGCGTCCTTCGTGAAGAACAATACTGTAACTGAATTGTCCTGCCCCGGAATTCCTGACAACGGCCGGGTGAGTAGGGCCGTCCTCAAGCTCCAACCCCTGTTCGAACTTCTGTTTATCCTCAGGAAGCAGGGCGCGGTCGAGTGCGATGACGTATTCCTTTTCTTTCTCGAAGCTGGGATGAGTCAGCCGGTGAGTCAGCGTGCCATCGTTGGTGAGGATTATTAGTCCCGTACTGTCCAGGTCCAGCCGCCCCACCGGGTAGAGCCCCAGCCCCCTGTATTCGCGGGGCAGGAGGTCAATCACTGTGCGTCGTCCTCTCTTGTCACTGGTGGTGGACAACACTCCGGCCGGCTTGTTAAGCATGACATAAACAGACTCTTCAGCCTGGAGTATAATCGGCCGGCCGTCGAGCGTGACATGGTCATGGGCGGTATTGACCAATAGTTTGAAACTCATGGCAGGGCTGCCGTTGACCATCACCCGGTTGTGTTTGATGGCTTCGGCCATCTCCCGCCGCGAGCCGAGCTTAGCCAGCACCAGGGCTTTGAGCAGCGTTATGGTAGATATAACGCTATTATAGGTTATGCGCTATCGACAAGGCTAGTGGAATGACTGAGTACAGTGCGCAAGGTCATTTATTCAATGGCATGCTTTGATGCAGAACCGAGGATTTCGCTCTCCATCTGAGCCAGTGTTTCCAGCGCCGCATGGCATTCGCTAGAAACGCCCAGATGCCGGTGGCCATCCGTGCACATCACCGTATTTATCGGGAAATTACGGCATATGACCGGCCTGTTATCGTATACATTGCAGGCGTGGCGCCCCGCATCATAATAAAAGCAGGGCTGTGTTAGAACGTATTGACCCTCCATGACCTTGAATTTGGAATGCCATTCCGCCTGAGGCACTCCCAGACGCCGTATTTCATCCTCGGTTAGTTTGACTCCTTTGAACCGTGTGCAGCATACGCCGCAGCGCTGGCAGACAAACCTTTCCTTAAAAGCATCCACATACTGCTTTAACGCCAGAAGCTCGGAAGCCCTAACCTTTGACATCTAACTTACTTCAGCAGGCAAGAAGTGTGTGTCATGCCGGAATCCTGTTTGGGTGGCTGGCAGTAATTCGGTTGGGGATGAAAAACCCTCTTCAATAACGCGCTGCTTCACATGAAGCGTTCGAAGCGTTCTTTTTTAGCCTTGCAGATGGGGCATAGCTCCGGGGGTTCGTCCCTGGCACACAGGTAGCCGCATACCTTGCAACGCCACACGGGCAGAGGGAGCTTATTCCTATCTACTTCGGGAGTAGGTTTTTGTATCATCTTCTTCCTTGCCTCCGGTGGTGGTCTTCTTTCAGGTATGGAGCCGATGCTCTTCTGGCCCAGGACGACCCCCTGGGAAACATACAACCCTCAGTAGCAGGTATCGTACTGGACCAGGTCGGCGTCGCGGTAATCGCAGGGGCAAATGATGTCCAGATCTTCGCTCTTGATTCCATCAGCCAGGCGGCAGGGGCAGGCCCAGTAGCCGTAGCGGCCTTCGTTGATTATCAGACTCCTTATCAGTGCTTTGGTGAAATCGGTGTCGGGATTGAGATAGTAACCGCTGTCCTCAGCCTCTTTTTTAAGCCTGAGGTACAGCCTGTCTATCTCATCCTGGTTTATAACAGGTTCGGTGTTCATACCTTCAGCAGATTGCGCAACTCGTTTTCCTGAAAGCCGATGATGCACCTGCTGTCGTCTATAACGATGGTGGGGAAGGAGCGGTTGGGATTCCAGCGCTCCACGTCAACCATAACATCCCGCCGGGCGTCGCCGCTCAGCAGGTCAACATCTTCGTAATAATAGTCCACACCCAGTTCATCCAGGAGGCGCTTGGTCTTCTGACACCAGGGGCAGGTGCTGAGAGCATAGAGCATGATGTAGGGGCCTTTTCTACCCGGAACGTGCTTGGCCATGTTTCACCTCCACTTTGTTATTCCAATTCATTATAATCCGATTGTGCTCTGATTGCTATCACGGTTAACGAGCATGGCCCAAGATTATTCCTCCGATATTCAGTGCAAACACAATGGCTCTGGCTACCAGGTTCATTTTCTCAGGGCTTCAGGCTGTGGGGCTAATCTCCGAAGCGGCGCACGAACCAGGTCTTTATAACCTGCGTCAGCAGTATGTAACACAACAGTATTCCCGCTAGGAATAGCCAGTAAGCCGGGGGAAGTCTCACCAGCCCCAGCGGAGCGGCCAAGGGAGAGAAAGTCAGTCCGGCTCCGATGGCCACAATAATGAGTGAACTCAGCATTATGGCGATGCTGGCACGGCTTTGGATAAAGGGGAGCTTATTGGTGCGGATGACATGGATGATGAGCGTCTGGGTGAAGAGAGATTCCACGAACCAGCCGGTTTGGAACAATTCCGGGCGGGTCCAGGCCTTGAAAACAAACAACAGCAGGAAAAAGGTGGCGTAGTCGAAGATGGAGCTGATGGGCCCGATGAACAGAATGAAGCGGCGGATATTGCCGATAGACCACTTGCGCGGCTGAGCCAGCCACTCGGCGTCCACTCTGTCGGTGGGGATAGCCGTCTGCGAAAAATCATAGAGCAGGTTGTTTATCAGCACCTGCAAAGGCAGCATGGGCAGGAAGGGCAGGAAGACGCTTGAACCCACCACGCTGAACATATTGCCGAAATTGGATGACGCGGCCATTTTGATGTACTTGGTAATGTTGCCGAATACCTTGCGTCCCTCTATCACGCCTTCTTCCAGAACGAGCAGACTGGTCTCCAGCAGTATGACGTCCGAGGATTCCTTGGCGATATCCACGGCCGAGTCCACTGATATGCCTACGTCTGCGGCCTTGAGGGCCGGGGCATCGTTGATGCCGTCCCCTAGAAAACCTACCACGTGCCCCTTGCGCTGCAAGGCGCGGATGATACGCTCTTTATGAGTCGGCGATAGCTTGGCGAAGACAGTGGTGGTCGCTGCGGCTTCTGCCAGCTGTGCTTCTTCCATCTCCTCTATAGCGGAGCCGAGAAGAATGCTTTCGGCGGGGAGTCCTACCTGTCGGCAGATGCTGGTGGTGACGGCTTCGTTGTCTCCGGTGAGAATCTTGACGTCTATGTTGTGACGGTGAAGCTTCTGCAGCGCCTCGGGGGCTGATTCACGCGGCGGGTCGAAGAAAGCCAGGAATCCCAGCAGCGTGAGGTCGGACTCATCACGCACCGAAAAATTATGAGTGCCTGTTTCTCTTTCCGTGGGCACAATTTTGTAGGCCAGTGATATGACGCGAAAGCCGTCTTCGCTCAAGCCGCGCACCAGCTCGCGCGCCTCTTTCACATGCTCCGGCATAAGCGGTATGACCGCCCCGCGCAGTTCGACCTGCGTGCACAAGCTCAGCAGTTCTTCGCTGGCACCCTTGCAGATAAGGATGTGCTGGTTGGGCTGGTCTTCGATGACCACCGACATGCGCTTGCGCACGAAATCGAACGGTATCTCGTCTACCTTTTGATAATGCCGTGACATGACCAGGCGTTTTTCCAGGTCGAGGTGGTTAAGCACGGCAACGTCCAGCAGGTTCTTGAGTCCGGTCTGGAAATAGCTGTTGAGATAGGCGAAATCAAGGATTTTCTCGCGCTCATGGCCGTAGATATCCAGATAGCGCTCTAGAACAATTTTACCCTGGGTGATGGTGCCGGTCTTGTCCGTGCACAGTATGTCCAGCGCACCGAAGTTCTGTATGGAGTTGAGGCGCTTGACGATGACCTTTTTGCGCGACATGGAGATAGCGCCCCTGGAGAGGTTGACGGTGACTATCATGGGCAACATCTCCGGGGTCAGCCCGACCGCTACCGCCAGACTGAAAAGGAAGGCCTGCACCCAGTCGCCTTTTGAGAGGCCGTTTATAAGGAACACCAGGGGGGCCATAACGGCCATGAAGCTTATCATGAGCCAAGTGAAGCTGTTGACCCCGCGGTCAAAGCTGGTGATTACCGCCTGGGCGGCCACACGGTTGGCCAGCGAACCGAAGAAGGTGTCCTTGCCGGTAAGGACCACCACACCGGTGGCCGTGCCGCTCTCCACGTTGGAGCCCAGGAAGCACAGGTCGGGCATGCTCATGGTGTCTCTTACTGACGCATCGGGGAGAAATGAGGTCTTCTCCACAGGCATAGATTCCCCTGTAAGGACAGCCTGGTTGATAAAGAGGTCCTTGGTAGACAACAGGCGAATATCGGCTGGCACCATGTCCCCGGCAGAGAGCGCCACTACGTCTCCCGGTACCAGCTCGCGCAGGGGTATCTCTTTGCGTTCCCCGTCCCTGATGACGGTAGCCGTGGTGCTCACCAGGGCTTTGAGTTTCTCAGCCGCGCTGTCGGCATTCCTCTCCTGAAAAAAGCGCAGCAGTACGGAAACCGCACCCAGCACGCCGATGATGATGGTGGCGTCCCTGTCGTTGGTGACGTAGGAGACTACCGCCAGCACTATCAACAATACGATGAGCGGATTACGGATGATATCGAAGAGGCGTCTGCTGGCGGAGAGACGCTTTTCCCTGGCCACGTCGTTGAACCCATGCTCTTCCAGACGTTCGGTGGCCGTCTCTGTGCTCAGGCCAATGGACTGCGTCTCCAGTATCTGCAGAACGGTGTTGGCTTTGGCGCGGGCGGCATCCAGCAAAACCCTGGAAGCGTGGAATTTTTCAGCGGGCGCGGAGCTGCGCCGGTTCTGTCTCGCGCCATTGTTATCAGGTAAGCTCATTAAAGGCCCCCAACTGCCATTGTCTCTCTCTGATGTTACTCTAATTTTTATTTCTGTGTAACTCTCAACAAAAAACCCACAGGACCGAATCTGATCCCGTGGGTTATAGCCACTGCTTGTCAGCCCGGCCAGCTTTTATCAAGCTGCCTGTTCCACAGGGTGGAAATTATGCTACGAACGGTTATAAACTGTCAAACTTATCAAGGAGCAAGGAATTGGGAAAAACTTTATCAGAGGATTAAAAATCTCGTTCAAACTAACTGGAGCTAATGTGCAAGGCTATTATATCAATTCAAAAATAAAATTGTAGCAATGAGGAGCGGCTGGCTAATGGTCGGTCCAGTTTTTGATAATGGCGCGCACCGAACGGCTCATCTCGATGGCGAAGCCGGCAGCGAATTTCCCTCTGTAAACCTGCTGGCCGACGTTCACCGCGCCCTCAATGTCCTTCCGCCCCTGGAAGCGGCGCTCGGTCTTGGCTTTAAACATCGCATCGAAGTCTGAAGCCTTCAGTCTCCTATAGTTGTCCTGAAAGACGATGAACTTGCGGTCGAAGCGGGTGGTCTGTTTGCGTTCTGTCTGGAGTTTCTGATCGGGATAGCCCAGGCAAAGCAGGCAGATGGGGAAGGTGTAGCGTGGCAGCTCGAAGAGTGCTTGGTGCACCTCATAGTTTTCTATGATGTCGCCGATGTAGCACGAACCTACGCCCAGAGATGCGGCAGCGATGACAGCCGTCTGTGCGGCTATAACGGCATCGCAGCAGGCCAGCATCAGGTCGCCTTCTTCCGGCTGGCGCACGGGTAGACCGTTCAGCTGGCAGAACCTCTCCACGTTGCAGGTCAGGAAGTAATCGTGCCAGCGCTGGTAGTCGGCCAGGAAGAGCAGCACCCACGGTGCTTTAGCGATGAATGGCTGGTTGTCGCAGGTTTTGGCCAGCGTATTTTTCTTTTCCTGGTCGTTTACCTCGATGATGGAGTAGAGCATCAGGTTGCCGGCGGTAGGCGCGCGCATGGTTGCTTTGAGTATTTCGGCTTTGACATCCGGACTTATCGGGCGCTCGTCATAGGCGCGGACGGAGTTACGTTTCATAATGGTTTCGATGGTGGGGTTTGGCATACAACCTCCTTATGGTTCAAAACAGACGGCACGACGGACTAAGAAGACAGTTCGACTTGAATGGGAGCGCGCTCCAGGTCGGTGGCTTTTATCAGGTTCTGTCGGAATAGCCGCGCCATGCGACCCACGAAGCGGTCGGGGATAATCTCCAGGCGCGTATTGTAGAAGGTGACTATGTCGTTAAAGTAGGCGCGCGCCAGGGCGATGCGCTGTTCCGTATCCGACAGCGACTTCTGTAGCGCCAGGAAAGACTGGTTAGCCTTGAGTTCGGGATAGCGCTCGGCGACGGCCAGCAGGGCGGGGCTATAGCCCTTCAGGTCGCCTCTTTGTGCGGCAACCTCCATCTGCTGGCGCAACTCCGCCACCATCTGCTGGACGCCGCTTTCATGTGCACTGTAACCCTCTACACACTCAATCAGATTGGGGATAAGGTCATTGCGGCGCTTTAGCTGTATATCCACCTGCGACCACGCTTGGTTGACGCGGTTCCTGAGCCCAATTAGGCTGTTATAAACGGTCCATGTCCAGCCCAGCAGCAGGGCAGCCAAGTAGGCCACGGCGGAAACGACAAAAGTTTGCCAGGATGCTCCCAAGGATAATGGACTCACGACATGCTGCACCAGCACCCCGCCGAGTGCGCCCAACAGCCCCAGAACTACCCAGACCCACGTCCAGGTGACATAACCCGTGCTTATCTGTTTCTCGCTTCGGGTCGAGATGACGAAGAGAGGCGCGTTCTTGTCGTGCGCTATCTCCGCGGCTACGACGTCCCGCCTCTCGCGAGCCTGCCCCATGACGTAGAGGGCGGCGTGCAGGGGAAGGGCGGTCTCCTTGAAGCGGCGCTGGTATGTGGAGTTGGCCACGGCGTGCAGCGGTCCCTTTCCGAAGTAAAGAGGGTCCTTGGAGCCACACGTCCTGTAGAAAGTTGAGACGCCCTGAATGGAAGCACCTTCGGGCAGTATGTGGATGACGCCCGTGTCGTCCTTAAGGTAAAAGGGAGGGCTTTCCTCGCCGCCAGCCACCCTGGTCCAGCCGCTTTCGGTGCGCGTGTGGATGCCTTTGCCGTCGGTGTAGGTAACTGTGCGCGACCAGTGCTCATCTATCTGCCAGGCGTACTGCACGCAGCGGATACCGCCTAGATAACTGGTCAGGGGCGCTTCACTCTCAGCCGTGCCTTTGAGCTCGGTGAGGCCGATGAACACGCCCTGTGTCTTGGAGGTGGGCAGGTCGTCGATAAGGCGCTTGCGCCGCAGGCAGACGAAAGCCCCGATGAGGCACCCAAGGGCAGCCAGAGAGCCCAAAGCCAGTGGAAGAATGGCCATTTGAATCAGCTTATAATACTTGAGGGAGCAAAGTGCGTCAAGCAAATGCAGGCTAACGTTTTTTAACATTTTGTGGGGTTCTGCTTGGAAGGTGTTGCAGTAAATTTTTAATGGGAAAGGCGGGTTAATAAAAATGAGTGCAAGAGTGGGGGTTGATTGCTACGGCTTTAGTCGCTGTTGTGATGCTAATTATCGTAGAAGTAGATTTAACACGAACGCGGCGACAGCTACGACAAGGAAAATCACGCCTAGACCGATATAACCAAGCACAAAAAAGAGAATAGACCCAACGAGTGCAATTGTGGCAAAGGTGTTAGCAATTACTTTGAAATCGAATTTCATGCGGAGATTATCACTTGCCAAATATTGGGAACAACACGAAGCGAGCAGAACCGATTATCTACATCTTGGACTTTTTCAACCTGAAGCCTGCTCGAAAAGCGTAAACGCTCACTGATATGCTAGGATTTAACTCGCTTCGTTCAGAGACCACCTGCTGTCCCGAGCCGTGATTTCACAGGCGTTACACCATTTCTTCATACGGCCTTCATATCGTCCTCCTATAATGGTCTTATTCAGGATGCGGAATGCATCCGGTTGTCAATTCTAAAAGGAGAACGATATGATGTGGCATGGATTCGGTTTTATGGGAGGCTGGGGAGGTTTTGGAGGCTGGATGATGATTTTCTGGGTTCTTCTGCTGATCCTCTTTGTGTTTGCAGTGGCGCGCATGGGGCGCTGGCACAGGGGTGGTTGCTGCTCAACGGCGCATGATGGGCACGATTCGCGTGATGCCGTTGATATAGCCAGGGAGCGCTACGCCAGGGGCGAAATCTCCGAAGAGGAATTCAAGCGCATAAAGAAGGGTCTCTCCTAGCGTTAGAGTGTCCCCCCAATCCGTGGAAGGGGCAGCCCGCTCAGCCGGTTGCCCCTTTTTTCTATTGCGGAAAAGATGCTTCCGGCCAGCCGCTTGAGTTTGCGCTCTGCTGCTTTATCCTGCGCCACCTCACCCGCTGTTTTAGCCAGCGCGGTAACCGAGCCTATCCACTTCATGTTGCAGCAAGCCGCGTAACTCCTAAGGTTTGAAACGACCTGGCCTGGCTCTTCCTCCGCTACTGCCACCCCCGCTAATTTTTTGCCTTCCAGCTTAGTCCAGATGGGACATGTCCTGTCTAAAAAGTTCTTGAGCAATCCGGATAGCATATAGAAATAGGCGGGCGTTCCCAGGATGATGACATCGGCGGCGAGCAGTTTGGGATAAATCTCCTGCATATCATCATTAATGGTGCAGATGCCTTTACGGGGTTCCTTCCGCCGGCCTCACAGGTGAGACAGCCCAGACAGCGCTTGATGTGGGTTTTCCTGAGCAGTACAAGTTCGACTTCAGCGCCACACTCGGCCGGTGTTTCCAGGAGCGTGCGCAGCATCCACTCCGTGTTTCCTTTACGCGGAGAGCCGCAGATTCCGATGGCCTTCATCCCGATACCCCTAGCAATTGCTCGTAATAGAGCGAGCGCCCCGTTTCCATGATTTCCCTTATGACAGCCTGAGCTCTTTTATCAATACGCTTCAGCTCCGGCACGTCCTGTTTCATTTCCGCTATGGGGACTGGCAGCTGAGAGAGTAGATAAGCGCTGTAGCCGAAGGGCGACTTTTCCCCGCGCATCTTTAACAGATAGTCTATGTGCTCCAGGGTAACGATTATCTGGTCATTCTTATCCAGAATATCCCTGTAGAGGTGAGGAGGAATGCGTATAGGCACCCCATATTTCCCAGCGATACGGTTAAACGTGGTATTGATGGCTTCGACATATTCTTTTACCGGTTCTCCCCATTTGCTGTACTTATAGATATCCTGGTATTTAGCGGCTATATCAGAATAATGCTTACCGATGATATTCAAGAAGTACTCTTTTTGCCGGCCCTCTTTGAGCGTCATTCCTCCGAAGATAATGAAGTCCACCCCGGCCTCCCGTGCCCGGCTCACACTCTCTTCCATCAGCTCCGCCGTATCGGTTATGAACGGGATAACCGGCATGAGGAACATGCCGCAGGCAATGCCCTCGTTTTTGAAAAACCTGATGGTTTCTAATCTGTCGCTAGGCGGTGGGACACCCGGCTCAACGATGGCACCAATCGCATCACTGGCTGAAGAGAAACTGAAGCTCACGATGGCTCTGTTTTTTTCGTTTATCTTTTTCAGGATGTCTAGGTCTCTCCTTATGAGAGTGGATTTGGTAAGGACATGCACTGGAAAGTCACGCTCATAGATCAGTTCGAGTGTTTGACGCGCCAGTTCGTATTTCTTTTCGACTGGTTGATAGCTGTCGCCCACGCCTCCGCCCAGCATGATGAAGCTGCGTTTGAAAGGAGTGCGCTTTCTCCTGGGGTCGAGCTCGCGACGCAGTACCGCCAGTGCATTGGTCTTGACACTGACGGTCTCTCCGAATTCCCCTTCGACGTAGTAGCCTTCGGCACGCCCGTCGCAGTAGGCGCAGTTGTGGGCGCACCCGCGGTAGAGATTCATGCCGTAGTGCGAAATGAACCATGAGTCAATCCTGTCGTGCTTGCGCAGTATGGACTTGGCTTCTATTTCGTGAATAATCATCGCTTTACCCTGCGGCTGCTATGTTTATCAAGGGGCTGAGCCTGGGAATTAAAACGGTTTCCGTTCCGCTCTAACCCGCCGCAGCTATGGAAAACAGTATAGCTTATCCGGATGCATTATTCTAAAAGTTACTCTTTAGCTTGGTAGCGGGCAGGGGGTGCTAGCGCTATGATTGACAGGAAATGGCCGTAGTTATACTATTGCCTGAATGATGAACGACGCTCCGCCCTTGTCCTCTACCCTATCCCCTCCTGTTGATGAAAAAGCAGAACTCAAGAAACGGGTGTGGGGAGCATGGGCGACAATAGGTTTAGGGCTGGCCATAGGGCTACTCTCTATCGCCGCCCAGACGCTGGTAATAATCGCCTTTATAGCTTCGAGGGTGCTTTCGCACACCGGTGGTCTGACACAGGAGATTAACGCTCTTCCTACTAACGGACTGGTTGTTTCCTTGGCTATTATCTTCTCCGCGCTGGCAGGAATCGGCCTCATAGCGCTCTTTGTCAGGCTACGCGGCCAAATCAGTCTTGGTGAGTACCTTGCCTTCAAGCGCATCTCCTGGAAGACTGCCATTGTGCTGGTGCTCTTCACCGCGGGGCTGGTGGCGCTGGCCGGGCTTATCGGCGGCGCATCGGGTGATTCCCGGAATTCGGGATTTATGGTTGACGTTTACAATACCAGCGGCTGGCCCCCTTTGCTGTGGATAGCGGTGATTGCCTTCGCGCCGGCATTTGAGGAAGCCTTCTTTCGCGGGTTTTCATTCGTCGGCCTGCAATATTCCCGCATCGGTGCCATCGGTGCCATCCTGTTTACATCGCTGGTCTGGGCGACGCTGCATATCCAGTACGATATTTTCGGTATGGCGACTGTGCTTGTCCTGGGGATGGTCCTGGGAGCCGTACGGCTGAAAACCGGGTCACTGTGGGGCTCCATGCTGATACATTCGCTATGGAACTTCGTGGCGGTACTGGGGACAGTGCTCAGCATAAATGCCGCGCACTAGTTGGCACCGTTACACGGTCTCCGCACGTTCTGATACTCTCTAGCTGCTTATGCCTGTCAGCTTCTTTTCCAGTTCGGCGTTGCCGGGTTCAATAAGGACGGAGCCGTCGGGGAACACAATAGTAGGCACGCTGCGGCTGCCGCCGTTTATCTGCTCTACATAAGCACGGGCTTTTTCATCCAGCGCGATATCAATCCATTCGAATGGCACGCTGTGTTTGGCAAAGAACTGTTTGGCCCTTATGCAATCGGGGCACCAGGTGGTGCCGTAAATTTTAATTTTTTCTGCGGGCATGCAACCCTCCCAACTAGTATGTGTCTATCTTAATGTCATTATATACCCTGACAGTTCTAAGACGCATGATGAAGGCTGCCTCCGAGCTCTCGGACATGTTATGATAAGGTTGATAGGAGGTTTGAGACATGTCAGGCAAGCTGGTCTTTATGGTCACTCACGGCCCGGAGGAACCTGAAAGAGCCACCATACCTTTTGCCACGGCTGTAGCGGCCCAGGCTGCAGGGGTTGAGGTTTTAATGGGTTTTCAGGTTGAAGGTGTACTTCTCTTGCAGAAGGACGCCGCCGAAGGGGTGGCCGCTCCCGGTTTCGTGCCGCTCCAGGAATTGATGGATATCTACAGGGCCAACGGTGGCAGGTTCTACGCCTGCGGACCGTGCGTGGCCTCGCGCCGCATAGACCCCGAGACCTTCGTTGATGGGGCTGCCATCGTAAATGCCCCCACGTTCGTCGAGCAGTTCGTCACGGCGACCAGCGTGCTGGTTTATTAGGGACTACAACAAAGAAGCGAGCGGGGAGTAGCCGCATGAAATGGATGAGTGGTTATGCACTGTGCCCGGTAGCGGTATCCATGTTCTTCTGTCTCTTTTTGCTACTGGCCGGGTGTGGTACCAGCAGAGGCGAAGGATTCGCCATTTATCTGACCCAGAACGACGTTCCTCCTGCCAGCATGCCGGCGCTGAGCCATATTGACATCGCCGGGCAGTCTGTTATCAGTCTGAGTGACATCCTGGCATACGATGCTCAAACGCATGACATAACACTTACTACCAGCGCCTATAAACGCATCTCGAAGCTGGAGGTGCCGGTGCAGGGCAGGTCATTCGTGGTCTGCGTCGATAAAAATCCCGTCTACTGGGGGGCCTTCTGGACCCCAATATCCTCCATATCTTTTGATGGCGTAACCATCTGGAAACCAGGCTTTGGTGTGGCGCGAGAGAACACCGTGAGACTCGAATTGGGCTATCCCTCTCCCTCTTTCTACGGTGGTGAAGACCCCAGGAGCAACACACAGGTATTGCTATCGCTGGAGAGGGCGGGGAAGCTACGATGATGGGGAAGCAGGCCATAGCGTATGATTCGCAAAACTTTTGAGCAAGTCCTTAGCCTTTCAGCATAGTAGAGAAACGAACCCCCTGGGCTGGAGCTTGGTATGTGGAATCTAGACCCCTTCGGCTTATCCTCAGTCGGTAACCGACGGAAGACTATATTAATTTATATATGTTGATTATAACCTCAGCACACAGAAAACAAAACAAGTAACTTACAAAGTAACTCCCCCAATTTAGTGTAAGGAAAATAGAAAGGGGGGTGAGCTGCAACCTGGTCAATGGCCATCTCAACTAATTCGTGACCTGCCTGCTCTAACTCACCACAAGTCTGATTGGGTAAAGCGAAAATGAAGTCTACACTTCCTTTGTGTTGTCACGATCACCTTGAATTTTCTTAATTCCATTTAACTTTCAAATAGCTAGAATTTTCCGGTTAACCCTCTTGACAAATCATCTTAACGTAGTATAATACTTACAGAGTACTTTGAAAAGCAAAGTACTCTGAATTAATCGAGGAGGCTTAATATGAGGCAAGATAGTGAACTACAGACAATACAACGGAAGGTCTATATGTCATTTTTCCAGGATGGTGTTTGGGACATCTTCCTTGGGCTTTTTATCCTTGCTTGGGGTCTCTCTATATTAACCAAAGCAGCATACTTGCCAGGCGTATCTTTCGTGGGGATATATTTTGCGATATGGGGAATTAAGAAGTGGCTGACCTACCCTCGTATCGGCTTCGTCAGGTTCAGTGTTAGCAGCCGGCGGAGAATAACGGCACGGTTTCTTATTCTTGGTACAGCGGTGCTCTTACTTGGGTTGCTGGCGGGGGTGCTATGGGGGATCGGTACGAGACCACAGTGGCTTGTTGATTATTTCCCGCTAATATTCAACGGCATGCTCGCAGCAATCGTCTGTTTTGCTGCTTACTGGGCGAGAGTTAACCGCTTCTACCTCCATGCTGCGTTAATCTTTCTTGGAGCGGTTTTGTATCATTGGCTGGGTATTAATTGGGAGTTTGGCTTTATCGGTGCCGGCAGTACCATACTGCTCATCGGTCTGGGAATATTAATCATCTTTCTACGCAAGTATCCCCGGGTAGCCCAGGAGAACCAAGATGGTAGCCAGTAATTCCGGGGGTGAAAATAAGCGCAATCCCCCAAGCATCGACCGTCTGATTCATGAGCCGGCCAGGTACACTATAATGGCCTACCTATATGTCGTCGACAGTGCTGACTTTCTATTCCTGGTGAAACAGACAGAGCTAACTTGGGGCAACCTTTCAGCGCACATCGGCAAATTAGAAGCAGCAGGTTATGTTGAGATAAAGAAAGAGTTCCTGGGTAAGAAGCCTCACACCATGGCTGTACTTACCAAAGCGGGACGGCTGGCTTTTGAGGCTTACCGGCGGGATATGAAACGGATTCTGGGTGAGCTACCTTCATCCAAATAGCTTTTTCATCGGGGGGAGTATGTCCACTTTTTGTTGACAAAAGATTGACTTTTTGTTAAGACAAAGTTAGCAGAAAGTGGAGCAGAGGTATCAATAGGAAGTACTGCAAAGAACTTCGATTTGATCTTCACACTTTCCATTTAGTCGGGATTCTTCTAAATGTTCGAGTCCTGCAAGGTGTACCTTAGTGCGTTCGAACTTTCGGTTTTAGTCGGTGATGTCGACCATGGGAAAGTCATTGAAAAGACTCTCCTTGAACAGTCTGTTTTAGACGTCCGGTGAGTTCTAGGTATCGTCCCCTTTGGTGGGCCATTCGGAACAGTTCCCGAACTTCTGTTTGAGAAGAAGGGTTTGATTCCAGACCTGCACCGGTTACTCGTCCAAGCTAATAATACTTGATAGTTCGAATCCTCACATCTGGATCAGCGTATCAAGAGTATCACTGTTATGGCCTATAAATAACTTGCCTGCGTCTCTTGTAATAATCGCGAGTATATCAACGGCAAGAGTTCCTAGCTGTCTCAGGCGGTAATACGCTAAGAACAGTTTTCAAGGTAAAGTTCATTATTCATTGACAAGCCAAGAGCCCGGGTATATTATATGCATATAACAGCATACGCGCATTTACGTATAAGAGATTAACAGGAGATTTACATGAAAACTATGGTAAAAACTTTAGGTTTGCTCTCGGATGAAACCAGACTGCGCATTCT
>Ga0315268_10004505_pt1 | contig 15125 bp, 10 predicted proteins | sample C1_top_MG_FD_204535 | JGI IMG/M metagenome (GOLD analysis project Ga0315268, IMG submission 204535) | Sediment microbial communities from Yellowstone Lake, YNP, Wyoming, USA - C1_top | ecosystem: Environmental > Aquatic > Freshwater > Lake > Sediment | place: USA: Wyoming | collected 2017-08-01
GAAAAACATAAAGGCCTTGCCTCCGGCTTTTTAGAAAGCGGAGGCCAAGGCCCTTTGCATAAATCAGGGGAATAGGGGGGAATGGAAAAATTCCCATGATGTTATGTCGCTAGCCTACAGAACCTTTTGCATTTCCAGAGAGCATTTCTCAAGTTCTCCCTCGTGAAGATTAGTCCGAATTAATCATATTCCCAGTAACGATAGGCTGGATAAGCCTGCACCAGCTAATCCAAGACCACCCATACCCAGCCCGGCACCGTATAAGCCGGCACCGTATAATCCAGCACCATATCCGGCACCGTATAAGCCAGCACCGTAGAGTCCAGCACCATATCCGGCACCGTATAAGCCAGCACCATATAATCCGGCACCATATCCGGCACCGTATAAGCCAGCACCGTAGAGTCCTGCACCATATCCAGCACCGTATAAGCCAGCACCATATCCGGCACCGTATAAGCTGGTACCGTACAGGCCACCATAAAGTCCAGCGGCATACAATCCTCCTCCAGTGCCAACATATCCACCGCTGCTACCGTAGGAGCTGCTATAGGAAGAGGGATACCCGTATGAAGTGCCATAGGAACCGCCATAAGTGGAAGGATATCCGTATGAGGTACCATAGGAACTGCCATAAGTGGAGGGATACCCGTATGAGCTGCCATAAGTAGAGGGATACCCGTATGAGCTGCCATAGGAAGAGGGATACCCGTATGAGCTGCCATAGGAAGAGGGATACCCGTATGAGGTACCATAGGAACTGCCATAAGTAGAGGGATATCCGTATGAGCTGCCATAGGAACTGCCATAAGTGGAAGGATAACCGTATGAGGTACCGGTGCCGTAGGTAGAGGGATATCCGTATGAAGAACCATAGGAACTGCCGTAGGTAGAGGGATATCCATATGAGGTACCATAGGAACTGCCATAAGTGGAAGGATACCCGTATGAGCTGCCGGTGCCGTAGGTAGAGGGATATCCGTATGAAGAACCATAGGAACTGCCGTAGGTAGAGGGATACCCGTATGAAGTGCCGTAGGAGCTGCCGTAGGTAGAGGGATATCCGTAAGTGCTGCTTGTAGAAGGATAGTAACTATATTGCGACCAGGCAGTGGCCGTGAAAACCATGATATTCAGTATTATGAGTAATGCCCAAAAGCCAAGAGGCTTTAAACAGTAACATCTTTTTTTCATTCACTTGCTCCTCGGATTAAATGCCGTTATCAGTTCCAATCACCAGAATCCACTCGTAGTCTTATACATCTTATAGTTACTTCATTCCCCCCCCTTTTTATATCTGTCTCGCTGGTTCGCACTAAAGTCGCTTCAGCTATGATATTTGAAGAAGGCAGCAAGAAGAATGCCACGGGGGTTTATCAGTTATCCGCTCAGTGAGCTTGATGATAAGTCTAAACGCGATTTTCCTCTCTTATATTGATTATTCAGGGAGAGTGCCCCAATTTTTCGATGTCCTCTTGAAGCTTAAAATTGAAAAAAATCCTTGTTGGTGCGGCTGGAGAAAGAAATCATATAAAATATGCTTTCATCATAAAGCCTATGCCATAATTTTCTATTTTTTTGGAGATTGAACTTCCTCCCCACTCAGGATAACCGCTTTCTCTCAAGCTGTGTAATTCTTTGGAAGAGCAAGACTGACATGGAAAAGATAAATTTTAACTCGGAGTTGGTGAAGTATTTGCAATAAGCTACATGGCAGGTTGAAGAGTATTCTTTTCAAGAGAATGGCATTCTTTTTGTTCGAGATGGTCAAGGCAGGCGGATAACTTTAAGATATTATAAAATTTAATTATAGACTTAGGTTATAAATCTCTGGAGGACTTGTGACACTACCGGAGATATTTTAAAATAAGGGAGGTGTATACAACAAGCAAATATCACTCTGTACTCCATTGATTAGTGTTCAGGTTTAAGGGAACATTCGACTTAATTCTCTTTTTTGAGGTAGAGATTATGAAGAAGGAGCTTTTAGATTTTTGCAAAGTGAGTGTGGTTTCTATTCTTTCTGTAATGTTGATTTCAGTTATGAGCGTTAAACAGGCTCAAGGCTATTATGGTGGTTTGTACGGCGGCATGGGTGGCCTGTACGGTGGTGGCCTGTACGGTGGTGGCCTGTACGGTGGTTGCCTGTACGGTGGTGGCCTGTACGGTGGTGGCCTGTACGGTGGTGGCCTGTACGGTGGTGGCCTGTACGGCAGCAGTCTGTATGGTGGTGGCCTGTATGGTGGTGGCCTGTATGGTGGTGGCCTGTATGGTGGTGGCCTGTATGGTGGTGGCCTGTACGGCAGCAGTCTGTATGGTGGCATGTATGGCAGCAGTCTGTATGGTGGCATGTATGGCATGACGAATCCCTTTGGTTTGCAGAACATGTATTATCCAATTCAAACAGGGACCGGCTTGACCTATCAGGTACCTTTCCTCCAGATCGCTCCTCTTCTTGGAGTAGCAGGATTGTATAACAGTCTGTTCCCGGGCCTGTTTGATTCTACTTCCAGTTCCACTTCCGGCTATGGAAGAGCTCCTGAACAGGTTATTACCACCCTGTATAACGCTTTAGTTGCAGATCCGGTTTTAGGGCCAGTCCTTTTAGCTGATCCGGTTACTTTAAATCTTTTGGCCGCTGATGCTACTCTGGCGTCGATTGTGGCCACGGTGCCACTGTGGCTAGCGAACCACGGTTGGCAGGTTCTGCCTCCGAATATACCCACTGCCCAGCCTTTACTGCTTTCAAAGATGGCAGTGTCCTGTACTCAGTGCCACAGCAATCCGGTTACTGGTACTCTACTGCCAGTCGTTCCACTACCAACTCAATTGATATAACTTTTGGAGGGTGTGTGGAGAGCGTATATTGGAGAACTACCAGATTACTCGGATCCAGTGTGATCCGTTTCTTATAGGATAAGGAGAATCATAACTGATTGATAAGCGTCCCCCTTAGCAAAAATGTCAAAAGGTAGTGTCAACAGGTTTTATACTCTTTTTAAAAAGAGTGAAGGGGGTGTTTGAAGACCTGGCAATCTCACGGCTTGCTGATGTTAGCGGGGGGTAATAGTGATTGCCAGGTCTTTCTCTTTGGTGTCGCTTCCTGGTAGCTCTTCATAGCTAAAATGGTGGGGACAAGACGTTTGAACACATAACCATTCACCCGCCTCACCTCAGCCATCTCCCCTTCAGGGGCTGACAGGATTAGCGAAACATAAGGTTCCATTGGGGCTGTGAGCCTTTAGAGATAACTTCTTTCTTCAGCGAATAGATTCTGGTGTTCCATTTCACTTCCTTTGCACCGCCATTTCATCTGCACCGCCATTTCATCATCCTGCGCAGCCTCCGATTGCAAAGTACGCTTTCAGTCCCTCAAGGCTGCTCCTTATGGCTGAACTCTTGGCGGTAGTTCCAAATGAATTTCCGAATCTCGGTTACCTGTCTCGCCAGAAAATCATACAAAATATGTGCTAATCATAAGGCCTATGTAGTTATCTTCTATTTTTTGAAGGTCGCATTTCCTCCGCTCAGGATAACCGGTTTCTCTCAAGCGGTGTAATTCTTCGGGAGAGCAGGATTGGCAGAGAAAAGATAAACTTAAAATCGAAGTTGGTGAGATATTTGCATTGAGCTACATCACAGGTTGAAGAGTGCTCTTTTATAGCGGTTCTCACTTGGATGAACTACAGATATCAGGTAGGCACAAAGGGGCAAAGATCGTTATCCGTTGACCGTTAAGTCCTTAACGGAAACGGGCAACGGGCAACGAGTGCGCGCCTTTTGTGCCTGCTCTGTCCGTAGCATACACACCTTTTGAACCACTATATAAAGTAAGGAGGGCGTTCTCTTTGTTCGAGATATGCCAAGGTAGCCTAATAACTTTAAGGCATTATAACGCCTATCCCCAAATACCTCCTGTTGTTAACCCGTACAAGCGAGACGATTATGCGAGTGGTAGCTTAATGCTAGTACCCTGTCAAGGCCGAGATGATGGGTAACTGGATTCTAAGCTTTCGCGGGAATGACGAAATGGCCGAACGGATTCTCCCTCCCCCACAATTGTAGTGGTGAAGGGGTACTATAGCGGTTTTCACTTGGATGAACTACAGATATCCGGGAATAGGCACAAAGGGGCAAAGGCACAAAGTTTTTTTCTTTTCCCTCTGTGCCTCTGTGGAGGTCTGGTGTCTGGTCTTGACATTATAAATATTGTATATGTACTCATGTCAAGACCTGACACCACCGTTTCCCTTTGTGCCTCTGTGCCTGCTCTATCCGTAGCATACACAACTGCAAACCGCTATAGTAAAGCGCGGCGAAAGCTTCCATACAGAGTGATGAGCAGTTGCGATTATCTTTGTTATCGCCATTTCGCGATGTTGATATCCGAATTTTCCTTGGGCAGCGGAGATTCGTAACCGGATAGTTATTTCCGCCGTGGTTTACTTATATAGGACAGCCGTCCCATCTGTCCTGGCAAACCCTTGGCTCTATTTTTGGGATAAGTTCAATTTTTGATTATAGATATCTGGAGAACTTTTGACACTACCGGAGATATTTTTCAATAAAGGAGGTGCATAAAACAAGAGACCTTTGTATAGTATTACTCTTAGTCTGCTGTTGTATAGTATTACTCTTAGTCTACTGTGCGGCAAATACGCGACCAGATAGCATAATGGAGGCTTATCAGGCCGGCTCCCAGCCGGCCCCGCTGTGGTAGAGCCGGCTTCCAGCCAACTCTTAAATACCCACGGGTTTACTGGTCACGGAATTAGCGCGGCATGTACTTAGTCAATGTTCAGGTTTCAGAGACAGTTTAGTGTTCAGGTTTTAGAGACAGTTCGAGTTAATTCTCTTTTTTGAGGTGGAGATTATGAAGAGGGAGCTTTTAAATTTTTCCAAATTGATTTTAATTGCTATTTTCACTATGATGTTGATTTCAGTTATGAATGTTAAACAGGCCCAAAGTTATTACGGTGGGGGCATCGGTGGTCTGTATGGCGGCATGTACGGCGGCATGGGCGGCCTATATGGTGGCATGTACGGCGGCATGTACGGCGGCATGTATGGTGGCATGTATGGTGGCATGTACGGTGGCATGTACGGTGGCATGTACGGTGGCATGTACGGTGGCATGTACGGCGGCATGTATGGTGGCATGTACGGCGGCATGTATGGTGGCATGTACGGTGGTATGTATGGTGGCATGATGAGTCCCTTTGGTTTGCAGAACATGTATTATCCGATTCAAACAGGGACAGGATTGACGTATCAGGTACCTTTCCTCCAGGTCGCTCCTCTTCTTGGAGTAGCAGGAATGTATAACAGCCTGTTCCCAGGCTTGTTTAATTCCAGTTCCACTTCCACTTCCGGTTATGGAAGAGCTCCTGAACAGGTTATTACCACCCTGTATAACGCTTTGATTGCAGATCTGCTTTTAGGTCCAGTCCTTTTAGCTGATCCGGTTACTTTAAATCTTTTGGCCGCTGATATTACTCTGGGCGCTGTTGTAGCCGCCGATCCACTATGGCTGGGTGCTCATGGCTGGCAGGTTTTGTCTCCGACTATCGTCCCCTCCCAGCCGTTACTGCTTTCAAAGATGGCAATATCCTGCACTCAGTGTCATATCAATCCCGCGTTAGGCGCTGCCAGCCTGGTAGCGGTCGTTCCGCTGCCCACTCAGTTGATATAACAAGGGAGAAAGTTTATTTGAGGGTTATCAGATTACTCCGATTCAGCAGTGTAATCTGTTTCTCTTATAGGTTAATGTAGATTAAGGAGAATCATAACTGATTGATAAGCACCCCTCTTAGCAAAATATCAAAAGGTAGTGTCAAAAGGTTTTATACTCTTTGAAAAAGAGTGAAGGGGTGTGCGAAGGCTTGACAATCTTGCGGTTTGCTGAAATCAGCGCAGTGAGGTGTCAGATTCTTCCTTTCAATCTAAAGAGATGGAAAATCGGGTCAGAAGGAGGCTCTCAGGAGCCTCCTTCTGACCACAGAACCGTCTGACCACAGAACCGTGCGTACGGGTCAGGGATCCTCACGTTAACATATAACTTTCATTACCTCACTTTTTTTCTTTTTTGAACCTATCAGCCAACATTTGCTGGATCTCTCTACCCGTGACTCTTCCACCTCATCCTAACCCCTTCCCTTATGCGTAGTGCATACAACTGAAAAAAACGCTGGTCAGCCCCTGACAGTTCTGAGCCGTTTATTCTGAGCCGTTCATGGTATAAGAAAAAGTCTTAAGCATCATTCCCGCTAGTACCCTGTCAAGGCTGAGATGATGGGTAACTGAATTCTAAGTACACGGCGCATTAAATACGAAGCCAGATAACACAAGGGAAGCCTCTTTCTCCCTCGCCCCTGAAGGGGTTCAGGGGCGGACACTTTTATATTTGGGGGTAAAAAGGTGCGAGGTGCGAAGCAAAGCGCACTACGCACCACGCACTTCGCACAATAAAACTGTTAACCAAATCTGTCCGCCCCTGAACCTGAAGGGGAGAGGGCTGGGGTGAGGGGCTTTATTGCAGGATGCGTAATTCCCGCCCCGTGTACTTAGAGCGGTTTTCACTTGGATGAACTACAGATATCAGGTAGATATCAGGTAGACACAAAGGGGCAAAGGCACAGAGTTTTTTTCTTTTCCCTCTGTGCCCTTGTGCCTCTGTGCCTGCTCTATCCGTAGCATACACAACTGCAAACCGCTATAGAATTCAGGCACTCGCTTAAAGACATCAACCTGCCAATAAAGACATTAGACCACAGATGCCGAAAAAGGAATCAGGGGACTTTCGGGAAAGGTTTTTTTTGCAAGATCTTTCAGGTAAGGTCTTTTTTGGCCGTACTAAGAGGCTATCCGAAAAGTCCTGGGAGACTGCACGGCTGTTGAAGGTATTCCCACTTTTCGGATAGCCTCTTAGTCCAGGTTGAAAGCTTGAAAATAGCCAGGGCGCTGGCCCGGTAGCACCTGACGAGACAAGGTAAATTACCTTCCCCGGCCAAGGTCAGGGAAAGAAACAGGGTTCGAGAAAGAGATGAGGAGGATAGAGTCGTATGAAGCGCAAGATATTAGCTGGTTTATTGGCCATAGCTACGTTGGCTATAGCAGGGGAAATAGGCTCTCTGGTCATGAAGGGAAGATTTATCGGCTTTACCGCTGCTGAGGGTAGGTCAGCCAATGGGCAAACAACCACGGGTATAAAACCTGCGGTCGAAGTACAAGGTCAGAGATGCCCTGTCTTTACACGGCTCTCTACGCGGCTTCAGGCGGGTAGCGGTAACATAGTTCGAGCAGGAAAGATTACCGTTTCAGCAGGGAAGACTACACCCAGGAAGGCAGAACAAAAGAGCCCCGGTGCTGTCTATAATCCCCCTTCGCCCCAGGATGCACCTGGTGACATCAAAAATGCGGTGATGCTTGGCTATAACATTATCGTAGATACGCAAACCTATGCAAGCCAATATACAGGCAGCAAACTCAACTGCACAAACTGCCATTTTGAGGGTGGAATTACCCAGGGGGAAAAGAACGGTGGAATCTCTCTGGTTGGTGTGGCTGCGAAATATCCGGCCTACAGAACAAGAGAGAATGCTGTGATAAGCCTGGCAACCAAGGTAAGCGCCTGTTTTGAAAGGAGCATAAATGGAAAGTCCTTGCCACCGGAGGGTGAGGAAATGACAGCCATTCTGACCTATTTTCAATGGATAGCCAAAGATCTGCCTGTCTATGCTGAAATTCCGTGGTTAGGTCTGAAGAAGCTTGAAAGTGACCATACGCCTGATCGGGAAAAGGGAACAAAACTCTTCTCTCAAATATGCTCTGCCTGTCATGGCCTTGAAGGACAAGGCAGGCCGGCTCCACCTCTTTGGGGCAGTGATTCGTTCAACGACGGGGCGAGCATAGGACAATTGCAAAACATGGCTGCTTTTATTTACGCTAACATGCCAAAAGGAAACCCCACCTTATCCGTTGAGGATGCCCTTGATACGGCTGATTATGTTACCAGTCAACCAAGACCCCATTATGAAGCGAAGTGATTTGTATCCGATAGTCAACACCTTTAAGGGCACAGAAGCACAAAGAAAGATAAAAAACTTTGTGCCTTTGTGCCTTTGCCCCTTTGTGCCTGTTTGTTAACAGTTTGTCATCTCTCGTATATGAGCGAAATAAGTTTGACAAGTTCCGGTCCTCCTGGTAATCTTTATCTATAAGATCTACAAATATTCCAAAGATATCACTGAAAAATGAAAATCATACAGCAGGGATATCACCTTTCCATGCAGATAGAGAATGGTCGAATAATCCAAACGCACGTATAAACCTTGAGAGGTCTTCATATGAATGTCGAGGGGAGGTATCCTCCATCCTACGCAAAGGCTTCCCGACCGTATTCTGTATTTGTTTTTAATGCCGGAAGCTGTGGCGGCTGTGAGATTGAAATTTTGTCCCTTTTTACCCATTCCAATCAAGCCGATCAATCTGACCCATCCGATCAATCCGATAGGCTCGATAAGCTCAGGTGTGAATTTATCAATCAGCCTGAAGCTGCCGACCTTATTATTCTCTTTGGCTCCCTTAATCAGGAATCCAGCCAGGTATTTAAGGAATTTCTTCCCCGTTTCAGTCCTGACTCACGGCGTCTGCTCGTTGGTGCCTGCGCCATAAGCGGCGGATTGTATCAATTAGCTGATCAATTAACCGATGATGATCCTGTAAATGATCACGACGATAATGATCACGACGATAATAATCATGGCGATAATAATCATGGCGATAATAATCATGGCGATCCGGTAAGTGGCCATGATTCTCCGGCAAGCGATCATGATGAGCCTTCTTTAACCGCGCAGGATTCTCCCGGCCAGGATTCTCCTGTAACTCCCCTGGCTCCCGTCATTACTCAAAACTCCCCTGCCCACGATTATTCTGCCCGTGATTCTTTTCACGGGAATCTTATCCAGTCCCTTCGCCGGAATCTAATCCAGGAATTTTCACCCGATCTTTATGTGGCCGGATGCCCACCGAGACCGGAGGATATCTGGCAAGGCATTCAATACCTGGCCAGCGGCACAAGACCGCCTGATGAAGCGGGCAAAATGGAGTTTCGCCCCGGCCTCTGCCTTGGCTGCGGTCTTTGCCAAAAGATCTGCCCAGGCAAGGCTATCGGATTGAGAATTCAGGAGATGGAGGGACATGATGCGCAGCCATCCTGCCTGGTGGAATTTAATCAGGGGGCGTGCCTTTTTTGTTCTCTATGCGAGCAACTCTGTCCAACAGGCGCTATTCGCATCTTTGGTCATTCTCCACTGCTGCGGTCAAAACCGGAGGAGTTCATAGTGCGTGGATCTATTCCCCTCATCCGCTGTCCGGGTTGTGGAAAATGGATGGTGGCCATGCCTGAAGCTTTTTACAGCAAGCTTTTTGGCTCCAGCAGCCAGCTTCATGCCTCCAGCAGCCAGCTCTTTGGCTCCATTCCTGATCGAATTGGCCAGGCTGGCCAAACCGGCCAGTCTGCCTGGCTGGAGTTATGTCCATCATGCAGGCGATCCGCCAGTGCCGGGCATCTGAAGGCGGCAGCAGAAGCCTTGTATCATCTCCATAAAACCTCGCCTTATCTCCATAGCCCGTTCCACAGCCCATCGAAGAAAGGAGAGGTTTAAATGCCGGTACCCCTACCCCTTGATCTCTATCTTCCGGCAGTGGGGAATCCTCTTAAAATTGAATATCAGATCCATAGCGGCCGCGTCAGCAGTGTCCAGGTATCTTTAGGATATGCTCACCGGGGCATTGAGAAACTGGCAGAGAAGCAGAATCTGTGGCAAGACCTCGTTCTCCTTCAAAGAGTCTGCGGAATCTGTACCGCGGCACATACGACCTGCTTTTGCCAGGCACTGGAAAAACTGGGAGATATAAGCATTCCTCAACCGGCTGCCTTTATCAGAACTTTGGTGTCCGAAATCGAGCGCATTCAATCGCATCTTCTCCCCTTGATCTTTCTGGCCAATCAGTTAGATTTATCCTCGTGTCTGTCATCACTCTTTGAAGCCAGAGAGAGTGCGGCCATGATGCTATTCCTTGTGACCGGAAAACGGGTCAATTATGATTTCAATCAGATTGGGGGAGTGAGAGTCAATTTGAAAAATCCGCAACATCTGAAGGATCTGAAAGGTTTGGAAAATCTGAAAGGTGATGGGAATCCGGTCCCCATAGAAACCCTTACAGGTGATGTGAATCCGTACCTCATAGAAACCCTTACCAGAGCACTTTTGTCAAGGCTGGATGAGTTCGATCGGCCCCTTGAAACAGTGAATCGGTCCCTGCTCATGCATCCCCGCCTGAAAGGGATTGGCATACTTTCGCTTCAGGACTGCCAGAGCACCTCGGCTACAGGGCCTGTAGCCAGGGCCAGCGGGATCGGTCAGGATATCAGAAAAGCGGCCGGATATGCAGCTTATCCGAAGCTGGATTTTCAGATACCCGTAAAGAGTACAGGGGATGTCCTGGCCAGATGCGAGGTTCGGGTATTGGAAATAGGCGAGAGCATAAGAATGATCCGGCAAATCCTTGCTTCACTGCCTTCTCTGGCGGAAAGTCCGCTGTTGATCGACCCTGCGCCGACTCTTACTCCGGGTGCTGTCACCGAATCCGTGGAAGCGCCAAGGGGAGAGAATCTCTACCGGATCACTCTTTCAGACCACCTCCACCTGGAACAGATCCAGATTAAAACACCTACAGAACGTAACCTGGAGGCACTGAAAATTACGCTTACTGATTCTTACGCTGAAGATGTTCCTTTAATCGTGTCCAGCCTTGATCCCTGTTACGCCTGCGTAGAACGATAGGGAGAGAAGGAGAGTAGGGAGAATAGGAAAAGATAGGGGTTTAGGTTTTTAGGTTTTTAGGGAAGTCCACCTTTCCTAAACTCCTAAACCCCTAAAGGAAGGTGAAAACGATGAGAGAGCAAAAATACCTTGGCAACCCTTTTATTTTCGCCGATCCACAAAAATGCCGCCACTGCCACAGTTGCGAATTGGCTTGTGCTGCGGCAGGAGCAAAGATGGACCTGAAGAGCGCAGTGGTCCGGCAGATTCCCCTGGTGGCCAGAAACCAACTGGTTGCGGTGGATGAGATAACCATGCCTGTTCAGTGCAGACATTGCGAAGACGCTCCCTGCACCCGCGTATGTCCCCTGGGAGCCATCAGACAGGCAGAGGGAAGGATAGAGCTGAACAAGGATATGTGCATTGGGTGCAAAACCTGCATGATGGTCTGCCCCTTTGGCGCTATCGAGCTGGTTCACCGCCGGGCTGTTATCCAGGCCCCAGAGAGGGGAGCAAGAGGGATGGGGGCAATGGTGGCGGACAAGTGCGATTTGTGTTTTGACCGCCTTACCCAGGGCAAACAGCCTGCCTGCATTCAGGCCTGCCCCACCCATTCGCTGGTTATGGTCATCCCTGAGAAGTGGAGGCAGGCCCATTTGAAGCAGAGCGCACAGGATTTGGCCAGGGCACTGAATGTTCAAGGATGAGTAGATCTTGAAAACGAGGTTACTACTCAGGTAAGCACAGAGGCGCAAAGGAAAATGAAAACAACTTTAGTGCCTCTTCTGTGCCTGTGCCCCTATGAACCTGTGCTTAGAGCGGTTCCCAGTTGTGTATGCTACGGATAGAGCAGGCACAAAGGCACAGAGGGAAAAGAAAAAAACTTTGTGCCTTTGTGCCTTTGCCCCTTTGTGCCTACCTGATACCTGTAGTTCATCCAAGTGGGAACCGCTGTATGAGGTTAAGCAGCAAATAGGCAAGACAACTTTGTGCCTTTGTGCCTTTGCTCCTATGAACCTGAGTAGTTACAAAACGAGCCAAAAAGGAGGGCCGCTGAAAAATGGATAACGATAATCTCAAAGAGCAAAAACATCTCCTGTGGGATGCATGTATTCAAAAAGAGATTGAGAGAAAGCCAATTGCCGACAGGTCCGCAGATCCTGCCTCACAATTCCTTCTGACTAAGGCTGCCAAAGAGGGAGTAGAGACTGCCTGGGACCGCTACGAGGCACAAAATACCCAGTGCGGCTTTGGAGAACTGGGCGTGTGCTGCCGCAATTGCCTGATGGGACCGTGCCGGATCGATCCCCTGGAAAACGGGCCTAAAAAGGGAGTATGCGGAGCCACTGCCGATACTATCGTGGCCCGCAACCTGATTCGCATGATCGCAGCCGGAGCAGCGGCCCATTCGGACCACGGCAGAGATGTGACGGAAGTGCTCCACCTGGTCAGCCAGGGAAAAATTGCAGGCTATGAGGTCAAGGATGAAAAAAAGCTCTTCAGTCTGGCCGCGGAATTCGGCATAGAAGTGCAGGCCAAGAGCGGCGACAAAAGCGATGCGCAGGGCAACAGCGAAGCCCAGCCCAAGAGTAATGCGCAGACTGGGAGCGGCGTGCAGGCCAAGAGCGATACACAGGCCAAGAGCCAAGTGCAGGACAAAAGCGATGCGCAGGACAACAGCGAAGCACAGCCCGAGAGTAATGCGCAGACTGGGAGCGGCGTGCAGGCCAACAGTGAAGCACAGGCCAAGAGCGGGGTGCAAACAAGCGATACGACCAAGAGCAAGGAAGAAGTAGCCAGACTGGTGGCTGAGGCAATCATGGATGAATTCGGGACCCGGAAAGGTTTTATAAAATTCATCGATCGAGTGCCGCAAAAACGCCGTGAGGTGTGGAGCAAACTTGGGATAACACCCCGTGGAATTGACCGTGAGATTGTGGAGATCATGCACAGGACGCATATTGGCGTGGATAACGACTACGTCAACCTCATTCTGCAAGGTTTAAGGACTTCGCTCTCTGATGGGTGGGGAGGCTCGATGGCAGCCACAGAACTGTCCGATGTCCTGTTTGGCACACCAAAGATCAAGACCTGCCAGAGTAACCTCGGAGTACTCAAGGCGGATATGGTCAATATTGTTTTGCATGGCCATGAGCCTCTGCTTTCCGAGATAGTGAGCCAGGTGGCGCAAGAGCCTGAACTTGTTGCCCTGGCCAGAGAAAAGGGTGCACAGGGGATCAATTGCGTTGGCATGTGCTGCACAGGCAATGAAATCCTGATGCGACGGGGCCTGCCTGTGGCAGGAAATTTCCTGCAGCAGGAATTGGCCATTATTACGGGAGCAGTTGAAGCCATGGTTGTGGATGTTCAGTGCATTATGCCCTCTCTGGCCACTATCGCGGGGTGCTATCACACCAAAATCATCTCCACCTCAGCCAAGGCCAAATTTCCCGGAGCTGTGCATATCGCTTTCCATGAGGAGGCAGACCAGCCTGTTCAGGCGGCCCGGCAGATCGTCAGGATGGCTGTGGAAAACTATCCCAATCGCCGTCAGCAGGCGGTATGCATTCCTGAAAACAGCATGGAATTTATGGCCGGATTCAGCAAAGAGGCCATTGCCGAGGCACTGGGTGGAAGTTTAGGGCCACTTCTCGATCTCATCAAATCAGGGACTATCCGGGGCATTGCCGCTATTGTCGGGTGCAATAATCCCAAGGTCAAACAGGATTTCGCTCACACAACCCTGACCAGGGAACTTATCAAAAAGGACATCCTGGTGGTGGAAACAGGGTGTGCAGCCATAGCCTGCGCCAAGGCCGGACTTCTGCGGCCTGAAGCAGCCAAAGAGGCAGGTCCCGGACTTTCTGCCATATGCAGGCAGCTTGGCATCCCGCCCGTGCTTCACATGGGATCGTGCGTGGACATCAGCCGAATCCTGAGTGTGGCTGCCGAGGCAGCCAATGCCCTTGGCGTGGATATCAGCGATCTGCCTCTGGCCGGGGCTGCACCTGAATACATGTCCGAAAAAGCAGTCAGCATCGGGGCCTATGTTGTGGCTTCCGGTATCTTCGTGCTCCTTGGGGTGATACCGCCCATCCTGGGGAGTCAGAACGTAACGCAGCTTTTGGCCCAAGATGCTGAAGGTGTGGTTGGAGCACGCTTTGCTGTGGAACCAGACCCTGTAGCCGGAGCCATGCTCATCAGCAAACATATCGAGGCGAAACGAAAGGCGCTGGGGATATAGAATAAGAGTTGAGGATAGAGAATAAGAATCGGGGACATCAGGATAAGAATAAGGGGACATCAGGATAAGAATAAGGAAAGGAGTCAGGAGACAGTAGGCAATGGTAGGCAATGGGGGTCTCACACATAATGGGGGTGTAGTTCATCCAGGTGAGAATCGCTATAACTCTTGACTTCTGTCTCCACAAAGATAAAATATGCCTACAGAAGTTTTAGTCATCAGTTTAGGAATGTTTCAAACCTTCGCTTTGGTTATTGGCGGAGCTATTGTTGCTTTCAAAAAGGAATTCAGCAGGGAATTTACCGGGTTTATGCTCAGTATGGCATCTTCTTTGATGCTTGGAATCGCCTTCTTCGAATTACTCAGAGAGGCACTGGAAAGGCTATACGGATTACCATCCAGGGGGGTATCTTCGCAGTGGGTGGTTCCAGCGGCCTTTATGGCAGGTGTGGTCCTTGTTTCTGCAGTGGACCATCTTCTTCCCCACTGGCACCATCATCAAGGCAGGATCTCTCACCAGCACGAAGGAGTTAACCAAAGCGGTTGGATACTGCTCTTTGGGTTTTTGATCCATGACTTTCCGGAAGGTATATGCATTGGCGCAGGATATGCGGTGAATCCTTCCTTTGGTTTATTGGTCGGAATATCCATGTTTCTCGGCAATCTGATTGAAGGAATTACCCTTTCCATAAAGTTTGACCAGGAAAAGAAGCTGGGTGTGAAAAGCCTTTTAGCCAAAGTCAGTATCCCCGGGCTGGCCGTCCTGGCCGGATCGGTCCTGGGTTTTTACGGGTGCCGCTTCTTAGGTGAAATTCACTATGCGCTCGCTTTGGCTTTAGCCGCCGGTGCCATAGTCTTCGTTACCCTGGATGAGCTTATCCCGGAGGCGTATGCAACCAATTCCCATCCACAGATCCTCTGGGGTCTTATCAGCGGATTCGGGCTGGTTTGCATCATGTCTATCCTGGCTGTTTTCTAGAGAAAATAATCATCTGCTAGGAGTTTGTCGGAGAAGCCACTGAATTATCGAAAATGAGACAGGATAACAGGAT
>Ga0315268_10004506_pt1 | contig 15124 bp, 18 predicted proteins | sample C1_top_MG_FD_204535 | JGI IMG/M metagenome (GOLD analysis project Ga0315268, IMG submission 204535) | Sediment microbial communities from Yellowstone Lake, YNP, Wyoming, USA - C1_top | ecosystem: Environmental > Aquatic > Freshwater > Lake > Sediment | place: USA: Wyoming | collected 2017-08-01
CCTTTCCTGCCTGTGACAATGTTAAGTCGGCCGTCGAGGGCTCCGAGGTCTGTTGAGATGTGCGCGAACCGTCGTGTGGATCCGAGTTCGAACGGGTGTTTCGCGGCTAGGGTGCGGGTGAGGAATGTGGGTGGCATGACATCGACTTGGGAATTATTTCTTGATGGGAGCCAGGCCACGTCTTTGCTCAGCTGGCCTTGTTCGATTGCGCCACGAATCTTCCCGAGGAGTAGCCGCGTGTCTTTGAGGATGGTGATCTGTGAGGAGACTTTGAACGGGTCCACTTCGTCCCCTGTCAATGAGCCTTCGGATATGCCGTCGCGTAGGAGGTCTTCGAGGATTCCTGGAATGTTCGCGTATTGTATGTCAATGATCTGCACGATGAGGGAGCGTTCCTTCAACTTGTCGGTGACAAGGAGATAGTCTCCCTTCTCGGCTTCGTCGTCTGGGAAGCAGAGGAGTTGGATGCTGTCGCCTTCTTTGCGGAGGATCTTCAATGCCAAGCCTCCCAGCAGGTTCCGAAGGGGCCGAAGAGTGACCTGCGCAGAGCTAGTTTCGGGATAAGTTGCACGCCGAAACGGGCCGCAGCGAACGCCTGCATCGCCAGCACATCGCTCGCTGTGAAGGTTGACAGTATGTGAGCCAAGCGGAGGGTTTCCGGGTAGCCTTGGTCCACAATATCCGTTCCAGTCAACTGGCAAAGGCTCTGCGTGGTCTCCTGAAGCGACAGCTCCCGGTCAACGTCGATTCTAAAGGCGAAGGCGGATTTGGCGAGTTTGCCGACGAATACGCGCCCGAGGAATCGGACTGGATAGGCAGGGAATTGTTCCGTGATTTCTTTGTCGACATCGATGATGCATGGGTCGGATCTGTCCTCTACGAGGTCGGTGATTGATCGGTTCTCTATGTGGAGCTTCGTCTTCTTCGATATCCCAATGACTGTGCTTCGGTTTCGACGCGCGGATTCAAGAATGCGCTCCAAGTCGCGCGTGGGGTTGTCTGGAGTCCCGGCAGTTAGCGAGCCATCGATGAGAATGAACGCGTCGTGGACCGAGGAGCTCACGTTGAATTGGATCCATCTTTCCAGCGCGTTGCTGATTCTCTTGAGGAGGCCGTCAACGTTTATTTCTCCGGGGAAATGGGTGATCAAGCCGAGTTCGGCGAAATCTTGGAGCGCCGCGTAGCTGTTGTGGCCTAGCGAGAAGACCAGAGGCCCATACTTCACGTACCTGTAACGTTCCTTGTCCAATAAGACTACTGCGCCTCGCAGTGCGCACAAGGATCCGTCTACGAGTTCCCCGAGTTTTATGGTTGACGTGTCGATCGCGACTACTGCGCGTTCCGATCGGACGGGTTCTATGGGGATCATGTTGTCGTCGTCGAATCTGCTGATCTGCAGCAGGTCGCCGTCGGCTCCGTCAAATCCCGTCCCGCCGGTTGCCGCTTGCGTGACGAGTTCTGTGTAGAGCGTGTTTCCTCGCATGCTTTTGGTGGAGTGTTGACAGAATTCAATGAAGCGTTCTGGAATGGCGTCGGGTCTTAGAGGGTCAGCCGGGTAGAGAAAGCTACTTATCCTCTGCTGTGTAGGTGATGATTGGTGGGTGCGGTGGGTCATTTCACTCTCGCCCCCTATGCGGGTTGATTCCCCCGAATCTCCCGCGACCGCCGCACCCTCTAGCCATATGCGGCATCGCTTCAGGAAACACCTCGAACGGCTACTTTGCCGCGCCTCCCTTTCCGGAACCATTCACTGGCAGCGTTTCTAGCTGTATGAGCCCTTTCGAAGTAATCCTGTAGCTTCCGCGATCTGCACGCTCAATCAGGCCTGTCTTCTGCAGTTGCACGATGACGTTCCTGATGGTCTTCGTGGCCTTGCCGACTCCGTTCGCGATCTCTTCAATGGTTAGAGAGTCGCTTGGGCGTTTTGCCATCTTCCCGGCCAAGTGGGCCATGAAGAGGAGGATGATGATGGAGCGGTCGGCGGGGATGTCGTTGTGGGTGAGGAGGAGTTGACCGCTGTTGGTCATCTTGGCGTAGTCGGAGATCTTGTCGGCTAGGCCGGCGAGGTCGGAGACGTGGATGAGCTTGCGGGCGAGGTCGAACGCTGGAACCGATTGAGACAGGAATTGGAGAATTTGAGGAATGATCTCGTGAGCCGGACCACTCGCCTCGTATCGAAGGCCATTTGCCTCAATGAGGACTTTCGCTTGGGTTGTTTCTGCTTGTGTCAAGTCAAATTCATCCTAACTCTTGACCTTCAGTTTCGGCAGGATCTGTTCGCGGAAAACGTGGAGTCCCAGAGTCGTGATGCGGTACTCGCCCTTGCCCTTTCTCTCCGCGAGGCTTTCGCCGCAGAGTTCGCTCAGTCGGCCCGCGACCGTCCCGGCGGATTTCTTCGTCGCGACAATGAGGTCGGCTGATTGCATCAGATCCTCGTTCGCCTTTCCGAGAACTTGCGCGATCCTAGCCTTTGCCAATTGGAGCAGAACAAGTTCTCGGTCTGCGAGATGGTCGGTTGGGACGGTAACGACCACGCCCTCTGGTGTGACAGCGACCACTCCCTCGCAGGCTTGAGCGAGGTCTTTGATGCCCACTGAAAGTGCCAGTCGTGATGCAAGTTCAAGTTCGGGGATTGCTTTCATCAGAAATGCGTAGGCTTCTTGTGCGACTTGGTCCGGTGGGCCCGTGATTTTCTTTTCGAGTGTTCCGTATTTGATGGTGATTTCCAAGGGTTGGCCTACAGTTGAGAGTTCCTGTCGCCCGGCTTGCAAAGTAATTTCAGTTCACTCTCACTCGCATACACTATAAAAGGTTTGAAGTGCAGAACGAAACTGCTAGATGTTACTATGAATCACTCGTCCATTACGTGCCTCTTAGAGCAGGAGAATGTCAGAACTGAGGGTTCTGCTAGATGTTACTTATATTCAACTCACGATTCATCTAATGTGCTGAGGCTCTGATCGACGCACTCAACGGAGAATTGGATGTCAAGTGGACTATAATGAGCTGAAGTTGATCGTTCTCCAAACCCTGCGAGACAAGGGTCCGATGGATAGCACGACCATCCTTAGAGCCCTCCTCTCATCGAAGAAGGGGGAGTCGATGGACATACACGCTGTGAGAATGGCTCTTATGCGATATTACAGGCAGGGAATAGTGAAACGTACGCGTTCGGGCGGATCATTCAAGTATGCCATCTCCGAACGCGGAATCGGGCGGCTTCGTTGGCTCGAATCCCTTGAATCAAAGGCTAACCGAGATCGTCTGTCTTCGTGAGATTGACGCAAAGCGGCCACATCTTCGCCGAGAATGACTCTTCCAATTCTAGTCAATTGCATGCCAGCTGTGTCACACCCTGGGAAGGGTGGGGCCACTTCATATTGGGTTAGCTATTCAGGAATCCAGAGTCCCTGCTGAGGCTCGAGAATCGCCAACTATCTCGCAAGACAGACTCGCTCCGGGAAAATCCTTGCCTTTACAATAGAGCTGCCCTATCTTCTGCGACAGCAGCTCTATTTCGAATCGACAGGTGTTCTTCGATTTGCGTGAGATGGGAGGATGTGGGACACCTTCAATCAGGGATGCCCACACCCTAGGCAGGGTGGTGACACCCTCGATTGGGTGGTGACACCTGCCCCAGATTCCGGGACAAGGTTATCTTTCTCGCGAATTCGGAGATTGAACGCGAGAAGTCGTCGTATGGACCGATTGTAGAGATGGACGGGAGCTTGACTTGATATAACGTTTTTATATCGAATCGTTATCTGCCTTCCTCGAAGAAACTTGACCGAAGAGAAACTCCTGATCAGGCTGAGCGGAACTACCGCAGAACTTCTCAACGAGCTCGTGGGGCGGGGATACTTCAGCACTAAGTCAGAAGCTCTCAGGGCGGGCATACTGAAACTGAGCGAAGCATACGGACTAATCCGAGCAGCGAACGATTATTGGAAGGAACTCGGAGACTCCATTCGCAGGAGTGGCAAGAAGTTGACTCACGCCAAGATCGTTCAGGGAATAAGGCGTCTTGAGCAAGAGGCCTAGTTCAGCTTTTCTCGATTCCAACGTTTTCATCTACGGTCGCTTGGAAACCTGCAATTCCCGCCTCATCATTCTTCTCGCGCAGCTTGGGGAATTCGATGTGTTCGTTTCAGACCTCGTGGTCAAGGAGGTTGAGCGATTCTTTCGGGACGAAATCAGTAGAGAAACGGGCTTTCTCTCGAGGCGTTTTGTCGAGACTCTGGCACGCAGAATGGTCTCCAGTGACGAGACTCGGCGCGAGCTTTCAGAATTGAAAGGAACGATCAAGGACCGAGACCTTCCCAACCTAGCAGCGGTTCGACATGCGAGACTCAAGTACCTTGTCTCTTACGACGCAGACTACACAAGAGCACGTGTGAGAGAGTACATTACCCCAAGGCAATTCGTCAGGCTGTTCGACCTCGATCCTTACGCCACTGAATATTGAACATGTATTTGGGTCATGACCTGACATCGATCCAAAAGAAATCGGGACTTTTTTTGACGTGTTCATCGATCATGTGGTAGTTGATGCGGCGGGTGGACGTTTTTAGCTAGGGTGAATACTGTTGAACAATTGTGGCCAACGTTCAACACCTCGACCCTCCCAAAACTGCCATACCCAGGCGGCATTGCGGTCCAACAGCTTGCACAAACCGAAGATACAGGAAACTCAACAGGATTTCTGATTGTTCGTGCTACCGCCAGCGCTCATCAGCCGGATCGGGTTGTCATACCCCCTCGATTGGGTGGCGCCACCTTGCTCCGCGTCATGGGGCTGAGTTTTCGCCATCCGCACCTCAGAAAATGATTACAGTAATTCGGTTCACGTTCCGCCTGTCGGGGCGGGTCGGAGTTTGGGCATGACTTCTTGGCTGATCCATTGGATGCCTGCGCCGGAGAGGCTGTAGCGTCCCTGCTCCGCGATCAGCTTCCCCTCCTTCCGCAGCTCACTAACCCTGGCACGGACGACATTATCCTTCACCGCCTTCCAGCTCGTCCCAAGAAGCTCAATCAGTTTAGCGTCCTCAACGGGCGTTGGATTGCTGCTGAACAGAATCAGCCCAATCGCCTCCTTCGCGGAGATCCGATCGAAAGGTATCGCGAAATGCAACTTGCCCTCCGGAGTAGTTTCAAGAATCCCAGCCAAGTCCTCTGAGGGGATAAAGCTTCGAAGCGACTGTTCCGTCGAACCTAAAACTCGGCCGGCCTGCGTGCTTGGTTGGGTCTGCAGTAACTCCTCAAACTTCTCACGAACATAATCAAAATCCCCCTCAAGCTCAACCTCGTAGTTACCTCGCCGAAGCTTGAATCTCAACCGCTTTTCGGACAATCCCGTCGCCACTAGCCACTCAAGCCGCTGTTATTTCACGCTTGCGAGTGAAACAATTGCTCCGCTGGAAGCGGGACTTTTCATACGAGGTTTTCGAGTGTCATGTCCTCGGCACGCCGCTGATCGGCTGACTCGTCAATTTTCGACCTCACCTCAGACATCGTATGTTCGTCTAGTTTTCTTAGGTCGTACATGGATCCTTCCAGGCAGTCTACGGATACTATGAAGCCGCTTCGTGTTGCTATCAACCGAAATCGGTTCCCTCCAATCAACCAACAAGATGCCTTGAGCCTAACTGGCCGTGCAATGGCCGGCAGGTTTATTCTGCTATAGACCATAATCCGTGGCTATGTCGACTACAGTAGAGGTTAAGCGATCCACAGCCAAATTACTCGACCAAATGAAGCAAAAATACGGAGCCAAGAGCATGGATGAAACCATTAGAAAACTGATCGACAAGGCGGAGAACATACCAGACTCCCTATTTGGGGCTCACCCGAGAATGAAGCCCTTCTCGAGGGCGGACGAGGCTGAGATTCATGAAGTGTGATTGCGTGATCGATTCGTATGCTTGGGTGGAATACTTTCGGGGAAGCGCGAGAGGCGCGAAAGCCCGTGACTACATAGAATCAGGATCAGTTGCAACGTCCGCGATCACTATTGCCGAGATGCAGGAGAAATATCTCAGGGAGAAATGGAGACATTTCGCAGAGGACCTGAGCTTCATAATGACACGCAGTACATTGATTCCCATTGATCGAATCATTGCCCAAGCGGCAGGTCAGATCAACTATTCTAGGAAGAGAGTTCGAAAGGATTGGGGTATGGCCGATTCCATCGTTCTGGCAACCGCTAGAGAGCTGTCCGCGCGAGTCTTGACTGGCGACCCACACTTCAAGGATTTGCCTGAAGCGATACTCATCTAATGAGTAACTTCTAGAGATTAGGCAGCGCTCCATCTAGACACTCACAGTCGACATCCTACGCTATGCGGGTACTTGGCCGACATCGACATACTCACAGGGGGCCAAAGAGTTCATGGCTAGAGAAATGTAGGGCTACGAGCTCGTTAAGCAAGCCTTCGCGAGAACCCCTTCATCTTTCGGCCACCCAGGACCGCTTTGGGCACCCCATGTCTATCCGCACTGAAGAAGATGGGTATCCCGGTCTACCTAGATGAGACAGCCATTCTAAACCTCAACGACCAATCCTACTGGTATTGCGGCGCCCTAAATCTCAATGGAGCCAACCGGAACTTCATTTCTTTCGACTTCAAATTTGAAAAATCAGCCGCCATCAACGAGTTGAAACGAAAATTCAGACCATCTATGGAAGGCTCCACGGAAAGGCGGCGCGGTCAGCATGCTATTCCATCTTCACACCGCCATAAACAGAAAGTTCTGGCGATGAACTGAACTTCGCCAACGGCAAGAACAGACTAAGAGAAGAATATGAAGAGCCACCACGACAGCCCCCAGAAATCAGACAACGTGCCTGGAAGGATCTTGAGGAGTTGATTAGACACGTCTCATCGGTTGACGATGTGGAATTCATTACGCCAGTGACGCGATCAGAATTTGCCATGACGCTAATCAATTTACTTTAGGCGCGAAGGAACTAGCGCGCCTGGCACAGCACTTCGCTTCCTCCGCGAATTACCTAAGGCTTGTCAACTCTTGTATCTCTCCAGCTGCAGCGTTCTATGCCGTAGTCAGGACGCCAAGTCATTACGCGGACACCGGAACCTTGCCCGAAAATGTGGTCGTGAAAGAGTCTCTAGGACCCGTGTCACTTGCCCGAAGCAAAGGAAAGAGGAGAGTCGCAACAAAGGATTTCTTCGTCTCCACCAAAAGGGCACTTGAGAACATTGAATCTCAGGGGTGCCTGCCAGCCAACATTCCTCTGGAGGACTACGCTGAGTTGGCCCCTCATGATTATCTCACTACAGCGTGCAAACTGCTGAGTCTAGTCATCTCGCCAAAAACCTCCCTGAGAACATTTGCGTTTCGAGAGACACACTGCCTCAGCTGGAACACATAAATGCCGCCGTTTTCATGAAGGCATGCAAATGGAACGTTTTGCCTCGGGGCTTCAAGGCTCCAAAGATACTTGAGCAAGCGAAGTTACAGGCATGGACCCTGAGGCCTGCTATTCCAACTTCATCATGAGTCAAAGCAACGAGGACGAATTAGATGCACTGCATCACAGCGAACACGGATAGGAGGATGGCGCTCATCGAAGGGGTAGGTCTTGAAAGATCAGGCTTCTCTCTATGATTCGCATGGATCGATCAGCTTAGGCACATCCGTGTCCTAGAATAAGCGGCGTGAAGCGAATTGATTCGCCTGAAGTACGCGCCACTAGCGTCCTCTGCTGTCACGCTCACGCTGGTTTCTGTATGTCAGGGTGGATTGTGCTCCAGCCACCATTTCGCAATATCTACCCGACGAGCAATCCACACGTTTGGCTTCGTCTTCACGTACCTAAGGAACTTCTCAACAGCCACAGTTCTTCCCGGTCTGCCTGAGATACGAACGTGAAGGCCGACATTCATCATCTTGGGGGTATCACGGCCCTCCGCGTACATGATGTCGAATGAATCTTTCAAGTATTGATAGAACTCCGCCGAGTTGGAGAACCGATTAGAGAAGTAGTGGAAGTCGTTCACATCCGGAGTGTATGGGATGAGCAAGAATTTCCTGCCTGCGACATTCACGTAGTAGGGAAGGTCGTCGTTGTAGACGTCCGAGTCGTAGAGGAAGCCTCCCTCTTCGGCCAAGAGTTCGATTGTGTTCTCGCTTGGCTCCCTGCAGTACCATCCAACGGGTCTTGCCCCGATCGTCTTCTCGATTGAGGCTACGGCTTTGCGAATTGCCTCCCGCTCCTCGTCTCCGCTCAAAGTGAAGTGTTCGATCCACCTGTAGCCGTGGCTGCAAATCTCATGCCCCTTACTGACGATCTCCTTAGCAGCCTCAGGATTCGTCTCAAGCGTTTTCGCCGCCGCAAAGAATGTGGTCTTTACCGAGTATTTCTCGAATGCTCTGAGGATCCGCCAAATTGCGACCCTCGTTTCATATTCGAAAATCGATTCTATGCACAGGTCTCGTTTTGGCGGCGCGCCGTACGATGGAAACTCACCGAAGGTTTCTGGGCCCTGATCGCCGAAGGCCACAGAACGTTCGGCGCCAGCCTCATAGTTTATCGCAAAGGTTAGCGCCAATCTGGCGTTCTTCGGCCATTGAACTATAGGCACGTTCTTGCCGTAGCCTACGAAATCTCGCGGTAAAGGGCTCATAGTGATCAGTTCTCATGAAAGTGGTATAATTCCTTTGAGAATATAGAATGAGGACCGGCATTACAAAGCCATGGAGTCTTCAGCTACGCACCCAGTTTCGGTCATTCCCTTAACCCTGAGTCAGTAGGAAGCTTTTCACCGAAGCATCGTCCAACTCGACCAAGGCGCCACGCAAGATACCTTCACTGTACTCGCTACCGGGGTTTATGCACAGAGTTCTGCCGATCTTCAGGAAGCCCTTGGACTCATGGATGTGACCATGCAGCCCGAGCAGCGGCTGGTATGTTTCAATCGCCTTGCGAACTGACGTGCTACCGCCGCTTGTCATGACTATTTCGCCGCCTCCTAGGACTGGTTTCAGGTTCTCATCGAGCTTTGGGCATGAGTCAATGCCCGAACCTACGGGCGGCACGTGGAGGTTGAAGATGCAATTCTTCATATCCTTGACTTGGGTTGCCATCTTCTCAATCTTCTCCCACAATTGCTCTTCTGAGCATTCGCGCGCAGTCTTCCAAGGTGTTGGGTTACTCCAGCCTGTGCTTATTATTTCGTACTTTCCGTCAATTGTCACGACTTGCTCCTCAGGGTCGATCACGTATTCGGCCCCCCCAATTATCTGCTCAATCTCGGCCACGTCGTCGTTTCCGCCCGTAACGTAGACCTTTATTCCGGACTCCTTCAACCGTTCCTCCGCAATCTGAATCCATCTCTTCACGTTACTCAACATCAAGTCTTTGAAGATCGAATCGACTCTGGCGTTGTCCGTCTGCAGTTCCTCCATTTCTTTGGGGTTGGTGAGGTACGGATAGTAGCCAGCGAAGCGTATAGCTCGCAGTACGTCCTGAAGTTCTTCATCGTTCCCAGCTTTCCGGTTGTTGCCAAGAAAGGTTGCGTGATACTTCCCATTGGGTTCCTTCACCACGGGAATCATCATCTTCCCGGTGATGTCGCCTCCCATGATCAGGGTGTTCACCTTGTAGAATTTGGCTGCGTTCACGAATTTCAGAAAGCATTTCTCTGAACCGTGAAGATCCGTGGCAAAGAAAATCCTACTCGTCAACTCCACCACTCTAGGCAGTTGTAGACTCAGTTATTCCTCTATTTTCTACATCTTCCGCGTCGGTGTACCACTTCATCTTGGTTCCCGCTTTCGCACGCATCTTCCACTTGAAGGACTTACTTTCTTTCTCGATCCTATCAAGCAGGGCATCAATTTTGCTCTTGACGAGCTGCTTGTCATCGGGACTGAGCATTGGAAGAGCGTCTGTGTAGTCTCTCGTCTTCTTGAGGTTCGCAGTAGAAGTGTAATAGAATCCCCAGTCGCCCGCGAGCAATCTTGCAATATAATTAACGTTAACAGCATTGCTGTCAGACTCTCCCAACTCATGTTCTCGTAGGAGGAGGACAGTGTCCTTCACGTCCTTCTCCCCAATCTTCACTATCTGCATCTTCTCAAGAAGGAGATCCGCGGGTGTTAGAGTCACTGCGTCGATTTCCAACCTGCGCGTAAGGTCGACCTCATGGCAGAAGGCGAGCTTGTCGACGAATATGTCCACTTGTCTGCCGTTTCTTGGGTCTGTGTAGATTTGCCGCCTCAAGCCGTAGAGTGCATTGACACGCTCGTTCCCCTCATATCCCAAGCTCGCGAAAAGGCTTGGGATATGGCGGACATACTTGGACAATGTCATGAAGTCCAAGTCTGTGAGCGGCCTGTTCATGACGTCGGTCAATTGGCGTGACTTTGGGCAGCGATAGTATATTGCAGTCGCTCCCATAAGCCTAAGTTCTATTTGTTTCTGCTTCGCTGCCTGTATGATGGTCAGTGCGTCTTTGAAGAAAACCGACAGGCTAGCTGTGTTTTTCAATACGTGCGCCGAAGGGGATTCCCCTGTGTCTCAATTATTCTTTCCTGCAATATTTTCGGGATGAGGCTCGATACGTATTCTACATATTTGCCGAGTGTGGTTTTTGGTGCAATGACTGTTGGAATGCCTTATATTTCGGCCAAATGATGTGTTGAATTGAAAATATACAACGAGGATGCGAACGAAAATGGCTGAGAAAAGCGAAAAAACCTTCTTCGCAAGAACATCCAGTGGCTTGGTTAGAGAATTCGGAACGCTCGATGCCTTGCTGATCGCTTCAGCAGCTGTCTTCGCTCTGACTTACACGATTCTTCAATTTCCATGGTACTATGGTTTCAACCCGGGCGCAAACCTGCCGCTAGCATTGGTCGTGACTGGCATACCGTTCGTGTTGCTGATGCTGGTTTACTGGGCGATGGGCGTGATTATGCCTAGGTCGGGCAACGATTACGTCTGGGTCGCAAGAATCTTGCACCCAGCCGTGGGATTCGCTTGGTCCTTCCTCTACATGTTCTCAGTGTTTGCCACAGCCTACGTAGGCGGCACAGCAGCCTACGCATCCGGCATATCTACCGCTCTGACCATCTGGGGCTTTCTCTATAATTCCCAGGGATTGATCAGCTTAGGCACAGCCCTCAGTAGTCCAGTCGGAGGCTTTGGGCTTTCGATTCTGATCACCGTCTGCTTTGCTATCCTAGCTATCGTTGGAGCCAAAGCCGTCAAGAGCTTCCTGTACATCGCGTGGGCTCTGGCGGTCATAGGAATCATCGTTATGTGGGGTTTCGTAGCTTCGACAACCCCAGCAGCCTTTGCAGCCAAGTGGGACAGTGTTCTAGGTCAGTATGCAACTTATGACGGCTTGTCGAAGCTTGCAACACAGCAGGGTTGGTCTCCGCCAACTATTACACTCGCAGCCTCCGTGGCAAGCGCACCATTCGCCGCCCTATTTCTCCTCGGCGGCAACTTCGCCAACGTGGTAGCTGGTGAAGTGAAAAACGTCAAGCGGGCTATTCCAATCGCGCTGTTGCTATCGCTGATCCTTGGCATAGTGATTTGGTCCATAACCGCAACACTGACACTGAACAATATTGGTGAGAACTGGATGTACGCAGTGGGCTACTTGTGGGACAATGCCCCATCCGCCTATTCGGGCGCAATACCTCTGGCACCGACCTACCCCATGATGGTCTCACTGATCGCTTACCCGAACCAAGGCCTAGTCTTTCTAGTGCTCTTCACAATGCTCGCAGGGTCGCTCACAGCGCCCTTCGTCTACTTCTGGATCCCCAGCAGATACTTCTTCGCATGGTCCTTCGACCGCATCATCCCAACGAAGATGGCTGATGTCAGCAAACGATTCAGGACACCTCACGTTTCCATAATCACGATAACGATAATGTCAATCCTAATCTTCGCACTATACTGGTTCACCACATGGCCTACGGCTGAAACAATAGGCACATTCCTTTGGGCGTTCTGTTTCGTAGTGCCAGGCATAGCCACAACGATATTCCCATACACAAAGAAGGACCTAATGGACGCCGCTCCGGGGTGGATGAGGAAGAAGCTTGGCAGCGTTCCCGTAATCAGCATACTCGGACTTCTGACAACCATATCCTTCTTCTACATAGGATACCTGGCCCTAGCTAATCCGCTCATCGTCGTTCCAACTCTGGCCGGAGGAGCAATCGCCTTAGGCATCGTCGTCGCGTGCACCATCATCTACTACGCAAGCATCTCATACCACAAGAAGCAAGGCTTAGACATTGAACTAGCTTTCAAAGAAATCCCACCGGTATAACCACGATTGGGCAGTCGCGCAAGCGACAACGCCCTCTCCCTCTCTTTCCCTTCGACTCAAAACACGAACTGCTCGCAACCTCGAACGAGCTCTGACTGCGTTCCATGTCATAGCGCTTGGTCTGAGCACTAAACGCAGCTAAATTGTCGACTTTTCGTGCGGTTCGCTACGACTGTGACCTTGTTCTTCAGGAGTTCCAAGTTTTCAGGAGGTGCCCGGCTTCGCCGATTCGCATCCCCGAGGTACCTAGGGGGCTGATTAGGGCGGATGCGCATAGATTTGCGTTCAGGATGATGGTGCGCAGCTCTTGCTTGGTTGGGATCCTGTCAACCGAGACTTCGACCTTCGCGGGGAGCTGCAGCTTCCTCACGTTCCGCTTGTCAAGGAGAACATCCTCATGCTCCAATAGCGATTTGACGGCGCCGACGTAGATCCAGATGGTTTTCGGCGCAGCGCCGTTTCCGTCAAGCCAAGAAACAAACTTATCTAGCGTGCTGTAGGCTTCAAGCTCGCCAGACTTGATCTTGGCGATAAGAAGGTCAACAGATTGGACGTCGAAGCATCGCGCAAACGCATCCAAACCGCACTCGTACGTCAACCTCGTACACTCACAACGCCTACCCATACGATCAAGAAAATCCGAACTTGCCAAACCACTCGTCCGACGACGACACGACCAGATTACTAAAACGTTACGGCGGCCGTAGTCTAGCCTGGTTTAGTCCTCGCGTTTCGTAGTGTTTTAGAAACGTGGCCTAGCTGGGGTTAGGTTACTAGCTGTTTTGCTGGTACATATTGGGGCATCGGGAGACCTTACGATAATTATCGTTTTTCTGGGGGGAGTTTTCCGCTTACTGCTTAACAGTACTTGTCTGTGACGATCCAGTTGTCTCGACGCCACTCCTGCGCCGTGCTCAAAAGGAAAACTTCGCGACCACACTTCGAACATCGCATAGCGTGCCAGTCGATCATTGTTTGAAGATAAGGGATGACTTGAGAACGCGTTCAACGGGAAGAGATGAACGAAGCACTGCGCTTGGAGAGGTCGAAGGGTCCGGAACAAAACGCCCGATTTCTAACTTGGCACAAACGCCAAGGCAAACCTACTTAAACTAAAACACAAGAAGTTGTCGAACTTACCGCAACATTCAGTCCCAATCTCATGGAGTTACCACTTTGAAATTGATAGTAATCCCATGCTCTTGGTGCAAGCTTTGGAGTCATCAAATCCAGAACGAAAGCTTCTCGCTAAATGAAGAAGATAGGTTCGAAGATCACATTGGAGACCTACGGCCTTCAGTCCTCCTCGGTCGTAAGAAATACCAAAACATGTTAAAGGACAAATCCGTACCGGCGCTTGACCGCTACAATGGCATTTTGTACAAAACTGATTCATCTCTGAGAGCTCGTCTTTCCGAAGCCATACGTCAAGCTGCAGTTCAAGTGGTCATTCTTTCCGGAGGTTATGGAGCAGTAACCGCGTCTCAAAGAATCCGATGGTACAATCAGCCCTTCGAGTTCGACCATTGGTTGCAGCATAAGCTACCTGAGGCTCTAGTAAGATTCGCCGAGGGACTGAAACCTGATAGCATAACCGGTCTCTTCAAGTCTCCTTCTGAAGCACCAGGTACGAGCAGATGTTCGATGCAGCGAGCCGAAGCATTCCTACATGTGTTGAACAGAATGATCGCAATATCTTCAAATTCGCGGGTAAGGTCGTAATTGGAACGTACTGCGTTCGATCAAGTGGTTGATGCGATTGCTGAGCTAGGTCTGAAAAGCTTCATCCTGCTTGACAGGGCGGAGCCAGAATTCAAGACATTTGAATTCCTGTTGTCCAAAGGCATCAGGCCTCAATTTGTTGCTCTTCTGCGCGTCTGCACGGGGTTGATAGATTACCAGCTTGCCGAAGGAGGAGCGACACGTCTTTGGAAGTTCAGACCGAGGCTTGAATTTTGTAGGTGGCTGTGGTGTTGGCGCCGTTCGGTATTGTGTAGCCACTTGGCACTAGGTCACGGATAATGCAGAACAAGCGGGCCGTGTAGCCTGAGTCTTTGTAGATGGCGTACACGCCTGCCTCATTGATAGTGATACTCGAACCTGAACCATTCGTCAGCATCAGTGAGTTGACAGGCGCGGCCGACGTTCGAGACATGAAGTATTGCAGATCTTCCGCGCTACTCTTCGTCCCATTCGATCATGCCGTTAACGAAGTCGCCTGCGCATACCGTCAACGTCGATCCGAACTTTGATTTGCGCAGTTTCAGTTTGACCCAAATCAGTCAGATCCTATGTTTTCGGTTTCAGTTTCGGTATTACCTGTTCTTGGAAGACATGCAATCCAAGGGTTGTTGCCCTGTACTCGCCCTTCCCCTTTCTCTCAGCGAGACTCTCCGTGCATAATTCGCTTAGACGCCCTGCAACAGTGCCGGCGGTGCGCTTAGTCGCAACGATCAAGTCCGAGGATTGGACGAAGTCTTTGTCAGACTTTCCGAGGATGTGCGCAATTCGCGCCTTTGCAAGATGAAGAAGGATCAATTCGCGGTCTGCAAGGTTTTCAACTGGAAATGTGACGACGCCTTCAGGTGTGACCGCGAGAACTCCCTCACAGGCTTTTGCGAGTTCGTTTGCGTCGACCGATAGTGTGAGACGTGACGCCAATTGGAGTTCGGGAATTGTTTCTGGCTCTCGTTTCCCGAAAATATTTCACTACCCGCCTTAGAGGGCACATGGTTAAGCTGAATGAGCGGAAGATACGTTGGATCATCCAGCAGAAGCTTAGGGGGAGAGGGGCAGGCGAATTAGCCCTCATC
>Ga0315268_10004507_pt1 | contig 15124 bp, 13 predicted proteins | sample C1_top_MG_FD_204535 | JGI IMG/M metagenome (GOLD analysis project Ga0315268, IMG submission 204535) | Sediment microbial communities from Yellowstone Lake, YNP, Wyoming, USA - C1_top | ecosystem: Environmental > Aquatic > Freshwater > Lake > Sediment | place: USA: Wyoming | collected 2017-08-01
CTCAACCAAAAGAGATGTTGATTATTGTTGATAAGCCGGTAATTCAATATGTGGTTGAAGAGGCAGTGGCGGCTGGGATTTCTGACATTTTAATTGTAACCGGGCGGAGCAAAAGAGCGCTTGAGGATCATTTTGACCCCTCTTATGAGCTGGAAAATCTCTTAATCGAAAAGGGGAAAAAAGATATTCTGGATACTATTTCTCACATTTCCAATCTGGCTAATTTACATTTTATTCGGCAAAAAAGACAACTTGGCCTGGCGGACGCCATTTATCAGGGTAAATCATTTATGGGAAACGACCCGTTTGTGGTGCTCTTGGGTGATACGCTAATGAAATCAAATGGCAAAGGACAGAATCTAAAGCGGATGATTGATATTTATGAGAAGACCGGCAACTCCTGCGTTGCGGTTGAAGAAGTTCCAAATGAACAAATATCCAGATATGGCATAATCAAAGGCAAAAAGATTCAAGACAGAGTTTATAAAATATCAGATCTGGTTGAAAAGCCTACACCAAAAAAGGCCCCCTCAAATATGGCCATTGCTTCCCGTTATATTTTTGGACCGGAAATTTTTTCATTGATTGAAAAAACAAAAAAAGGTGTCGGCGGAGAAATTCAAATTACCGACTCAATGAAGTTTTTAGCAGCTAAAAATAAGCTGATGGCTTACAAAATTGACGGCAAAAGATACGACATTGGTAACAAAGTAGATTTTGTAAAAACAAACATTGAGTTTTCTCTTGGGCGTGATGATACAAAAGATGAGATTAAAAATTATTTAAACCAACTCAAATTATAAGGAGCGTGCAATGAAAGGAATAATTCTAGCCGGGGGCAAAGCAACCAGACTTAGACCGTTAACCAAAATTACCTCCAAACAGCTTTTACCAGTTTACAACAAACCAATGATTTATTACCCAATTGAGACTTTAATCAAGGCGGGCATTAAAGACATTTTAATTATTATTTCCCCCGACTACGCAGGCCACTTTTTGAACCTCTTGGGCTCCGGCCGTGATTTTGGAGCAAAATTCAGTTATGAAATTCAGGAAGAACCGCGCGGATTGGCCGATGCCTTTATTATTGGTGAAAATTTTATCGGCAAAGATAAAGTAACAATGATCTTGGGTGATAATATTTTTGTCGACCACGATTTTTCTAAAGCAATAAAATCTTTCAAAAGCGGCGGAATGGTTTTTGCCAAAGAGGTACCCGATCCGGAGAGGTACGGGGTGGCAGAGTTTGATAAAAAAATGAAGGTTATCTCTATTGATGAAAAACCCAAAAAGCCAAAAAGTAATTACGCCGTTGTCGGGCTTTACACCTATGACAATCGCGTTGTTGATATTGCCAAACGCCTAAAGCCTTCGGTTCGAGGCGAAATTGAAATCACCGATTTGAACAATCAATATCTTAAACGTAAAGAGCTCAAAGTAGAAATTATCGGCGGTATTTGGGAAGACGCCGGTACCTTTGATTCACTCTTAAGCATTCAAAACATCATCGCCGAGCGGGAAAAAGCTCGCAGTTAGCAGACAGCAGTTGGCAGCTAACAGAATTTCTGAAAACTGCCTTCCGCTTACTGCATACTGCCAACTATTTAAAAAGGACTTCTTATGATCAACGGTGTAAAAATCAAGGAACTAAAAGTTTGGAAAGACAAACCGGATCTGGAACAAAAAGTTGAACCGGGAATTTTTATGGAAGTTCTGCGCAACGATGATAAGCTTTTGAAGCGCTTCGGCCAAAGTAATTTTACCATAGCTTATAAAGGGACAATTAAAGCCTTCCACTGGCACAAATATCAAGATGACCTCTGGTTTTTGGCCACCGGCAAAGCGGCAATAGTTCTACACGACAATCGCGACGACTCCCCGACCAAAGGCGAAACTCAAGTCATTTACGGCGGGAGCAATGACTATAAGCTGGTTTTAATTCCACTTGGCGTTGTTCACGGCTACAAAGTTTTATCATCCGATCCTTGCATGCTTTTTTACCATGTTACCAAATCCTACAACGCCAAAAAGCCCGATGAAGAAAGAATTGATCCGTTTGATAAAAAAATAAATTTTAACTGGGACAAACTTTCATAATTTTAGGCTTTTTCTTTTCGTCATCCCAAACTTGATTTGGGATCCAGAAACATGAAATATTATGTCTATATTTTAGCTAGCAAACGCAACGGAACCTTATACATAGGCATTACTTCCGATCTTGTCAAAAGAACATGGGAGCATAAAAACAAATTAGTAGAGGGATTCACGAAAAAATATTCCATAAATATTTTAGTTTATTTTGAGGAGCATTTAGATCCAAAAGCTGCAATCACCAGAGAAAAACAGCTCAAAGCATGGAAAAGATCTTGGAAACTTGACTTGATCGAGAAAGACAACCCAAATTGGAATGATTTATATGATCAAATAATTAAGTAACTGGATTCCTGCTTTCGCAGGAATGACAGGGGAAAATATGAAATACCTAGTGACTGGGGGGGCAGGATTCATCGGCAGTAATTTTATTCACTACATGCTGGGCAAATATCCAGATGCGAAAATTGTCAATCTCGATAAACTGACATACGCCGGTAATTTAGAGAACTTGAAGTCGGTTGAAGGTGATAAGCGATATCAATTTATTAAAGGCGATATTTGCGACAGAAAAGCAGTTGAAAAGGCAATGGCCGATATTGATATTGTCGTTCATTTTGCCGCCGAGTCGCATGTTGATCGTTCCATAACTGGTCCGTCGGTATTTGTTGAGACAAATGTTATCGGCACTCAAGTTTTGCTTGATGTCGCAAGAGAAAAAAACATCCGATTCCACCATGTTTCAACTGATGAAGTTTTTGGATCACTGTCTCTTAAAAATAAGAAAGATAAATTTTCCGAGACGACATTATATAATCCCCATTCGCCCTATTCCGCTTCAAAAGCCGCTTCCGATCACTTAGTTAGGGCATATCACGACACTTATGGCTTGCCGGTTACTATCTCTAATTGTTCCAATAACTACGGCCCATATCATTTTCCGGAAAAAGTGATTCCACTTTTCATAACCAATGCGATACAAAACAAACCGCTACCGATCTATGGCACAGGAAAAGCAATTCGTGATTATTTATATGTGACTGATCACTGTTCCGCTATTGATACGATTATTCACAAAGGCAAATCCGGTCAGACTTACTGCATTGGCGGAGATTCTGAAAAAAATGGAATTGAAGTCGCTGAAACGATTCTAAAAGCGCTAGGGAAATCAAAAGACTTAAAAACATATGTCGAAGACAGAAAAGGCCACGATATGCGCTATGCTATTGACCATTCAAAAATTACCCGCGAGCTCGGTTGGAGACCCTCCGTTAACTTTGAGCAGGGTATTGTAATGACCGTTGACTGGTATAAAGAAAATGAGCAATGGTGGAAACGTATCATCTCTAAGAAATATCTTGATACAAATCGCGCTCAAGCTAACAATAAGGGAATTAACAAATGAAAATCTTAATTACCGGAGCCAAAGGGCAGTTGGGATTGACTCTCGCCGATCTTCTGTCAAAACATGACCTAATTTTGACTGACCGCGAAGAGTTAGATATTACAAATTCCAGCGTAGTTAACACATTTGTCAACAAAGTTAAGCCCGATATTATTATCAATACGGCCGCCTATACCGCCGTTGACCAGGCCGAAACCGAAAAAGAAACCGCGGATAAAATTAATGTTACCGGACCGAAAAACCTGTCTTCCGCAACAAAAGAAATCGGAGCGATTTTTATTCATATTAGTACTGATTTTGTTTTCGATGGGAAGAAAAAAACACCCTACTCCGAGAGCGATCATCCAAAGCCCCTAAGTGTCTACGGCCAAACTAAATACGATGGTGAAAAAGCTGTTGAGCAGATCGGCGGCAAATATTATATTTTCCGAACCGCTTGGCTATATTCCCCTTATGGAAAAAATTTTGTAAAAACTATTATTAGGCTAGGTCTTGAAAAAGATGAACTAAAAGTTGTAGCTGATGAAATCGGCTGTCCAACTTATGCTTATGATTTGGCCAGTGCAATTAAGAAAATAATTGAAAAAAAGCCTGCTCCGCCTTTTGGCCTCTATCACTTTGCCGGTGATGGTTCTTGTTCCTGGTTTAAATTCGCAACTGAAATTGTCAAACTCTCCACTGGAAAAGCCAAAGTTTTCAAAACCACAGCCAAAGAGTATGGCTTGCCTGCCGAGCGTCCCGCTTATTCGGCTCTTGACTGTTCAAAAATAAAATCACTTGGCGTTGAAACTGTTTCATGGAAACAATCCCTTAAAAAATGCATCGATGTTCTAAAAAGCTAAAAAGCTAATTCCTAGCAAGCGCCGCTATTGACGCCAAGTTTTTGTGGTTGTAAAATAATAATAGAATTTTCAATGATCAATGATCAATTTTCAATCAATTCTTCAATTTTTAAAATTGATTAATTGGTAAATTATTTGGAAACTGAAAATTGGAAATTGAAAATTAATTTTTTCCGGAGGAAAAAATGCTTAGTGTCGACATTGAAAAAATTATTCCGGTAACCGAAGCCAGGGATATGTTTAACAAGATTGTGGACGAAGTTGAGGGTAGCGACGAACTTTATGTTTTAACTAAAAACGGCAAGCCGGCTGCAGTTGTGGTCGGCGTAAATCATTTAGAAAAGCTGACCGGCGAAACAAGCAACGAAGTTATGGCTAAGGTTGACAAGGCTGTAACCGATGAGCCAAAAGAGGAAACCGAAGAAGCGATCAAACCGTTTAACACTGCTTCCGCAGCTCCGGCAGAACCGCCTGCAACTCCGCCGGCAGATGAACCGACAACTTCATCTTCGGGCACTCCCGCAGCAGACACTTTTGCTTCGACACCAACTGACACCTTTTCTGCCACGCCCACATCTCCTTCCGCCGCCACTTCATCGAGTGATTTTAATGCCGCTCCCGAGATGCCCAATGAAACAGCAAATGCAACTGAAATTCCCGATCCAATGGCTCCTGTTACCGATGGTGATGGCGAAAAAGATGAACCGATACCGCCTGCTCCCACTAGCACTCCTACTACCGACCCTTTTGCTCCGCCAACCGCTCCGGCTCCAAATACTGATGCTTATGGAAGCCACAGCCCATCTCCCGGCGCTTCCGGTAACACCAACGCTACTCCACCTCCAAATAGTAATTAGTTGGTTAGTAATTTAGTAGTTAGGCAGTTAGATAGTTAGATAAATAAAAAATCACTCCGGTCCGCTAACTAGCGAGGAGTGATTTTTTTATTACCAAAGTTATTAACTTATCTCGAATGTTTAATATGGCGCCACACATACCAAACGATGAAAACTGCCAGAACAATTACAATGGTCAAATCAAAATTATGCAATTTTGTCCTGATCAACTCCCAATTTGCGCCCATTTTAACCCCGGCGTAGGCCAAAACTCCGCTCCAAATAAAAGCTCCGAAAAAAGTATAAACGGAGAATTTTTTTAGATCCATCTCGGCAATGCCGGCCGGAAAGGAAATGAATGTTCGCACCACAGGCAAAAGCCGGCCAAAAAATGCCGCCAACTCGCCATGTTTATTGAACCAATGATCGGCAATGTTCAGATCGTGCTTTGAAATTAAAATATATTTGCCATATTTTTCTATCAAAGGCCTTCCGCCTTTCCATCCAATCCAGTAGGCCAAGAGTGAACCGGCCAAATTACCCAAACCACCAAGCAGTGCCACCATCCAGAAATTCAAAGTCCCGTCGGCGACCAAGAAACCGGAAAACGGCATAATAACTTCAGAGGGCATTAAAATTCCGCAGGATTCAACCAGCATCAACAAAAAAACGCCGGGATATCCCAGCAAATGAATTGTTGAAACGACAAAATTCGCTAAAATGTCAATGATGTTTGTGACCATAATGAATCTATTCTAGCAGGTTTATATCGATCAATAAAGATCAGTCCTGAATTAAATTAATCACCAGCTTGACTAAATTGTCTTTTTCTCTCGGATTGCTAGCGGCAATTAATAAAGCCAGGGCAACAATGGCGTTGTCGTTGATTTTCCTTTCGCCGGTTGTGCGATAGAGGAAACTATTTTTCTGCAAATAATACAAAAATAACATTGAACCAATGCGCTTGTTACCGTCAGCAAAAGGATGATCTTTAATCACAAAATACAAAAGATGCGCCGCCTTTTCCTCAATGCTGGCGTACAAATCTTTGCCGTCAAAAGTTTGGTTGATTGATCCTAAAATGCCTTTAATTTTACCGCCGACTTCGACACCGAACATGCCGGCAATTTTCTCTCGCTTTTTTAACTCCGATTGAATTCTGGAAATTAAGCCGGAGTAGTTTTCGTAAGTTAACTCAAATTTGAGATATTTGTTTACTTTGCCAATTTTCAGCTTGTCTTGATCGTAACTGTCAAATATTTTCCAAGATTTTGCATATTCGGAAATTATGTCAAGCAATTCTTTCTCATGACCGGTCAATTCTTCGTAGCTTGATTTTTCTTTGATCATTAGAACAATGTCTTGAATCTCCTGCAGTTTTCTCTTTTGACCTTCCAGCAAGCGTTTCTCATTAATGGCATAACCGTCAACCAAATAATTCTTCAGAGTATTTGTCGCCCAAATTCTAAATTGAGTCGCCTTTTTAGAATTGACGCGGTAACCGACAGAGATAATGGCATCAAGATTATAAAATTTTGTCTGATAGGTTTTACCATCCGAGGCAGTATGTGCAATTTTTGCACATACTGAATTTTCATCAAGTTCTCTAGTCTTGAATATATTGTTAATATGTTTTGTCAAAACCGATCTTTCAACAGCAAAAAGCTCTGCCATCTGTTTCTGCGACAGCCAAATACTTTCATCTTTTATCTTGACTTCCAGCTCAACTTTATCCCTGCCGAAAGAGTAAATTATTATTTCACCTTTATTTTCCATAATCATATTATACAACAAAAAAATCCCCCGACTTAGCAGGGGATTTTTTATCTACTTTGTTGGCTCTTCCGGTTTATCCGGACCGCAGCATCCGCCACCGCAATCGCCACATCCTGATCCCATATTATCTCCTCAATATATTAACATTCAATAATCGACCTATACATATTTTATCATATCAAGCTTGTCAAGGGCTATTTAGGCCAGCTTGAAATCATTATTGATTTATCCAACTTTGGATATATTTCTCTTAGATCCTGCCAAACCGCTTCCGTCACATACGGCACAAAAGGATGAAGCATCACCAATGTTTCCGAAAGAATTTTGACCAGAATCTTTTTAGTGTTATCGGAAACATTGGAATTTCTAATTTCTAATTGACCTAATTGACCTAATTGTTTTTTGGCAGATTCGATGTACTCGTCGCAAAACCCGTGCCAGAAATAGTCGTAAAGCATTTCCCCTGCCATTGAGAATTGATATTTATCCAAACATGTTTGTACCTTGTCTCTTGTTTCTTGATGTTTATGCAAGATTTCCTTATCAGCTTCTGTCAATATTTCTTTGTCGATATTTAGATTATCAATCTTTTTGCTACCAATCTCGCCACTCTGCAAATCACCCTCGGAAACTTGCAAAGCAACAAACCTTGAAGCATTCCAGATTTTATTGGAAAAATTACGGTAACCTCTAATCTTGGAGTCACCGACAGCAATGTCATTTCCCGGAGTTGCTCCAACGATTAGTGACATCCGCAAAGCGTCTGTGCCATATTTTTCGATTTCATCTAAAGGATCAATCCCATTACCCAGCGATTTTGAAATTTTGCGGTTGTGTTCATCGCGGACCAAGCCGTGCAAATAAACTGTCTTAAACGACACTTTGCCAGTTAGCTCTTGCCCCATCATAATCATTTTGGCGACCCAAAAAAACAAAATATCATATCCTGTTTCCATAACAGAAGTTGGATAGAAATTTTTTAGATCTGATGCGTTTTCGTCAGGCCATCCGAGCGTGCTAAACGGCCACAACGCCGAGGAAAACCATGTGTCTAGAACATCTTCATCCTGAACATAACCTTCCGGTGGATTGTCTCCGACATAGATGTCATTGTCAGGATTTAGCTTGTTAGGAGTTAGCTTCTTAGCTTTTTGGTCATTGGAATTTGGGATTTGATTAGAAATTAGAAATTCGGATTTAGAAATTTCCGGTTTACGATAGTAAACCGGGATGCGATGTCCCCACCATAATTGCCTCGAGACGCACCAATCGCGAATGTTATCGAGCCAGTGGAAATAAACCTTCTCATATCGCTTTGGAATTATTTCGATTTCTCCATCCTCCACTGCCTTCTTTGCCCTCTTTGCCATCTCGCTCATTTTTACAAACCATTGGAGCGATGGCAGTGGTTCAATAGCTCCGCCGCATCTATAGCAAATTGATAAATTATTTTCAATCTCCTGCTCTTTTTCTAAAAGATTATTCGATTTTAGGTGTTCAATAATTTTCTCGCGCGCTTCAAGTACTTTTAGACCATCATATTTTTTATTGGTATTAATAATCTTGCCGTGTTCATCAATAACCTTAATTTTCGGCAGATCATTGGCTTCGGCGATCTTCCAATCAACGGCCGAATGGGCAGGCGTTAGCCCAACCGCTCCGGTGCCAAATTTTGCATCGATCGATCTATCAGTTATGATTTTTATCTTGCGCTTAACGCCGTCAAGATCAACATCGAACTCTTTCCCAACATATTGTTTATATCGCTCATCGCCCGGGTTTACCGCCACCGCCGTATCGCCCAGCTTTGTCTCCGGCCGGGTGGTGGCAATTGTTATCGGAAAATTCTTGTCGTATTTAAAATAATAAAGCTTAGCTTTTTGCGTTTGATGCTCAACTTCATCGTCGGCAATTGCCGTACCACATTTTGGGCACCAGTTGACAATATATTCACCTCGATATATTAGATCTTTTTTATATAGCCTGAGAAATGCTTCCTTAACCGCTTCCGACAATCCTTCATCCAAAGTAAATCTCTCCCGTGACCAGTCGCAAGAAGCGCCCATCCGACGGATTTGATTGGTAATTATTCCGCCATATTCTTTCTTCCACTTCCAGACTTCCTCAACAAATTTCTCGCGACCGATTTCTCGGCGATCAATGCCTTTTTTCTTCAGTGCCTTGTCAACCACTGTTTGAGTCGCAATGCCGGCATGATCTGTGCCTGGCAACCACAGCGTTTCATCGCCGATCAAACGATGATAACGGGTCATAATGTCTTCAAGCGTGACAAAAAGTGCATGGCCAATATGAAGTTTACCGGTAACATTGGGCGGCGGCATCATAATGACAAATTTTTCAGCTTGTAGCTTGTAGCTTTTTAGCTTATTAGTTTCCGATTCTTTTTTAGTTTCTGTGTCCTTTCTGTGAAAAGATTCTGTGGAGGTGGTATTCCTATTATATTCTGGTTTGAAATAGCCGGAAGACTCCCAGTTTTTATAGAGCTTCTCTTCATTCGCCTTATGATCCCAAATTTTATTGATAGTTTTTTTCATTTACCCGTGTACGAATTCGTGTTAAAGATCCGTGTAGTTATAATCCCAATTTTTATCAATTGTTTTCGCCATAATTCATGCTTCTTAATTCATAAGTCAATTGTGTTGTCTATGATTAGAATACCAGAAAAATCTATAATTTTAAATTTGAATCAACTTTAATCTTGCCCCAAGAGCTCGTATTTCCCCTTACTATATGATAATAGGCGGCAAGGCCGATCATAGCGGCGTTATCGCCGCACAATTCTGCCGGAGGCAGAATTAGTTGATAGTATTTAGTTTTTAGTCGGTTAGAAAGTTCGTTGCGCAATCGCTTGTTAGCTGCTACTCCGCCGGCCAAGATGACTGCTTTTGGTTGATATTTTTCTGCCGCTCGTAAAGTTTTGGTTACAAGCACATCAACCGCCGCATTTTCAAAAGCAGCACAAATTTCAGCTTTTTGGTTGTTCGATAATTTCCTTCTTTCTGTCATTGCGAGGCCGTCTTTGGCCGTGGCAATCTTTTTAATAGATTGCTTCGCTTCGCTCGCAATGACATTTTGTGACTCGATCTGTCTTACAACATCAAGTACTGCCGTCTTTAATCCCGAAAATGAAAAATCAAAATTCTTATCTTTAATCATCGGACGAGGCAGCCAAAGGCTGCCAGATTGCTGTATTGTTAAATTGTTAAATTGTTCTTTGGTTCTTTCGTTCTTAAGTTCTTCAGTTTTTAAGTTGTAGGTTTGAGATTTGAGATTTGAGATTTGAGATTTTCTAAATTGTTCCGCCAATTTCGAAACTACAGGACCGCCTGGGTAACCTAACCCCAGCAACTTGGCTACTTTATCAAACGCCTCGCCGGCAGCATCATCGCGTGTCTGGCCAATTGTTTTATATTTGCCATGATCAAGCATTAAAGTTAACGAAGTGTGCCCGCCGGAAACAGTCAAGGCTAAAATTGGAAATTTTAGCTCATTGTTCCATTGTTCCATTGTTCCATTGCTGTTTTCCGATTTGGAATTTGAAATTTGAGATTTATTTGGAAATTGGAAATTGGAAATTGGAAATTGCTCGGCTAACGCCGAGTAAATGTGTCCTTCAATGTGGTTTATCGGAATAATCGGCAAGTCTAGCGCATAAGCCATCGCCTTAGCTGTGTTAAATCCAACCAAAAGCGAACCGATAAGACCTGGCCCGGCTGTTACGGCAATGTGAGTTATCGAAGATAATTCACCTGTTGTTAGTTGATAGTTTTTAGTTTTTAGTTTTCCAGAACCGTCATCCCCGCGCAGGCGGGGATCCACTAATAGTAGATTCCCGTTTTCACGGGAATGACAGCCAATAGAACTTGCTCGTGCCAGAGCTTCTTGTATCACAGGCAAAATGCTCTCCATATGCGCTCGACTCGCCACCTCCGGCACAACTCCGCCGGTCTTTGCATGCAAATCAATCTGCGAAGAAACAACACTCGACAAAATGACAGGCCTTGTTTTGTCATTCTGAGGCTTGGCCGGAGAATCTCTAAAAATAGATCCTTCACTCTGTTCAGGATGACAAACACTGATGACCGCTGCTGCGGTCTCATCACAGCTAGTTTCGATTGCCAAAATTTTAATATTTTCCTTTTTCATATTTAAATCTAATATTTGACATTACAATATCTAAAGGAATATAACAAGTATAGAATGCCAAAACCAAGGGGGTGAAAATCGTGGCACAATCTGATCCTGAACTCGAAGGATTTTCCCACATCTGTATAACTTTCATACGGCATGGTGCCTCAGCTGAAGAAGCCGAGAAGCAGCACATGCAACATCTGTTCAGTAGACCCGACGGCCACCAAAGCGCCGCCAAACAAGCGTCAGAGGGGAACGAACCCAGTGCCCCTGAACGCGATCAATGAGCCTCGACCCTCCGGAGGGGGATCGAGGCTCGATGTTTTTTAGAATCAGTGCTAAAATAGAACTACCACAAGTTTTATCAGCGCCTATCAGCGTTGAAAAATCAGTGTTAGAAATTCCTTGGATTATTATGCCAAACATTTTCCAAACAGAAGAATGGGCTAGGTTTAAGGTGGAGACCGGCTATCAGAAATATCATGATGTCGACGGTATTTTTGTCTTGCAAAAACTTCTCCCGCTTGGTCGGACAATGTTGTATTCACCAATGATAGATGTTAGTCAGCAGCCAGCAGTCGGCAGTCAGCAGTTTTTGGAAAAAATAGGACAAATCGCAAAAGAAAATAAAACGATTTTTTACAGACTCGAAATCGGTTGCGAAAGTGCCAACACTGCCAACTGCCAACCGCCTGCCGCTAACTTCATCAAATCTTTCGAGGAGATGCAACCGGAGCATACATTAATTTTGAATATTACAAAGAGCGACGCTGATATTTTGGCTCAAATGAAACCAAAGGGACGCTACAATATAAAAGTCGCCGAAAAACATGGCGTTTCCGTTAAAAAAACCCGCGACATAACAAATTTTTACAATCTCTACGAACAAACCGCCAAAAGGCAAAGAATCACATATCGAAGCCGTGAATATTTCCAAAAATTGCTTGACAATCTTGAGCCCAAGGGATATTGTGAACTGTTCACCGCCGTAACCACACTGAATGATAACGCTGAATTGACACAGAAAAATGATCGTCATTGCGAGGAGTCCGCGACGCGGCAATCTGATTCAGATAGATTGCCACACCCTAACGGGCTCGCAACGGCAGACAAGGGTGGCGAAATTGTCCTGGCTGCCGCGATAGTATCTTTCTATAAAAATCGTGCCACCTACCTATTTGGTGCATCAAATGACGAAATGAGAAATGTAATGGCGCCATACGGTTTGCATTGGCAAATTATTGCCGAAGCCAAAAGACGCGGTTGCACGGAATATGATTTCTTTGGCATTGCGCCCGATGATAATCCAAAACATCCTTGGGCCGGAGTTACCAGCTTTAAGAAAAAGTTCGGCGGCGAAGAGGTACATCTAACAGGAAGCTGGGATCTGATTTTTAGACCGGCGGAATATCAGGTGTTTAAAGTGCTGGAAAAGATAAGAAGACGATGATATCTCAAACTTTAAATCTCAAACCTCAAACCTGCATCTGCAAATCTGTAAAAATATTTTAAGATAATTAGTTGTAGTTTTGAGATTTGAGTTTTGAGATTTGAGGTAAAAATAATTATGAAACACATCATTTCCAACTTATTGTCCCAAGACACAAAAAATCGCTACCACAAGCTTCAAGCACAGTGGGCCGGTTTTAAGTACGGTCACCCGGGCCGGAAGATTAAACTAATCGGCGTAACCGGCACCAAAGGCAAAACAACCGTTTGCAGTATGATTGCTTCTGTTTTGGATGCCGCCGGCATTCGAAACGCCATGGAAACAACCATCAGCACAAAAATTGGCGATGAGCTTGTTTACCACACGGTCAAAGACAAATGGGTTACCACTCCTCCCTCCGGCGTTATCAACAAATTTTTAAAGAAAGCGGTCAGGGCCGGCTGTGAATACGCAATTATGGAAGTTACTTCGCAAGGCATTGACCAAAACCGTGTTCACGGTTTAAATTTTGATCTCCTGGTTTACACCAACCTCTCGCACGATCACTTAGAATATCACAAAACAAAAGAAAAATATCTTGAGGCCAAATTAAAAATATTTGTTGACAATCCCCAAGCAAAATTTGTCATCAACAATGACGATGCAAACTGGGGCCGTTTCGCCGACTTGCCAGCGAAGGAAAAGTTTTTGTATTCGACTAAAAAATCCGTTGAGTACGGTGTTGTTGCCCGCAAAATTTTACTCTCCGCCGACAAAGCCACCTTTACCGCCGCCTACGATGAAGGGCACACTGTCGTCAATATCAACTTGCCCGGTGAATTTAATATAGGCAATGCGCTGGCGGCATTTTGTTCCGGTCTTGCACTTCAAATTGATGTTGAAAAAATCAAGGCAGGATTGGAAAATATTACCGGCGTCCGCGGCCGCATGGAGGCAATTCGAGTCAGCAAAAAGCAAGATTTTAGCGTTATTGTTGACTACGCCCACAACCCGGATTCGTTAAAAAATGTTTATGAAACGGTTCGTAGCAGTATTGAAAAAACCGGCGGACGGCTAATTGCCGTACTCGGCGCCACCGGACATCGCGACAAAACCAAGCGGCCAATTATGGGCGCTTTGGCCGGAAGATATGCCGATTTGGTTATATTCACCGATGAAGATCCGTATGACGAAGACCCGATGACAATTATTGAACAAGTTGCCGGGGGCATATTGAAGGGCGGAAAGAAAAACCAATGGCGCTTAAACCGCAATTACTGGAAAGTGCTTGACCGGGCCGATGCCATTCATAAAGCAATCAAAGAAGCGAAGAAAAATGATGTTGTACTGATAACCGGCAAAGGCGCCGAGGAGGTAATGGCCGTTGGCTTGCACGATTTTATTCCATTTTCCGATCGCGCCATCTCCAAAGCAGAACTGAAAGAGATATTTCACGACTAAAAAAAGCCCTTTCGGGCTTGTTCCATACAAGACACTTAACTTAACAAAGTTATTCTGGCATATCAGTCCACATGTCCATAACTTCAACCTCACAGAACTCTTTTTGAGGCTGGCAGTTGGCGAGTTCTGATTTAATACGATCAATCTTATGCTCCTCGTTGACAATAGGAACTTTAGTGTTTGGATCTGGAATTTGTATTACTTTGACTTTCATTTTTTGTTTTTTATTAATGAATTTCGAACTCTGATTATCGACGCAGATCTGCGCTGATCAGCGTTGAAGAATCAGGGTTAGAATTTCAACTGAATTAAGACATTGTATCAAAAAAAGACCTCTTTGTCAATCTGGGCCTTTAGAATTATATAAAGCCGTGTTTATTCCGTGTTGTCTTCCGTGTGGTTACGGTTGTGAAATTTCTTATGGATCTCCCGCAGATGTTGATCGGTAACATGAGTGTAAACCTGCGTTGTTGAGATATTTGAATGGCCCAAGAGCGATTGCACGCTGCGAATATCGGCGCCGGCAATCAAAAGATCGGTAGCAAAAGTATGGCGCAAGGTGTGTGGCGATACATTTTTAGTAATTCCGGCCACCTTGGCATATTTTTCCACCATTCTCTCAACTCCTCTGACATTCATTCGGTTCCCCTTTGACGACAAAAACAACGGCAGTTTCTTAGAAGTATCGGGAATAAGATATTTAACCTCATTAGAATAGACATCTGTTCCATATTTTTTATTTTTTATTTTTAAATTTTTATTTTGTTCGTCTTTGACGAGCAACGCTTTGCGCTGCTGCAGATACTTCGCCAACGATTCTATTGCGCCGTCGGAGACAAACACCACCCTAACCTTCTTTCCTTTTCCCAATACGGCAATTTCGCCACGATCAAAATTAATCTCACCAATATTGAGCGCTGTTAATTCTGAAACGCGCATTCCGGTTGAAAATAGGAGCTCAATAATTGCTTTGTCGCGCGGGCTTTTTTGCGGTGCACCCAATAGCCGTTTATACTCCTCTGCATTCAAAAAGTTAACTTTCCTCTCGCCAACTTTAGCCAGGGCGATTTCGTCCGCTGAAATTGTTTTAACGCCCTGCATCGCCAAATAGCGCAAAAACGCCCTCAAAGCT
>Ga0315268_10004508_pt1 | contig 15118 bp, 16 predicted proteins | sample C1_top_MG_FD_204535 | JGI IMG/M metagenome (GOLD analysis project Ga0315268, IMG submission 204535) | Sediment microbial communities from Yellowstone Lake, YNP, Wyoming, USA - C1_top | ecosystem: Environmental > Aquatic > Freshwater > Lake > Sediment | place: USA: Wyoming | collected 2017-08-01
AGCTTTCGCCCTGCTGGAGCGCCTCCGGGACCGCATTGAAGAGGACCACCTGAGTTTCGAAGACGCGGCCCGGGAGGTCCGGGCCACTTCCGTGTTCACCACCCACACCCCGGTGCCCGCGGGCCATGACGTCTTTCCCTTTGACATGATGGACAGGTATTTCAGCCAGCATTGGCCCAGATTAGGTCTGACCCGGGAGGCCTTCTTTGACCTGGGCCGGGCTCCCCAGGACCCCGACGCCGGCTTTAACATGACGGCCTTTGCCCTCAAAATGTCCGCCTACCACAACGCGGTGAGCAAGAGGCACGGCGAGGTGACCCGCCGCATGTGGCAGCCCCTGTTCCCCGACACGCCGGTGGAGCAGGTGCCCATCGACTACATCACCAACGGGGTCCACCTCCCCTCCTGGATCACCCCCAAGCTGGAGCTCCTGTTCAACAAGTACCTGGGCTCCAACTGGCTGGAGGAGCACGACAACCCGGCCCTCTGGGAGATGCTGGAGGAAATCCCCGACGAAGAGTTATGGGAGGTCCACTGGGGCCAACGGGTCAAGCTCATTGACCGCATCCGGGAATGGGCCCGGCGGCGATGGGTGGCAAACCGGGTCAGCTGCTGCAACGTGGTGGCCGGCGGCGCCATGCTGGACCCCACCATCCTGACCATCGGCTTTGCCCGGCGCTTTGTCACCTACAAGCGGGCGGACCTGATTTTCCATGACCTGGACCGCCTCAAGAGATTGTTGGCCGACGTCTGGCATCCCGTCCAGATCATCTTCGCCGGCAAGGCCCACCCCGCCGACGATCCGGCGAAACAGGTCTTGCAGCGGGTGTTCAATTTTGCCCGGGACCCGGAGATGGCCGGCAGGATCGCCTTTGTGGAGGATTACGGGGAGCAGCTGGCCCAATACCTGGTGCACGGGGTGGACGTCTGGCTCAACAATCCCCTGCCGCCCCTGGAGGCCTGCGGCACCAGCGGCATGAAGGCCGCCCTCAACGGGGTGCCGCACCTGAGCATTCTGGACGGCTGGTGGCTCGAGGGCTACAAAGGGAGCAACGGCTGGGCCTTCGGCGAGGAGGGCGAGGGGGACCGGGACGCCAGGGATGCCGACGCCATTTATAATCTCCTGGAACAGAAGGTGGTGCCCCTGTTTTACAAAAGGGACGAAGACGGCGTGCCCCGGGGCTGGGTGCAGGTCATGAAGGCCGCCATCAAGCACGCCGCGGCCCCCTTCAGCGCCCGGCGCATGGTGAAGGAGTACTCCCGGAAATGCTACCAGGGAGGGTTGACCGGAGTGACAAAATAGAAGGTTTTCTGTTTTCTGTTTTCTGTTTTCTGTTGATTTGTTCCCAAAGCTCCCAGCTTAACTCGTTCCCCAGCTCCTGCTGGGGAACGCAAATTTCGGCCCAAGCTCTGCTTGGGCGCCTTATTTGAGCAGGTGGCGCGGACGGCCCGGCGGTGCCAGCACAGGCCGAAGCCTGCGCTAAACATACTTTTTGATTGCAATTCCGTATTAGGTGCCCCCGCTCATCCTCCGGCTTTTTCCTGAAATCCTTCTGCCACGCCTGGTGTCTGGCGACTCATGCAAATTCGCTTTTCTTTCAAAAAGTTATTAAAATAATGCCGCGGCTCGTCCCTTTTTTCAGAGCTGAACCCGGACGCTGCGTCTGACCTTATGAACCCTTTCTGGCACAAACTGTTCGGCCGGCTCAAAGACCTGCCCGGCGACGCCCCCAGGTCCCCGGGGTTGGCGCTCCTGGCGGCCCTGGCAACCGCAGCCGCGGCCGGCTATGGCCTGGGCGCCCGGGCGCGCCGCGGCCTTTACCGCCGGGGACTGCTCCGGGTCCGGCGGCTGCCGGCACCGGTCTGGAGTGTGGGCAACCTTACGGTGGGGGGCACCGGCAAGACCCCGGTCACCGCCTGCCTGGCCCGGCACCTGCAAAACCGGGGGCGCCGGGTGGCCATTCTCAGCCGGGGCTACGGCGGAGACTGCCGGAGCGTCACCCGAATTTCCGACGGCTCAAGCCTCTATGCCCGACCCCCAGCAGTGGGGGAGGAAGCCTACCTGCTGGCCCGCAGCCTCCCCGGGGTGGCGGTGTACACCGGGGCCTCCCGGTATGAAGCCGGGATGGCGGCCTGGCGGGACCTCAAGCCCGACCTGTTTCTGTTGGACGACGGCTTCCAGCATTTTCAGCTGTACCGGGACCTGGACCTGGTGCTCCTGGACGCCGCCGCCCCCTTCGGCAACGGCGCCCTTTTGCCCCGGGGCCCCTTAAGGGAGCCGGCATCCGCCCTGGCCGCGGCCCAGGTTCTCATCCTGACCCGCTTTCTGGGCGGCCGCGACGACGCCACGCCGCTGAACCTGAAGAAGGCTTTTCCGGCAAAAACCGTGCTCACCGCGGCCATTCTGCCGGTGGTTGCCCGGCACTATCCCCGAGGCGGGGAATCGGCCCCCGGAACCCTGGCGGGACTGCCGCTGTACGCCTTCGCGGGACTGGCCCGGCCCCGGCTTTTTGCCGACACCCTCGCAGGTCTGGGGGTGGACCTGAAGGGCTTCCAGGCTTTCCCCGACCATCACCGCTTCAGCCTTGAAGAGCTGGAAGGCCTGGTGCGCCAAGCTCGGGATCGGCAGGCCGCGGCCCTCATCACCACCGCCAAGGATTGGGCCCGCCTGGGCGAACAATGGGACCAGGAACCGCCCCTCTGGGTCCTGGAAGTCGAAGCCCGCTTGCCGGAAGTGGACCGCCTCTGGGGTTTTCTAAGTTGAATTCGCTTGATAGCTGTCCTCTTCGGGCAGATGTGCGTAACTTGTGGTAAACTGCGAAAATAATCGACTCTCTTGGCAATTGTTCAAGGGCCGCTGACCCGTGTTCCCATGGAAAGATCCGATGGGCTCAATTCTATTCTGAGCCTTGAACCTAAAACTTGAGGCCTCTGCGAAAGTCACTTAAAGGCCGAAATCCTTGGCCTTTATCCTCCTCCCCGCGGTGGGAGGGGTTAGGGGTTTGAACATTGAACCTTAAACTTCTCGTAACGGGAGAGCGTTTTGGGACTTTCTGACGGCGCCGCCCGGGAAACGAACTCTTCGAACCGCAGCCACCTCCGGGAGCAACCCCTGCCGCCGGAAGTGGAGGCGCGCTTCGGGAAGATCAAGGCGGCGGGAAAATTCACCGGCGACCCCGAGACCGTGCACCGGATCCTGGTGCGCTCCCCTAACTGGGTGGGGGATGCGGTCATGAGCCTACCGCTGCTCAACGGTTTGCGCCATTTCTTTCCTCAGGCCGCCATCACGGTGCTGGCGGCCCGGCGGGTGGCCGCCCTGTTTTCCGGGCAACCCGAGGTGGCGGAAACCGTCACCTACCCTTACGGCAAGGGCAGGTGGCAGGTTCTCTGGGGACTCCGCAACCGTTTCGACCTGGCCCTGGCCCTCCCCAATTCCCTGGAGTCGGCCATGGGCTTGTGGCTGACCGGGGTGCCAATTCGGGTGGGCTACCGGGCCGACGCCCGCAGCCCTTTCCTCAACCTGGGGCTCAGCGGCCGGAAAAACCTGGCGGGGCTGCACCAGGTCTATTATTTCCTGGGTCTGCTTACTGCCTTCGGGAAATTTTCCACCTTTCAAGCGCCATCCTTAGCTCTGAAGCCGGAAGAAGCCCAGCGGGCCGCGGATTTCCTGGCCGCGGCCGAGCTTCCGGGCTCCGGCCCCTGGGTGGGCCTGAGCCCGGGCGCGGCTTACGGGCCGGCCAAGAGGTGGCCGCCGGAGCGGGTGGCCGCCCTGGGCGCAAAGCTGCGCCAGGGATTTGACGCCCGCCTGGTCCTCCTGGGGGGCCCGGAAGAGCGGCCCGTGGCGGACAGCATCAGGCAACTGCTGCCTGACCCGGTCCTGGACCTGGTGGGGCGAACCGACCTCCGCCAGGCCCTGGCTCTCTTAAGCCAGTTGGATCTCCTGGTCACCAACGACTCCGGCCTGATGCACGCGGCGGCTGCCCTGGAGGTTCCCCTGGTGGCCATCTTCGGCTCCACGGACCCGGTCGCGACCGGCCCCTTCTCTTCCCGGGCCACGGTCCTGCGCCATCCGTTGGAGTGCGGTCCCTGTTTCAAACGGACCTGTGACTTAGGATATGCCTGCCTGGAAGCCGTCACCGTGCCGGAAGTGCTGGCCGCGGCCCGCATTTGGCTGGAAAAAGTGCCATGAGCGCTCCTGCGGTATTTTTAGATCGGGACGGCACCATCAATGAGGAGATGGGTTATATCAACCACCTGAGCCGCTTTAAGCTGCTGCCGGGGGTCTCCGGGGCCATCCGGCTCCTCAACCAGGCAGGCGTGAAAGCGGTGGTGGTCACCAGCCAGTCCGGCGCAGCCCGGGGTTACTTCCCCCCTGAACTGGTGGACGAAGTGCATGACCGCATGAGGCAATTGCTGGCCGCCGAGGGAGCCCACCTGGACGGCATCTATGCCTGCCTGCATGGTCCCGAGGATGGCTGTCCGTGCCGCAAACCGCAGCCCAAGCTTATCCTTGATGCCGCCCGGGACCTGGACCTGGACCTGTCCCGCTCCTACCTGGTGGGGGACCGCTATCGGGACGTGGAGACCGCGGCCAACGCCGGCGTCAAGGGCGTCCTGGTCCTCACCGGCTACGGCCCGGGGGAATATGAATTTCTCCGGGATACCAGCCCCGCCCAACCGGTTTACGTGGCCCGGGATCTGGTTGATGCCGTGAAGCGGATTTTACGCGACCTGGAATCCGGAGCCGCCGAGACCTGATGCCTTCCTCTGCCCTGCCTAAACGGCCGCGAATACTGCTGGTCAAGCTCAGTTCCTTCGGCGACGTCCTTCACACTTTGCCCGCGCTGGAGGCGTTGCGGGCCGCCTTTCCCCGGGGGCGGATCACCTGGCTGGTGGAGGCGGCTTACGCCCCGTTGCTCGCCAGGCATCCGGCGCTGGACGATGTGTGGCTCGCTCCGCGCCTCAGGCCCGGGGAGTGGTTCTCAGGGGCCAACCCTGTCCTGGTGCGGGACCTCCTTCGCCGCCTGCGGGCCCAACCCTTTGACCTAGTCGTCGACTTCCAGGGATTGCTGAAAAGCGCCATCTGGGTCTTCCTGGCCCGAAGCCCCCGCAAAGTGGGCTACGGCGGGACCCGGGAGTTGAGCTACCTGGCCCTGACCGACCGGGTACGACCCTTCGACCACGAGGCCCATGCCGTTCGGCGCTATCTGAATCTGGCCCATCATCTAGGCGCCTCCCCAGCCCCCCCCAACTTCCGGTTGGACCTCGGAACAGACGTCGATGTCAGCCAGTTCATCCCCCGAGGAGATTCCCGCCCCCTGGCGGTGCTGCACCCCGGGGCCCGTTGGGCCAGCAAACTCTGGCCTTCGGCCTCCTGGGCCCGTCTGGCCCGGTGGCTTATCAATGAACGCGGCTTTCAAGTGGCTATCACCGGCAGCCCCGCTGACCGGGAACTGGCAGCCCGCATTTTAGCGGAGCTGGCCAACCTGCCCTCCCCGGCCCTGAACCTGGTGGGCCGGACTTCCCTGGCGGAATTGGCCGCGGTGCTCCGGGCCGCCCGCCTTGCCGTGACCACCGACACCGGCGCCATGCACCTGGCCGCGGTCCTGGGGACTCCCGTGGCGGCCCTTTTTGGCCCCACCGCGCCCTGGCGCACCGGGCCCTGGGGCCAGGGCCACGAAGTTCTGCGCCTGGGGCTGGAATGCAGTCCCTGTTTTCAGCGCCGCTGCTCCGACCCCCGCTGCCTCCAGGAACTGACGGTGGAATCGGTTACGGACGCGTGCGAGAAAATCTTGTCCCAGCCGGGAAATAATTGATAATATGAGCGATACGGGGGGTGGTGGGCCCCAAGTTTCCTAACTGGGGGTGAACAGCTTAATGCTCAGCGACCTGACCGGCAAAGTGGCCCTGGTCACCGGCGGCTCCCGGGGCATCGGCCGGGCCGTGGCCCTGGCCCTGGCCCAGTCGGGGACCGACGTGGCGGTGAACTATCTGAGCCGGGAGGCTTCCGCCCTGGCAACTGTCAAAACCATCGAACACCTGGGCCGTCGGGCCATTCCGGTCCGGGCCGACGTCTCCCGGGCCATGGAAGTGGCGGCCATGGTGGAGGTTATCGAGGCCGACCTGGGGCAGGTGGACATCCTGGTGAACAACGCCGGCATCGTCAGCGCCAAGCCCTTGAGCGAGATCACCGAACCGGACTGGGACGAAATGCTGGCGGTGAACCTGAAATCCGCCTTCCTGGTGACCCAGCGGGTGCTGCCCGGCATGCGGGCGAGGCGTTGGGGCCGGATAATTTTTCTCTCTTCGGTGGCGGCCCAGACCGGCGGCATCACTGGACCCCACTACGCCGCCTCCAAGGCCGGGATGCTGGGCCTGACCCACTCTTACGCCCGGCACCTGTTCAAGGAGGGCATCACCGTCAACGCCATCTCTCCGGCCCTCATCGAAACCGAGATGGTCACCGCGGACCTCCGGGCCCGGCCCGACCTCATTCCCGTGGGCCGCTTCGGAGCGCCGGAGGAGGTGGCCGCAGTGGCGGTGCTGCTGGCCCAAAATGGCTACATCACCGGCCAGACCGTCAACGTCAACGGCGGCTGGTTTATGAGTTGAAACCGCTGTGCTTCGTCTTACGCACCCTGCCGTTCCGGAGAAATCGGAGGACTTATGCCCATCAGCAAGGACTTACTGGAGATTCTGGCCTGTCCCAAGTGCAAAGGTGACCTGCGCCTCACGGCACAGGAAGACGGCCTCATTTGTGACAAATGCCAGCTCCTGTACGAAATCAAGGACGACATCCCCATCATGCTCATCGAAGAGGCCAAGCCCTTGAAATAAGCGTTTCCGGTTTTTCGTTTTTCGTTTTTGGGAAAAGCCCGGTTAAAAAATAAGGAGCAGAAACCGAACGAAAAACGAAAAACGAAAAACGGCATTTATGCATCTCTCCGTCACCGTCATCGCCCTGAACCAGGAGGACCACATCGGCCCGTGCCTGGAGTCCGTCAGTTTCGCCGATGAAATCGTGGTGGTGGACACCGGCAGCACCGACCGCACCGTGGAGCTGGCCCGGGCCCACACCGACCGCGTCGTCAGCGCCCCCTGGCAGGGCTTCGGCCGAACCAAGAACTTTGCCCTGGACCAGGCCCGGGGCGAGTGGGTCTTTTCCCTGGACACGGACGAGCGGGTGACGCCGCGCCTGAGGGAGGAGATCCTGGCGGTGGTTCGGGCCGGCGGACCCCTTCCTGGCTACCGGGTACCCCGGAAAAACTACGTGGGCTCCCGTTGGGTGCGGCGCCTGGGCTGGTGGCCCGACTACACCCTGCGGCTCTTCCGCCGTGAGCAGGGGCGCTTCTTGAACCGGGAGGTCCACGAAGAAGTGGAAGTCGCCGGGCCGGTGGGAAAGCTGACCGCCCCCCTGGAGCATTACTCCTACCGGGACCTGGCCGAATACGCCGCCCGCCAGGAGCGCTACGCCCGGCTGGCCGCCCGGGAGTTGGCCCGGCAGGGCCGCCGGCCTTTGCCCGGGGAGCTGCTCCTGCGTCCCCTGGCCACCTTTATCAAGCTCTATCTCCTCAGGGGGGGCTTCCTGGAAGGCGCCCTGGGGCTTGGCCTGGCCCTGGAATCCAGCCGCTACAACTTTAAAAAATACTTTTACCTGCGGGAAATGACCCGGGGAGTTGACCTCCATGCCCATTGACCCCAGCGCCCGGATCGCGGCGGACGTGGAGCTGGCACCGGACGTGGAAGTGGGGCCCGGAGTGATTATCGACGGCCCCACCCGCATCGGGGCCGGCACCCGCATCCTGGCCAACGCCTATATCGGCCCCTACACCACCATGGGGGAGCACAACCTCATCGGCTTCGGGGCGGTCATCGGCTATGATCCTCAGGACTACGCCTTCACGGGGGAAGAGAGCTACACCATCATCGGCGATCACAACCGCATCCGGGAATACGTCACCATCCACCGGGGCACCAAGCCGGGAAGCGCCACCCGGGTAGGCCACCACAACTTCCTCATGGCCCTGAGTCACATGGCCCACAACTCTTCCCTGGGCGACCACGTGGTGGTGGTGAACGGCGCCCTGGTGGGCGGCTACGTGGAGGTGGCGGACCGGGCCTTCATTTCGGCCAACTGCCTGCTGCATCAGTTCATCCGGGTGGGCACCCTGGTGATGATGCGGGGCGGGGCCCGGGCCTCCCGGGACCTGCCGCCTTACTGCAACATCGACGACACCCACACCGTCAAGGGCCTCAACCTGGTGGGCCTGCGCCGGGCGGGATTTTCCCGGGAGCAGATCGCCCCCCTGCGGCAGGCGGTGCGGCTCCTGTTCGGGAGCAGGCTGAACCTGAATCTGGCCCTGGAGCGGGTGGAGGCGGAAGTGCCCCTGACCCCGGAGGTCGCCCATCTGCTGGAATTCATCCGCTCTTCCAAGCGGGGCGTGGCCATGGGTCCCCGGCAGGCGGTCCGGGAGGCTGATGAGTTCTAAGCGCGTCCTGGTCATCAAGCTGAAGCAGCCCGGGGACGTGCTGGTGAGCTCCCCGGTGATCCGGGCTCTCAAGGAGGCCTGGCCCGAATCGCTTCTCACTTACCTGGTCCCCAAGGGGACAGAGGAGATGGTGGCCGGCCACCCTTGCCTCGACGAGCTCCTGGTGTTGGACCGCCGGGGTCAGACCTGGACTCAGGCCTTGAGCTTTGCCCTGGAATTGCGGCGGCGGCAGTTTGACCTGGTGCTGGAGCTCTCCGGCGGCGACCGGGGCGCCTTCTACTCTCGGTTCTCCGGGGCCCGGGAAAGGGTGGGGTTCGAACGCCCGGGAATGCCCTTCTGGCAGCGCCGGGGGGTCTTTACCCGCCTGCTTCCCAGGCCCCCCGTGAAGATGCACTTGGTGGAGCAGAATCTGGCAGTCTTGCGGGCTTTGGGGGTCGAACCCCGGTTACCCCGGCTGGAATTTTTTTGGGGTCAGGCGGTGGAGGACCGCATTCAGGAACTCTTGGAACGCCTGGAACTCGCGTCCCGCGGCTTCGTGGTCATGCATCCCGGGGCCGGCTGGCGCTTCAAGTGCTGGACGCCCCGGGGCTACGCCCGGGTCCTGGAGGCCCTGCTGGATCGCTGGGGCCTGCCGGTGGCGCTCACCGGCTCCCGGGCGGCCCTGGAGCAGGAACTGGTGGCCGCAATTCTAACGGAGAGCCGGGTTTCCCCCCATAACCTGGTGGGCCAACTCAGCCTGAAGGAACTGGGGGCCCTCATGGCCAAGGCCCGCTTTTTCTTCGGGGTGGACAGCGCCCCCATGCACCTGGCCGCGGCGGTGGGCACGCCCGCGGTGGCCCTCTTCGGTCCCAGCGGGGTGTTCAACTGGGGGCCCTGGGGGCCGGGGCACCTGGTGATTCAGAAAGACTGGGACTGCGTGCCCTGCGGCCGGGACGGCTGCGAGGGCTCCAAGGTGAGCCGCTGCCTTGACGAAATCGACCCGGACGAGGTTCTGGAGGCCATGGCCCGCCATTTCGGCAGGTGATGGTTTTCGGTTTTCTGCAGCCGCAGGCTTCAGCCTGCGCTTTCCGCACAGTTTCAAGCTTCACGCAGGCTGAAGCCTGCGGCTACCTTCTTTTCAGGAGGCTGACCATGGCCCGAGTAGTGGGAACCAGCTTAAAGGTGAACGTGGCAAGGAAAGCCGGGGAAGAGCAGATCATCGACCTCATGGCCCTCTTCAACGAGAATCCCAACAAGATCATCGCGGTGGCCGGGACGGTGGGGGCCGACGGCGCGCCCAACACCTGCCCCCTATCCCTCATTTATGCCAAAGACGAGCGCACCCTGCTGGTGGGCACCCTGCGCACCACCAATACCACCGCCAACCTGCGCCGGGACGGCCGGGTCTCTCTTGAAATTTTCGGCCCCGACGACCTGGTCATGGGCATCCGGGGCGTCATGCGGCTTCTCCGGGACCCCATGGCGGCCAGCGACGCCATGGCGCTATGGGAGATGCAGGTGGAACAGGTGAAACAGGACACCTCCCCGGCCCAGCGGGTTACCCAGGGCCCCGCCGCCGCGCCCCGGTCGGACAAGGCCGCGGCCTTCGAGCAGGCGGTGGTGGCGGAGCTGAAGGCCGCGGCCAAGTAAAGCGCTCTCGGCGCTTGGCGCCTTGGCGTGAGAAAAATACCTCGCCAGACGCCAAGAACGCCAAGGAATTAATGCCCGATGAAGGTCGCGATCTTAAGGCAGCAGGTCACCGGGTTCGGCGGGGCGGAAACCACCCTGACGCACCTGACCCGGGGCCTGGTCGCGGCGGGCCATGAGGTGACGGTTTACGGGACCAGCCGCGGAGACGAAGCGAGGACGGCCCTGGGCCCCGGCTGCAGCTACGTCAAGGTGCCGGTCTGGGGCGGCAAGGCAGGGCGCCTCTTGAGCTACGCCCTGAATACCCGGAGGTTGCTCCTTCAGGCTTCGCCCCAGTTGGTGTTCAGCCTGGAGCGGACCCTGCGGCAAAACGTCCACCGGGCCGGAGACGGCTGCCACCGGGAGTGGCTGGCCCGGCGGACCCCGTTTCTCTCCCCCGGCGCCCGGGCGGCCCAGGCCCTCCGTCCTTTTCACCGGGCCATGCTCTATCTGGAAGCCCGCCTGTTTGCCGACCCCCTGCTTCAGCGCGTCATTGCCAACTCCCGCCAGGTCAGGGACGAGATCATCCGCCACTACCGGGTGGCCCCGGAGCGCCTGACGGTAATTTACAACGGCCTGGACCGGGACAGATTCCGCCCCTTGGAGGAGCCGGCCGCGGCGAGCCTGCGGCGGCGTCTGGAGGGGCCGCCGGCGGGCGGCATTATTTTATTCGTCGGTTCAGGGTTCCAGCGCAAAGGTTTGACTTATCTTATTCAGGCCTTCGGCAGTCTAAATCACCAGAAGGCTGTTTTATGGGTGGTGGGTAAGGGCAGCGCCGCGCCGTATTTGAAGCTGGCCCACCGCCTGGGGTGTGCGGCGCGGGTCAGGTTCTGGGGCCCGCAATCTGATGTCGCCCCCTTTTACCAGGCCGCCCAGGTCCTGGCCCTCCCCACCCTGTATGACCCGTGCAGCAACGTGGTGTTGGAGGCCCTGGCCTGCGGCACCCCGGTGATCACCACCGCGGCCAACGGCGCGGCCGAGTTTTTGCGGCCCGGGGTGAACGGCGAGATTTTGCCCCGCGCCGATGACAAGGCCGCCCTGACGCAGGCCCTGGCCGATTATCTGGCCCGGGGCCGGGACGGGGAAGTGCGCCGGGCCGCCCTGGAAGCGGTGGCGCAGCTCGGTTGGGAGGCCACCGTGGCCCAGACCCTGGCGGTGCTGGAGGAGGTAGGGAGCAGTTTTTAGGGGTTAGGGATTAGGGATTAGCTGTATTGACAGGATAGATTAGCGAACGGGTCTCTCGCAAAAATCACCGAAAAATGTAGCCGCAGGCTTTAGCCTGCGCTGAAATGGACAGGAAAGGTGTCCTGCCTAACGTAAGCTAACTTCATCTTTCATGACAGTTAACAATTAGCAGTTAAAAACGGAAACGATCTTCCTATGCTGGCGCTTTATTTTGATGGCTCGCCAAAACTGAAGGACTTCCCCCGGCCCGAGCCCGGGCCCGGCGAAGCCCTCCTCCGGGTGCACCTGGCCGGCGTCTGCGGCAGCGACCTGCAGGTGCTCAAAGGTTATCACGGGTTTCGGGGGGTGATGGGCCATGAATTCGTGGGCACGGTGGCCGGCCCGGAAGGCTCCTCCTGGCTGGGCCGGCGGGTGGTGGGGGAGATCAATGTGAGCTGCGGGGGCTGCGACCTCTGCCGCCGGGGCCTCACCCGCCATTGCCGCCAGCGCCGCGTCCTGGGTCTCCGGGACCACGACGGCGCCTTTGCCGGGTTTTTCACCTTGCCCGAGGCCAATCTCCATTTGGTGCCGCCGGAGGTCCCCGATGAAGCCGCGGTCTTCACCGAACCCCTGGCCGCAGCCCTCCACGTGTTGGACGCGGCTTCCATTTCGCCCGGGGCCGAGGTGTTGGTGGTGGGCGACGGCCCCTTGGGCCTGCTGATTTCCTGGATTCTGGCCCGGCACGGGAGTGCGGTGCACCTGGCCGGGCACCACCCGGATAACCTGAAACAGGCGGAACCTTATGGGGTGGCCGTCTTTCTGGACAAGGACCTGCCGGTCGGCGACTACGAGGTGGTGATAGAAGCCAGCGGCTCCCCCGGCGGCCTGGACCTGGCCTTAGCCCGCCTCCGCCCCCGGGGTGTCCTGGTCCTGAAAAGCACGTACGCCGGAAGCTTCCCCCTGGAGACCGCCCGGGTGGTGGTCCCGGAAGTGACCCTGGTGGGCAGCCGCTGTGGGTCCTTTCCCCCGGCCTTGCGGCTGCTGGGCCGGGGCTGGATGGACCCCAGGCCCCTGATTTCCGGCGTTTTGCCTCTATCCCGCGGCCTGGAGGCCGTGGAGTGGGCCCAGCGCCCCGGGGTCCTCAAGGTGCTGCTGGACTGCCGGAACGCCGGTTGAGGAACTCAGGTCAAGTCGGGCCTCCCGGCTTTGGGCCGAACATGGTAAAATTTATCTGCCATGTGTTTGCCACATCACCTGGAATACGAAGTGAAACCCGGAAGCAACGTCCCCCAGGGCTTGCCCCGGCTTTTCCTCCCGGTGCTCTCGCCGATCTGGCGGGGCACGGCCTTGCGGCTCAAGTACCCCGATGGCGAGGTCCACACCCTGGTGGGCTGGGCCGGCCCGGGGGACGGCGGCCCCGCCGAGCTCCGGGTCTTTTGGACCAGGCACCGGCCCGAAGCCCCGGCCGTGTGTCTGGCCATCGGCGGCGACGCCGGGGTCCGGAATTTCATCCCCTCGGAACAGGGGGAACTGGTCCAGGGGTTCCCGTTTCTGGCCCTGGCCGAAAGCGTGATCCCGGCTGCGGTGTGGCTGGTAGTCGGTCCGCCCCCGGCGCCGGCGCCGCTGCTGCTGGCGTAAGCCTGTTAAGGTTTATCCGCGCCGGAGTTTTTGCTCCAGGTTGTTTGGTAATAAAATTGTTTTAATTGAAGTGGAGGAACCTATGCGCACGCCTTTATGGCAGAAACTTCTCCCGGCGGCTCTGGCCCTGGCCATCCTGCTGGGGGCCTGGCAGGCCTCCCCGGTTTACGCGGTCTCCGCCACCGGGTTACAGTCGGACTTCATCCGGGTAGCGGACCTGGTCATGCCCTCGGTAGTGAGCCTGAAGGCCGTCCGGACGGTGACGGTGCAGCCTTTCGGAGTCCCCGAGGATTTTTTTCGGGGCACCCCATTTGAAGGCCAGTTCCGGGAATTCGGCGGGCCGGTGCGGCGCCGCCAGGTGGGCCAGGGCTCCGGAGTCATCATCGACTCCCGGGGCTACATCCTGACCAACAACCACGTGGTGGCCGGCTCCCAGGAGATTTTGGTGCATCTCAACGACGGCCGGGAGGTGCGGGGCCGGGTGGTGGGCACCAACCCCAAGTTTGACGTCGCCCTGGTGCAGATTCCCGTTCAGGGCCTGAAGCCGGCGCCCCTGGGGAACTCCGACCAGATCCGGGTGGGCCAGTGGGCCATCGCCATCGGCAGCCCCTTCGGCCTGGAAAAAACCATGACCGTGGGCATCGTCAGCGCCACCGGCCGCCGGGGCCTGGGCAAGGGCACCTACGGCGACTTCATCCAAACGGACGCCTCCATCAATCCGGGAAACAGCGGCGGCCCCCTGCTGGACATCAACGGCCAGGTGATCGGCATCAATACCATGATCGCGGCCCAGGCCCAGGGCATCGGCTTTGCCATCCCCATCAACGTGGCCCGGCGCATCATCACCCCCTGGATGAGGTAGCCCGTGACCCCGGACGGCCGGGAAGAAACCCTCAGGGCGCATTTCGACCAGGTGCGGGAGATCATTCAGGCCGAAGAAATGTGGGAGCGGGTGCCCCAGGAGGCCCGGGAGTTTTCGCCGGCCAACCTGGAAAGCCTGGTAAAATACGCTTACTTCGGGGGCTTCATCGACATGGCCGCGGTGCGCCGCCTGCTGCTAAAGGACCGCACGGCCATGCGCCAGGTTCTGCTCAGGTGGTATGAAGAGATTCGGGAAAAGGGCTGCTGGCTGTGTTGATGATTCGCTTGATAAACGTGGGGGCGGGGTGACCCCGCCCCCACGTTATCTCCACAACTCCGCAAAGCGGCAAGCGTCGTACCACATGTGCTGGTTGTTGAAGAGCACGTAGCCCTCCCGGTACGGCGCCGCCATTTCCCCCAACGCCTTTAAATCTTCCTCGGTGTAAGCGTAGCGGTAACCTCCCTTGCCGTGCAGGCGAAAATACGCCTGGGAGCCGGGAAAAGGGCTGGTGTTGAAGGGGTCCAGGGCGGGCAGGAGACCCAGTTCCCGGCAAGTCTCCGCCACCTCCTGCCGGTCCCAGATACCACGGGGCTCCCAGGCATAGACGAAGTCTTCATCGGTAATCTCATGAAAGAAGCGCCGCAGACGCCGCCGGTTCTCCTCTGTGGGCGCAAAGCGGGCCGGGCACTGGAACAGGATGGTCCGGGCCTTCAGGGTTCGGGCGATTTCCCGGGTCGCCTCCCAGGCTTGCCGCACCAGGGGCGTGTCCTTGAAAAACCCGGCCTGGTCCCGCTCCGCCGGGCTCAGGGGACGCCGCAGACGGCGGTAAGTGGGGCTGCTGGCTTCGTGGGTGATGAGCTGCCAGGCCTTCAGGGTGAACTCGAACTCAGGGGGGACTTCCTCCCGCCACCGCCGGGCCGTCTCCACCCGGGGCGGCTGGTAGAAGGTCTGCTGGACTTCGGCCACCGCCAAGGTGGCCGCATACCGCCGCCGGGCCACGGGAAAGCCGCAACAGCCGATCTTGAGCATGGTGGGGCTCCTCGGACCACTATAGAACAGTTTGTGGTGTTCGGTTGCCGGTAAATGATCAAAATTTTGCACTGGTGGTAAATCCGCCGCCGCGTGCTTACCTTGGGCACATGACCGCCAAAATTTGACCACATTTTTAACCCGGTCGCCAAAATTTCTGCCCAGGGCATATAATAAATTTCCAAAAACGGAATCAAATAAGGAGATGGTATGAATGAGTTTCTTCGGCGGTGATACCCTATTGGCCAAAAGCTGATGGGGTAGACAGGTT
>Ga0315268_10004509_pt1 | contig 15117 bp, 13 predicted proteins | sample C1_top_MG_FD_204535 | JGI IMG/M metagenome (GOLD analysis project Ga0315268, IMG submission 204535) | Sediment microbial communities from Yellowstone Lake, YNP, Wyoming, USA - C1_top | ecosystem: Environmental > Aquatic > Freshwater > Lake > Sediment | place: USA: Wyoming | collected 2017-08-01
ACTTAACAGGATTGAGGAAATTAGCCACCCGGGCGGCGTCTTCAACTGTGTAAAGCGGCTGCATGGGGGGCTCGCCGCGCCGCAGGCGGCGCTTGTTGACAAATTCCACGTCCATCTCCTGGACGTGCCCAGAGTCCTGCAGCATGATATCCACCAGGCGGGCAGACGCGCCGGAGGTGTATATAGGCCCGGAATAGCCCTGTTTCACCAGGTTGGGCAGGTTGCCGCTGTGGTCGATATGTGCGTGCGATAAAATCACCGCATCCACCTCAGATACGGGGTAAAGGAATTTTCTGTTTAACTGGTATGTATCTTCTCTCTTCCCCTGGAACAATCCGCATTCCAGTAAAAGGCGGGAACCATTGATCTCCAGCAGGTATTGAGAACCTGTGACTGTCTGCGCAGCGCCATGGATGTGGATTTTCACTGGGTACTCCTGATTAATTTTTCAACTTCTAAATGTAAGAATTGGTTTTCATAGATCTGTTAAACTGGCCAGTATCTGCCGACCATAACGATTCAATCTCCACGGTGAATAAGGCAGCAGTTCACGCAAGTCATGGATGCTTTTTGGATTTTGTTCTGCAATGGTCTGCATGTACGCACGCGGCAAAATGACATCCGATTCCACCCCTATTTGCACTGCCACCTCTTTTCGCCATTTTCGCAAAGTGTCCATCCGTTTAAGCAAGGCTTGATTGGGGCGAGGCAGTTTTTTCCGTTTTATCGGTGGTGCTTTCAGCCCACGTTTTACACAGGCCATGATTTCCTTTCCAAAAAGATCAGATTGACGAGTGGTGAAATTCAACCCCATCAGGTCATCCATCTTTTTGGGAGTTGATTCCGCAACAGACACGAGCAATTTATCTCCGACCACCTTGAAAACCGGTCGGTTCATCCTTTCAGCCTGGTGCTTGCGCCATCGCAGCAATTCGTTGAATACGGCTAATTGCTGAGAGTTCAAGCGGATGGCACCATTGATCCGTTGCCAGGATTCGGAATCTTCCTCCGAGGTTCCAATCATGTTGCTGATCCGGTAAAAATCCTCACAAGCCAGTTCCCACAGGTCTTTGGTTAAAAGTTCCTTGTGCAGCGAGTCTCGTAAGGCCAGCAGGTAATGGGTATCCATGCGTGCATAATTCAATTGGTCTGCTGGTAATGGTCGCTTGGCCCAATCCGCTTTTTGAAAGCGCTTATCGAGATTAATGCCAAACTTTTCAATCAGCAAGTTGTTTAACCCGACGGCAGGATATCCCAATATTCGTGCAGCCTGCATGGTGTCGAAGATGTGGTTGACTTTGAACTTATAATCCCGATTCAAACAGATCAGGTCATACTCGGCAGCATGAAAGGTTTTTTCTATTCTTTGGTCTGAAAAAAGGACATCCAGGGTTGAAAGATCCGTAATCGCCAGCGGATCAACCAGGAAATCGGAATTGGGAATGGAAAATTGAATGAGGCAAACCTGCTCCCGATAGGCGTGCAAACTGTTGGATTCGGTGTCAATCGCCAGGCGCGATTCTCGGGAAAGCCGCTTGACCATGTTCTGAAGACCTTCGATTGTCGAGATCCATTTGGGAGGCTTTAGTTCATGTTGGTTCATCTCCCCCCGATTATATGCTAAAAATCATTTCAGCCATTTTTCCATGACCAGGGCATCGCCATGGTCATTATAATAATTCGACCATTGGTCCACTTGTTGATAACCGGATTTTCGATACAATTCCAGGGCAGGCAGGTTGGAGGGACGAACACACAGTCGAATCCGATCAAAATTCAACCCTTTTTCGCATGATTCCAGCAGGGCTTTGCCAACTCCCTGTTGGCGGTATTCCGGTAAAACTGCCAGTGTTGCGATCCATGCCATTTGATCGGAGGGGCGCGGGTCACCCGCGATGAACCCGACCATCCGTCCTGCCATCGTGGCTTTCAAGCGGACCACATCCGGGAAGGTCAGCACGGCCACCAGGTCCAGCAGGGGCCATGCATCCAGTTGAAAACAAGCTTGCTCAAGACGGAACAATCCTTTCAGGTCAAGAATGGAGGCTGAAAGGATGGTAAAAGACAGGTCAAGGAGAGACCTCCCGCGTTGGGGCTGCGGGAGGTCAGTCGTTGATGGTTGAACCAATGGTTACTTCTTGTTTTTCACAAAGTCTTCGATCAGGCTGGTAAACTCCATGGGGAAGATGAATTTGGTGGCAGGTGTTGCACCCAGTGATTTCAAGGTTTCGAAATACTGAAGTGTCATGGTCTTCTGATCGACCAATTTGGCAGATCCAAAGATCTTTTCCAAGGCAGTTGCGAACCCTTCGGCCTTGAGGGCTTGCGCCTGCTTCTGCCCTTCCGACTCCAGGATGGCGGACTGCTTCTGACCTTCAGCACGCAGGATTGCAGATTGTTTCTCACCTTCTGCCACGTTGATGGCGGCTTCCCGGGTACCAGTGGATTCAGTGACCACCGCCCGGCGGATACGCTCGGCGGACATCTGGCGGTTCATGGCATCCTGGACTTCGCGCGGCGGGATGATTTCGCGGATCTCCACGTTGGTTACCTTGACGCCCCATCGTTCGGTGACTTCGTCCAGTCGGGTGCGCAGGAGTAAATTGATATGTTCCCGTTCCGAAAGGACGTCATCCAGGGGGATACCACCGATAACAGAACGCAAGGTGGTGGTTGCCATGCCCTGGGCGGCCAGTTCAAAATTACCAACCTGCAGAACCGAATCAGTCGGGCTAAGCACTTTGTAGTACCACAGGAAATCGATGGAGATCGGGGCGTTATCCTTGGTGATTGATGTCTGGTGGGGTATCTCACGCACTGCTTCACGTAGATCCACTTTGACCGTTCGATCGATGATCGGGATGATGATTACCAGGCCAGGTCCTTTCTCACCAACGCAGCGACCCAGCCGGAATACAACCAGGCGCTGGTATTCGGGAACAATGCGGATGGCATTTGCCAAAAATACCACCAGCACGACCACTACGAACGCGACGACGCATAATAATGTGGATGTGATTTGAGTTGTCATTTTTCCTCCTGAACGATTATTGGGTTAACCCTTTTGAATTTTGACCATCAAGTTCCACGAGTAAGGTGAAACCTTCCCGACCAGTCACCCGCACCTGGCTGCCTTGGGGTATATGATTTTCGCTGCGGGCTGTCCATAATTCGCCATCCACTTGCACTGAACCGGTAATGTCCACACTGGTCTTGGCCTCTCCACTCATTCCAATTAACCGATTAATGTCATGTTGTGGGCGGGCATGGAGTGCTGAAATGGATTTATTAATGACCAGCCAGGTAAATGCAACCACCAGCCCTGAAACCACGATCACCAGCCAGGGATTGACCGCAGGGATGAGACCCTGCGATGGGAAGAGATACATGGAACCAACAATCAGCAAGATCACCGAAACAAACAGATAGATAACCCGCCCGGGTTTCCGGATGGCATAGATGAATGGGAAGAACATTAAAATTAATAAGATTAATGCCCACAGGTTGAAACCCAACCTGTAAGCTGCATATCCAGCCAGCACCAGGCAGAACATGGCGCCTACTTCGATCAAACCTGTGCCGGGGGTGAGGATCCCCATCAAAGCCAGGACTGATCCCAGGACGAGCAAGACATAAGCGAAATCGGGGTTTAAGAGGAATTCCATGGCGGGCTCCTTTCAATAGAGCCAATGGTATTATACAACACGGGTGTTCATTAAATATACGCATCCCGATGAAAAAAGGTTTTCTGATTTCGAAGTATCAAGAGAGATTGTTTGATAACAAATTTGGGATGCAGAAAATTGCGTTGTTGGTTTTACGTATGCTCTCATATAGGATAGAATACGGTCTGACGTGATAATTACCTGGAGGAACATTTGAAGTTCAACAAGGTATGTGTCCTGGGGTTGGGATATATCGGTCTACCCACTGCCTGTGAATTTGCCACTCACGGGGTCCAAGTGCTGGGAGTGGATATTAACCCGGCGGTCATTTCGACGCTGAAGAATGGTGGACTTCACATCCATGAACCTGGTTTACGAGCCTTGGTCCAAACAGCGGTCAAAACCAAAAACCTGGTGGTCGCAGAAAAACCTGAACCGGCGGATGCCTTCATCATTGCTGTACCTACACCATTCCTCGAAACGAAGCATGGGGATTTCAAAGGTAAAGATTTCAAGCTGGCGGATATGGCTGCGGTTGAAGCTGCAACCACATCCATCCTGCCTGTCATTCGACGTGGTAACCTGGTTGTCCTTGAATCAACTTCCCCGCCTCGAACTTCGCTCGAATTGGTTGCGCCAATCCTCGAAAGAAGCGGCCTGAAAGCCGGTGTCGACTTCCATCTGGTCTATTCTCCGGAACGGGTGCTCCCCGGCCAGATCCTGAAGGAACTGGTCGAAAATGCACGTGTGATCGGTGGAGTGACCCAGGCATCAGCCAAGGCAGGTAAGGCTTTGTACTCCATTTTTGTCAAGGGTGACATCTTCATGACCGATGCCACCACGGCTGAAATGGTCAAATTAATGGAAAACACCTATCGGGATGTGAACATCGCCATAGCCAATGAATTCACCCGCCTGGCTGACCGTTTTGGCGTGGATATCTGGGAGGCCATCAACCTGGCCAACCGCCATCCGCGCGTCAAGATCTTGAATCCAGGACCCGGAGTGGGTGGTCATTGCATTAGCGTGGATCCCTGGTTCCTGGTCCAGGGAGCCCCTGATCTGGCTCGCTTGATCCACCAATCCAGGCAGGTGAATGATGAACAGCCCCATTTTGTGCTGGAACTGGTCCGAAAATCCCTTGGAAAACTGAAAGGGAAGACCATTGCAGCCCTGGGTTTAAGTTACAAGCCGAATGTGGACGATTTAAGGGAAAGCCCGGCCATCGAAGTGGTTAGGCTGTTGCAGCGCACGGGAGCCAGGGTGAAAGTCTTTGAACCTTTTAAACCGGATGCCGTGCTGGATGGAGTTTCTCTCTTTCCCGATTTGAAATCGACCCTCAAGGATGTGGATGCGATCCTTTTGCTGGTCGCTCATGACCAATTATGCTCATTGACACCCAAACGGATCGCCGCATTGACCGATTGCCGTGTTTTGATCGATACGGTTAATGGCTGGAAAGGCAGCACCTGGACTAAAGCCGGATTTAACTTATTCAAACTTGGTTCCAATTCCTGAAATAACTGACTGATGACCCGCCGAATCCTGTCCGTATTTGGTACCAGACCCGAGGCTGTGAAAATGGCTCCGGTGATCAAGGTCTTGCAGGAAAAGCGCGGGTTTGAATCCATCGTTTGTGTGACAGCGCAACATCGCCAGATGCTGGACCAGGTCCTGGACTTATTTAGTATAAAACCGGATTTGGACCTGGATTTGATGCAACCGGACCAATCCCTGGCCGGTTTGAGTGCAGCCATTTTCAGCAACCTGGACCCGGTGCTGGAAAAGGTCAAACCGGATTGGGTGCTGGTGCAGGGGGATACAACCTCAGTGGCGATCACCTCCTTGTCGGCTTATTACCGGCAGATCCGCCTTGGGCATGTTGAAGCTGGTTTGCGCACTCATGACAAATGGCAGCCATTCCCGGAGGAGATCAACCGGCGTGTGGCTGGCGTGGTCGCCGACCTGCATTTTGCACCGACCGATTGGACAAAACAAAACCTGGTAGCTGAAGGTGTTCCGGAAAAAGATATTTATGTGACAGGCAACCCGGTCATCGACGCCCTGCACATGGTTGCCAGCCAACCGGAACCACAGGAAATGGTTAACCTCTTTAAAAAACTAAGCCTATTAAATGGGCGCAGGTTGATCCTGGTGACAGCACACCGTCGCGAAAACTTTGGCTTGCCGATGGAAAATATCTTTAAAGCCATTATTGAGTTAGCCAAACGGGGTGACCTTGAATTTGTTTATCCAGTGCACCTCAATCCCAATGTCCAGCAGCCAGCCTTCCGGTTACTCAAAGATATCCCACATGTCACCCTTTTGCCCCCACTCGACTACCTGCCCATGGTGCACTTGATGAAACATGCCAATCTGGTCTTGACCGACTCGGGCGGGATCCAGGAAGAAGCGCCTGCTTTTGGAATTCCAACCCTGGTCTTGAGAAACTTGACTGAACGACCGGAAGGTGTTGCAGCAGGTACATTAAAATTAGTGGGAACGGACACTTCAGTGATCATGAAAGAATCCAACACCTTGCTGGATGACCCTGAAGCCTATTCAAAAATGGCCAAAGCGGTAAATCCGTTCGGTGATGGTCATGCTGCACAGCGGATAATCGCTGCCTTGGAAGGATATCCGAATTAATCAATTTACATAATTCTTTGTTCTTAATATTTTACACTTGGAGGAATTAATGAATATTGTGACTGTATTACAAGGATTGGCGTCATTATCGTGGCTGTTAATTGTTGTCCTCATCGGCCTGGCCGTATTTAGGGCATCCCGCAGCCGGCCATTAAAAAATGCCAGTGGGATTATCCTGGTAGTCAGTATCGTCGCACTCTTATTATCTACGGTCAGCGCAGGCCTGGTCTTTATTCAACCTGATCAACGCGGTGTTGTCATTTCCGCCGTCCAGGCAAAGGGTTACCGTGATACTGCCTTACACCCTGGTTTGCGTTGGATCATTCCATTTGCGGAGAGTGTTAAAGTCTACAGCATCTCCCGTCAGACCTATACAATGTCAGTAGCCACTACCGAAGGTGATGTACAAGGTGATGATTCCATCCGTGCCCGGACGAAGGATGGTCAGGAGGTGTTCATTGATGCCTCGGTGATCTACTCCATTGATCCTAATAAAGTCGTCCCTCTGCACATCGACTGGCAAGACCGCTACCAGGACGAAGTTGTTCGACCTCTGGCACGTGGCATCATCCGCGACATGGCTTCACAATATGGCGTTGAAGAAATTGTCAGCTCTCAACGTGTGGCGCTTGAGGATAAAATAACATCGCAGTTAGCTCTAAAACTGGGAGAGAATGACCTGTTTCTTGTGGATTTTGTATTACGCGATATCCATTTCAGTGAGGAATACGCCGCGGCGGTTGAACAAAAACAGATCGCAGAACAGACAGCCCTGCAAGCCCAGTTTGTTGTGGCACAGAAGAAACAAGAAGCCGAACAAGCCAGGCAGGTGGCCCAGGGCCAGGCCGACTCGGTAGTCATCCAGGCTAAGGGTGCCGCAGAAGCCAGATTGATCCAGGCTGAGGCCGAATCCAAAGCTCTGGGTTATATCGCCAATATTCTAAAAGATAATCCAGACCTGCTGATGTACCAGTACATCACCAAACTTTCACCATCCATCCAGGTTATGCTGCTGCCGAATAACAGTCCATTCGTTTTCCCACTTCCGGATATAACCACAAAATAGGGTCAGTTTGATAAAAGAAATGGAACCATGAACGAAAAAAAACCTTCCGGAAAGCACATCCGTTTAACCAGCCTGTCCAGTTGCGCAGGTTGAGCGTCCAAACTAAGTGCGGAAGCACTGGCGCAGGTCTTGCGCCCGGTAAAAAATATCTTCCGGAGTGAGGATTATCCCAACCTCCTGGTCGGCTTGAACGAGCCGGATGATGCCGCGGTTTGGAAACTGGATGACGACCGGGCTTTGGTCGTCACTACTGATTTCTTCACACCTATCGTGGATAACGCCTATGATTTTGGACAGATCGCGGCTGCCAATGCCTTGTCCGACATTTATGCCATGGGTGGTCAGCCATTCCTGGCTTTGAACATTGCCGCCTTTCCAGAAAACTTACCATTTGAAATATTGGGTGAGATCATGAAGGGTGGTGCTGAAAAAGCCCGTGAAGCCGGAGTTGTCATTGCCGGAGGGCACTCGATCAAAGACCAGGAACCAAAATATGGGTTGGTGGTTCTGGGTTTTGTTGACCCGTTGAAGAAATTGACCAAATCGGGTGTCAAGCCAGGTGATTCCATCCTATTGACCAAACCTTTGGGAATGGGTGTCACCACTACGGCTCTTAAACAAGAAAAAGCCGATGACAATGACTTGGCGGAAGCCGTACTCTGGATGAAGCAGTTGAATAAAAAGGCATCCGAACTGGCTGTGGAATTCAACCTGGCAGGGGCAACGGATGTGACTGGTTTCAGCATGCTTGGGCATGCGCTTGAAATGGCAGACTCATCAGGGGTCAAAATCCAGTTCCAGCATGAAGCGATTCCTTTTTTATCCTGTGCAAGAAAATATGCTCGAATGGGGACAATCCCGGGCGGTGCTCGCGAAAACCAGAATTTCTTTGGCCCCAGGGTGTTTTTCCAGAAGAATATACCTGGAGATGTTCGCTTACTGCTTTTTGACCCTCAAACAAATGGAGGTCTGTTACTGGCTGTTCCACCTGGTCAATTATCAACATTCTTGAAACATGCAAGCCAGGCTAAACAACCAGCCTGGGTGGTCGGGAAAGCAATCGAGGGAGAAGGGATTGAAGTCATTTAAAATTAGGGGAGTGGCATTTAACTAATGTCTGTGTTCATGCGTGACCTCCTGATTGTGATTGCATTGCTGGTCCTGAATGGGATCCTGGCCATGTCTGAGGCCGCCCTGCTGGCGGTGAGACTTGCGCGACTCCGCCACCAGGCGAACGAGGGAGATAAAAGAGCCCAGGCCGTGTTAAGAATTACCGAGAATCCCAACCGCTTCCTGTCCACCATCCAGGTTGGGATCACATTGATCGATGTGTCCACCGGTGCCATCGGTGGGGCTACACTGGCAGTCATCGTCTCCAGTTGGTTTGAAAAAGTTCCAGCATTGGTCCCATACAGCCACAGCATTGGCCTGACTCTGGTGGTGGGCACGATCACTTTTCTCTCCATCATCCTGGGTGAACTGGTTCCAAAAAGGTTCGCCATTCACCAGCCTGAACGTGTTGCGTCGCTGGTTGCCCGGCCAATGGAGCTGGCATCCAGGTTGATGTCCCCAATTGTCAAATTCCTGGGGTTTTGTACCAACCTGGTATTAAAGTTCTTGGGTGTGGAGGAATCCAATGAACCCCCGGTCACTGAGGAAGAACTTCAAGTTTTACTTGATCAGGGAACTCAAGCTGGCGTTTTCGAGGAATCCGAGCAGGATATGGTGGAAGGCGTGTTTTCCCTTAATGATCGACGCTTATCGTCCTTGATGACCCCACGCAACGAGATCATTTGGCTGGATGTCAAGGACGCGCCAGAAGAGAACCGCCGCAGGATCGCCGAAAGCCCTTATTCGCGGTTGCCGGTGTGTGTAGCCAACCTGGATCATCTGCTGGGTGTGGTCAAAGCCAAGGATGTCCTCCTGGCTGAGTACCGGAAAGAAAAAAATCAACTCAAAGACATCCTGAAGCCAGCCATTTTTCTGCCCGAAACGGCCTTTGGTTCCCACGCGCTCAACATGTTCCGCGAAGGTCAAACGGAAATGATCTTTGTCATCGATGAATTTGGCGTAGTGCAGGGTCTGGTGACCATTGTGGATATCGTCGAAGAGATCATCGGTGAAATGGATGATGAGGGTCCGCAAGCGACCCAGAGGCAGGATGGGTCCTGGTTGTTGGATGGTATGTTATCCAATGAGGATTTTAAGGAAATTTTCCATTTACGCAACCTGCCGGATGAGGCTGAATATGAAACCCTTGGTGGACTGTTGCTGATCCTCATGGGTCGCATTCCCAAGGCTGCCGATATTTATGAATGGCAGGGCTTGCGTTTTGAGGTCATGGACATGGACGGCATGCGCGTGGATAAAGTGCTGGTGAGCACGTTTCCGGGCAAGGTGGAAAAAACCAGTCCTCCTAGCGATAATAAATGACATTGTCCTTAGAATTTGGTTCCAGGAGATCACCAGTCTACGGGCGGAAAGGCATGGTGGCTGCTTCGCAACCCCTGGCGGTTGCTGTCGGTCTGGAGATGCTCAGGCAGGGAGGCAACGCAGCCGATGCGGCCATTGCCACTGCTGCAGCACTTAATGTGACCGAACCGACCTCTACCGGCATTGGAGGAGATTGTTTCGCACTTTATTATGATTCAGGTACCGGTGCATTAACCGCGCTCAATGGTTCCGGGAGGAATTCCCACAACCTTTCCTTGCTGCGTCTGAAAAGAGAAGGATTTTCCGGGGAACTGCCCCCTTACCATCCCTACACCATCACAGTTCCGGGAGCCTGTGCTGGATGGTTTGATTTGCTGGAACGGTTTGGAACTCTTTCCATGAACCGGGTCCTGGCGCCTGCCATCCAGTTGGCAGAAGACGGTTTTCCCGTTGAACCGATCACTGCCTATTATTGGCAGAAGGGTGCCGAACGACAATTAAAAAAAGCGGTCAATGGCTGGCAATTGACCATTGATGGTCACGGCCCTGCTGCAGGTGAGCTTTTCACCAATCGGGGACTGGCCCGCACGCTGAAACTGATCGCCAGCCAGGGGCGTCAGGCTTTTTATCAGGGTGAGATCGCTGACGCTATTGTGCGTGCCATCCAAGAAGCCGGAGGATGCCTGGACCTCGCCGATCTGGCCGGACATAAAAGCACCTGGGAAACGCCCATCAGCACCACAATGAATGGTCTGCGCTTATGGGAATGCCCTCCCAACGGACAGGGGTTGGCGGCCTTGCTGGCGGTCAACCTGGTGCAGGCGATCGGTTTGGATGGGTTACCACCCTTATCGCCACAACGGCTGCATATCGAAATTGAGGCCATGCGCCTAGCATTTGCTGATGCCAGGTGGTATGTTTCTGATCCTGCATTTTCAAATATCCCGGTGGGCGAGTTGATCTCCATGGATTACGCCAGAGATAGAAGCAAGTTGATCAATTTGGACCGAGCCTCCCAAGAACTGACCCATGGAGTGCCCTTTGCTTCTACGGACACGGTCTATTTCTGCGTCGTGGATGCTGCCGGGAACGCCTGCTCATTCATCAACAGTAATTACATGGGTTTCGGCACCGGTATAGTTCCGGATAATTATGGATTCACCCTGCAAAACCGAGGACATTCTTTTAGTTTGATCGAAGGTCACCCCAACCAGATCGAACCTGGCAAACGCCCCTACCACACCATTATCCCAGCCATGATCACTCGGGAACCAGAAGGCAGCTTGTTTGGTCCCATGGGTGTCATGGGCGGTTTCATGCAGCCGCAAGGTCATTTACAGGTCTTTTTGTCACTGGCGGTGGATGGATTGGATCCACAAGCCTGCCTGGACCTGCCACGCTTCTGCATAGAAGACGGTGAACCAGGAGGCTTGGTTGCTCTGGAGGTGGGATTGGATCAGCAAACCTGTGATGCGTTAGCCAGCCAGGGTCACAAGGTGAGAATGGTCAGTGGTATGGAACGATCACTGTTCGGACGTGGACAGGTCATCATCCGCGAAGGAAGTGAAAATATCCTGGTGGGGGGGAGTGACCCCAGGGCAGACGGATGCGCCATGCCGCTAATCTGAAATTATTCCGGGATAAATCAAGTTTAACTGAATAAAGTGGCCAGTCCCCAAAAGGTGCCAATGAGCATGGTCAATAGACCCAACACAGCCATGAACAGGCGGATTCTGCTGATTGTGGATTGGCTGAAACCCAGCAGAAAGAATGCCACTGCCAGTATGGTTAAGATTGCTACGTAAGCATCCGATTTTCTGTTCCATTTCTGGTAGGCATCTGCGGCGGAGTTCTGTTTTTCAACCAGCGCTTTGGCGGGCGAGGATTGATCCACCAGGTAAGCCTGGAAATCAGGTGCCTGGTCCTGGGTCTTGGGAGCATAACGAGGGTCACTGAAAAAGACTGAGAAGATCCGTCCTTTTTCTGCCCGCGCCAGGAGAACACTCGATTGTTGTGATAAAGAAGTGACAACTTTAGGGTCGGTCGTACTATTTGGGTCCAGAGATGTGAACTGATAAACCAGGGATTCCTGGGTATTCTTAAGTACGTCTGCATAAGTGGCCATGTCATAATTTCCCTGGATGCTCGACTTGACCAGTTCACCGGAAGCCAGGATGGAATAATATTGCGAATCGGCGTTAGATAAGTTGGCACGGATGCCGGCATCGGTCTGCAGGTAGGCCACCAGCGCGCCAATGACTGTGTTCACGACGATCAGGAACAGGATCAGGTTTTTCAACCGGTCCACGGGTTGGTTTTCTTGAACCAAAGATTCAGTCATAACAGGCTGCTCCGGGACACAGCAAAAATGGCTTCCAGAACCAGCTCCCAGCTTATCCCCAAAAGAAACAAGCCCAGACCCATGGCAATGGTTACAGGACGCATCCATTTCCTGGAAAGTTCTGCCAATGAAAGCCAGAACAGGCTGATGGCCAGCAAGATCAAGCCAATCGACTCCCAGCGTTGCTGTGAAAAATAAGCATTAGCCATATCGATCGAATGTTGTGGATTCAGACTGGCCAGTTCTGTATTTTCAGATTCCAGGTCAGCAAACCTTTTTTGGAGGTCATAGGTGCCATTTGGCAGGTGATACTTCGCATCTGTTCCAAGTGGGTTTGAGATCAGTTGCAGGTTGGGCAGCAGGTATTGGCGTAAATTCTTGGCCTGGGACAACAAATTCGCATCCCCGCTGGACTCCATGGCTTCCACGCCGGCCAGGTAAACGGAAAAATCCCGGGCATAGGAGGCTTCCTCGTAAACCTTGCGCCAGTCCTCATTTGAAGAAGCCTGGGTTTTAATTGCATCGATTAAACCGGAGTGGATCAAATCCCCAGCGGTCGATCCCAGGACATTCGTCCGCCACACAAAGATGGCGGTGGCGAGTGTGACCAGTGCGATCAGGAGAGCCAGCAGGATCTCAACCCGTTCAGGCGAGAAAAATGGTTTCTTGTCCATCAAATACCTTTAAAGATCAGGCCTGCCCTGAACCACACTCAGGACAGAATTTGACATCAAAGGGGATCTCCTTGCCGCAATTGGTACAAAACTTGGTGGCAGCCAGCGGTTTGCCACATTCCGGGCAGAACTTGCCTCCTGATACGTTCGCGCCACAATGAGGGCATTTGGCTAGGATGGTATGTTTGAACTGTTCAGCATCCACCTGGACCGAAGAATAGGCGGTCTCCCTGGCCTTCTGGACTGTGGCTTCCATTTGAATGGCTGACATTTCCTCCGCCATATCCGGGGCGCAATCCTTGCACAGTTCCCTGGAACTGTTCCAACAGTCCTCGTCCACGAATTTACCGCAGCGCTTACACTTTTTAAAGTGTGGCCTGGCTTCTTCAACAGCCTGGGCAAAGGCGGCATCATGGGCTCTTTCCCAGCCAGCCGACTTGGCGCGATTGGCCAGGTTGGATGCGTTACTGAAAACGCCTCCTAACAGGCTGCCTGCTGCATCGGCAATACCTGCGATCTTCCCGCTCATGGAAGCCTGGAATTCGGTTTGGTAGCCATTACCGCAGCGGTCGCAGACGAATTCAAATTGAAAACCCTGCTCGGTGCTGAGGTCATGATAATTCCGGGTAAACTGGATCAACGCCATTGAACGACCCTCCATGGAATCTGATGTTGGACAGATAAATTATTGCGCAAGTATAATACCTTTTTATATCATGAATTCAACCATGCCCTTTCTTCCAAAGTTAAACACAAGGATACGCAATGACCACCCATGATGGCATCCGGGTGCATGTGGATGGCATCGTGCAGGGGGTTGGCTTTCGGCCATTTGTATTTGGGTTGGCTCATAAGCACAGACTATTTGGATGGGTAAAAAATACCTCTGCCGGAGTTGATATCGAACTGGATGGGGACAAACAAGAATTAAACCGATTCCTGGTTGAGTTAAAGGAGGATACGCCGGCGTTAGCGCATATAACCAACATATCGGTCACCTTACAGCCTGCCAAGGGCTATAGCGATTTCAAGATCATCGAATCAGAGGTGGTCGAAAATGCGTTTCAGCCGATCTCCCCGGATGTCTGCACCTGCCCGGATTGTTTGCGAGAGATGATGGATAAGCATGCCCGCCGTTACCACTATCCATTCATCAACTGCACCAATTGTGGCCCGCGTTTCACCATCATCAAGGATATTCCCTATGATCGCGAATCAACCAGCATGGCTGGTTTTAAAATGTGCCCGGATTGCGAAAAAGAGTATCGCGATCCGCTCAACCGCCGGTTCCACGCCCAACCGGTAGCCTGCCCTGAATGTGGTCCACGCATTTGGCTGGAGATCGAACCGGGGATAGAGTCCTTTTCAGGAGAAGCAGCCCTTATAAAAACACAGGAATTGTTGGCAAATGGAAAGGTCCTGGCAATAAAGGGTCTGGGTGGATTTCACCTGGCATGTGATGCAAATAATGAGGTGGCTGTCAGTGAATTAAGGCGCAGGAAATTGCGCGTAGACAAGCCTTTTGCCCTGATGATGCCTGATCTAAAAGCAGTTCGGGAATATTGTGATATCGATGAAGAAACCTCCAGCTTGTTGCAGTCAAAAGAGAGACCCATTTTATTACTGGATCGAAAACCGGATGCGACCATCGCTAAGTCTGTTGCACCTGGGCAGAAATCCCTGGGGGTTATGCTGCCATACACGCCATTACATTCACTTTTATTCGTGACCGATCTATATGACGCCCTGGTGATGACCAGCGGAAACCTCAGTGAAGAACCCATCGTAACAGATAACGCCAAGGCGCGCACCCAGTTAAAGGATTTGGCTGATGCATTCCTGATGCATGATCGGGATATTTACATCCGCAGCGATGATTCGGTGGCGCGCCTTTTTGAAGGACAGGTGATGCCGATCCGGCGCTCGCGCGGTTATGCGCCTTTTCCGGTACACTTGGATTTTACGCCTCCGGTTTTGCTGGCCTGCGGGGCGGAATTAAAAAACACCTTCTGCCTCACCCAGGGAAACTACGCTTTTCTCAGCCACCACATCGGGGACCTGGAAAACTTGGAAACGCTTGAATCGTTTGAACAAGGCATTACCCATTTTGAAAAGCTGTTCCGGGCGCAAATTACTGGCCTGGCCTATGACCTTCATCCAGATTACCTTGCCTCACGTTATGCATTGAAACGTGCCGAGACACAGAACCTGCCCGCAGTTGGCGTGCAGCACCACCATGCCCATATCGCCGCCTGCATGGCGGACAACCAAATTCCCAGAGATCAACCC
>Ga0315268_10004510_pt1 | contig 15116 bp, 13 predicted proteins | sample C1_top_MG_FD_204535 | JGI IMG/M metagenome (GOLD analysis project Ga0315268, IMG submission 204535) | Sediment microbial communities from Yellowstone Lake, YNP, Wyoming, USA - C1_top | ecosystem: Environmental > Aquatic > Freshwater > Lake > Sediment | place: USA: Wyoming | collected 2017-08-01
CCTCGCGCGTCAGGTCCTCAATCATCTTCATAGCTATCTTGGCTGAGCTCTCATCGACGGCCCCTATTATCACTGTACCGTCGGGGGCGATGTCAACCGTGGCTTTGGACTCGTCGGTGATGGCGCATATGGTCTTGCCGCCCGGGCCGATAACGGTGCCGATTTTGTCTTGGTCGATAACCATCTTGTACATGCGCGGGGCATACTTGGAAAGCTCCGCTCTGCTTTGGGCAATGGTATTACGCATCGTCTCCAGGATGAACAAGCGTGTCTCGCGGCTCTGCAGCATGGCCTTTTCGAGAATCTCCAGGCTGACGCCCTTGAGCTTGATATCGAGCTGCAGCGCGGTGATGCCCTTGCTGGTGCCTGCCACCTTGTAGTCCATGTCGCCATAGTTGTCTTCCAGCCCCTCGATATCGGTCAGCACGGCGTACTGGCCGTCCTCGCCTGTTACCAGGCCCATCGAAATGCCGGCCACTGGCGCCTTGATGGGTATGCCGGCGTCCATCAGAGACAGCGTGGAGCCGCACACGCTGGCCATCGAGGTCGAGCCGGAAGAGCTCATAATTTCCGATACGAGCCGTATTGTGTATGGGAATTCCTCTTCCGATGGGATAACCGGCGCGATGGCACGCTCGGCCAGCGCTCCGTGGCCTATCTCGCGGCGGCCGGGGGTTCCCACGCGCTTGGTCTCGCCTGTGGAGAAGGGTGGGAAGTTGTAATGGTGCATGAAGCGCTTGGTATCGGCGATGCCCAGCCCGTCGAGTTGCTGCTCGTCGCGCATGCTGCCCAGGGTGGTGATAGTGAGCGCCTGGGTCTCGCCGCGGGTAAAGAGGCCTGAGCCGTGCACGCGCGGCAGCAGCCCCACCTCGCACGATAGTGGTCTTATCTGCGTCAGACTACGGCCTGCGGCGCGTGTGCCGTTTTTGAGTATGTGGCTACGTATCTCGGCCCGGATGGCGTTATCATAGGCTGACATTATATCGGTCTCGGCATATTTTTCCTTGAGAGCGCTCATGAGCTCGCCCTTTAGCCTTTCGAGGTCCGGCTCCCGCTCAGCTTTGGTGGCGTGATTGATGGCATCCCACACCCTGCCGGCCAGTATGCGCTCGACATCGGTGTTAAGCTCGTCGTTAGATGTCGCCTCGGGTGCTTCCTCCTTAGCCTTGCCGGTGGCGGCTATCATCTTCTCCTGGAGCACGATGAGCTCCTGATTGGCTTCATGGCCGAAGCGCATGGCCGCTATAACGATGTCCTCAGGTACCTCTTTGGCGCCAGCTTCTATCATGACGACGGCCTTTTTGGTCGAGGCCACCACCAGGTCGAGCGAACTTTTCTCAAGCTCGGGTAGTGTTGGGTTAATCACGAACTGCCCGTCTATATAACCGACGTGGCAGGCTCCCACCGGGCCCTCGAAGGGCACCTCGGACATGCCGAGGGCGCATGAGCCGCCGATAATGGCGAGCGTGTCGGGGTCATTCTCGCGGTCAGCGGAAAGAACCGTGATGATGACCTGTATCTCGCGCCGCCAGGTCTTGGGCAGTAGCGGCCTTAGCGGGCGGTCGGTTAGTCTGCTAGTGAGGGTGGCCTCCTCGCTGGGACGGCCTTCACGGCGGATAAACCCACCGGGTATCTTGCCGGCGGCGTAGAGCCGCTCTTCGTAGTCCACGGTCAGCGGTAAAAAATCAACCCCCTCACGAGGCTGGGGGCTGACGCATGCGGTTACCAGGACGACTGTGTCTCCATAACGCACGCTGACGGCGGCATCGGCCTGGCCCGCCAGTTTGCCGGTCTCGATGCTGAGCCTGCGGCCACCAAAAGTAGTATCTACTGCAAACGGTTGTGCCATTTGCCTCCTCCTTGTCGTTCAACGGTGGGTGTTACTTGCGCAGGCCAAGGGCCTTGATGAGCTTCTTGTAGCGGTTGATGTCCTCTTTGCTCAGATACGATAGCAACCGCCTGCGCTGGCCAACAAGTCGGAGCAAGCTGCGCTTGGAGTGGAAATCGTGGCCGTTGGCGGCCATGTGACGCGTGAGTTCATTGATGCGCTCGGTGAGCAGTGCCACCTGCACCTCGGTCGAACCTGAGTCCCCCTCGTGGCGCCCGTGTTTCTTGATGAGTTCGGTCTTCTTCTGTAGGTCTAACAAATTTTTCTCCCGTTATTCTTCTCTTTCAATCCGCAAATTATAACATAACTCAAATACGAGTGTAAATCAAAACCGAGTTCTTTGAACGTTCGATGGATTGCAGAGAAATCTCCCCCTTTGGCGAAAGGGAGGTCAGGAGGGATTTTCCCCATCCCGTAGAGGCATCCGGCGGATGCCGTCAGGCAGGGCGTATCACATGCCTCGCCGCTCCAATGTGACAAAAACCCCTTGACCCTTGTTAGAACACCCGTGCTATTATTATTACGTGACCGAAAACACCAATCCGCAACCCCTAAAAAGGAAACCCGGAGGCCAGCCCGGCAACCAGAACGCCCGCAAACACGGCCTGCGCTCCCGCAAGCTAACTCCCATCGAGCACGAACAGCTAAAAACACGCGTGCTGCTGGCCTGCATTGAAAAAGCGGCTGGTATACTCTCCCGCCGTCTGGAGCTTCTCGCCGCCATAAGAGCGAGCAAGGCAGTATTCGTTGGCAGGGAAACAATCCGCCTGCTGGGAGCTTTTTCAGGCACAGAGGCCGGCGCTAAGACAGCTATTTTGGTTGAACCGTCACGCATGAAGGGTTATTTGAACCTTAAAATAAACGTCGCCCTTCCCGTGCCTGAAATACTTGCTTCTGAAGCTAAAATGGAGGATTTGATTCATCAGATAAAATTTTTCCCGCATTCGACCAACGGCTCGCCGCCTGCCGGCAGCCGCTAGCTTCCGTCCATCACAGGAGTTGAGTATCTCTTTTTCCCCATCTGCTATAATCATATTCAAATTACCCCTGAACTGAAAGCTATGAACATCGGCGTTCTGAAAATCCACCTGCGCCTGCCGGAGAACCTGTCGCTCAAAGGCAAGCGGCAGGTGCTCAAGTCCATCATCGCCCAGTTGCGCAACCGCTTCAACGTCTCGGCGGCGGAGGTGGGCGAAAACGACCTGTGGCAGCTGGCCACCATCGCCGTGTGTGTCGTCTCGAACGACCAGCGCTTCACCAACGAGGTTCTCTCCAAGGCGGTCAATTTTGTGGAAGGCAGCAAGTTCGAGATGGAGTTCCTGGACTACGAGATAGAGATTATCCCCCTCTAATGAGGCTATGCCATGCTGGACACCGCCGGATTTATCAAGTGCCTCAAGCAACAGACCTTTTACGACGGCCAGATTGTTCACAGCCAGGACATACCGCCACGCTCCGCGCGGTACGGGGAGCTGGACACGCCCCTCCACTCCGCCTTGCAAGCCGCGCTCAAGCTGCACCGCTTTGACAGGCTCTATTCACACCAGGCCGAGGCTATAAATCGCATCCGCAAGGGAGAGAACGTCATGGTCTCCACCTCCTCGGCCTCGGGCAAGAGCATGTGCTATAACCTGCCCGTCATGCAGACGGCGCTGGACGTCCCGCGCAGCTGCGCTCTGTATCTTTTCCCGACCAAAGCGCTGGCGCAGGACCAGCTGGGCAAAATCAAGCACCTCTTTAGCCCCGACATTCTCCGTCCGGATGAGTTCGATACCTTCGATGGCGACACGCCGGGACCTGAACGCTCGCTTATACGCCGCCGGGCGCGGCTCGTTATCACCAACCCGGACATGCTGCACGTCAGCATGCTGCCCAACCACGCCTCGTGGGCACGTCTGTGGCGCAATCTGCGCTATGTGGTGGTGGACGAAGCCCACGCCTATCGCGGCGTTTTCGGCTCGCATGTGGCTTTAGTACTAAGAAGACTGCGGCGGCTATGTAAAGCTTATGGCTCGAATCCCCAGTTCATACTCAGTTCAGCCACCATAGATAACCCCGCAGAGCATGCCGGCAACCTGGTCGGTCTGCCATTCGCGATTGTAACCGATGACGGCTCGCCCAAGGGCGGCAAGGACTTCATCTTCTGGAACCCTCCGCTCATTGACGCGGTAAAGGGCACGCGGCACTCGGCCAACAGCGAAGCGGCCAACCTCTTCAGCCAGCTCGTTAGCGAGGGCATCCGCTCCATCTGCTTCACGCGCACGCGGCGGCTGTCGGAACTCCTCGCCAACTACGCCCGCGACCGCCTCGCCGACATAGCGCCTGCTTACGTTTCCCGCGTCAAAACCTACCGTGCCGGCTACCTGCCGGAAGAAAGGCGTCAAATCGAGCGCGAGCTTGCCTGCGGGACGCTCACTGGGGTGGTAGCTACTAATGCCCTTGAACTCGGCGTAGATATTGGAGATTTGGATGCGACTGTGCTCACCGGCTACCCCGGCACCATTGCCAGCACCTGGCAGCAGGCGGGCAGGAGCGGAAGGCGCGAGGAGCGCTCGCTTTCATTCTTGGTGGGGCTGGATAACCCTCTCGACCAGTACCTCATGCGCCAGCCGGAGTTTATCTTCGGCAGGGGTTTCGAGAATGCGCTGGTCAACCCTGCCAACCACCACATCCTGCGCTCGCACCTGCTGTGCGCCGCCTGGGAACTGGCTCTCACGCCGTCGGACGCGCAGTTTTTCGGCGAGACCATGAGACAGGAGGTCGACGGTCTGATATCGGAGGGATTGCTCAGGGAACGGCGAGGGCGTTTCTTTCTTTCGCCGGCTCTGGCCTATCCTGCGGGCGGAGTAGATATCCGCTCGGCTTCCAGCGAGCATTTCTCGCTCATTGACTCTAAAACTGGCAAACTGCTGGAAACGCTGGAGACCGCGCACGCCTTTTCGCAGGCCCACCCGGGCGCCATCTACCTGCACCAGGGTGAGGGCTACCTGGTAACCGAGTTCGACTTGGCCTCGAAGACCATCAAGGCCGAGGCTACCTCTGCGGCCTACTACACCGTCGCCAGGGATTTAACCGACGTGCGCATCATCAGCACGCAAAAGGAAAAAACATTCGGTAATATCAAGGTCTTTCTGGGCGAGGTCGAGGTAAGCATGGATGTCATCAGCTTCAAGAAAAAGGTGCAGTTCACCGAGGAGGTGCTGGGCGAAGAGCCGCTGGACCTGCCCACGCAACGCTTCCGCACGGTGGCGCTGTGGTTCGACCTGCCGCAGGAGACCATAAATCGCATCGCAGCCGAGGGACTGGACTTTGCCGGTGGTATACACGGGGCCGAGCACGCCGCCATCGGCATGCTGCCGCTGTTCGCCATGTGCGACCGGAACGACATCGGCGGGCTTTCCACGCCGCTGCACCCTGATACGGGCAAGGCCCAGATATTTATTTACGACGCCTACCCCGGCGGCGTAGGCATCGCCGAGAAGGGCTTCGATATCATCCGTGAGCTGTGGCGGGCTACCCTGGCGGCCATGAGCGAATGCCCCTGCCGGGACGGCTGTCCCAGCTGCATCCAGTCGCCCAAGTGCGGCAACAACAACAAGCCGCTGGACAAGGGAGCAGCACGGCTTCTCCTCGGAGGCTTGCTTAACTGCGCGGAGTGACGGGTGTCACAGCATAAAAATATAATCTATTGTATAATTGTATTTGGTATTGAAACAGACCTCGTTCGATTCTGAGCAACTGGAGACAAGATGATTGAAATCAATATCAATCCCGTGCTGTTTACCATTGGCGGGCTAGAGGTGCGCTGGTACGGCGTCATGATGGCGCTGGGCGTGTTCGTGCTGATACTGTGGACCATGCTGCAGATACGGCGTGGGGCCAGGCTGACTTATGATACCCTGCTGGGCGCGGCGGTAGTAGGCATTCCTTCCGGCATAGTATTTTCGCGTTTGCTGCACGTAATCGACCAGTGGTCATATTACAGCCAGCACTTAAACCAGATTATCGGCGGCGAGGGGTTGACCATTTACGGCGCTATACTGGGAGCGGCGCTGGGCATCTGGGTTTACAGCAAATTTGTAAAGCTGGACTACATGTATTTCGTGGATGTCATTACTCCGGGCATTATCTTGGCGCAGGTTATCGGGCGGGTGGGCTGCCTCATCAACGGCTGCTGCCCGGGGCCGGCCACCAGTCTGCCCTGGGGCATCATATACACAGACCCGCGAGCCTTCATACCCAATGATTTACGCATGGTGCCGACCCATCCCACAGTGGTCTATGAAATCCTGTTCCTGCTGGCGCTGTTCGCCGTCATCATGATTTTCCGCAGCAAATTCAAGCCATCCGGCGTGCAATTCATGTTCTACCTGGGCATGTACTCGCTGTGGCGTATCGGCATCGGCTATCTGCGTGTAGGGACTCCCTTCCTGTTCGGTCTGGAACAGGCGCAGGTCATCGGTATAATCGTAGCGGCCATCTGCTTCCCTACCATTATCTACCGCATGCGCAAGATGAAATCGCAGACTGCATCGCTTGATACTGAGCAAGGCAAATCCAACGATGCCGATAAAAACAAAGAGGCCGGCGATGACAGCCGCTAAAAAGGTGCCCTCTGTCAATGTCGTGATTGAGATTCCCAAAGGCAGCCGCAACAAGTACGAGTACGACAGTAAGATTAAGGCCATTAAGTTTGACCGCATGCTTTTTTCGGCCATGCACTATCCTTCGGACTACGGTTTTATCAGCGACACCCTGGCCGAAGACGGCGACCCGCTGGACGCTCTGGTGCTGGTATGGGAGCCTACCTTCCCCGGCTGCATGATAGAAGCCCGTCCCGTGGGGCTGTTCCGCATGTGGGATGAAAAGGGCCCCGATGTCAAGATACTGTGCATACCGCTGGGCGACCCCATGTGGAACCACATCAGGACGCTGGACGACGTGCCGCCGCATCTTTTGAAAGAAATTGAACACTTCTTCAGGGTGTATAAAGACCTCGAAGAAAAGAAGACCGGCGTGGAGGGCTGGGAGGGATTGGAGGCGGCGCTGCAGGGGGTTAGAGAGGCGCAAAAGCGCTTCAAGGAACAGGGGAAGGAAGCCTGATTAGAGACCGCTAAACTCTGCTTGTGCGAAGAGAAGGGCTGAGATTTCTCAGCCCTTCTCTTTTATGACCTGACACATCGGCGCGAATAACGTTTTATAGTGCAGGAGGGGTTGCTGGTGTCTTTTTCGGCACCGCTATATACTGGTAGTTGCTGAAGGTCACGAGGATGGGTGCCGAAGAGCTGAAAACCAGAGAAGCCGAACTGGCAGGCATGTTCGAACAGTATTACGACAAGATTGCCCGATATGCCTATGTGCACATCGGCGACAGGATGGCTGCCGAGGATATCGCCGGGGAGGTCTTCTTGAAGGCTTTGGAGGCTTTGCCCTCTTATCACGAGCGCGGGCTGCCCATGAGCGCCTGGCTGTTCCGCATTGCGCATAATCTGGTAGTGGACCACCTGAGGCAAAGGGAAAGGCATGGGTCTGCGCCACTGGATGAGGCGAACTTGCCTTTGGATGCCAGCCCGGCAGCGTTAGCCGAATCTCGTATCGAGATGGCGAGAGTGAAGGAGGCCATGCAGCGGCTCAGCCCGGCTCAGCAGGAAGTGGTCAGGCTGCGTTTCCTGGCCGAACTGAGCTCGAAAGAGGTGGCGGCCGTCATGGGTAAGAGTGATGGCGCCGTGCGCGAGATGCAGAGCGCGGCTATCGCCAGGCTGAGGCAGTTGCTTGTGGAATAGAGCAGAGATGAAAGACATTGATTTAATTCTTGACGACTGTCTGGACCGGCTCAACCGGGGAGAAACGGTGGAAGACTGCCTGGGCGTTTATCCGCAGCAGGCGGATGAGTTGCGCCCTATGCTGCTGGCAGCAGTCAGGGCCAGGAAAGCCACTGTTTTTACGCCCGGTGAAGAAGCTAAAGCCGGGGCCAGACGCCGTTTTAACCTCGCCAGGGCTGAGCGGGCAGGCAAGAACGAGCGCCCATTTTTCTCCCGGCTGGCCTACTGGCTGGTGGCTCTGGCGGCGACGGCGGCGGTGGTGGTTGTCCTGGCTGTTTTAGGATACTCTGCACTGCAACCCCGGCTGTCACCCTATGTGCCGGTAGCCAGCCCCGAAGGCAATTTTGTTTTCCTGCTTAGCGATGCGGTAAACGCCATCGGCGATTTTGAGAGCCTGGATATCACCATCGATAAGGTCGGGCTGTTAACTGATTCTGGCTGGATTGAGTTTGTTCCCGAAGTCAGGACTGTTGACCTGACTCTATTACCGGGTGAGAAGACGCAGGCCATCTGGCGCGGGGATATGCCGGAGGGGAAATACTCCAAGGTATTTATCTATGTTTCCGCAGTGCGGGGCGTGCTCAAGTCAAACAGCCAGACCGTGGACGTCAAGCTACCCGGGCACAAGATGCAGATAAATCACGACTTCAGTGTGTCCGCAGGCAGCATTACCAGCTTTACCTTTGACCTGACTGTCACCGCTACGGGGAACCCAAAGCATGGCTTGAACTACAAGCTCAGTCCACAGTTAGACCAGAGCGGCGCCAGCTCCACCCCCGATTGAAACCCGGCGCCGAAATATTTTCCACCTACCTGACATTTAGCGCTGGTCTTCCGTTATCATGAGCGAAGTTTGTTCATGGGAGAGTTTATATGAAGAGAATTTTCAGTTCACTGGTAATTCTGACCCTGTTTGCCTTCTTGGGCGGCTGCGGGATTTCAGCACCTTCGACCACCGCAGGTAAGGGATACATCAACATTCTGGTAATGGACGCTCCGCCCAAAAACGAAGTGACCGCTATCATGGTTACGGTGTCGAGCATCAGTGTCCATCTGGCCGGTGCGGAGGAAACAACCACGCCGCCAACGACAACCACACCAACCGTAACGGCGACAGATACCGCTACATCTACCTCAACGGCAACCACGACCTCTACCGAGTCTTCGACTGACGAAGGTCGGTGGATTAACATACCCATCAGCGGCCCCAATCCGTTTAACCTGCTCGAGCTCCAGGGCATTAACGAACTGCTGGGGACGGCACAGCTTGAAGCCGGCAGGTATACGCAGCTCAGACTGGAGGTATCCAAAATCGGGGTTGCGCTGGATGGAGGCGCACTCCAGAAGGCCACTCTGCCCAGCGGCGAACTCAAGTTCGTGCGCCCCTTCGACATCATCGCCGGCGAGACCACCGATGTTAAGCTTGATTTCGATGCCCAGAAAAGCGTTAATGTCACCGGTTCAGGCAAGGTAATGGTGAAACCGGTGGTCAAGCTGGATATCTCTATCAGGAGTTCCAACCAGCTGGGTTCGCTCAGCGGTGCGGTAAATGCCGTGGACATTCAGGCCTCAACTATCTCCATCCTGCCAAACGGCCAAACGCAGCCGATTGTCTTTGGCATAACCCCGCAGACGGTCATAATCCTGAATGGGGCCGGGGTGGAACTCGCCGACCTGGCTGCGCTCGCGCCCGGCAGCACTGCTACTGTTTCGTATTACCTAAGCAGTTTGAAAGCGGTCAGGATTGAGATTGAGACTCCTCCGGCCACGGTGTCGGCCATATAAGAAGCACCGGGCTGAAAACAGGCGGGCGTTCCAATATGGAACGCCCGCCTGACTTTTTTATGCCGTCTGTACCTGAATCTAAAACCTGTCCTTGATACTCTTGCGGGCGAAGACGCGTTTCCAGCTGCCGCCCTTTTGCCGCATCTCAAACAGTCGTGGGATATAGCTGATGAACGGCACCAGTATCAATAGCGAGGAAAAGATAACATAGCCCGTGTTGTCGTAATGCAGCCACGCCACGAAGGGGAAGCAGAGCATGGCTAGGCCGTAGCTGATGGTGGGCACGCGCGTAATTGCCAGCAGGACGACGAAGAGAGGGACTCCCACCACAAGGGCCCAAGGCATAAAATAGACCAGCACGCCGATGACGGTAGCGCCGCCTTTGCCGCCTTTAAACTTAAGCCACACCGGGAAGTCGTGGCCCAGCACAGACATGACTCCTGCAAGCATCTGCGCGATAACTGGGGTATGCAGAACCTGTGCCACGGCTACGGCGGCGGCGCCTTTGCCCATGTCCACCAGAAGCACAATTACTCCATATATGAAGCCGAGGTTGTATATGCTGTTCATGGCACCCATGTTGCGGCTGCCCACCGTGCGGATGTCAATGCCCTTGCGTAAGCGGCCCATGATATAGGCGCTGGGGATGGAACCCAGAAGATAGGCTGCGATAAGGGCGATAGCTATAGCCAAAGGCTGGTTCATGTAACCCTCCTCTTTCTTAGATGTTAGTGCCTGTAAGGGCAAAGTCTAGGATGTTCAGCCGGAGACGGGTTTCCCCGTTCCACTCATCCTGCTCCAGATTATATACGATATCCAGTGGCGACTGCATGTCCACCGGGCGCTTGCCCAGGCCGAAGGCTACCGCTTCCCACACCGTGCTACCCTGCTTCAGTTTAAGCCTGAGATGAGTGCCGCTGGTACCCATGGTGCGGCAGTCGGCTATCCGCGTGCCCCGGCTGAGAAAGGTGGGCGCTGCGTTGCCCATGCCGAAGGGGGCCAGTTTCCGCATCTGCTGATAGGTACTGCCGCCCAGTTCACTCAGTTTGACCAAGGCATCAACCTCCAGTTGAGGACGCAGGTCCATCCCGGCCAGTTCACGGGCTGCCAGCTTGCTGAGACGCTCTTCCAGTAGGGGCAGGTTCTTGGTGGGTAGAGTGAAGCCAGCAGCCTGAGCATGCCCGCCGAAGCGTGTCATCAGCTCGGCACACGTGCCAATGGCCTGGGTTATATTGAACTCGGGGATGCTGCGGCAACTGCCATGGCATACATCGTCCCCGACCTGAATAACCATGGCCGGATGATAAAACTCCTCGACCAGTTTGCCAGCCACCAGTCCTAGGACGCCGCCGGGATAATCCCTGTCTCGAGCGATAAGCAGATAGGAGATTCCTCTGGCCAACACCTGTTCTCTGGCGTGTGCCAGAGCGGTGGTTGTCAGCTTCTGGCGTTCGATGTTTTTTTCATTGAGCCAGGAGGCGAGACTGCGGGCTTCTTCTTCCGATTCGGTCATCAGCAGTTGATAACCTGAGATGGCGTGCTCCAGCCTGCCGGCGGCATTTAGGCGCGGCGCCAGCCCGAAGGAGATATCCTGTGCGTCTACCCTGTCGAGTCTTATGCCGGCCTGGCTCGCCAGTTCTCTGATACCGGGCCGCTCCGTTTGTGCCAGACGCTCCAGCCCAGCCTTGACCAGATAGCGGTTTTCACCCAGCAGAGGCATCATGTCGGCCACGGTACCCAGGGCTACCAGGTCGAGGTACGGCTTGAGTTCCCTCTCCCGCCCCATACCTTGATAGAGGGCCTGAAGCAGTTTGAAAGCCACGCCAACCCCTGCCAGCTCCGCAAAAGGGTAGCGTGAATCGTTTCTCTTCGGGTCAACTACGGCTATGGCCGGGGGCATCTCATCTAGCGGCAGGTGATGGTCGGTGATGATGACGTCCAGCCCCGGCTGGCGTACTTTGTGTGCCTCGCGCATCTGTGCGGTGCCGGTGATGCCGCAATCGGCGGTAATTACCAGATTAACGCCGTGTTCCTTAAGTTCAGCCAGCGCATAGCTGTTCAGCCCGTGTCCTTCCTGCAGCCGGTGAGGGATGTAGGGCGTAACCTGGCCTCCCAACCAGCTCAGTCCTTTGACTAGCAGCGCCGTGGCGCTGATGCCGTCTACATCGAAATCGCCGTACACGGCTATTTTTTCGCCGCGGAGAAGTGCCTGCTGAATGCGCTGGATGGCTTTTTCTATGTCAGGGAGCAGCCACGGGTCGCCGGCGAGCCGGCTGTCGCTATTGAAAAAAGCCTCTACCTGGGCCGGCTCGGCCAACCCGCGGTTATAGAGCATTTGTTTCAGCAGAGGGGAATAACCGGTGGCATTAATAAGATGGTCGGAGGGGACGGGTGGCAGTAGGTGCCATCGGTAGAAGTTCAAACCCCTGCCTCACTGAACTGGCGCAATATGAGTGTCGAATTGTGACCGCCGAAACCGAACGAATTGGAAAGGGCTGTCTTGACTCTGGCTTTTCTGGCCTTGTTGGGCACGTAGTCCAGGTCGCAGTTGGGGTCGGGGTGGTTCAGGTTGATGGTAGGTGGGATGATGCCCTCCCGGGTGACCATAGCGCAGATGGCGGCCTCCAGCGCTCCGGCGGCTCCGATGAGGTGGCCTGTCATGGACTTGGTGGAGCTTATTGGCACTTTGTAGGCATATTCGCCGAAGACGCCCTTGATGGCGCTGGTTTCCATTTTATCGTTGAGAGGTGTGGATGTGCCGTGGGCGTTGATGTAATCGATATCTTCCGGCTTCAACCCGGCGCGTTCGATAGCCAGTTTCATGGCGCGCATGCCCCCCTCGCCGCTCTCGATAGGCTGGGTCATATGGTGGGCGTCGGCGCTGGCGCCATAGGCCACCACTTCAGCCGTAATCGTGGCCTTCCGGCTCAGGGCGTGTTCCAGGTTTTCCAGCACGAGCACTGCTGCTCCCTCACTGATGACAAAACCGTCACGCTCAGCATCGAAGGGACAGGAGGCAGCCTGAGGTCTGTCGTTACGCGTGGACAGGGCTTTAAGGGAGTTGAAGCCAGCGATGCCGAGGGGGTTAATGACAGCCTCGCTGCCACCGGCGAACATGACTGGCGCATCGCCGCGGCGGATGAGCTCATAGGCCACGCCGATGGCATCGGCACCTGAGGAACAGGCGGATGTGGTGCAGAAATTGGGACCTTTGAGTCCCAGGGATATGGACACCTGGGCTGCCGCCATATCGGCAATCATCATGGGGACGGTGAACGGGCTGAGCCTGTCCGGGCCCTTCTCGATAAGGACTTTGGACTGCTCGAAGAGGGTGTTCAGCCCGCCTATGCCGCTGCCTATTATGATGCCGATGCAGTTTTCGTTGGAGGCATCGACAACGATACCCGATTGGATAAGTGCCTGGCGGCTGGCGGCCACCGCCAGCTGGGCGAAACGGTCCATGCGCTTGGCTTCCTTGGGGCTCATGAAGGCGGTGGGGTCGAAGCCTTTGACCTCACCGGCAATCCTTGTCTCGTGTTTTGAAGCGTCGAATAAGGTGATGCAGTCAATGCCGCTCTTGCCGGCAATAAGTCCCTGCCAGGTACTGCCGGCGTCCAGCCCCAGTGGGCAGAGAATGCCCATGCCGGTGATGACGACTCTGTGGTTAGTGAAAGACATCAGAAAGCTCCTGGAGGAAATAGTCCATCTTATTGGAGCATACTTTAGCATAATGCCATGTTTTCCTGCAAAAAGCTATTCTGTCTTCGAGCGAGCTCTGATGAATCGGGACGAGGTGGCGGTCTAATATTATCGTCAGTTTTGGCGCGAGTGGGTCTCTTTGTTATAATGCCTGTGAGGAATCGGATGACGCATGCCATGCGTGTAGCTATTGAAACACTGGGCTGCAAGCTGAATCAGGCTGAGACAGAAACCCTGGCGAGACAATTTGCCGCCGCCGGCTGTGAGGTCGTTCCCCCGCATGAAAAGGCGGATATCTACATCCTGAACAGCTGTACCGTGACGCATATCGCTGACCGCAAGGGCCGCCATTTCCTCCGCATGGCGAAACGAGTCAATCCCGACGCGTTTATTGTTGCTACCGGTTGCTATGTAAATCGCGCCGCAACTGAGCTCAACGTCATCGATGGCATCAAGCTCGTGGTGAGCAACGAGGACAAGCCACGTCTGACTACGCTTGTGTTACAGTGTTTTGATTTGTCGCATATGGACACAGGCCAAGGCCATAGCCTGCGAACACGGGCTTTCATCAAGGCGCAGGACGGGTGCAATCGCCTTTGTGCCTATTGTATCGTGCCACTGGTGCGCGGGCGCGAGAAAAGCCTGCCCGTAGGTGAGGTGGTGGCTGAAGTACGGATCAGGGTGGCTGAGGGCTATCAAGAAGTAGTGCTCACCGGAACGGAGATTGGTTCTTACGTATTTGACGGGCTCCGCCTCAAAGAGTTGTTGGAGCGGGTTCTGGCGGAAACGGATATCAAGAGACTGCGCCTATCCTCACTCCAGCCTTATGAGATAACCCCGCAGCTGCTGGCGCTGTGGGATAACCCCAGGTTGTGCCCTCACTTCCACCTTTCGCTTCAGAGCGGGGCTGACAGCGTCCTTAGCCGCATGAAGCGCGGCTACAACACAGCTGGCTACGAACGAGCCGTTGGTTTGATTCGTGAAGCTATGTCCGCAGCGGCCATAACCACGGATATTATCGTGGGTTTTCCGGGCGAAACTGATGCGGAGTTCCAGGAGGGTCTCGATTATTGTCATAGAACAGGGTTCACCCGCATCCACGTATTTCCCTTTTCAGCACGCCCCGGCACAGTTGCTGCCGCCATGCCTGGGCAGATAAGCGCTCCAGTCAAAAAAGAACGTGTGGGGAAGATGCTGGCTCTGGCCAAGGAGAGCGCCAGGGCTTTCCACTCGCGTTTCCTGGGGAGGACGGTGGAGGTGCTGTGGGAGCAGAAATCGGATGCCGGCGTCTGGTCGGGCTATACGGCCAACTACATCCGCGTTTACGCCAGGAGCGAGCGCGACCTTACCAATAGCTTGGAGCCGACTCAACTGGTCAAACTGTATGGGGATGGAGCGTGGGGAGAATTAATGAGGAAGGATGATGCATCGTGAAAACAGTCATCGTATTAGCCATGCACGGCGCGCCGCCGAAGGATTTTCCGCGGGATGAGATGGCCGAGTACTTTACTCTGCACGGCATGCTGGAGGATGCTCCTGTCTCTCACAGCCCGGCCCTTGAGCAGCGCTACGAGGGACTCGATGCCAGGATGCGCCGCTGGCCGCGCACAGCCTCGAATGACCCGTTCTATTTTGCCTCGCAGGAGCTGGCAGCGGAACTAGGTCGGACCAGCGGACGGGAGGTGATGCTGGGCTTCAACGAGTTCTGCGCTCCCACACTGGAGGAGGCGCTAGAAAAGGCGGCCTCTTTCGCCGGGAAGGTTTTCGTGGTTACTCCTATGATGACGCGCGGGGGCGAGCACTCCGAAAAAGATATCGTGCAGGCGTTACGTAAGGCCCAGCAGAAACACCCGGGCGTGGAGTTTATCTACGCCTGGCCCTTTGAAACCTCCGAAGTGGCCGCTTTTCTGGCGGCGCACGTC
>Ga0315268_10004511_pt1 | contig 15115 bp, 6 predicted proteins | sample C1_top_MG_FD_204535 | JGI IMG/M metagenome (GOLD analysis project Ga0315268, IMG submission 204535) | Sediment microbial communities from Yellowstone Lake, YNP, Wyoming, USA - C1_top | ecosystem: Environmental > Aquatic > Freshwater > Lake > Sediment | place: USA: Wyoming | collected 2017-08-01
AGTTTGATGCAGCCGGTGTGGCATTACGAGGGCGATTGTTAAGAAAACCAACGGTTATAACCTATCATTGCGATCTGAAAATGCCGCCGGGTTTACTAAGCCAGGCGGCAAACCTGGCGGTTAAAGTGGTAAACAATCTAGCGGCCTGGTCAACGCATCGAATTGTCACCTATACTCAAGATTATGGCGAGAATTCACCGTATCTCTCTCGCTACCTTAAAAAACTCAAGGTAATCCCGCCACCGGTTGAATTGCCAGTGGCCCTTCCAGAGCAGATAACCGCTTTTGGACAGAAATACAATCCATTCAACCACCGGCCAGTGATTGGGATGGTTGCTCGTTTTGCGACAGAGAAGGGGGTGGAGGTGTTGTTGGATGCTATGCCCAAGCTACTAGAGGTCCACCCGCGTGCTTTGGTGCTGTTTGCTGGTCCTTTTCAGGGAATTGTTGGAGAGGAACAATACATTCAGAGGTTATCCACACGCATCTCAGGATACGAACAACAAGGACATTGGACCTTCCTGGGTAACTTGGGTCAGGAGCAATTGGCCTCCCTTTACCCGAATATGGATGTTTTAGTGGTTCCCAGCTTGAATTCCACTGAATCGTTCGGATTGGTTCAGATCGAGGCTATGCTCAACGGTGTCCCTTCCATCGCATCTAACTTGCCTGGGGTTCGCCAACCTGTGCTTATGCATCAGATGGGCAAGATCTTCCCGATTGGTGATTCAACCGCTTTAGCGGAGACTTTATTGGAAGTCCTGGCTGATCCGCAGGCTTATATACGCGATCCCAAGCCGATCAGTAAGCGTTACCTACCAGATTCAATTGCTGAAGAATATGAGAAATTATTCATAGAGATACAGTCTGAACTGGCAGGCAAGGTAGATAGATCCAGAGTCAGTTCGCAAAGTCCAAAAGTTGAGAGCCGGGATTAGGGGGTATGGTCGAGAAAGATTACCTTTGGCTTCAATTGCGTGATATGCCTTATTTTCGTGCCCTGTTACGTGCAGTGGAAGCGCGTGTTTACCAGGGTTTTGATTTTGAAAGCCCTATCCTTGATTTGGGCTGTGGAGATGGTCACTTTGCAACTGTGGCATTCGATCAGCCTATTCAAGTTGGGCTGGATCCTTGGACGGGACCGGTCCACCAGGCGCAAAAAAGGGGAGGATACCGACTGGTGGTTCAAGGATCTGGTGACCACCTGCCATTTCCAGATGGATACTTTTCCAGTGCGATCAGCAATTCTGTCCTTGAACATATCCCGGATATTGATGGGGTTTTGGTTGAAATGGCGCGTGTGCTGAGACCGGGGGCTCTGTTTATCTTCTGTGTACCTAACCATCATTTCCTGACTAACCTTTCCATCTCTTCCTTTCTGGATCATTTGGGTTTTCACCATCTGGGCGATCTTTATCGGAATTTTTTTAACCGCATCTCTCGTCATCAACATTGTGATTCTCCAGAGATTTGGCAGGGACGATTAGAAAGAAGCGGTTTCCGGTTAGAGCGCTGGTGGCATTACTTCTCCCCGGAGGCATTGCATACGCTCGAATGGGGGCATTATTTTGGATTACCCTCGTTACTTGCTTACACATTGTTCGGACGTTGGATTTTGATTCATCAACCCTGGAATCTGGCTCTCACGCGCGCCATCGTCCAAAGGTATTACGATGAACCAGAGGAGCAAGCCCTGGGCTGTTATACTTTCTATGTCACCCGGCGTTCGTGGTAGAATCTTTCCTATTGTGGTTAGACCCCAAATACCACACAATTCTCATTTTATAGTGTAAACAATTTATGAAGGAAGAACCGACTGTCCTTGATTACTTAAAAGCCAAGTTGAGCTTCCGGCGTGATAGACAAATTAAATTTTCTTGGGAAGAGCCAGAAGCAGGGGAGAGTCTTGACCAGGAGATCGAAGGAAGAGCCCCTCAGGAACAGAGAACTCCTCAAGAAACATTGGTTTCCGGGAGCGAGGTGAATCTTTTGCAGGAAGGTATACCTCAAGCAGAAACCAGCCCTTTGCCTGCCCCCGGGGAGATTTCACGACAAGAAACAAAGCCCTTTCCATGGTTGGTATTCTTAGCTTTGTTGTTAGCGATAGGAGCTCAGCTCGCAATTGAACCTCCGCGCCGATCTGCAATTACTGCAATAGTTTTGTATGCCCTGGCTTCCGGATTGTTCGCCTTTGAAATCCTTCGTTCGCGATGGGGAATCGTGCCTTTGGGTAAAGAAGCTAAGCGGCCTATGCCGTTCCAAATTGGCTGGGTTCCGATACTGGTCAGCGTACCAGTCATGTTGCTTGCATTTCTTTTGTTTGGAGAACCCTTTAACCCAGAGTATTGGTTTAACCAGCTGAATGTGTTTGTTTGGGTGCTGAGTTTGGGATTGGTTCTCAAGGGGATGTGGATCCCGGATTCCAAGGCAGGGCCATTAGCTTATCTCAAGCGTTGGCTTGTTGGGTTACGAAAGCCATTTGTTAGTCTGAAAATAACCTCATGGACCGTCGTAGTCCTGTTGACTGTGGGGGTAGTGGTATTCTTCCGGTTGTACCACCTGAGTCAGGTGCCTGGTGAGATGTTCAGTGACCATGCTGAGAAGCTGTTAGATGTCTCAGATGTATTGAATGGGCAGACCGGTATTTTCTTCCCACGCAATACCGGTCGCGAGGCCTTTCAGATGTACTTGACGGCAGTCGTGTCAATCATTTTTCATACTGGATTGAGCTTTATGAGCTTGAAGATTGGCACGGCTTTAATGGGATTAGTTACATTACCTTTTATTTATTTTCTCGGGAAAGAAGTGGGTAACCGATGGGTCGGTTTACTGGCCTTTCTCCTGGCCGGAATCGCATACTGGCCAAATGTAATTTCCCGGGTAGGGTTGCGCTTCACACTCTACCCGTTATTTGTGGCGCCAATGCTGTACTTCTTGATTCGTGGCCTGCGCCGATCCAACCGGAATAATATTATTCTAGCTGGACTGGCGCTTGGAATGGGGCTGTATGGATATAGCCCAATGCGAATCGTCCCTCTAGTGGTCGCCCTGTTATACGGGGTCTATCTGTTACATCCGCAATCCAAAGGTAAACGCTGGTCAGCGATTAATTCTCTCATCCTTATGGGTTATGTGGCGTTTATTGTATTCCTGCCACTCCTCCGCTATATCCTTCATGACCCGACGATTTTTGAATATCGTACTTTAACCCGCCTTGCGGAAACCGAACGACCTTTCCCGGCTCCGGTCTGGTTAGTCTTTCTGAGCAACCTGTGGAAAGCGATGATCATGTTCTTCTGGGATAATGGATCTATATGGGTGCATTCGATCCCAGGTCGCCCAGCTTTGGACGTGATCAGCGCAGCTTTGCTCCTTCTAGGCATGGTAATACTGGTAGTGCGTTACCTGCGGAAAAGGGAGTGGGTAGATCTTTGGCTGCTTCTGCTAATCCCTTTGTTGATGATGCCATCTATCCTGTCGCTGGCATTTCCGGATGAAAATCCCTCGCTGAATCGCACCAGTGCGGCGATTGTCCCGGTTTTTATAATTTGTGCATTGGCGCTGGAAGGGATCCTCTCATCCTTTGTCTCAGGAGTTAAATCCAGGTTTGGAAAGGCGTTGGCGGTTGTTTTTATTTTATTTCTTCTGGCATTATCAGCTACCCAAAACTATAACCTGGTTTTTCAAACCTACAATCAACAGTTTATGGCGGGTGCCTGGAACACATCGGAAATTGGTCATGTGATTCGCGGATTTGTCGATTCAATTGGCGATCCTGATACCGCTTATGTGGTGCCATTCCCTTATTGGGTAGATACGCGATTAGTGGGCATCAATGCAGGCTTTCCGACCAGGGATTACGCGCTGTGGCCGGATTCGTTTGAAAGTACGCTAGCAGACCCACGCGCAAAACTATTTATTATAAAAACTGAGGATGTGGATGCTGTGAATAAGTTGCGCTTATTGTATCCCAGTGGAAAACTATCGTTGCATCCATCGCCTTATATTGGTAAAGATTTCTACTTGTACTTCGTCCCTGCTACCCAGGATAGCGTGAGTTTGCCATGAAAGAAGCTTCCCGGCCTGGCACATATTCTGACTCTCTAAGGTACCAGTGGGTCAAGGTCGTTGTGCTGATCGGAATATTTGCCGCAGGCGCTTATTTTCGGTTGGTTGGGATTAACTGGGATAATAACCAGCACCTTCACCCGGACGAACGCTTTATGACAATGGTGGCGTCATCGATTTCCTCCACCAAAAGCTTTTCGGATTATTTCAAAACCGAGATATCCTCTCTAAACCCCTATAACCACGGGTATGGTTTTTATGTGTATGGCACACTGCCATTGTTTATCGTGCGGTTGTTTGCTGAAGCGATTAACCAGGTTGGTTATGATGAAATAACTCTGGTGGGCCGTGCCCTCTCTGGACTGGTTGATTTATTGACGGTGCTGTTTGTGTACCTGATTACGCAACGACTGTTTCGTAAGCAGCATATCAGCCTTCTGGCAGCAGCATTCTACGCTCTTTCTGTACTTCCAATCCAGCTTTCGCATTACTTCACGGTGGATACATTCACCAATTTCTTCACCCTCCTGGCCTTCTATTTTGCTGTGGTCATCATAGTAGAGCCAATACAACTGCAGCGGGAAGTTGGGTCTGGTTTTTCCCAAGAAGAAGGGGTGAATGATGACACTTTACAGAGTGCCGTAAATCCAAGGGATAATTTGCTGGGTTCATGGTTGGTGAATTCGCCGAGATCCATCCTGCCCTATGCATGGTTTGGTCTGGCGCTGGGAATGGCGATGGCCTCCAAGATAAGTGCGGCACCGTTGGCATTGTTATTACCCGGTGCAGCCTGGCTAGCTTGGAAAAAGTTACCAAAAAAAGAACAAAACCATCAATCATCGTTATATATCCTTATCCTTCTGCGCAATCTGGTTATTGCTGCCATTGTTACTATATTGGCATTCCGTTTCTTTCAGCCTTACGCGTTCACAGGCCCTGGTTTTTTCGATGTTGCCTTGAACCCCCATTGGGTGGATAACCTTAAGGAATTGAACGCTCAAAGTGGCGGGAATGTCGATTTTCCCCCTGCTCTCCAGTGGGCGCGTAGACCGATAACCTTCGCCTGGCAAAACATGGTCCTTTGGGGATTGGGAGCACCATTGGGGTTATTGGCCTGGGTGGGTTTCCTTTGGATGGCCTGGAAAATCATCAGGAACTCGGATAAAGAAGGCAGTCAGTATGCACTGCTTTGGGGATGGACACTGGTATATTTTGTTTGGCAGTCGTTCAATTTCTCCCGCAGCATGCGTTACCAGATGCCAGTTTATCCAACCCTGGCAATCATTGCGGCCTGGGTTATTTTTCTCCCAACCAGATCCAGGTGGCGACATATTTTAAAAAGTGTGATCGGTGTTGGTGTCTTGTTAGCCACGCTAGCCTGGGCATTTGCCTTTACGCGGATTTATACCCGGCCAGTTACACGAGTTGCAGCCAGCGAATGGATCTACCAGAATGTGCCGGCGGCAATCAACCTGCGCCTTGATACTGGAAATAACACGTTTAACCAACCACTTGCCTTCCGATCTGCCTTAAATATCACAAAGGATAAACCTTTACGCATGGCATTCGTTCCTTCCCAGGATGGAATCCTGATGGATGTGAATATATCCCATGTTGCTGGTCTATCTGGCAATGGCGCGAATAGTGCTTTAAGGGTCCGGATTGTTGATCAACTGGAAAGGCAATCTACCACTCTGACTACAGGAACATTAACAGGGGATTTCAAAGCACAATATGATCCACGCGGTGAGAGTTGCAGGCTGGCCTTTGATCCACCTATCCGGGTGCATGCAGGAACCTCTTATTATTTAGTAGTTCAGCCCGACGAATCGGAGACAACTTTCATCTTGGCTGGCTCAATGACGATAGGTATTCAAACTGGAGAGGGTCTGGTCGAGCAGGTCATGCCAGACCCTGTGAGTGCATTGAGCGCCGGGCAGGATTTTACGTCGCAATTCCAGGCGTTAAAGAATGGAAATTTAACCCAAATCTTTTTTCCAAGGGTGGTCGATTGGGAAAGCAAATCTGAGACAAAAACAGTGCGGATCGAAATTAGAAACCTGACTGGTGATGTGTCTCAGACCTTTTCAACCACTCTTGAGAGTGACTTCCGCTCAGTCGATGACCCACGCGGCCAACCTTACCGTGTGAAAGTATCTCCTTCTTATCCTTTGCAGGCTAACCAGCTTTATCAGTTTCGATTGGTCTTCGAAAGCGGCCCCGGGAGAATCGCATTATATGGCAGTAAACCAGCATCGGAGAGCACCTGGGACGATCCGTTACCCCTGGCAATGCAGGGATATGATCCCTTTGATTATTTCAGTGGTCTTTACCGTAGTGACCTGAACTTTGAGATGTATTGGGATGATAATGCCGAGAAACGAGAGCGCTTTCTTGATATTCTCAACCAGGCAGATTATATTTTTATAAGTTCTAATCGGCAATGGGGCACTACTGTTAGGGTCCCGGAACGTTATCCCTTGGAGACCCTGTATTACCGACATCTACTTGGTTGCCCCGCAGGAAAAGATATTTTATGGTGTTATCGGGTGGCTGAACCTGGGATGTTCCATGGAGATTTGGGATTTGAGTTAGTTTATGTGAACCAATCTGATCCTAACATCGGCCCGCTGCGGATCAACACTCAATTTGCTGAAGAAGCGTTCACGGTCTATGATCACCCCAAAGTGTTGATCTTTAAGAGAACCCCTGCATTCAGTATCGCACATGTGCGAGAGCTTTTCGCGAGCATTGATCTATCCAGGGTTGTTCATCTGCTTCCTGGAGAAGCTGCCAACTATAAAAACCCTGAATTAAAAGGCGATCTTCTGATGCCAGCCGATATGCTGCGCATCCAGCAAAGTAATGGTACCTGGTCAGAGCTATTCAATCGAAATTCAGTACAAAATGCCTTCCAGGTGATCGGACTGCTGTTATGGTATGTCGTAATCACCTTGTTGGGGTGGATGGTATATCCATTTGTCCGGATGGCGTTGGGTGGGTTGGCGGATCGGGGATATCCTGTTGCGCGTATAGTAGGAATCCTTCTGCTGGCCTATTTTTCCTGGTTAGCTGGATCATTTGGAATCCTGGTAAGCCGGCTGACAATCACCCTAATCGCGCTTGTAATGCTTCTGGTGAATATTGGTTTAGCTGCCTCCCAGTGGGAGAGCCTGCGCAGAGAATTTCAACAAAGCAAACGGTATTACCTTCTAGTAGAAGGACTTGCATTAACCTTTTTCTTACTGTTCCTCTTTGTCCGGTTAGGAAATCCCGATCTCTGGCATCCGTATAAGGGTGGAGAAAAGCCGATGGACTTTTCCTATCTGAATGCAGTTATTAAAAGCGCACTTTTCCCACCTTATGATCCCTGGTTTGCTGGAGGGTATATCAATTATTACTATTATGGGTTTGTGATCATGGGGGTTCTAATCAAGTGGATGGGAATCATCCCTTCTGTTGCTTATAACCTGGTCATCCCGACTCTCTTTAGCCTGTCAGCTTTGGGAGCATTTTCGTGTGGTTGGAACCTTTTAGCCGGAAAAGGCAATTCCCGGAAATCGAGAACTCCACCTGAAGGTCTTGAACCGGGTTCTACCACAAGTCCGGATGGGCGAGAACAGGATATTCAAGATCCTTCCCTGGCGGATACAGGTGAACAGTCTGCCAGTGACGGAGTTTTTCTGGCAGGACAGAAAATACCTCAAGAGGTAACAACAAAGCAAAAGCTTGGTTGGATAGCTGAATTGGTCTCAGGTTGCAGCGTTAAAGTGGAGTCAATTTATGCTGGACTGGCTGCGTCTGTCGGATTGGTAATTGTAGGTAATCTGGGAACAGTTCGGATGATCTGGCGAGGACTTCAGCGCCTGGCCGCACCAGGTGGCGATACCTCCACCGGAAATGTATTCCAGCTCTGGTTGTGGTTTTTCGAAGGAATTGGTAAGTTCTTCCAAGGGAACGGATTACCTTATGGCCCGGGTGATTGGTATTGGATCCCCAGTCGGGTAATCCCAGCAGAGCCAATCACAGAGTTTCCATTCTTTACCTTCCTATATGCTGATCTACATGCCCATATGGTTGCCCTTCCGATTACATTGCTGGCGCTAGTTTGGGTGATCTCTATCATTCGTGGGGGTTGGGTATGGGGGGATGAAAATGGACGTTTGGGATGGTTGCGTTATGGAGCCAGTTTCTTCCTGGCATCGCTGGCGATAGGGGTTCTCCGTCCAACCAATACATGGGATATGCCGACTTACCTGGTATTGGGTGGGTTGGTCGTTCTCTATATCGCTGGACGCTATGCCACCTTATCGGTTCGTTTACCGGTTGGTGATCAAAGGATAGGCAGTTGGTCAATAGGGGTTGCATCTGTGGTGCTGTTGGTCATCTTGTCTTTTCTTCTTTTCCGTCCTTATGCTTACTGGTATATCCAGCCATATAATCAGATCCAATTGTGGAAGGAAGGTCGTTACACGCCATTTTTCTCTTACACAACGCAATGGGGCTTGTTTTTATTCGTGATTGTCTCCTGGTTTTCTTGGGAGACCATCGATTGGATGGCCAAAACTCCACTATCTGCATTGCGGAAGTTATACCCATTTCGTGGTTGGATTTACACTGGTCTGATGTTATTGGTGGCGCTGATGATCTTGCTCTCTGTTATCGGTCTGGTCCTCAGTCCACAAACCTTTGCCATTGCTCAATCGCCAGGAGGATCAGAACGTGATTCTCCTCCAGGTGCTCAAATTGCCTGGTTGGTTCTGCCATTAGCTACCTGGGCAGGCATTTTAATTCTCCGGCCAGGCCAACCCGATTCAAAACGGATCGTGCTTTTTATGGTCGGAACGGCATTGGTTTTAACGCTGTCGGTAGAATTAATAGTCTTGCAGGGCGATATTGGCCGAATGAATACTGTGTTTAAGTTCTACTTCCAGGCCTGGACGCTATTTGCCATCTCTGCTGGAGCCGGGTTGGCCTGGTTGCTTCCAGCAATCCTTGAAAGATGGCCAAAAAACTGGCAGACTGCCTGGCAGGTTTCGCTTGTTGTCTTGGTGGGTGGTGCTCTGCTTTTTCCCCTTCTGGGCGGAATCGACAAAATCACTGACCGGATGAGCAAAAATGCTCCCCATACACTGGATGGGATGGAATATATGGCGTATTCTCACTATAATGATCAGGATAAGGAGATGGATCTCAGCCAAGATTATCGGGCGATTTGGTGGATGCAAAATAATGTCAAAGGATCCCCCGTTATTGTGGAAGGTAACACGCCTGAATATCGGTGGGGAAGCCGGTTCACAATTTACACTGGCTTGCCAGGTGTAGTTGGCTGGAACTGGCATCAGCGGCAACAACGCGGAGTGGTGTCGGATGAATGGGTTACCGATCGAATCAGTGAAATAGCCAGCTTTTACCAATCGGTCAATCGGGATGAGACCTTAGCATTCTTGCAGAAATATGGAGTAAAGTATATTATCCTTGGGCAGTTGGAACGAGCCTATTATAACGGACCTGGTTTGAACAAATTCGATGATTGGAATGGCGATCTGTGGCATGAAGTTTACCGAGATGGCGAGACCTCTATTTATGAAGTGCTCTTGCATTGAAGGTACCTAATGAGAAGAGAAGGCGAGAGGGTGTCATAAAATGATGTTCAATTTCCTGGCATGGTATCTGCTGGTTTTTGTTGTTGGATGGATGGCTTTCCCTCTTGCCTACCGGTTGTTACATAGCTTGCCTGACAGGGGTTATGCTCTCTCACGGCCATTAGGCTTACTGATCTGGAGTTATACCTTCTGGCTGCTGGCATCTCTGCAGGTATTACAGAACGATTTGGGGGGAATGGTTCTTGCCTTACTGGTGCTCTTCGGTCTGAGCCTGTATGTATTTCTCCACCAACGACAGGAAATAATACAATGGTTGCATGGACAGGCGCGGGTTATCATGGTCGGCGAGTTGCTGTTCATTTTAGCATTTGCAGGATGGGCTTTAACGCGTGCCATGGACCCAGCTATCCTGGGAACTGAAAAGCCCATGGAAATGGCCTATATCAATTCCATTTTACGTTCACCGGCATTCCCGCCCAATGACCCCTGGCTTTCAGGGTATGCCATTTCATATTACTACTTTGGATATATTATGGTAGCCATCCTTACGCGGGTGAGTGGAGTGAATCCGGGCGTGGCGTTTAACTTGGCAATCTCTCTTTGGTTTGCGTTGACTGCATTGGGCGCTTATGGTCTCGTCTACGGTCTTCTCGCTGTGAGAGATAAAAAACAGGTAGGTACTCTCAGTCAAGAAAATCCCTCTCGAAGCAAGGCTACCATATTTTGGGGACTACTGGGTCCGTTATATATTCTTCTAATCAGTAATATTGAAGGATTTCTGGAGATGTTGCATGCCAGGGGAATTTTCTGGAACGAAACTTCTGGTGGTACCTGGCATTCGGCCTTCTGGTCCTGGTTAAACATACAAGAGCTTGTCAATCCGCCCACGACTCCACTCACCTGGACGCCAAATCGAGCGGGGGGTATCTGGTGGTGGCGAGCCTCGCGAGTCTTGCAAGATTTCGATATGGCCCACAATAGTAAAGAGATCATTGATGAATTTCCCTTTTTCTCTTACTATCTGGCGGACTTGCATCCGCATGTCCTGGCAATGCCATTTGCATTACTGGCAATCGGATTGGCGTTAAACCTTTACCTGTGGTTACGAAATCCAAATAACGTTGCGGGGATATTTCCAGTTGGGAACAGCTTATGGGGAACAATACGAAGCTGGTGGACCGGTAAACAGGCCAACTGGTCAGCAACTATGGTGGTAACCTGGTTAAAACAGCCTTTCTTCTGGTTGACTGGCTTGGTCTTAGGAGGTTTGGCCTTCCTTAATACCTGGGATTTTCCAATTTATGTTGCCTTGTTCTGCCTTGTCTATGGATTAAGTCGCTACCGGCAAGAAGGTTGGTCGAGCCGATGGATTGGAGAATTCCTGGAGTTGGGCCTAGCGCTGGGAGTAATTGGCGTTTTGCTATATTTACCTTTCTACTTAGGATTTGCTTCCCAGGCAGGTGGAATTTTACCGAGTTTGAGTTTCTTCACCCGGGGCGTTTATTTCTGGGTGATGTTTGCTTCATTGATTATTCCCATTTTGATGTGGCTGCTCTGGTTATGGAATGGGCGAGGGGTCAGCCGGCTATTTCTTGGATTATTGCCACTTTTACTTGCCTGGTTGATTTCTTTGGGTCTGGGCGCAAACCCCGCCTTGATGGTGTTTGCTTTATTGGCCGGGGGGATCATTTGGTACTTCGGATTCCACGGAAAACGTCCTGCTGATGACCTGAAGATGGGATTAATCATTGCATTATTGCTGGTAGTAGGGTTGTGGGTGTTGTCTTACTTACTTGGCATGGTTGGGGCCAATCTCTCAACATTGGCGAACCTGATCCTTAATACCATCCCGCCTGTGGGGTTATCGCGCCTGGCGGAAAACTGGAATAGCCTGGGTGGTTTATTCTTTGCATTGCAAGGGAGTAGCAATCCTGATGAATTAATTTGGGGATCGTTTGCGAATCGTCTTAATGAACCTGGCACCTGGTTGACCATCCTGGTTATTTTGACACTTGTTTGGGGTGGGCTTGCTAGCTTGCGCCCTGTGGGTGCAAAGACAGACACTGGAGAGTTGACCACGAAAAGGACCCGGATCAGACCTGGCAGAACCAATGTTTCTTATGGGGTGGTTAAACATAAAAACCAGCATGGCGAGATTGACCGTGAACCGTCGGATGGTTTTGTTCTTCTGCTGATCCTGGTGGGTACTGGGCTGACCTTGCTGCCTGAATTTGTATATCTTCGCGACCAGTTCGGCTGGCGAATGAATACCATCTTCAAGATTTATTTCCAGGCCTGGATCGTCTGGGGAATTGCTGCAGCTTACGCCTCCGCGATATTATGGCGGCGATTATCTATGGGCCGGCAAATAGTTTATGGAATCACCTGGTTTGTTCTTTTATTCATGGCACTGGCTTATCCGGCATATGGCCTGATCAGCCGAGCAAGCATACTGGACCAAAATGGGCTGAAAGGACTAACCCTGGATGGGACTGCACATATTGACCTATCCAACCCGGACGAGATGGCAGCCATCCGTTGGTTGCGTCAGGCACCTCTGGGTGTTCTGGCTGAGGCAGTTGGAGGAAGTTATACAAGTTATGCCCGTATATCGACGAATACCGGTTTGCCAACGATTCTTGGTTGGCCGGGTCATGAGAGTCAATGGCGGGGTGGAGCAAGAGAAATGGGCTCTCGTGAAGCGGATATTCGTCTTTTATATCAAACCTCAAATTGGGATGAAGCCGCTCAGATCCTGAACCAGTACCAGATCCGTTATATCTATATTGGATCGCTTGAACGTTCCACCTACCGTGTCAACGAGAACAAGTTTAAAAGCATATTGGCTCCTATCTTTCAACAAGGAGATGTCGTAATTTATGAATTTGACTACAATGCGGTTCAGGTTTTGAAGACGAAGCAATAAGAGGGCACAGAATGATGAAGTCTCATGAATGGAGCGACTCTGGCACAATTGTGGAGTGGATGACGGCTGAGAATGGACTCTACGTTCTGGCATTAGTCCTGGCTTTGTTCTGCCGTTTATGGCTGTTGGGGAAGGCACCTCTTTCAGACAAGGAAGCAGGATTGGCACTACAGTCGTTAGGCATTGCGCACCGCGAATCTCCTTCCTTACTGGGACCGCATCCGGGGTACTTGTTATTAACTGCAGTGTCGTTCTTCCTAATGGGCAGCAACGAATTTGCTGCTCGGATATGGCCAGCATTAGCGGGTATTCTACTGGTTTTGGCGCCAATCCTTTTTAAACGATATCTCGGCAGAGGGCCTGCATTGGCCCTTGCGTTTGTACTTGCGCTGGATCCTGGTTTGAATGCGGCATCTCGCCAGGCAGGAGATTTAATGCTTGCAGTTGTATCGGTAGTTATGGCCTTTGGATTCCTGCTTAAAAGCAATCAGTCTGGACTTGGAATTTTCACTGCCCTGGCTTTGCTCAGTGGACCCCAGGCTTGGGAGGGCTTATTGGGCCTTGCAATCGCTGGTACGATCATCTATATATACCATCCGAATATTTGGTCACGGGCCAGCATCATTGGGGGACCTGAAGGTGAGGATTTTCGGCCGAAATGGAAGAATGGTGTACTGTGGTTTTTGGTAGTACTGGTCGCCGTTGGCACTTTGTTTTTCCTGGTACCCAATGGATTGAGTGCGGCGGTTGGAAGCCTGGTGAGTTACATCCAGGGTTGGGCGCAACCCACCTCAACCAGCATCCTGGCTATCATCCTGGCATTGGTGTTCTATGAGGTACTCATATTATTGGTAGGTATCTGGGGATTGTTCTGGGGGTTGATCCATCGGGAACCACTGGATCTTTTCCTTATTGTCTGGTTCTTAATCTCAATTATATTGTGTGTCGCCTATCCTGCCCGTCAGGTGAGTGATGTGGTTTGGAGTCTGCTGCCATTATCGGCGCTTGCAGTTCGCCAGGCATTCCGTCTGATTTCAGAATTAAGAGAAAGACTGGTCCCATCGCTGGTTGCCAGCGTTCCGGTAGTAACGTTTTTGATCTTCATCTGGATGATGTTTGTTTCACTTAGTGTGCCAGGCACCCCTCAGGAAGTCCTTCAAAACCGGTGGCTGGCGTTTCTGATGGCGATTCTTTTACTCGGATTGGCGTTTGGTTTAATCTGGTGGGGTTGGTCTTTACAAGTAGCTCGTTCAGGATATTGGCTGGGATTCGCTTTTATACTGGCCATTTATACACTTTCAGCTGGCTGGAATGCTGCCGGACTCGGTGAACGACCTGACCTTGAAATCTGGCGGGGAGATGCTTACTTTCAGGATGCTGACTTGATGGTCTCCACAATTGGTGATGTCTCAGAGTGGAACGATCGCTCCCGCTGGGGGATAGATATCGCGATAGTTGGCTTAGATTCTCCAGCAGTGAAATGGGCTTTACGAAATTACTCGAATACTGAGAACGTGGATGTATTAGCGGTTGATCGTTCCCCATCACTACTTATTACGGCTGACCAAAAGGAACCGGCTGTAGCTGCCTCGTATACAGGTCAGAATTTTACCTGGAGACAGAGTCTTGCCTGGCCACTGATGTTCCCGACGGAATGGGGGAGGTGGCTGGCAGTCCGAGAAGCACCGTCAGAGAAGCAGGTGATTGTTCTATGGGTTCGCAGTGATCTTTTCCCGGGAACGGCAAGTTTAAACGGTTCAGCTAATACCGGACGTTAAGTGCATGGACAGACTTCCTAAATTAATTGCCATAGATGGTCCGGCTGCGTCAGGAAAATCCACCATTGCCGAGCGACTGGCGCACAGATTGGGTTACCTGTTTTTTGATACGGGGGTAATGTATCGAGCGGTAACCTGGGCTGCCTTGCTTACATTTCACACAGTGGCCGATGAGAATCAGGTAACAGAACTGGCTAACCGGATTCGGATTGATGTCCAACCGCCTTCACGCGCCGATGGACGGAAATACGATGTATATGTAGATGGCGAGGATGTTACGTGGCAGATTCGTAGTCCTGAGGTAGAGGCCAATGTTTCACATGTCTCGGCTTACGTCGGTGTACGTCAGGCTATGACAGATCAACAGCGCCGGATTGGCAGACGTGGGGCAACAGTGATGGTCGGCCGGGATATCGGTACGGTGGTATTTCCTGAAGCGCCTTTGAAGATCTACTTAAATGCTTCAGTTGAAGAGCGAGCCCGGCGTCGTTATAAGGAAGTTCTTCAAAGAGGGCAAGCTGCTTCCTATGACGAAATCCTGGCATCCATGAAACGACGAGATGAGATTGATTCTAATCGGGTTATTGCTCCGCTGAAGCCGGCTAAGGATGCAATCGTTGTCTCGACTGATGGGAAAACCATTGATGAAGTATTAGATTATGTTTTGGACCTTGTAACTTCATCATAATCGATGGTTTTATCCTGCCAACCGGGTAGCACCCAAAAGAGGGAGTGGC
>Ga0315268_10004512_pt1 | contig 15114 bp, 12 predicted proteins | sample C1_top_MG_FD_204535 | JGI IMG/M metagenome (GOLD analysis project Ga0315268, IMG submission 204535) | Sediment microbial communities from Yellowstone Lake, YNP, Wyoming, USA - C1_top | ecosystem: Environmental > Aquatic > Freshwater > Lake > Sediment | place: USA: Wyoming | collected 2017-08-01
AGTTATCTGGAGGGGAATATTTCAAGAGTAATAAACCATCCCCGCCGCAAGCAGCGGGGTATTAATCTGGGTGTTCCATGGTTCGACTCGCCGCAAGCGGCGGAGAATTATACTCTAAGAGATTAAAAATTTCAGTGTGTGCCACTTTAATGTGCGTTTGGGCCGGAGTGGCAAGTGCAGACGTTACGTATAGCTTTAATGCCACTTCTTCGTTTGTCAACACTTTTGGGGATCAGCTTATAAACGGATCATTCCAAGTTACCGTACCTACATTCATTTCATCAAACACGACTTTCACTTCTGACCAATTGGAGAGCTTCGGCATCAATACGAAATTAGGCTCACCTTTCTCCAGTGTGCGCTTTTATGTGGATTATTTTGGACAACCTTATGACATGATAAGCTTTGGAGTTAACTCTGTCTTTTGGAATTATTCTTTCGAGCAGGGTGCTTTTAACTCTGTTGGAAACTACAATACCGTTTTGTGGGGGACAGACCAAGCTGGCCATTTGGATGTTATTGGAACACTTGAAGTCCCTGAACCCACAACCCGAGTCCTTGAACCCACAACCCGAGTCCCTGAACCCACAACCGTGCTTCTTCTTGGACTTGGACTGATTGGGGTAGCAGGGATCAGGAGAAAGCTGAAAGTGTAAATTTCGCATATGATTTTCAGAAGGAAGGCAGGGCAGATGGTTCTGCCTTATTGTTCACATTTTTACTCGTAATCTTTATCTTGCATGGTCGCGTTGGACTAAGGAGGTAGGTGAAGTGGGGTTGCTTGCTATCGGCCTTTGATCTCATCCGTGATCATCAAAGTACGCGTCAATCGGATAAACCATTTTTATCCTCTTCCCCGCAGCCCGGCTTCATGAGGAAGGGCTCGAAGTGGTACCACTCATAGGGATGGGCGCGGACCGTCGAGGCAAGAAGATCGGCATAGGACTGGGCGGCCGCCTCGACGGCCTTGCGCCGCTCGCCGCGGGAAGCCGCCGTGACAGTGAGAGGCGGACTCGTGACGAGATGATACCTCCCCTTTCCCGTACGGTATCCGAAAAAGATCAGGAGCGGCGCCCCGGACATCATTGCCAGGATGTAGGGTATCTCCGGGATCCGGGCCGGGCAGCCCGCAAATCGGACGGTGACGGCCTTCTGCTCCCGACCCCACAGCCGGTCCCCCGTCAGGGAGACCAATCCCCCCTCCCGGAGAAACTTCAGCCCCTCCAGGATGTCCATGGCCGACCCCCCGCCCTCCGGAACCGAGACGATGCGGATGCCGCTCTTCTCGATGCTCCTCTTCTGCCGCCGCTCGATCTGCTCCCGGTGCTTCGCCCCCAGGTAGAGCATCAGCTTCATGCGGGGATCGCTTTGACCGTGCCGCCTGAGGAGTTGGGCGGCGATCTCCCAGCTCCCCACGTGGGACATGAGGATGATCCCTCCGCGGCCGCTTTGGGTCGCCGCGACGATATGCTCCCATCCATCGTACGTCGTTTCGAGTTCCACGCCTTCCAATAGGAGGAACCGGTCGAGGAAGACATGGACGAAATGGTGATACTGCTGCCAGGCGCACCACAGGGCGTGCCGGCGCGGGCGCTCCGGGAAGAGGCTGCGGTAGAAGCGGACGCTCACGGCGACGCGGCGGGGAAAGAAGAGAAAATACCCCAGCGCTACGTGCCAGGCGATCAGGAGAAAGATCCAGCTCCCGAATCTCCTCGCCAGGATCATAAGGCAGCGGTAGAAGAAATCCTTCATGGTAATGTCTCTCCGGGTGCGCGTCGGTCGGCGACAAACCAACTCTCCTCGCTGTGCGGCGCCGCCGGCTCCACCGTTGCGATCTCAAATCCCGCGGCGCAGATCATCGTCTCCAGGAGTTCGCGGCTCCGGTAACGAGGCGAGAGGCGATGCCGCTTCAAGCGGCGCTCTTCGATCCACCGCATCCAGACGTGCCCTCCGCCCGCCGGGATCGTCGTCCGGATGACGAGCCGGCCTCCGGAGAGGAGCTTCTCGTGGAGGATGGTCAGGGTTTCCCGCAGTTGGTCGTCGTCAAGCATGTGGATAACGTCGAGGATGAGCGCCGTATCGGCGCCGTCGGGAAGCCCCCCGATCTCGGGCGCCCGTCCCGTCCGGGCCTCCCCCCGCGACCCGAGGGCGCGCCCGGCCACCCGGACGCGCTCCCCGTCGGGATCGATACAGGAGACCGTGGCCGCGGGAAAGAGTTCCAGGAGCCAGACTGAGGGAACGCCGTAGCCGCAGCCGATGTCAAGGATGCGCCTCGGGTTCTTCATGAAAGCGGCCAGGCGGGGGAACATCGGATCAAGCCGGAGCTTCCAGCGGGCGAAGAGGCGGGGAGTGGTCTCGATAGTGCAGTACCGCAGGAGCGTCCGTTCGGTGTGGCGGGGCGATCCGGCTTCGAGCGTTTCCGGGGGGAGCTCGATGGGAACGAGCGCCCGCTTCACGAGCGGGGGAACGATGAGAAAGGCTCCGACGAGCGAATAGGCGATTCCCAGAAGCGACGTCAGGCCGATGCTCTTGAGGACCGCGTGCTCAGCCAGGGCCAGGACGCCGAAGCCGATCAGGGTCGTCGCCCCCGCCAGGAACATCGCCTGGCGGATCAGGCTCATCGAGGGATGGCGTTCGTCGAGATACCGCTGGTACGAGCAGGTGTAGTAGATCCCGTAGTCGATCCCCATCCCCATGATGACGATCCAGAGCATGATCCCCGGGATGTCGACCGGATGGCCCAGGAGCTTCAGGGTCCCCAGCGTGCCCACCAGGGCAAAAGCCACCGGCGCCAGAACGACAAGGGAGAGCCGCCATTCGAGAAAAAAGAGGAAGACGACGAGAACGATCCCGAACCCCGTGACGACGGCGATCTCGGTAAAGAGCGAAACGAGGATCTCCCCCAAGCGGCGGTTGAAGAGCCCCACGTCGAAGAGGCTCGCCAGGTTGGCTGCGGAATAGCGGGCAAAGAAGGCGTTCGCGTCGTAGGCCGGCCCTGGCGTCACCATGGACACCTGAACCACGGAGGATTTCTCCGCCGCGATCCCGAGTAAGCCCATGAGGCTCTCCGGGACGGGGGCTGCGGCCGGCGGCGGCCCGGTCAGCAGGGCAGTGAAAGGAGCAAAGGCGTCCGGGGCGAACCCCAGATCCCGTCCCGTACGCAAGAGTTCTCGCCGGAGATCCGCGATTCGCGCGGCCGTCCAGAAGGCCTGCCAGTCAGCCGCGCGGCGGCGCGCGATCTCCTCCCCGGGGAAGAGGTCGGAGAGGAGGAAGGCCGCCTTCATCGTCTCCCGCTGGAGATCCTCCTGGAACATCACAGCCAGACGGTCGCTTTTGGCCTGGAGATCGACGATATTCTTCCCCTCGGTCATCACGTAGATGCGGCTCGTCACGTCCCCCCAGATCTGCTGGAGGGCTCGATCGGCGGCGATGGTCTCGTCGCTCAGGGAGTTCATGGCATTGATGTCGACGAGAAAGACGGGGCGGGCGAAGAAGAGCATGACCGTAAAGAAGAGCGCGGCAGCGGTGAGCTTTGCGTTCCCCCTCGACAGGGTGATCCCGTCAAGGATCCGGCCAAGCCGGGCACTCCGGGGTTTCAGGGCAGGTGGCATGACGGGAAAGATCCGGGGGAAGATCCAATGGACGAAGGCGTAGGTAAAGGCCACCCCCAGGGCGGCAAAGAGACCGATCTCGGCCAGGACGCTGAATTTGCTCAGCAAGAGCAGGAGAAACCCCCCGATCGTCGTCAGGGCCGCCAGGATCTCCCCCGACTGGACCTCCCGGGCCGCCTGCCGCCCCGAGACCTCCCAGGGGCGGTCGAGGAAGAGCAGATAGGTGATCCCCAGATCCACCGTGAAGGCCATGATCGCCCCGCCGAAGCTGACCGCCAGGATCGAAAGCGAAGGGAAGAAAAATGAGCAGACCAGGAGCGCGAAGACGGCCCCGACCGTCGACGGGAGGAGCGCAAGGAGTCCGATCAGGGGCCGGGGAAAGGTGATGACGAGTAAAACGGCGATTCCGATGGTCGTCAGGAGGATCGCCGTCCGCATGTCGCTCCGCGCGGCGTTCTCGTTGTCCAGGGCGGCGCGGTAGGCCCCGGCCGGGGTCAGAGTGAACCTGGCGCCTCCGGTCTGTTGCCCGTTGAGACGCTCTTGAAGCACATCGATGAGCGGGGGGATCGCCCGGGAATAGGCGGCGTCGGTCGCCGCTCCTTTGAGCTCCGCGATGATGAGCAGATGACCGCCGTCCCGAGAGAGGATCTTCCCCCGGTAGAGCTGGGCGTCTTTGCTCGGGAGGAGCTGGGCCATCCGGGCGAGGACAAGATTTCTCAGGCCGAGGGGGTCGCGGGCAATGAGGTCGGCCTGGCCGATCCCCTCGAGCCCCTGGAGCGCCTTGAGGTCCTCCGCCAGGATCCGGCGCAGTTCGGAGGGCACGAGAAGCGGCGCGATCTGAGCCTCAAGCTGCGGTCCGTCGAAGAGCAAGGGAAGATGGCCCGCGACATGGGCGACGAGCTCGGGGAAGAGGGTCTCCATTTGCCCTGTTCCGACCTCCCGGAAAAGGCCGCTCTCCCGGAGCCCGGCCTCGATCAGATCGGCCGCGGCGACCAGGGCGTCCCGATCCCCACCGGTTACGGCGCAATCGACGATCAACCGGTTCTGGGCGGGGAGATGACGGATAACACGGTAGGCGTCGGCCAGGACGGGGTCATGGCGGGGCATCGAGGCAAGGATGTCCGTTTCGATCCGGATGCCGGCGGATTCATAGATCAGGACGACCCCCACGACCACCGCGACAGCGGCGATCAGGGACCAGCGGAAACGGTAGCGTTGGAAAAATTTCATCTATTTCTCAAGCGTGCTGCGGCCGAATGCTTGCCTCACGATCCGCAGAAAAATCAGCCGGGTGAAGGTCGCCGAGTTCCGGCAGAAATCAACGAAGGGCCGGAAATGCGATATCCGCTTCATCCCGGGCGTGTAGGAGACGCCCACCGGCGCCTCGACGACGGGGATCCCGCTCCACCGGGCCCGGACGAGGATCTCCACTTCGAACTGAAAGCGTCGCGCCCTGACCCCGAGCCCCGCGGCCTCCGGCAGGGGGTAGATCCGCATCCCGCTCTGCGTATCGGTCAGCATAGGCCCGCCTGCGCACCGGACCCAAAAATTGGAGAACTTCCTCCCGAAGCGGCTCGTCCAGGGGACGTCCGCGCCAACCATCCCCTCTCGCCGGCCGATGACAATCGGACGGACTCCAGCGGGGATCGCCCGGATCAGGCCGGATACGTCTCCGGGGTCGTGCTGCCCGTCGGCGTCCAGCGTGACGGCCCAGTCGGCCTTTCCCGCGAGGGCCGCAAAGCCGGTCAGGAGGGCCGCCCCCTTGCCGCGGTTCTCCTCATGCCGGATCACCGTGATCCCAGTGATCGGCTTGAGCCGGTCCGCCGTCCCATCCGTCGAACCGTCATCGACGACCCAGATCGGGTGCTCCAGCCCCCGAGCGCGTTCGATCACCGGACCGATCCCATCGGCATGGTTATAGACCGGGATGAGGATTGCAAAGCGATCGGTCATGGCAGGAAAGCCACTGCCCAGGTCCCGGGCCCCATGTGCACCCCCGAGGTGAGGGACAGGGGATGGAGGAGGATCTCCGCCTCCGGGTACCGCCGCGCGATCTCGGGCCGCACCGCTTCGGTCACCCAGGGGGCGTTGTCGCTGTGCTCGATCATGATGAGGGCCTTCCCCTCTCTTTTCAACGCACCTTCCAGTTTCTCCAGGGCAAACCGCAGCTGCCCGGCCTGGTCCCGGACGACTCCCACCTTCCTGGCTCCGTCGGCCTGGGGAGAAATGATCGGTTTCATATGGAGCATGTCGCCGAAGAAGGCGCTACTCTTAGAGAGGCGCCCTCCGGCGGCCAGGTACTGAAGCTTATCGAGGAAGACATACTCCTCGCAGCGGACCACACAGTCGCGAGCAAAACAGATCACCGCCTCGGCGTCCGGTGTGTCGCGGGCAAAACGGGCGACGGTGACGGCCAGAAGCCCCAGCCGCCCCGAGGCCGCCCCGGTATCGATGATCGTGAAGCGATCCTCCGGATCGTTTGCTCTTTTCCACTCGGTCGCCGCGGCGAAGTTCCCGGTGAAGACGGAACCGACTGCGAGGTAGAGGACCCGGGGATGGCGGTTCAGGACGCTTCGGTAGCACTCATGTCGCTCGAAGAGGGAGGCTTGGGAGGTGGAAACCTTTACGCCTTGGCGCATCGCCGTGTAGAGTTCCTCCGGGGCGATATGGGTCTCGGGAAGCGATCGCTCCCCGATGGAGATATAGCTCGAAAGGAGGGTGATCCCCAGTTCCGCCGCCTGTTCGCGGTTCACCGAGCCCGCGGCGTCCGTCATGACGTGCAGCGCCTGGCCGGAGGGCCGCCTGCGGAAGGCATGGACCTGGGCGTCCAGGTCATCGACGGACCACCGGAGAACCTCTCCGAAGGCGGCGAGATCACCTCTGGCCTTTTCCCCGTTCGGCGCATGGAGGTGAACCTTGAGATACCCCCCGTCCCGAAGGACGACGACGCTCTCCCCGACGGCGGCGAGCCGCTTCGCGGTATCCGCGTCATCCCCGCAGATCTCCAGCACCGTGTCGATACAGCACCCCGTTTCGCCCTCCTCCCGGAAGGCCGGGGAGATCTTGAGATGATCCCGGAAGATTTCGGTGATCGGCCGAAACACGGCGCCGTTCCCCACGAGCGAAGCGAAAAACCCATCCAGAAAGATGAAGACCCCGAGGGCCCCGGCATCAACGACGCCGGCGGTCTTGAGCAAAGGGAGGAGCTCGGGGGTGGAGCGGACGGCGTCTTCCAGCCACCCGACGACCCGGTCACGCCACACGGCGTCATACGCCGCCGGCTTTTCTTCCATAGCCGCGACCAGGGCGTCGAAGATCGTCAGCATCGTGCCGGGCCTCGGGTCGTGGACCGCATGCCACGCGCGGTCACGGCCCTGCCGGATCGCGGCGGCCATGTTCTCGAGGGCATCGGCCATGAGAAGGCCGGAAAGGAACCGGGCGGCGATGTTGCCGGAGTTCCCCCGCGCCGAAAGGAGAAGCTCCCGGATGGTTTGTTCCCTGCCCAGGGTGATCCGGCGAAGGGGGGCGAGGCTGATGACGAGGTTCCGGCCCGTATCGCCGTCGGCCACGGGAAAAACGTTGATCTCGTCCAGGAGATCCGCCCAGGCCGTGACGCGCTCGACGCCGGCGATCAGGGCCGGTGCAAAAGGCGCATCCATATCAGCACCCCAGGGCCCGGCTGATCTCTTCCGGGATCGTGAACTCCATCTCCATTTCCGGTTCCCGGACGGCCACCTGTTCCGTCGATCCCCGGGCGCAGAGCGTCCCGTCCTTGGCGAGCCTGATCTCGAAGACGACGACGATCTTGGTACGGGCCTCCTTAACCGTCGCCCGGCAGACGAACTCATCCCCGCGCTTCAGCGGACGGATGTGCTTGACGGCGGTGCGGATGATCGGGAAGATATAGCGGGTCCGGTCATGAAAGGCGAACAGGTCCACGCCCAGGTGGTCGAAGAGCTCCGAACGGGCGATATCGAAATACTTCAGGTAGTGTCCGTGCCAGACGATCTGCATCGGGTCGAGATCGTAAAACGGCACCTTGAGCGTGACCTCGTAACTCGGTCGTTTCGGCGTTTCCATCAGCCCTCCCCCGGGAAGCCCGTAGTCGATATCCGCTCAGCCAGGGCCTCGATGTCGGCATCCATGGGACGGTCCTCGAAGGTCGGTGCAGCCAGACGGCGGATCTTCTTCACTAGTGAAGCCAGGCGCGGCCGGACCTCCACGCGCCCCCGGATCTCACAGGCCTGGGCGGCGGCCATGAGGTGGATGGCCACAACCCGCTCCGCGAGGGTGCAGATCCGGGCCGCGTCGCGGGCGGCGATGGTCCCCATGCTGACCTTGTCCTGGTTGTGGGATTCGGTGGAGCGGGAGAAGGAGGCGGCGGGCATCGTCAGCTTGAGAGCCTCCGCCGTCAGGGCGGAGGCGGTGATCGACATGGCCTTGAACCCGTGGTGATGCAGCCGCGCCTCCCCGGTCAGACGAACGAGATCGGCCGGAAGGCCCCTATTCACGTTGGGATTGACCAGGAGCGCGACCTGCCGGTCCGCCATGTCGGCCAGAGACGCCAGCGCCGATTTCAGGGCGTCCATCGCAAAGGCGATGTGGCCTCCGTAGAAATTTCCCCCCATCAGGGGATGGTCTGCCGACCTATCGAAGAGAGGGTTGTCGTTGGCGCTGTTCGCCTCGATCTCCACCCACGGACGCATCCAGGCCAGGGCGTCGTCCAGGACGCCCATGATCTGGGGGGCGCAGCGCAGCGAGTAGGGATCCTGTAGGGTCTCCGGCCCGTCCGCCTCGAGAGCCGCCCCGGCACCCTCGGTCGCCAGGAGTGCCCGGATTTTCGCGGCGACGGCGATCTGCCCCGGAAAGGGTTTAGCCTCCCCGATGGCGGGGTGGTAATGGTGCGCATTCCCCCGAAGCGCGTGGACGCTCAGGGCGGAGGCGGCGATCGCCGCGTCGAGAAGATGGTGCGCCCGGTCGAGGACGACGGCCGCGATCCCGGTCATGACGGAGGTCCCGTTGACCATGGCGAGCGGCTCCTTCGGCTGGCAGAGGTAGGGTTTCAGCTTCGCCTTTCGCAGTGCCCGCGCCGACGGCATGCGCTCCCCCCGGTACCAGACCTCGCGTTCGCCGGCCAGGGCGGCCAGGACATACGAAAGCGGTGTGAGATCGCCGGAGGCGCCCACCGACCCTTCAGAGGGGACGACCGGGGTGATCCCGAGGTTGAGGAAGGCGGACAACTGCGTAAGGAGGGGAAGGGAAACCCCCGAATACCCTCGGGCCAGACAGAGGAGCCGGCAGAGCATCGCCGCCCGCGTCTCCTCGCCGCCGAGCGGCTCGCCCGTCCCGCATCCATGGAAGCGCATGAGGTTATCCCCGTTCGTCGGGAGGGATTTCCTGTTCAGCCGGTTCCCACACGACTTCCCGTAGCCCGTGGTAACGCCATAGACCGGGACATCGGTCTCGATGGCTCTCTGGAGGAGCCGGCGGGACGACTCGATCCGCTTCCGGAATGCGGCCTTCCCGCTCAGAACGACCGGCGCCCCCTGCCGGGCCACAGCGATGATCCCGGCCAGGGAAACCGGCGTCTCCCCGATCGTCACTTGCTTGATCTTGTTCTTGGTCATTGCCAATTGCACCTTCTTCTCATTACGATTCATCCTCCGGCGCGCGGCCGAAACGGCGGACCGCCAGCTCCCGCCGCCGGGGCCGGAAGGACCCGTCCTCCTTCTCCCGCTCCACGACCCTTTTAAAGAGCTTGAACATCTTGTAGTTCTGGGGCTCGTCCCGGTAGAAGGTCTCCCAGGCATATGCGTAGAGCTCCTGGAGACGTTCGGGACTCATCTGCCGCGGCTGAAAGACGACCTGATCGGCAGTGTAGGCGTTCCAGTCGTAGGTCAGTATCCGCTTCTCCCGCTCGAATTCCTCGAATGTCCGGGTATGGGGAAAGGGGGTGAGGATGGTGAATTCCGCCAGGTCCAGTTCGACCTCCAGAAGAAAATCGATGAGCCGCTTGATCCCATCTTCGGTGTGCTGGTCGAGACCCAAAAGGACCGTCCCCTCCACGGCGATGCCGTGGTCGTGATAGCGCTTGATCCGCCGGCGGATGTGGTCCGACGTATCGAAAACCGCCTGGTAGACGTACCAGGCCCCGGCTCGGGCGGCCAGATCCAGGACCTCGTCGTCCTCCTCGATGGGATGGCAGCACCACTTCTTCTTGAGGGGGATCATTTCGCGGAAGAGTTCGATCTCCCAGTTGCGGTCCTGCGCGAGCGAATTGTCCACGATGAAGAAGCGGTTGTTGTCGATCGCGGCCATCTCCGCGATCACCTTCTCCACGGGGCGGGGACGGAACTGCCGCCCCCCCAAGTAGCTCACGCAGCAGGGGTAGCAGTTGAACCGGCAGCCGCGGGAGGCGTGGACGAGATCCACCATTTGGATCCCCTTGTAATTGTAGAGATCCCGATTGAGGATATCGCGCCGGGCCGGACCGATGGCATCCGTCGGCGGATGATCACCGAAGTAGTCGTATACGGCCCTCAGGCAGCCGTTCTGCCAGTCCGCGAGGAGCTGCCCCATCCGCCCTTCCGCCTCCCCGAGGAAGACGGCATCGGCGTGCTTCATCGTCTCTTCGGCGTGGAGCATCGTCCCGATCCCCCCGCAGATCACCGGAACGCCCTGGCGGCGGTACTCATCAGCGATCTCCCATCCCCGTTTCATCTGACCGGTCAGCATCATGGAGATGCCGACGACATCGGGGGCGCCCTCCGCGGGGAGGGGCTCGACGTTTTCATCGATGAATTCCACCTCCCACTCCGCAGGGAGTGCGGCAGCGAAGACCACCGGGCCATGCGGCGGCAGGTGGAATTCCGTCTGCCGGTCCAGTTTCTTCCAGCGGGGATAGATCAGTCTAAATTTCATGGCGTCTTTCGTTCAACCTCGACGGCTTCGCTCTCGATAAGCCGTAGGCGCAGCGTATAGGAGGGCCAGCCGCAGCCCTTAATCTCCAGCTCATCGGCCAGGCCGGGCCGCTCCAGGATGGAAATCTTTACTCTTTTCAGAAGCTCTTGTCCAGTCCCGTAAAGGCGAATTTCCCTGACGCCGCCTTTGTCCTTCAGGACATCCACAAATCCTCCGCCGGGCCGCGCGAAACGGCAGCCGCGGGAGCCCTTCTCCTCCTGCCCCCAGACCGTCGGCTCCCCGCCGGGAGGTAAAAACGCCAGGCCGATATCCTCCGCCATCCGTCGGGCAAAGGCAGGAGCATCAAAGGGCGGAACGGCCCGGTGGACCATCGGGATCGCTCCGCTCTCGATATCAAACAGGACCCACCCCTCGAGGGTCATCAGAACCGACCGGAAGTTCCCGCTTTGGGGATCGGCGACCAGGACGCCGATTGCCGTCGTCTTGCCTCCGTCAGGGGTGAAGGCCTCCAAGGTATGGACAAGGCGGTACTTCGCCGGAAGGAAGGGCTGCCGGCATTCATCCAGAATGGCGGGCTTCATCGCCGGATCGAGAGGCTTCAGGGGCGGGAGGCCCGCGCACCCGCCGACAAGCAGAACGAGGACCAGCACTCGGATAAAGCTCAACGCCGCATCCGAACTTTTTGCGCAGCCGTCAATCGCGTTCATTCTACCTTCTCGAAGAGTGAAGCTGGCAGGGGCCGGTTGAGTTTGACCTGGTCAAATTCGAGAATGGTGAAGCTGCGTTCGTCCTCCACCACCCGGACGCTCTTCATGACGCCCGCCTGCTCGCGCGAAAGGGTGAGCTCGATCTGCCGGATCATCTTCTTCCAGGAGGGCTCCTTCGGGACAAGGATTATCCGGGTTTCGGGACCCGCCTCCAGCGAGGCCTGGAAATGGGGATTCGCGTCGAAGCGGCCCTGCTGCCAGTTCAGGATCTCCTCCAGGACCGTCTGCATCGCGGTAAGGGAGGCGCCGGTTTCCTCGCGCCAGGTGTCCCGCTCCTTGAGGTAGCGCTTCACCGACCCGGCGTGCATCAGAAGGACGCTCCGGATGGGCCGGTCGTATTCCCACCGCAGCGACCCGGGTTTCTGGAACGAGAAGCGGCCGCCGGAGACGAACGGTTTCGCCAGGATGGGGAGCGTTTTTTTTTGGACGAACCGCGCCTCGACCGAGGTGATGGTGCGGGAGGCCTCGCGAAGCCCTTCCCAACTATCCACCCAGGCCGTGAGAAAGGGGAGCAGGAGGAGAAGCCCGAAGAGCGCCGCCTTCGGGCGCCGCATCACAAACGGGAGATCGCCTCTTCTCAAAACATCCCCCCGTTGACTGAGATCACTTGGCCCGTGATGTAGGAGGCGTCGTCGGAGCAGAGAAACCGAACCACCTTCGCCACCTCCTCCGGCCGGCCGACACGCCCCATCGGGATCATCTGCTTGACGTGCTCCAGCGGGAAATCCTTGATCATATCGGTTTCGATCGGTCCCGGCGCCACGACGTTCACCCGGATGCCGAGACGGGCCACCTCCGAGGAAAGGACGCGGCTGGCGGCGATGAGGCCGGCCTTGGCCGCCGCGTAGTTCGCCTGCCCGCGGTTCCCGATGAGGGCGGAGACCGACGCCAGAGAGACGATGGCGCCCGATTTCTTCCGGAGCATCTTGCGGAGGACGGGCTTGGTCATGTTGTAGAACCCGCCGAGCGACGTGTTGATCACGGAGTCCCAGTCCTTCCGGGACATCATCAGAAAGAGGCCGTCGGCTGTGATCCCGGCGTTATTGATCAGGGCATCGATCCGCTCCCGGCGGGCGAGGAGCTCGTTCACCCGCCCTTCCGCCTCGGCGGCGTCGCCCACGTCGAACCGGAGGGCCTCTCCTTCCCCACCGGCCTCCCGGATGAGCTGTAGCGTCTCCTCCGCGGCCACCTCGTTCGACTTGTACGTGATGACGACATCATAGCCGCACCCGGCCAGCTCGACGGCGATGGCCCTTCCGATTCCGCGGCTTCCGCCCGTGACGATGGCTGTCTTTCGTTCGCCCATCTTTCCTCCTCCCGCCTTGCTGCGAAGCTGGTTCATGACGACAGCTTCTCCTTGAGCTCCTTCTTGAGGATCTTGCCCGTCGAATTGCGGGGAAAATCCACGACGAAAACCACCTTCTTGGGGATCTTGAACGGGGCGATCTTCCCCTGCATGGCCGCCAGGAGCGCCGCTTCGGTGAGCTCGGCCCCCTCCTTGAGCATGACGAAGACGGCCACGACCTCTCCCTTTTTCCTGTCCGGCATCCCGACGGCGGCCGCCTCGCGGACCTCCGGTAGCGCCTGAATGACCCGTTCCACCTCCGCCGGGTAGATGTTCTCCCCGGAGCTGATGATCATCTCCACCTTCCGGCCGACGATGGAAATGAACCCTTCCTCGTCGCGACGCCCCATGTCTCCAGTGTGGAACCACCCCCCCTGCATCGCCTCGGCCGTCTCGGCGGGCTTGTTCCAGTACCCAGAAAAGACGTTGGGACCCTTGACGATGATCTCTCCCGATTCGCCCGGATCCACGTCCCGGTTCTGATCGTCCACGATCCGGAGCAGGACGTGGAGCATCTCCTTGCCGACCGATCCGGCCTTCCGGATGGAGTCCTGGAGATCCAGCGAGGTGAGGCGGAAGGTCTCCGTCATCCCGTACCCCTGGGAGAAACAGATCCCTTTGTCCTCCTGGTACTTCCGAATGACCGCGAGCGGCATCGGGGCGCCGCCGGCGATGAAGAAGTGAACGTGGGAAAAATCGGCCGTCTGCCATTCATTGGTCTTCAGCAGAAGCTGGAACATGACGGGGACGGCGAACATGTAGTTGATCCGCTCGCGGACGATGAGCCCGATCACCTCGGAGGCGTTGTAGAATCCCTTGAGGACCAGGGAGCCGCCGGCATAGAGGATCGGGAGGGCCGATGCGCCGAGGGCGCCGATATGGAAGAGCGGAGCGACGACGAGCGACCGGTAGGAGCGGTTGATACCGCAGCCCACGACCGTGTTGATCGAGCCGAAAAGGACGTTGCCGTGGGACAGGACCGCTCCCTTGGGGTCCCCCGTGGTCCCTGAGGTGTACATGATGAAGAGCGGCTCGGCCAGGGTCACTTCCGACGCGGGGGCCGGTTCCGCGGTGGGAAACGGGGCCACGATCTCGGCCAGGAGCGGATCCGCGCCCTCTGCGCCGCCGTGCCTGATGAAGCGCATCGGCCCGGACTGAGCGGTCTTCAACTCCCCTACCTTGGCGGCGAAGTCCGCCGAATAGACGAGGACCCGGGGGGCGCAGTCCCGGAGGATATAGGTCAGCTCCGGCACGGCTAGGCGGAAGTTGAGGGGCGCCATGATCGCCCCTGTCTTGGCGCAGGCGAAGAAGATCTCGAGAAACTCGGAGGTATTGGTCATGAGGACGGCGATCCGCTCGCCCCTGCCGACCCCCCAGGCCGCGAGTGCGTGAGCCATTCGGTTCACCCGCTCGTTGAACTCGCGATTCGTAAAGGAGCGCTCGGCCTCCTCCTTCAGGAACGGTCCTTCCGGATAAGTCACGGCGCGTTTAAAAACCCACTCCCCGACATCCATCTTGTCACCTCTTCAGAAGCATAAAAACTGTCGATACTCAGGTTTTCTGCGGCCATTATCAGAATTCCATTCCCCTGCCGAATGTGATAATCGTGCGTGGCGTGAAACAGCCATGCCGCATGGCGGGACATGTAACTAAATGATGCAACCAAAGTCAAGTCATTAAATACGGAAGAGTAATTAGAGGGTTAGAAAGTTTTTTATGGTGAGTTTCATAAAAATGATAACGCCTCACCGGGGATGGTGAGGCGTTATCGCACATTTTGTGAATCTGAACGGTTACGGCGTAAACAGGGGGAAGTCTCGGTAGACAAACCCGTCATACACACCGGTCATGGTAAAGAAATTGGCATCGAAAACGGGTGTACCACCCGCACCCGCTGATATGTTTCCCGATTCCCCCAGCGGGAACATGCTTTGGATCTTGAGGGGACCCGAGCTGGCGTATTCAACGGTGTGCGCATAGGTGGAACGTGACGAGAAGGGCATTTCCCATACTTTTCCCAGCATATCGTGTTTATACTCGATAACGCCCCGCTTATCGGCGCCCCAGGGCTTGGCGCCCAATGTCGCAAGCGTATTGTCCAGTGCCTTTACGATGATCGCGCTTGCGGTCTGGGGTGCGGTAACATCCGCGTTCTTGAACCAGTTGTAGTAGTTATTGATACCTCCCGGCTTAAGGCCGTGGAGGAGTACATTGAAGAGCACCTGGTTGTTTTTTGCTGTTGGAAGGGCGTCAAGCTCCTCGAACGTGAGTTTCAGAACCTCTTTGATCCATGCGTCCATGAGAACCCATGCATCGGCACGGTTCTTTCCTGCGGCCCAGGATCCGGCTCCTCCGTCTACGAAATGTCCATCCCACGAAGCGAGAAGGGCTAGAGCCGCTGAACGGGCAGGATTGGGGGCAGCGTTTACCGCCGCGACGAAATAATCGGACACAAACTTCCAGGGATTCA
>Ga0315268_10004513_pt1 | contig 15113 bp, 14 predicted proteins | sample C1_top_MG_FD_204535 | JGI IMG/M metagenome (GOLD analysis project Ga0315268, IMG submission 204535) | Sediment microbial communities from Yellowstone Lake, YNP, Wyoming, USA - C1_top | ecosystem: Environmental > Aquatic > Freshwater > Lake > Sediment | place: USA: Wyoming | collected 2017-08-01
ATTGTCGCGGTTGATTGAGAATGGCGACTTTGAGCCCTGTTTCAATCATGGAATCCGGATACCCTTTAAGAACTCATCCAGTTTCGGCGACCGAAAAATCTCTTCCGAAGACGGGTGCGCTGTCAGATACGCCGGTAGTTCCTCCGCAGCCCAAGGGACGAAGACAACATCGGTCACACCGAAACAAGAGACGATCTTGTCGAGCTTGTCGGGATTGACAAAGGCCGCGACGACCGGTCCTTCGAGCTTGCGAAGCTGAATCTTTTCGGTCAGCAAATGCAGGGTGATACCTTTCAGATCCAATCTGTTGTCGCGGTCCAGCACACGGATCACGTCGTCGCCAAATACAGTCTTCACCACGCCATCCAGATTGTTTTTTGTGTGGACGGCAAGGCCCATTGCCGTGCAGCCGCGCTCCTGTAGTAAGGCTCCGCATTTTTGAAACGCGATGCGCAGCGCCTCCTCGTCGGGGCCGATGGATGCGGTATGAAATCGATTTGGTATCATCTGTCTTGGGTTTTCTTGGTTATGGTCGCAGCGTCTTCCTGCGCTTCGGCAACTACATCACACTAACGTGCTGGCGTATTCGAGCCAGCACTGCATCAAAACCTGGCTGACCGTCGTAATACAAAGCTGCGGTCTTTCGGTACTCGGCTTTCGAGAGCGACGTTCCCCCCTTCAATTCGAAACGGAATCCCTGCGCCTGCAGACCCCACAGGCAATGCATGATCCAGTAATCCTTCTCGACCAGCACCGGATCGATGCCGCGCTGCTCGGCCACGATGGCAATCAACTGAGCGAAGTCGCGGCACTCGTGCAAAAACTCAGTCATGCAGCCATCCCGCCACCCGCTTCCTGGTCGCCATCGAACCGTAGCTGGCCAAGGCCCGCAGCAAATGCGGACGGTGGAATTCCAGCGCCTTTCTCTGCGCCTCTCCGAGCACCAGCAGCTTGTCCTCAGCCAGTTCGTCGAGGTTGTTGAGCATGTCCACGAACAGGAACTCCGGCGTGAGTTTTTTGGGGAAGCGCGGCTTGACCCGACAGTCGAACTGGCGATTACCCAGCGTAAACACGCCGTGCCGCTTGTGGTTGTAGACCAGAGTACGGTTGTAGAGCTGGGTGGTTCCCAGTCCGAGCGTGTTATAGGTGGATGGCGAAAAGATCAAAAAATCCTTGTCGCGCAGGAAGGCCGCCACCAGTTCGCGATCATCAGGGGGCAAGGTGCCGAAGGTCGATTGACGCGGTACGTAGTACAAGCCCTGTGCCAGCTTCTTCAACTGCCCACCCGCGACCAGTTCGCGCAGATGGCGATCCACCGCGTTCGAGACCCGAGCCAGATCTTCGCGCCGGTACACCCGGCCCGCGCGCAAAGCGCCGGCGAGGTCGGCAGAACCTCCCTTCGCGGTGGCCGGATGATGACGCAAGCTAGTTGACAAGATGATTCCTCATTGAAGTTTCATGCAGATCATAGCACAAAACAGCCGCATTCCAGAGGTTTTGTCTATTGGCAAGCGATGGTGGAATAGAGGCTGCCCGTATTGAACTAGGGGGTTGCTTAATCTGTTGAAAAATTCAAGGCGGAACTCTTATCCGTCTTGCTCATTTCCTGGCACCTAATGCAGACCTCTTGCTTAATCGCTAGGCAAAGACCTTGCCGTTTCTATCGAGCAGCTTGAAGTCCTTGGGGGCTTCCTCAAAGGCATTGGCTTTGGTCATCTCCAACACTACCTGCTTCAAGTCTTGATATTCGAACAAGGTTGTCCACTCCGCGGCCCGACGCATAGCGAGTACTAGGGGCACTGGGTCATTGTTTCGCGTGAGCGCCCGCTGGGCGTCCACATACTGCTCATGGAACAGTGTAGGTATGATGATGCGGCAGCGGCCCAAGCGCGACAGCTCCGAATTCATGACGAGCCGCGAGACCCGGCCATTCCCATCAGTGAAAGGGTGGATATCGGACACCAGGAAGGCGTAAAAGATTGCGCGCGCCAACCCTTCTGGCACGCTAGTAGCCAGCTTCGCACCTTCCAGAAGCGTACCGCGGACAAAGCCCGGGTCTACGAACTTCGTCTGACCCGCATAATTCGCTTTCGTCTTGAACTCACCAGGCGCAATTTCCGGCCGGCGTTCCAGCATGATTTTGTGCCGTTCACACAGCCCATCCAGGATTGCATTCGGAGGTGGGGGGCTACTCCGGAAGTGCGGGTGCAGGATCAGCTTGAAGACACCCAGAATATCGTGGGAATCTTTCGGCCGGTCAGGCACAATCTCATTGCGAAGAGCAATTCCCTCCGCCTCCTCGATGGAAAATTTGGTTCCTTCCACATAGTTGGAGAAATAGGACTCCAGAAAGGCAAAATTCGTCCTGGCTGGGTCTTCCGTGGCTACATCAGGGAAGTCAGGCAATGGCGTAATGCGTAGATGGTCGGCCAGCAGCGTCAGGCGCCCCAGCCGCTCGGCATCCGCAGGCGTGCCCTTGGCCACAAGCCCCCCCGCAGAAGTGGCCAGTGCCCCCAAAGCATGGGTGCCCAGGAGTGCTCCAGCCAGCTCATTCAGCGTATTGAATTCCTTGTCGGTCTCTAAAGACTTGGCAAGGCCGCGAGCGTCATCTCGAATACGATTCAGCGCGGTTTCGCCAGACGCATTGAGAATCTCCACCAGCTTTTCTTCCACACCGGTTTTTCCGGCTGTCCGGAGACGGGTGCCTCGGGATTTAGCCAGGTTCTCCAATAGCATTCGCGGTCGGGATGACCAATACAACCCGGTATCCCCAAGCGGCATATCGCCGGGCAGGGCGCCTGGGCCTTTCATGAGCACTGCGGTGACCCCCGGCAGGGAAATCGAGGCGTTGAAACGGGTAGGGTGTGACAGGATAATCTCCCCATTGGGCGTGATGCCGCCTCGCAATGCGCTCAGATGAGACACCACCGCGCCCGGCAGGATATGACCGAGAATTTTTTGCCAGTTCCGCTGAACCACGAGGTCCACAGGGCTGACCGCGCCCGGCGCCAGGTTGGCAGGCGCAACTACATTGACGTAGATTCCCTTCATAATCCGGGTAATTTCGCCTTGCTTGGCCGCCCGCTGCAGTTTCTTCTGCCCTGCCTCATCCGCAGGGAACATCACCTCGTCGGCGAACATCTTTGGTCGTTTTTCCACTAAAGAAGCCATGTGCCTCTCCATAAATGGAGTAATTGCACTAACATTATAACGCAAAATGACTTAATTGCACTAATTCAGGTTTATGCGAGTTAGTCGGAAACTCACTAATAACCCGTCAGTAGAGTCCTGCGACTATCTGTTTGGCACTAAGTAACATGTGGTACTATAACGCGCAAGTGTGCGCATCAGTATGATGATGTGCTGTGGCCAAACGCCAGTAACCATTATAGTTCAAGTTGCGACCACACGTGACCAAGCCGAACAACATCTCCGCGAAACAGCCAGGCAAGCTTCCCGCCAAGCTCACCCGCCCCAGGCTGGCAAAAGTCTACCTCCGCAGACGGCTTATCAAGCTTCTCGACGACGGCCAGCATGCGCCGGTGGTGTGGATCGAGGCACCACCCGGGGCGGGAAAAACGACCCTCGCCGCGAGCTGGCTCGACGAACGCGAGCATCCCTGCCTGTGGTATCAGATCGATGCGCGCGATGCCGATATCGCCACTTTCTTTCACTATCTCGGCATCGCCGCCCGGCATGCCGCGCCCTGCCATAAACGCGCGCTGCCGCACCTGACGCCCGAATACCTGAAGGGCATTGAGACCTTCACGCGCCGCTACTTCGAGGCGTTGTTCGAGCGGCTTGCTCCCAACAGCGTGCTGGTGCTGGACAACGTGCAGGATGCCGGGATCGAAAGCCCGCTTTACCCCGTCTTGCGCACCGCCTTTGAGACGGTGCCCAGGCACGTCCGCGTAGCGTGCCTGAGCCGCACCACGCCCCCGCCGGAGTTGGCGCGTCTGCGCGTCAATGGCCAGCTCACGGTGATCGGGCCAGAAGATCTGCGGCTCAGCCTGGAGGAAACCCTCGGCTTTGCCGCCTTGCATTCCGGCGCAGACAGGGCGGCTGCGCATATTCACGAGCGTACCGGCGGCTGGGCTGCGGGGATTGTGCTCATGCTCGAAACCGGAAAACAACTCAATCCATTGGAGCGGCGTGCTGACACGCCGCAAGCACTGTTTGATTATTTCGCTGCCGAGATATGGCAGCAGACCGGCGCACCGGCGCGCCGCACCCTTGCCTATTGCGCCCTGTTGCCGGGCATGCTGGCGGAAGAGATCGAAACAATCACGGCATCGCCGCATACCGCCAAGACACTGGCCGATTTCCGTCAGCGGAATTATTTCACCTACCAGCTTGCGAGCGATCCGCCCACCTATGATTTTCACCCCCTGTTCCGCGAGTTCCTGTTGAGCCGGGCCAGGCAAGAGTTGCCACCGCACGAAATTTCCCGGGTGCGTATCAATGCGGCCCGGGTACTCGAGAATAGCGGGCGGGTAGAAGAGGCCATGCACCTGATCATGGAGGCCGCCGACTGGGATGGAGCCGCGCGGCTGTTGCTCGCCCATGCCCCCGAGTTCGCCGCGCAAGGGCGCAGCAAGACCCTGGAAGCATGGTTGGAACGCCTGCCCGCCAAGCTGACCGGGCAATCCCCGTGGCTTACCTATTGGCTGGGCCGCTGCCGCATGTTCGCCGATCCCTACGCAGGCAGGCAATACCTCATTAACGCCTTCGACCGTTTCAAGAGCGAGGCCGATCTCATCGGGATGCTTTCGGCATGGATCAGCATCAGCGAAACGATCCAGTTCGGGTGGGGCGAACCGCGGGCGCGATGGATCAGCGAGTTCGACCAGATCGTGGCCGCACACCCGGTGCTTCCTTCGCCGGAAATCGAGGCGCGCGCCGTCATCAATATGTTCGCGCTGCTGATGTTGCGGGATGTTGGCCGCGACGATATCCCACTCCTGGAACGGAAAGTCAGCGCGCTGTTCGCCGCTGCGCAGAATGTTGCGCAGCGCTATCGCACGGCGCATCTACTGGTTATCTATCATTTGTGGATGGGTGACTTCGGCAAGGGAATCGCCATCCAACAGTCGCTCAAACTGCCGGATATCCCCGCGCACGAAGACCCGGTATCGCATCTCTCGTGGTATGACATCACAGCGCAGTGCGCCTGGATGTCCGGCGACTTTGACACCTGCATCCACGCCGTTGAGGCCGGTCTGGAACTGGCCGCGAACACCGGCGTTCACATCCGGGATTTGTTTTTCTACAAGTATGGCATTGCGGGAGCCGCCTCCCTCGGCCATATCGAAGCCGCGTCGAACCTGCTGCAACGGATGTCGGCGCTGCACTTGGTCAGCCCGATGGACAAGTCCTTTTATCATTACCTGTCAGGCCTGGTGGCATGGAAGCAGGGCCAGCTAAGCAAGGCGGTGGAAGACGGGAAAATGGCCGTGTCCGTCATGGGTGATCTCGACTACTGCATCGGCCCGTATTGCTGCCACATGACGGCGGCCGTCGCCTGCTATGACGCGCAGGAATGGGAGACGGCGCTGCACCACCTCGCGGCCAGCCATCGGCTCGCCGCCGGTAGAAATTACCTGGACTACATATCCAGCTTGTTCAGCGCAAGGGTCGCGCTGGATCAAGGAAAGGACGAGGAATGCCGGGCCATGCTGCGCCATGCGCTAAGCCTGGGCGCAAGGCACGGCTACGTGAATGTCCCCTGGTGGGATGCGGCGGCCATGTCGCGGCTTTGCGCCACCGCACTGGCGCACGGCATCGAGACCGGCTATGTGCAAAAACTCGTCAAGGCACGGTCGCTTGTGCCACCCGCAAATTCCACATCGACCCTCGACGATTGGCCATGGCCGCTCAAGATACGGACTCTCGGCGAGTTCGTCATCTATCGTGACGGCGAGCCCGTGCGTTTCACCGGCAAAGTCCAGCGGCGGCCACTCGCCCTGCTCAAGACGCTGGTCGCCCTCGGCGGATGCGAGGTCCCGGAAGCGCGCCTGGCCGAGGCCTTGTGGCCCGACGCCGACGGCGATATCGCGCACGCCAACCTGCGCCCGGCGTTGCACCGTCTCCGGAAACTCATCGGCGCCGGTGCGCTGCGCGCCCAGGATGGGCGCTTGAGCCTCGATCCCCGGCATTGCTGGGTCGATGCCTGGGCAGTTGACCGCCTGCTCAATGGCTTGGCCGGCCCGGCAGCCCGGCCACCCGATGCACGCGCCGCCTATCTTGCCGCCCGGCATCTGTTCACACTTTACAGCGGCCCCTTTCTCGATGGCGAGGACATGCCCGAGGCCATTACGCTGCGCGAGCGCCTGCGGGCGCGGTTGTTGCGTCATGCCTATGAGCTTGGGGAAAGCTTGCGCATACAAGGCGCCTGGGCCGAGGCGGTTTCCCTGTACGAATGGGCCATCGCGGCAGATCCCTGCGCCGAACAATTTTACCTCGGCCTGATGCATTGTCATGCCGCATTGCACCAATCGTCAGACGTGCTCAGGGTTTATGAACGCTGCCGCGACATCCTGAAATCCCGCTTCAATCTAGCCCCCTCGCCCGAAACCCAGGCGCTCGCCCGCACCACCCAGCCATCGCGCTGAACGTCCCATTTCCGGCGCTTAATCGGAAACCGATCTGAAACATCCGCTGCATTAGTCTGTACGGAAGTCCACGCAGCAGACTGGAGGCACATTGAAAATGCCTGCCAGATATTAATCACAAAGGGAGCCCTGCATGAAAAACCACACCCCGCATCTTCAACACCGCCGCCCATGGCAACCGCTCGTCGCGGCTATCGCCTGCGTTTCGCTCTGCGGCGCGGCACTCGCCGCCAGCGAGCAATTGCACGTCAACTGGAAAATGAAGCCCGGCCTGTGGGAGATCACCGAGACCACGGAGACCCAGCGCGGCGGCCCGCCGACCGAGGGACTGGCCAAGGCGCGCGCCGCGCTGGCGCAGTTGCCGCCCGATCAGCGCGCGAAAGCGGAGGCGATGATCCGGGAAGCCGAGAACAATGGGGCAGGAACCCGCGTGCGCAAGGTATGCAATACCGGGCAGAAGCAGGATTGGCTGATTCCACGCACCGACAGCCACGGCTGCAACTACGCGATTACCTCGCAGACGGACGCGCGCATCGAGGGAACGATGCAGTGCAATTCGGAGGGTGGCGTCAAGATGCGCGGCCACTTGGTTATGGAAAAAATCGACGCGGAACACGTCAAGACCAATTCCGAGTTCGACACGGCCAACGGGGGAAGAACCGCGTCCTATAAATTTTCGTCGGCCAGTAAATGGATAGCGGCGCAATGCGGCAAGCAGTGAACGCGGGCACGATGGTCCCGGCGAAGGAGGTTGAGATGCACAAATCAAAACGTACTGGTTCTTGCAGCACCAGCCGAGCCGCAAGGCTTGCCGTCGTCACCGTATTGCTGGCCGCGGTCTCCATTCCCGCGAGTGCCGCCGACTGCCCGTTCCTGAAATCCAAGGAAGTGGTCGAGACGCTGCTCGACCCGCCGCGCGAGATCACCTACGAGGTGGTCGACCTGAAAGGCCAGGACGGGATGCAGCGCGCGCGCATCTGCAACTTCAAAGCACCGGGCACGGGCATCGGTGGGGTCGGCGTACAAGTCATCGACTTCACGTCAGCGGCAGCCGCCAGCGCGCACTTTCAAAAACTGCGCAAGGACACCGGCGGCAAGATCTTCCCGCTTTCCGGCGTGGGCAGCGCGGCATTCATCGCGAGTATTCCTGGGCTGTCCGATTCGACCCAGGTGCTTGCCGGCAGCCATCTGCTGAAGGTCTCGCACGTGTTGAGCCAGAAGGTAAAGGAAGCCATCGCCAACAACCCGGATGGCGGAGTCGTCGGCACGCATGAGCTGGCGAAGCGGGCGGTCGGGCGTATTTGAACGATGCTCATTGGGTCAAAATAATATAAGGAGACATCCATGCGCGTCGGCAAGCTAACCATCATCCTTCTGTTACTCGGTTTCACCCGGACGTCGCTCGCGGCGCCGCCAGACGCCTGCAAGCTGCTCGCTCCTGGCGACGTGCAGGCCGTGCTCGGTAACGGGTTTGCACCCGTGCCCAACATCGTCAAGGCCAGCGATTATTCCGTATGCACCTACATAAGGGGGGCGGGCGAAGTGGCCGGCATCATGGTATTGGGTGGTTCGCCGACAGCCATCGCCGCCCTCAGGGGCCGCGCAAAAATGCTTGGCAGCAAGGCAACGCCGGTGGCCGGTTTGGGCGAAGGCGCATTCCGGGTTGCCATGGGCAACACCGCTGGCGTGTGGTTCGGGAAAGGCGAATGGCAGGTGAATGCGGAAATAAAAGGGGGCAGCGCCTCCATGCATGAGCAGGTGCAGAAACTGGCCAAGCTGGTGTTATCCAGGCTTCCATGAAGCCGCCGCCAGCAGCCCGCACGCTTATAAAAATGGCTTAACCGGAGGAACACATCATGTCACATTCAATACGTTCCATGCATTTCTTGCCGATGGTATTCGGTGCGATTCTCGCTTATGCGACCGCCGGGCAGGCCGCTACCTGCATCGCGCCCGACAATGGCGGCGGCACCGCCAACGTGCCCGAGTCCTGCGCCTACAAGGGCGAGGACATGTCCATTATCAGCGGCCTGCTCCCCGGCGATTCGATCATTCTGAACATGCCGCTGTTATCCAATCACACCAATGTCACGCGCGCCAGCGACGCTACTGGCGGCGAGAATGTCCATTTCGATACGGAAATGATACCGCTGTCGCTGACGGGGATGGGCAGCCTGTCCGGGTTCAGCAGAACCTTCACCATTCCGGTGCCGGTCATGTGGGTCTACAACAGTCCGCGCGCTCCCGGGGCCGTGCAGTCATTTAATTCCGAAGTGATGCAGTTTTTTGGTCAACTCGGCATCGGCGATCCCGACTTCGACCTATTGCGCATCGCCGCCGGAACAGGCTTCGGCATGCCGAGTCCCGGTCACACCACCCTGACGCAGCTCGCGGGCGGCAACTGGTCCGTGGACAGTTTCTTCGATATCACTTACCGGATCGATTTTGTCGGCGCGCCCGGCGGCGCGCTGAACGGCAGGTCGGGAAGCACCGTCGGCATGAGCCGCTTCGTGTCGCAGCAGATGGAACCCATTCCCCTGCCCGCGGCGGCGTGGCTGCTCGGCTCGGGGCTGATGGGGTTAGTGGGCATCGCGCGGCGCAAGACGCATACGGAGTGACGATGGATTGATGCGTGATCTTCAATGTAATAACCAAGAGGAGGATGAACCATGAACAAGCCACTTCAAGTACTGACACTCATCGCGGCCATGGGGCTTTCGGGTGCGGCCAACGCGGCGTTGGTTTCACGCCTCGGCGGCCAAGCGGTGTACGACACCGCTCAAAACATCACTTGGTTGACGAATGCCGATCTCGCCATGAGCAACGCTTTCGGCGCCGGAGTGATCAACCTGGACGGTTCGATGACCTGGGCCACGGCCCAGAGCTGGATCGCGGGAATGAACTCGGCCAAGTATCTCGGCTATAACGACTGGCGTCTGCCCGCGACACCGCAGCCTGAACAAGCCTGCTCGATTCAATCCGCCGGCGGCGGGTATGGCTACAACTGCACCAGCGAAATGGGGAATCTGTTCAAGGAACTGGGCGGCGTTGTCGGCAACACGCTCGCACAGGTGCATAACGCCGACTACAACCTGTTTTCCAACATTCAATCTTATCCCTACTGGTCCACGGAGTACGCGTACTACCCGAGCTATGCCTGGCGACTCAACATCTCCACCGGCTATCAGGATGCGTACAACAAAGTGAGCTTCGCTTTTGTGGAAGCCGTGCGCACCGGCGATGTCGCCACCGTGCCCATCCCCGCCGCCGCGTGGCTGTTCGGCTCGGGGCTGCTCGGGCTGGTCGGCGTGGCACGGCGTAAGAAGTAAAGTTTAATGTTTCGTTAAAGAGAATATCGCATGAAAATATCTCAACTCCGTAATGTCCACGCAACCGCGCTGGCGCTGTGTGCCGCCTTCGCCGCCGCGCCCGCCCCGGCGGCCACGCTGCTGGCGAATTACACGCTCGACTTCAAACAACCGCCCAGTCCCAACTGCACCGCCACCGCGCTCGGCGACCTGAGCGGCGCCACCCTAGGCGGCGCACTGCGCTTCGCCACGCTCGACAGCGCCGGCGCTATGGTGGAGATACAACCCGGCCCGCCCACCATCGGCGGCATCGCCTGCGGCGTCAGCTACAGCGGCTCGTTCAGCTTCGATGCCCCGGGCATCAGCCCCGGCGTGTCCGTCAGCTTCGGCGGCCTGGTGGAGAAAAGCCCCGGCCCGCCGAGTCTCCCGCTTTACGCCTTTTTCTCCGGCGGGGCGTATGACGTCGGCACGCTGACGATGTCGGTGCAGTCCGTGCCCATCCCCGCTGCCACGTGGCTGTTCGGCTCGGGGTTGCTGGGGTTGATTAGCATCGCGCGAATAAAGTGGTTGCGCCAGAATGCCGCTGCCATGTGAGCGCAAACCGCGAATGGCAAAATGACCGCTTCAATACATATCCTCCGCGCCGCCGCCACCGCATGCGTGATCTTGCTCGCGGCATGCGACAAGAAAGCGCCAGAACCGTCGCACGCGCCTGCAGCGGGTACCCCGGCGCAGGCTGCGGTCGCCGCCATGCCCTACGCCGGCAGTATGATGAACGGCCAGAACACCGAAGCGTTGCGCGGTTATTTGCGCGCGGTGCAGCCAGTCGAGCCGCGCAAGTTCAAGGTGAAGTGGACTGCCGCGACCGTCCCGATCGACCGCGATGCCGCGCTGCGTTCGCTGCTCGCGGTGAGCCCGGACGGTGATTCATTTTCTTTCGATTCGTCCGAGCCGGCGCTTGCCCGGCTGCGGCCGGGCAGCATCCTGTTCGTGTGGGGTGTGGCGCTGCGCAAAGTGACCGAGGTCGTCAAGGGTGAAAAGGTCACGCTGGTGAACACGGTGCCCGCGGCGTTGCAGGAGGCGATTGCCGACGGTGAGATCGAGTTCGAATACGGCGCGCCGCTGCGCAATTACCTGGTGGTGCCGCGCAAGCCGTCAGCCGAGGCGGCGCCCGCCAGGACGGGAATGTGGTCGCAGCCGGGCTTCATGCTGGCAAGCTATCAGCCGGAAGGAGGAAGTCCTGCGTCCTGGGCCGACAAAGCGGTGGACTGGGCTGCTTCGGGCAACCATCACTTCAAGGGCGAGATCAAGGGTTTCGAATATTCGCTTGCATTTGTGCCGGGCAACGAGGGGCTGGCTTTCGATCTGCAACTGCGCAAGGGCGAAGGCGAGGAAGGCCCGGCCGCCGATGCGCGCAAGAAGTACGAGGAGGAGTTGAACAAGAAGCAAAATGAAGCGGGACAAAAGTCCGATGAAGAACGGCGTGCCGAAGAGCAAAGGAAACTGCGCGAGATTCGGGACAAGGAGAAACTCGAACCGAAGGTCAGGTCGCAGATGCAAGGCGAGAAGGCGGCGCGCGAATACCAGGAAGGCCGCGAGCATCCCTTCCGCGAGCCGGCCCATGAGGCGGGCAAGCAGTTGATGGAGATGGCCTCCGACATGCTGGACATGCGCATCCAGGCGAAGGGCGTCTTGCAGGGCGTCAACGGTTCCGACCGGCTCACGGTGCTCGGGCACATGGTGTTCAAGGATGGCGCAGTCAGCCTGTTGCAATCGCAGTTCAAGGATATTTCGGGCACCGTCGACGTGCAGTACATCGTCCGCCGCGGCGAAATGTCCGAACAGTGGATCGAGAAGCTGCGGCTTGATCTGCCGGTGACGGTCAACGTGCCGATCGTGGTGTACGGCTTGCCGCTGATGGTGCAACTCGGCTTCGACCTGATGGCCACGCCGGCGCTTGCGACGAAGCACGATGCCTTCCGCGGCGCATTTACTTTCAAATTCGGCGGCAGCGGCGGCACGCGCTACAGCGAAGGCAAGCCGTCGGCTGACGCGCAAATGAACGGCGAGGGCACCGCGCGCGATGCCGAGGCGTCGAGCATTGGCGTTTCCGCCGTGCTGGTGGCGCTACAGGCGCCGCGCATCGGCCTGGGCATTGGCCTGTTCGGCGCCTCGACCATCGGCTACCTCGACATGGTGACCGCGACCTCGGTCACCTCTGCCGGCAAGCTCGGGATGTTTCCCTGCAAGAAATGGGATTCGTACTGGAGCATAAACGCTGGCATCGACGCCAAAGTTGCGATGTTCGAGAAGGACTATCGCACCGACCCGCCGCTGTTGAAGAAGGAATGGCACAAGATCAGCCCACCGATCAAGGCGTGCGAGTTCAAGGAAGGCGGATGAGCCGGATACTGTTCGCGGCCTGCCTGCTCGCACTGGCCGGATTCGCGCAGGCACAGGCGCCGCAGATCCGCATCGAACCCGGCCTGGTGGCGGTGGACGCAATCCGCGATGCAGCGCAAGGTATCGACTACGAGTCGGTGTCAACGGTGATTGCCGTGTCGGATACAGGTATACGCACTTCATCGCAATGGAGCGTGCCCGACACCAAAGCGCCCGGCGGCGTGCAGGTGCGCAAGGCCGATTCATTCACGCGCGCCGAGGATCTGCAGAAGGCGCGCCGCATCATTTTCTTTCATTTCTCCAGCGACCCCGAGACGATGCCGGGCGCCACGCAATCAATGCCTTCGGCGGAGCTGTTCGACGAGATCAAGCGCACGGGCGAAGCGCAAATCGCGCTCGGCGCAGTCAGCGCCAGGGAAGGCAATATGCTCGGCGGATTGCTCGCCGGGCGAAAATATTTTCGCGGCACGCTCAGGCGCATCGGCGTCGAAAGCGTGCGCGTGCTGGTCGACGGCGTGCCCATCATGCTGCCGGCGCTACATGTCAAAGGCATGCTAGCCGTGGGCGATGACCATGGCGACGCCGAGTTCTGGTGGCTCGATGATGCGCAGGCGCCGATTGCGCTGAAAGTCAGCTTCCAGGGCTCCGTTGCGCAAACCGTGCGGATCGACCGGCCCCGCAAGGAGGCGCTTCAGGACACGCTGGCTGGCAAGCATTGCCGCACCGAGGTGCCGGGCATTTACTTCCTGACCAACAGCGCGCAATTGCTGTCGGCCTCGCAGCCGGAAATCGAGCGCATCGCTGCAATGCTGAAAGCCCGGCCTGAATGGATCGTGACCATAGAAGGCCACACCGACAACACCGGCAGCGATGCCGGCAATCTCGACCTGTCGCGGCGCCGCGCCGAGGCGTTGAAGAACGAACTGGTGAACCGGCAAGGTATCGCGGCCAGCCAGTTGCGCACTGCCGGCTACGGCTCGAAGCGGCCCGTGGATACCAACGGCACACTCGATGGCCGCGCGCACAACCGGCGCGTCGAGGTATCCCGTCCGTGCTGATTCTGGTGAGGAAACATCAATGAGATATGCAATGCCAATCGCTGTATTCGCAGCGCTCACACTGGCCGCCTGCGACAAGCCGAAGGAAGATGCGGCAAAGCCCATGCCCGATACGCCCCGGAAAATGGCTGCGGCGCAGACAGGTGCCGGATCGCCCGCACTCGACGCGCAAGATCCCTGCCGCCTGCTCGATCCGAAAGAGGTCGAAGCCGTGCTTGGGCCGCTGGCCGGCCCGCCGTACCGTACCCGCGACGTATCGGACTACGGCGAACCCGCCGACGAGGGCAACGCGTGCCGCTACGAGGCACGGGATTTGCGCAGTATCACCGTCGCCGTGACCTGGAGCGGCGGCGGCATGGCGCTGCGTGTCATCGGTTTGCCTGGCGCAGCCACACCGGCACAGGTCAAGGGACAGATACCCAAGGGTCTGCTTCCGGAGGGCATGACGCTCACTGGCGAGTGGGACGAAGCCGCCGTGATCGGATGCTGCAAGATTCTGGCGCTGCGCGGCGATAGCCTCGTCGATTTAGATTATGCCGGATCGCGCGCGCGTCCCGAGCAGGCTGTTGGCCTCCTGAATGCCGCGCTGCAAAAGCTGGATAAACCGCTGGCAATCGATGGCCGCGCCGGCAACACCTTAGCGCAGCAACGTGCCGCGATGCTGCCACGCATGCGCCCGGTGTGCGAGCTGGTGACCCGCGCCGAGGCCGAGGCGATCTTCGGCGCGCTCAAGCAGGTGCCGAAGGGTGACGACAAGTCGTGTCTTTACGCGGTGGCCGCCCCGGCAAAATTCGAGACGCCTGAGAAGATGACGACCAACATCCTCAACATGATGGCGAGCGGCACGCAGGCAAGCGAAGTGCGTCTCATCGTGAAATGGCGTGGCGGTTTTCGCGAACTGCGCGGCGGCGTGGCGATGATGGGCGGTATGCAGCAAATGATGGAGAAGAGCGGGAGTCTGGCGCCGCCGGCGCAGAGTCCCAACAACCCGATGGACAAGGCGCTGGCGCGCGCGCGAGGCGCATCGATGCAGCCGCCGGCACAGGTCACCGGCGGCCCGTGGGACGAGGCATGGCAGACAAGCGGCGGCTTCATGGCCGTCAGAAAAGATGTCCTGGTCAGTATCGAGACACCGTCTCTGCTGAGCGGCGCCGATCTGGACAAACGCCGGCAGATCGTTGCGAAGGCGCTCGACAAGCTGTGAGAGAAAAATGCAATATCCTGGCCAGCAGCCTATTGTCGCTATGGATAAACAAGTAGCTGGGCGCGCCGATCAAAACCTACGCTCAAGCGGCGCTCCAGATCACCCCAACGGCGACGTTCGATTCCTTGCCGAAAATGAATCGCTTCGCTCTTTCTGCGTTCAACATTCCTGCATCGTTCGGACAAATTGCGGTGGTCGGCGTAGAGCTGGTTATTAACGCGGACAAAAAGCACTTTCGTATCCAGCGTGTGGGCAATAAAAAAGGTCAAATCGCCCTCGCGGTAGCAGGGCTCTTCCTGTAATAGCATGAATGGGATGACAGGGTCGAGTTGACGATCATTTGCGAGCCAGTCCATAATCGTTTTTTCAGTTTCTCGTCTAGTTGAGATTGGTGTGTGCGCACCACATCAGCAGCCTTGGGAATGGTGATTTTGAGCCCTGTTTCAATCATGGAATCCGGATACCCTTTAAGAACTCATCCAGTTTCGGCGACCGAAAAATCTCTTCCGAAGACGGGTGCGCTATCAGA
>Ga0315268_10004514_pt1 | contig 15111 bp, 13 predicted proteins | sample C1_top_MG_FD_204535 | JGI IMG/M metagenome (GOLD analysis project Ga0315268, IMG submission 204535) | Sediment microbial communities from Yellowstone Lake, YNP, Wyoming, USA - C1_top | ecosystem: Environmental > Aquatic > Freshwater > Lake > Sediment | place: USA: Wyoming | collected 2017-08-01
GGGCATACAAAAACAGCGACCGCATCCGCACCCGCCTCAAACGCCCTGAGAAGAAAGACATCCTTTACCATGCTTGAACAGGCCATTTTAACCGGTTTAAGCTCGAATGCGCCTCCGGATGAAACCAGAAGTGACGCGCAGTTATCGAACACGTTGATGCAGTGAAACAGCGTTATTTGAGGTTTATATTTTTTTATCATTTGTGTTCTTTTCCATCCTGTCCGCTTCAAGAGCAGTGATCTTTACATAACACCCCGTTAAATGCCGGATCGGGGTATGGGCTAATGCGTGCTGCCGGAATCTTTTCCTTTTTCCTGCAACGGCAGCATATCCGCATCCATCAGACCCGGACAGCCCCAAGGGATAAAAGTTCACGAAGCCGTGTTTCTTCTCTGCCTGTCCAGGTCTTTGTCGACTACCCCGGGGCGTTGATTATGTTTACTCATAATTTTCCGGCGGCACGCATTAGCCCATACCCCGACCCGGCGAACGTGAGTTTTTAAAGCTCCCGAGTAATAAAAATCGTTAGTGCCATTAAAAACAAAAAAGACGTTGTTCCCGCCAAAACTTTGGGAATCAGACGTCTTTGTCTATATATCGCCACGGCAAAAATTCACATCATTGTGTTCATTCTGCCTCTGTTGGCTTTCCTTTTAAACCAAATAAATAATTTGTCAAGTTATTTTATACGGGAGGAACCGGCACTCTCTTCAATATTCAGGATACTATCACGCAACTTTTGCGGTATCATGCTCTTTTTGTTCTCCCTGTAGTCATAAGCCACAATCAGACCTTCACCCTCTGCCGCTGTCTTTTGATGTTTCGTGCTGACTACGATATAATTCATAGTAAAGCGGTCTTTTTCGATCTTCGTCACCTTTGCCCCGGAAAGGACTTTATCAGGATATGTCAATGGTATCCTGAATTTACAGGATGTTGACGCAAGAATGGGCCCGATACCCTTTTGGGTCATCAGTTCGAGAAGGTCAAGCCTTTCAAAATAAGCGATCCTGGCGCTTTCAAAATACCTGAAATAAACTGTGTTATTTAAATGCTGAAAAGCGTCCATCTCTCCCCATGCCACGGGAATTTCGATGACTACCGGATATCCTTCTGTCAACTTTTCCATAAACATCTCCTTCCTGAACCGAAATAACGAGCAGATTCCTCGCCTAAGTAAAAAATTAAAAAATCGACTTTTTACGAAATCATCAACGAATGTTCCTTCGTAAAACTTTTCCAATGGACTTTCAACCAATATATTTCTTTCTGTTGCTATGGGTCATCTCAGACTTTAATATCTTTTTAATTGCGATCTTTTTACCCCGTTTTACCTGTTGCCAGTGCAAGTCCGGCAGTCAATCTATAATTCTTCATACATCAAAGAAGTATAAAGATAAGTTGATTGCTGTTTCGGTTCAATCAATTGGCAGAAGAACCGTAAATAACTATTTACAAATAACTGTTTAAACATTAACATAATCAAGAATCAAATAGATATTCAACCATAGACACGCCCTGTCTCAGGAGGATCCATGGTTTGAAGGAGGAAAAAATATGAGCAGGTTACAGATAAATATTAAGGACGATAAAAAGGTCTATATTGTTTTGGATTTACTAAAAGAATTACCTTTCGTCGAGATAGAGGACAGCATTGGAAAAGCAACCGGTAGAAAAGGTAAGGGAAGTCTGACGGATCTTTTCGGCATGTGGGAACACAGAAAGATCACTCTGAACGAGATCAGAGGAAAAGCCTGGAACAGAAGCTAAACTATGATACTATGTGATACCGACATTTTCATCGAAGCCCTGAAAAATAACTCCAGGGCAATCGAATCGTTAAGAAAGATTGGCTTCGAAAATATAGCGCTTAGCGCCATTACTCTCATGGAGTTATATTTCGGAGCCGTCAGCAAACAGGAATTAACTAAAATCAAGAACCGGATGCAACAATTGAGAATCATTCATATAAATAAGGAAATCTCTGAAGCCGCAACAAAGCTTATAGAAAAATATGCAAAAAGCCATGGACTGCATATACCGGATGCCTTGATAGCAGCAACCGCGATTTGTCATCGAATGGAGCTTTTGACATACAATATTAAAGATTTCAAGTTCATTGAGAGCGTCAGGCTTTATCGCCATAATAACAAAGAATAACCATCAAATCCTTTAAAATCAAAAGGGGGCGATTGCATGACAGGAGAGCAGAAAGGTGATCCGAGTAAATTCCTTGAAGTCCTTGGACTTACTGAAGAGCCGATAGGCATTTTTTATACTGATAATAAACCGGCGGCAGGATTTTCACCAAAACCGATGGATCTGCCTACGCGTGAAAAGGAAATCAAAAACGAGATTAACTGGCAGGCCATATTCAGCAACTTCTCATGTGTTTTTGGAAATATCTGGCTCGCCCGCAAGAAAAAAAAGGCGGCATACTTTTCCGCTGAACATTTCGGCTGTCCGGGCTGCGCTTTCTGGCTCGGCTTCATGAGCCCTCAATCGGAAACAATCACTCATTACGTTTCAACAGGAATACCAGGGAGAATGGAAGGCGAGTTTTACTGTGATTCGCCGGATGAATTCAGACGTATCATGGACAGCATCGACCCTCTTCCGGCACCCGCCAAATTCTGCGTAGCAAAACCTTTGAGTCTCTTTGCCGGTGATGAACAGCCCGATATCGTTGCTTTTTTCTCAAGACCGGAGTCGTTGTGCGGCCTTCATCAGCTCGCTACTTTTGTAACAAATGACCATGAAGCGGTTGTCTCGCCCTGGGGAGCCGCATGCACGAACCTTGTCACCTGGCCCTATAAATATCTTGCAGCAGAGAAGAACAAGGCCGTTCTTGGCGGATGGGATCCCTCGGCCCGCAAGTTTTTCAAAACCGACGAATTGTCCTTTACCGTCCCATACAATATGTACGTACAGATGCTAAACCGCTATGCCGGGTCTTTTCTCATGACAAAAACATGGACCACGGTACGAAAAAAGATCGAACGAAGCAACCAGGCATGGGGCAGGAAAACGGAGGAATAAAATTCCAGTTATTATTTGGCATTATTGAAGCTGCTGCCGGCAGCGGAGAGCTTCAAAGTCTTTCCACCACCTGGCGGACATCAGACAAACATCATCGCCCTTTAGGATTTTTCACAGCGCAATTACAGCCCCCGGCCTTTTTTTCAAATGCAATTTTTTCAAAGATCACTGAGCGGCCGTTATCCAGATAATCTTTTTCAATATCTTTCCTCGTATATTCAAAGCAGTAGCAAACCAAATCGTTATCTTTGAACTCACTGGTTTCCCGGAGATAATTTCCAATTTCAATCATATTCATTTCCCACGATAAAAACATGGCCGATATTGAATTTCTCGACAATATCGTTGTCGAAGTCGAATGTGCCAAAATAAAATCCAGTTCGTTCCTGACCCTGCATTATACATGAAAGCTATCCACGGGGGCAAAACAAAAAAACAGTGATGACGGATAACAATTTCCGGGTAACAAACTAATGCGTATATGTAATGCGTCCGGCAGGACGCATGGGGATTTTGATGGGTCTGTTGTAATGCGGGATCAAAAAATCATATTATGCCTGTTTTGTCAATGAATTATCAGGGAATAGAGATCGCTCAAAGGGTCCATTTCAAGATGGAAACTGATTAAACCCGGAGCAGGCAGGTTGCTTTGGATATCAGTCCAGCAAGAGATATTTTCGATAGGAAATATGTGGTCTTATAGAAAATATCAATTAGACACCGCAAACAGGTAGATGTTATTGTAAAAATAAGGGTTCAAGGGATCAGGAAACCGGGAGCCGGGGATGAAGGGGCCAAGTAAAATTCTTAATATAATGAGGTGAATATGAATAAACTGATATGCACAGGGCTTGCGTGTCCGCAGCCTGTTTTGATTACTAGAAAATATCTTGAAGAAAATCCTGCCGCCGGCGGCGTCACTGTTGTTGTCGACAACCGGGCTGCCGCGGAAAATATAGTCCGGTTTCTGGAAAATTCCGGATTTACCGCCGGCATTACAAATATTGAAAATGGCTTTGAAATTGAAGGATCACGCATCAAAGGAGATGAAGTTCAATGCGGGCGGTATGATCCATCGGAAAGCAAAAAAACCCTTATCATGATCACAAACGACGTCATAGGAAACGGCAACAGGGAACTTGGCGAAAAACTTATGATAAATTTTTTAAAGACGCTTCCTGAAATGGGAAATTCCCTCTGGCGACTTGTTTTTTTAAATGAAGGCGTAAAGCTTTCGGCAAAAGATTCTCCCGCCCTTCCGGCGCTCACTCAGCTTGAAACCACGGGCGTCAGCATTCTTGTCTGCGGCACCTGCCTCGACTATTATTCCTTGCTTGATAAAAAAGGAATTGGTATAATTACGAACATGCTTGATATTGTGACAAGCTTACAGGCTGCCGACAAAATCATCAATATTTGACGGCTTCTTAAAAAGTCCGATACTTTATTGAAGGAGGGATATTTATGGCTCTAAAAGCGATACAGACCGATAAAGCGCCTGCAGCAATAGGCCCGTATTCCCAGGGAATAGTATTGGGTAACCTTCTTTTTGTAAGCGGCCAGATCGGCATAAAACCCGAAACAGGGGATCTTGCAGGACCTGATTTTACGTCTCAGGCAAAACAGTCGTTAATGAACCTTTCCCAGATAGTCAATGCCGCCGGCTCGGATCTTTCCAATGTGGTCTCCGTGGATGTTTTCCTGACGTCCATGGGTAATTTTTCAGAATTCAACAAAATCTACCAGGCGTTTTTCCCGGGCATAAAGCCTGCTCGCGCAGTCATTGAAGTGAGCGGCCTTCCAAAAGGCGCATGCATCGAAATTAAATGCATAGCAGCATTATAATATTTGACGGCTTTGTAAAAAATCATTCTGCTGTGTTGTGCTTCATCTTTCGTCATTGCAGCGTACTTCTGTGTACGCTTCATTCCTCAAGATCTGCGCGCCTTGCATAATGAGCTTTTTACTTTGCCCTCGGAATTACGACTTTTTACTAAATCATAATATTAATCGGAACATATGCCTTGGAGGAAAAAAGTGATTCATCCGGAAACAAACGATATAGTTACAAAATCCGTTTTGCTGGCGGAATCCTGGCAAAAAAGAGCTAACGAGCTTTTAACACACGAAGAAAAAGGGATACAGGAGCAGATGCTAAGGCTCCTGACACATCCGATTGATAAGATTGTTTTAACCAAAATAATAGATCAGAGCTTCCGTTCCGATAATGCCTCACGGGTTGCAGACCAGGTCAACAGCATTCTGAGGGAATTCGGGGTTCCTGATTTTTTTTCATCGTTTGAAAAGATTCTGATTCAGATGTTCCTCGGGCTCGGCAGGCATTTTCCGTATTTTTCAGTTCCGAGGATGATCGAAAAGATGCGCCACAACAGCAGCCGCGCAATTATTCCCGGTGAACCCGACATGCTCCATGAGCACCTGCAAAAAAGAAAGAATCAGGGCGTCCGGATGAATATAAACCATCTCGGAGAAGCAGTCCTGGGGGAAGAGGAGGCAGGCCGGAGGCTGAAGACCTATTCCGAAGACCTTAGAAACCCTGAAATAGAATATATTTCTATAAAAATTTCGACGATATACTCCCAGATTCATTCCCTTGCATTTGAACACTCTGTAAAAATATTAAAAGAACGCCTCTCCCTGCTCTACAGGATCGCCCGCGACAACTATTTTACACGCAAAGACGGAACCGTAGTTCCTAAATTCGTGAATCTGGACATGGAAGAATACAGGGATCTCGAAATTACTACCGCAGCTTTCATAAGAACCCTTGATGAAGATGAATTCAAAAATTACTCAGCGGGCATAGTGCTGCAGGCCTATCTGCCGGATTCCTTTCCGATACAAAAGGAGTTGACGGCATGGGCCCGAGAAAGGGTTAAAAAGGGCGGGAGTCCTGTAAAACTCAGGATCGTCAAAGGCGCCAACATGGAGATGGAGCTTTTCGATGCCTCAGTCCACGGTTGGATGCCCGCACCCTATGACAACAAGCTCGATGTTGACGCAAACTACAAGCGTATGGTCGATTACGGCATGAATCCGGAAAATATCAAAGCCGTTCAGCTTGGAATCGCCTCCCATAATCTTTTTGAGCTTGCCTATGCCTTCAACCTTGCAAAACAGAACAATGTTTCCGAATATTTCTATTTTGAAATGCTGGAAGGAATGGCCGATCACATCAGAAGGGCTATCCAGGAGACAACCGGGGACATACTCCTTTACGCGCCCGTTGCGGCAAAAGACCAGTTTATAAACGCAATCGGATATCTTATCAGAAGGCTCGATGAAAACACGGCCAAAGATAATTTCCTGCGCTACGCCTGCAATCTCAAGACCGGTTCAAAAGAATGGACATTTTTGATGGAGCAGTTCATAGCTTCCTTTCACCATAAAGACAAAGCTGGAACCACGCCAAGACGCATTCAGAATAGAATATCCGACTCCTTTCCGCAGATAAGCGGTACCTTTATTAAAAATGAATTCAGCAATGAACCAGACACGGACTGGGCTCTTTCGGCAAACAGAAGATGGGCAGAAGCGATAAAAATAAAGTGGGAGAAAAAAGACGGCGCCAGCCCTGAAAAAATACCGCTGGTCACAGCCGGAGAAGAGATATTTGCAGGGCGGCAGACAAAAAAATGCTTTGATCCGTCACAGCCCGGAATATGCACAGCAATATATGCAACCGCATCGGATGAAGATGTAAACAAATCGGTATTAACCGCAAAAACGGACCCGGACGGATGGAGGAAAAAAACATTAAGGCAGCGCCATGAAATCCTGTCGAAGGCGGCAGTTGAGCTTACGAGGGCAAGAGGAGATCTTATCGGAGCGGCAGCCTGCACGGGCAAGATTTTCACCGAGTCGGACCCCGAGGTTTCCGAAGCTGTCGACTTTGCCGAATATTACCCGTATTCAGCAAAGACCTTCGACGGAATTGAAAACATAAAATGCACCGGAAAAGGTGTCGGGCTGGTTATTTCTCCCTGGAACTTTCCCGTGGCAATCCCCTGCGGCGGAATAGTATCCTCGCTTGCAGCCGGCAACACTGTTATTTTCAAGCCATCCTCCGAGGCGGTGCTTCCGGCCTGGATTCTTGCCAAATGCTTCTGGAAAGCAGGCGTTTCGAAAAACACTCTGCAATTTCTGCCGTGTTCAGGATCAGGCACAGGAGCAGGACTTGTAAACCATCCTGATGTCGATTTTATAATTTTGACCGGCGGAACGGAAACCGGCCTGAAAATCTTGAAACAAAGACCCGGCATCTACCTTGCCGCCGAAACAGGAGGCAAGAACGCGACCATAGTGACCGCCATGTCGGACAGGGACCAGGCTATAAAGAACGTGCTTCACTCGGCATTCGGCAACAGCGGCCAGAAGTGTTCGGCAACATCCCTTCTGATTCTTGAGAAAGAGGTGTATGAAGACGAAAATTTCAGAAAACATCTTGTTGACGCGGCAAAAAGCTACAGGGTCGGGTCGGCGTGGCGTTTCAGAAATAAAATGGGACCTCTTATCCATCCTCCGGAAGGAGATCTTAAAAGAGCCATTTCAAAGCTTGAACCGGGAGAAACATGGCTTCTTAAACCGAAAAATATCGACGGAAACCCTCATATGTGGACTCCCGGCATAAAATGGGGAGTGACCCCAGGCTCTTACACCCATATGACCGAATTCTTCGGCCCCATACTGGCAGTGATGTGCGCAAATGATCTCGGCCACGCAGTTGAACTTGTAAACCGGACCGGTTATGGCCTGACCTCAGGACTTGAGAGCCTTGACAAGCGCGAGCAGAAACAGTGGAAAGGGGGAGTCAGGGCCGGCAATCTTTATATCAACAGAGGAACAACCGGAGCGATAGTTCTTCGTCAGCCTTTCGGCGGAATGGGCAAATCGGCAATAGGCGCCGGAATAAAAGCAGGCGGTCCCAATTATGTTGCTCAGTTTATGAACTTTGAAGACATATCATATCCAAAAGCAGGGGTTGTAAAAAACGATCACGCGCTTCTGCGGATAGCGCAGGAGTGGAATCAGAAATTAAACTGGAGCGGATTCAAAGATTTTAAGGAGGATATATATAAAACGGTTAGGGCGGTAAAGAGTTATCTTTACAATGCGGAGCAGGAATTTTTCCCTGAAAAGGATTATTTCCATTTAAGAGGGCAGGATAATATATTGCATTACATTCCCGCAGGCAAAACTGCAGTCCGTTTACATGAAAATGATACGCTTTTTGATCTTCTTGCCCGTATAGCAGCAGCAAAAATTTCGCGGTGCGAACTTATTGTCAGTATCCCGGTTGAACTTGATAACCAGGTTGCATCCTTTCTGGACTGCACCGAAGGCAAGACGTTTATTCAAAACACCCCCGTTATGCGCCAGACCGACTCAGAGCTTGCTGAAATGACCGGAAAAATTCAGCGTATCCGGTATGCGGCGCCGGAAAGAGTTTCTCCGGAAATCTTAAATCATGCGGCAAATACGGGATTTTATATTGCAAGATCTCGGGTCGTCATGGAAGGCAGGATCGAACTTCTACATTATTTCCAGGAACAGAGCATCTGCGACAGCTATCACCGGTACGGCAACCTGGGAGAGAGAAGTATGACGGCTTCATAATAACTCAAAATTCAGACGGCAAAGTAAAAAGCTCATTATGCAAGGCGCGCGAATCTTGAGGAATGAAGCGTACATATTGGTACGCTGCAATGACGAAAGATGAAGCGCAACACAGCAGAATGACTTTTTACGAAGCCGTCAAGTATCATTTGACATAAATAGCTCAAATGGTATTATTACGTAAAGATGCAGGCATGAAGAATAATAATTTAAGGCCTGATATCTGCGGGAGAAATATTATGATGACAAATAATAGATTAAAAGAAACCATATTAACAGGGGTTTTCAAGATATCCGTCTTATTCTTATTATGCCTTCCCTTTTTAACCGGATTATCACATGCCGGAACATTGATGCCTGAAGGTCTTGTCATTAAAGATAAATTTCTCCCAGGTAAGGGCTTTTCCATTGGAAAAGTTTCCCTGGTACAGGCAGATGTCATCCTTATCCATTCGGACAGGAAATACGGATACAGGGCTAAAAAAGATATCCCCCTTTTTGAAGGAGATACCATTATTACTCAGGATAAGGGGCGTATTGAGGCTGTTTTAAACGACGGCAGCACAATCATTCTTGTTCCCCAAACCGGCATCGAGCTTTCAGGAAGCGTTTATGATCAGACAAATGGAATAAGGTCTTCGCTTATAAATATGGCCCTGGGGAAAGCCCGCTTTCTTGTCACAAAATTGGCCAATTTTAAAAAGTCTGAATTTAAAGTAAAAACAGAAACTGCCATAGCCGGAGTCAGGGGCTCCGATTTCATCGTAAAGACATCTCCCGGCTTCACGGAGATATCAGCCCTTGCAAAAACAAGCCTTGAAGTCGCAAGCACTTTATCGCCGGACAAGCTCACCATCCTTTCCGATTATGAGAAGACCTCTGTCGAAAAAGGCGCTCTTCCGTCTCCTGTCGTAAAAATCCCGGCTGAAGAGATCAATCAGATTCAAAATGAGTTTCAGGCTTCTCCGGGAAGCAGGTTATCGGCAGGGAGCGTTATCATCAACAAATTTTCAGGAAAGAACGTGACAAATATCGCGATCGGGAAAGGAAGCGAAGCGAACCTCGGCACTGTGAGCGTGAAAGGCTCAAATATTAAAGGAGCCGTTATTAATGATTCCACAGCAACAAACGTCTCCAATATAGCCGCTGGAACCAACACCAAGGCAAACACAGGCTCTGTTGTGCTTGAATAACAGATGTTGCATAAAATAATACTAGCAGCAGTAAGCGGCATCCTCCTTACAGGCTCTTTCCCTGAAACCGGGTTGTCGTGGCTTGCCTGGTTTGCCCTTCTTCCCCTTCTTACTGCCGCAAGAGACCTTAAATTCAGACAAAGCTTCAGGCTGGGTCTTCTGACCGGGCTTGTTCATTATCTTACACTGCTCTACTGGCTTTCATATACCATGAAAACCTACGGGCATCTTCCGGATTACCTTTCCATACCGGTATTATTTCTTTTCTCTTTTTACCTTTCCCTTTATATCGCCCTCTTCTCAGGCATCTTTACAAGGATATCATCAGGGCCGCTCTTCTCTTTTTTCATGATCCCTGTTTTATGGGTTGCTCTTGAATATGTCCGGTCCTTTCTTTTTACCGGTTTTCCGTGGGAGCTTATCGCTTATTCCCAGTATAAGTCATTGCATATCATACAGGTTTCGGATATACTCGGCCCGTATGGTGTATCTTTTCTCCTTGCCATGTCGAATGCCACGTTTTTTATCGGTTTTTTATTTGTAGCAGGGAAGCACTGGCATGAGAAGAAGATTTCAATACGCCATGTTGCAGTATCGTTGCTTGTATTTGTATTTGTGCTTGCAGGCTGCTGGTATTACGGGAAAAGCCGGATTGAAAAGACTGACAGCGCAGTTTCGGGTTCAGCCGGGATAACAATTTCCGTTATACAGGGAAACATAAGCCAATCGGAAAAATGGGACTCTGCATTTCAGTATTCGACGATAAAAAAATATTTGAATCTATCACGTTCGGTTGCCGCCGATAAACCCGATCTTATCGTATGGCCGGAAACGGCGGCTCCGTTTTACTTCCTGTATGATAAAGAACTGACAAAAAAGGTACAAAACGGGGTTGCCGAAACAGGCACCGGTTTTTTAATCGGCAGCCCTTCATTCATACGGGACGGGGAAAATATTGAATTTTACAACAGCGCATATATGCTCGGTCCGGAAGGAAAAGTTACCGGTAAATACGACAAGGTTCATCTTGTTCCTTTCGGCGAATATGTGCCTTTAAAAAGATGGCTGCCGTTTCTCGGAAAAATGGTTGAGCAGGTGGGAGATTTCTCTTCCGGCAGAAAAGGCAGCACGGTCGGTCTGAACGGACACAGCATCGGCGTTCTGATATGTTATGAATTGATTTTCCCTTATCTCTCAAGGACCGAGGTAATAAACGGAGCCGGTTTGCTTGTCAACATGACAAACGACGCCTGGTATGGGAGAACAAGCGCGCCGCATCAGCATTTTTCCATGGCGGTATTCAGGGCCGTTGAAAACAGGCGTGCTTTAGTAAGAGCGGCTAATACTGGAATAAGCGGTTTTATCGATCCAGCGGGCAGAATAATCGGTTCAACACCCCTTTTTGAAGATGCTGTTATGACAAAAAAAGTTCCTGTTTTAAAGGAGCAAACTTTTTACACACGGTTCGGGGATATTTTTGCGCTTGCCTGCCTTGCGGCAGCAATATCGGTATTCCTTGTAACAAGTCGTAAAAAGTGATAATTTATATAATCACGAAGAACAAGAATTTTTGCTCAAAGTCAAAAAGGGGTTTTATGCAAAGGATTCAGAACAAGAGGAGGAACACACCATGTCTATCGACTTAAAACAAAACATAAAGGAAATGGGCCAGAAATTAGCAGAACTGAAAGACTATCTTTGACTTCGATAACAAGGAAAAAAGATTAAAAGAGATAGAATTTCTGATATCGAAAGATAATTTCTGGGAAAGCCATGAAAAGGCGACGCCGCTTCTTAAGGAAAGAACGCTCCTTTCAGGCAAGGTAGAGACTTTCAGGAAACTGACCGTCGATTTTGAAGAAAGCGAAATCCTGTTTAACCTGGCAATTGAAGAATCCGACTCAAAAACCATTGAAGAGGTCTCCCGCCAGCTTCAGAATATCAGGGAAAAAATAAAAAAATACTCTATTGACCTCATGCTCGACGGTGATGACGACCAGAACAACGCCATCGTTTCGATCAACGCCGGGGCAGGAGGAACCGAGGCTCAGGACTGGGCGGAGATACTTTTCAGGATGTATGCGAGATGGGTTGAAAGGAAGGGCTACAAGTTTACCCTTATCGATTTTCAGCCCGGTGATGAGGCGGGAATCAAAAGCGTGACTTTCACCGCCGAGGGTGAATATGCCTACGGATACTTGAAAACCGAGAAAGGCGTTCACCGCCTCGTAAGAATTTCCCCTTTCAATGCAAACGGGAAGAGGCATACTTCCTTTGCTTCGGTATTCGTATATCCTGAACTGGACAACAATATAGAAGTCGATATCGACGAAAAGGATCTCAGGATAGATGTATTCCGGGCGAGCGGAGCCGGCGGGCAGCACGTCAACAAAACAAGCAGCGCTGTCAGGATTACCCACATGCCCTCAGGCATAGTCGTTCAGTGCCAGCAGGAAAGATCCCAGCACAGAAACAAGGAGATGGCGATGTCCGTTCTTAAATCCCGCCTGTATCAGCTTGAGAAGCAGAAGCAGGATGATAAAATGCAGGAGATGCACGACAGCAAGGAAGATATAGCCTGGGGGAGCCAGATAAGGTCATACGTGCTTCACCCATACCAGATGATAAAAGATCACAGGACAAATCTTGAGACGGGCAATGTGAGCAGCGTTCTTGACGGGGCGATAGATCCTTTCATAGAAGGCGTCCTTCTCTCACGAAAGGCTTAAACATAAGGTAACGGATTTTTACATGCTGCAGAAACTTTCAATTAACCCTGTTGATATACTTTGCGAATACTATGATCGTGATTCAAAAACATTTGAAATTCTTCTCAGGCATGGCGAGCATGTTGCGCAAAAAGCGATCGAAGCCGCAGGAAAAGTGCCTCATCTTAACCCTGATTTAAAATTAATTGAAGAGGCGGCTATTCTGCACGATATCGGAATCTTTAAAACAAATACACCGCAGCTCGGCTGCTTCGGGGAACACCCTTATGTCTGCCACGGATTCCTCGGCCGGGAGATTCTGGAAAAAGCCGGCCTTCCGGAACACGCCCTTGTCTGCGACAGGCATATGGGAACCGGCATATCGGCTGAAGAGATTATAAAAACCGGGCTTCCGATCCCTGCGCGTGATATGATTCCGGTATCCATCGAGGAGCAGGTCATATGCTATGCAGATAAATTTTTTTCAAAAGACGGGAAACTCATAGTCAAAATAAATCCGGAAAAAGAGATTCTGCGGACGCTTGCATCGTACGGGAACGGCTCCGTCGAAAAATTCCTGTCATGGATGATTATCTTTAAATAACATTGAGGATCACCTCCAAAAGAATCGGTGATCCTGTGAGGATTCAAGGGGTCGAGGATTCAGGGGTTCCAGTGAAAGAAAAATCTGTCAGAACTTAAAAAGAGATATCGGGGAGGTTGAGAGGATGCTGAAACAAGACCTCAAAAAAGCCCTTCGTTTTTATTTCATTACAGACGACAAAGCGCCTGCAATTGAGCCCCTTGCTCAGGCGAAGATCGCCATAAAGGCCGGTGCGACGATCATCCAGTACAGGAACAAGTCCTTTTCTTCGGGTTATTTCAGGGAAGCTGAAGAGATAAGAGATCTCTGCAGATGCAACGGCGTACCGTTTATCGTAAACGACAACATCCTTCTCGCCAAAGCCTTGTCTGCAGACGGAGTTCACCTGGGACAGGATGACGAATCTCCTGCTGCTGCGAGAAAAATCCTGGGCACTGAAGCTGTAATCGGCATCTCCGTCTCAAACCCGGACGAGCTTGGGAGAACCAGCCTTTCGGATTGCGATTATATCGGAGCAGGCCCGGTTTTTGCCACCAGCACCAAGGAAGACGCAAAAAAGGAAATCGGGCTTTCAGGCCTTCAATCGTTTGCCGAAAAGGTCTCCCTGCCGGTTGTCGCTATAGGAGGCATAACCGCAACAACGGCTCAGTCCTGTTTTCTCCACAAGGCGGCCGGAATTGCCGTGATAAGCTCGATCTCAAGGGCTTCCGATCCGTTGCAGGAAGCGCTTAAGATCGGTTCGGCCTGTTCCTGCCCGGCGCGTTCTTTATTATACACTCCGTGGAATGACGAATTCGGTCTTATCGAAAAACTATTGAAAAACGTGCCGGCGGCATTGAATATGATTGTCCCTCCGGGAGATGACGCTTGCCTCCTTGCTCCGGTTTCAAACCCAGTGGTGACAACTGACACGCAAAGAGAAGGAGTCCATTTCAGGCTAAACTGGCAGACTCCGGAGGAGGTAGGGATAAAAGCGGTTGAAGTAACACTCAGCGATCTTGCAGCCTGCTATGCCAGACCGGTAACTCTTTTCATCAATCTTTCTCTTCCTTCTTATGTTTCAGACAGCATGATCGAAGAAATATACAAAGGAGTTGCCGGAAGCCTGAACAGGCACGAATGTTCGCTTGGAGGAGGAAATATATCGGCGGGGAACCAAATTTCTCTTGATCTCTTTGCCGTGGGAACAGGAAGAAATGATATATTCCCCAAGCGTTCGAATGCAAGGCCGGGCTACGGACTTTATTCCACCGGCCCTTTAGGCCTTGCAAGGGCAGGTCTTGAATCCCTGATAAAAAACGATCCCGGTTTCAAAGACCTTGTATTAAAATTCAAATTCCCGGAGGCAAGATTTGATGCTGCGCAAATACTTGCCGAAGCGGGGGTTGACTGCGTCATGGATATAAGCGACGGCCTTGCGGGTGACGCAGGCCATATCGCAAAAGCGTCGGGAATAACAGTTGAACTCGATCTTATGTCATGCCCTTTTGACCCGTCCCTTGTTTCATTCTGCAGAAAATACGGTAAAAAACCGGAAGAAATCGTCGTTGCAGGAGGAGAAGATTATGAGCTTCTTTTCGCCTGCCGTCCTGATATCTATAAAACAATTTCAAAAAAACTGAAAGGCTCTTTTCAGGTCGGACGATGCCTGCCTTTTACCGGAAAGCATATAATAAGCATTCCCGGAATTGATTCATTCCAGCACGGAAAAAAATAACTTAAAAAATTCTTGCATTCCGATTTCCTCGTTGCTAAGCTCCATTCAAAATCCGATTGGGGTGTTCCGCATTAATAATGCGGAGACCTTTGGAGAATATTCAATTTTGCCCAAGTACAAGGAAGGCGATAATTTCAAACGCAGGAATACATTGAAGTATTTCGAGTATTGAAATTTGAGCCTGACACGGTAATCGGGCAAAAGGGAATGTTA
>Ga0315268_10004516_pt1 | contig 15109 bp, 12 predicted proteins | sample C1_top_MG_FD_204535 | JGI IMG/M metagenome (GOLD analysis project Ga0315268, IMG submission 204535) | Sediment microbial communities from Yellowstone Lake, YNP, Wyoming, USA - C1_top | ecosystem: Environmental > Aquatic > Freshwater > Lake > Sediment | place: USA: Wyoming | collected 2017-08-01
AGTTTATTCCAGCCGATACCAATTTACCTTGATCATCGTGTAATAACCAGTCGCGATGATCTTGAAAAACGCTTGAAGATGGTACTACTAAAAGAGGTGCCAACCACAGCCCCGGTTTTTTGCCGGTAGATTTGATCGCAGTCGCCAGTCCTTTCATACCGGATGGGAATTTCTCGTTTGCATCCCAATCACCAATTTTCTTCTCCCAACCATCATCTATCTGAAAAACATCGAACACCAGATCATTCAAATTTTCCAGAATGCGTAAAATTATAGATTCGTTGATCTCTGTATAAAGGCTATACCAGGAACACCAAACTCTTGGAGAAACCCTCTGATTTGTTCTTCCAAATTTTTTTATCAGGAGATCTGCATATTGCTGGAAGACTTCTTGTTCTGTCCCATATGTAAGGAACCACTCTCCCTGACCATGTTCATAAAACCCGGATAATTCATTTTCCTTATAAAAAACATGGGATTCCAGTCCCAATGCCCCGATCAGGATAACATTTCCATCCGGCGTATTTACAGCACCCAACCAGGATCCATTTAAATTGGGGTTAAGCGCGTATAGAGGATCGATTGTCCGCGAACGTTGATTGGCAGGCATAGATGGTATTAATTTGATCTTTGTATCTAACCAGGTGGTTAAACTCCAGGATTGCCAACCGTGACTGTAAAAATGATCAGCCGAAAAAGGTAACTGCACCGATACATTAGGACCGGTGAGAATATATCCAGAATCAGTTGTTGTTTTGCTCTCTGTCAAAACAATAAGATCATATGAACCCAATTTAATAGTAATTTCCATATAATTATCCCAAATTATTTATTATGATTTATGTTGAAAAAATCTTTAACATAAAAAAGTGATTGTATCCTGGCTATTATTAATCAGAATCCAGTATATTATAAATTTGTCAGGTGTAACAATATCCGAATGTATTTCATTAATTGTTGACCAGCTAATTAAAACGTGAGATAATTAAATTATAAAATATTAGCATCGATAGAAACGAGTAAACCAGTGTATCTGACAGCGAATCTGGGAATAGTGTAAGCCGGAACAGTATTACTGGTTGAAAATCCTTCTGGAGCTGTGATCTGAAAGTCCAGAGTGACGAGTAGGAAAACCGGATTCATCCAACGTTAACTGGATGCGAGTATAAACCTAACAATCGTACTCGCTTAGTGCCTGTTGAACAGGAAACAGAGTGGTACCGCGTGAGCAATTTACTCTCGTCTCTGATTTGAGACGAGAGTATTTATTATGAAGAATTAAGGAGATCCAATGTTCAAACCAATCTCACCAAAATTAGATATAACAGAGATGGAAAATACCATCCTTAAATACTGGAAAAATAATGAGATTTTTAAGAAGACCATTTCAGAGAGGCAGGGGAAACCGGAATATGTGTTTTATGAAGGTCCTCCAACAGCTAATGGAAAACCAGGCGTGCATCATGTCGAAGCTCGAGCTTTTAAAGATATGTTTCCAAGATATAAAATAATGCGTGGTTTCCATGTTTCCAGGCGAGGTGGGTGGGATACCCATGGTTTACCAGTTGAAATTGAAGTAGAAAAGAAACATGGATTTAAGAATAAACAACAAATAGAAGATTATGGCGTTGCCAGATTTAATGAGGAATGTCGAAAGTCCGTTTTTGATTATATCCAGGACTGGGAGAAATTAACGGATCGTATTGCGTTCTGGGTCGATCTGAAAGATGCTTATGTTACTTATACAAATGATTATATTGAGTCGGTATGGTGGATATTAAAGAGTTTTTGGGAAAAGGGATTGCTCTACCAGGGTTACAAAGTCGTCCCGTATTGTCCACGATGTGGTACACCTCTTTCTGACCATGAAGTTGCACAAGGATATGCTGATGCAAACGACCCGTCGGTTTTTGTTCGATTACCTCTTGTGGATGAACCAAATACCTCGTTACTTGTTTGGACAACCACTCCCTGGACCCTCCCTGGAAATGTTGCGGTTGCAGTCCATCCTGAGGTAGATTATGTAACTGTCGAGAGGGTTTTTCCAGAAGGTGGAACAGAAAGGTTGATCCTTGCGAAATTGCTGGTAGAAAAAATATTTGGTGACGAGAATGTAAAAATTATTGACACATATAAAGGAAAGAAACTGGATAAGATCAAATACCAGCCTTTATATACTTTTCTGACTCCTGATAAACCGGCATATTTTGTTGTCATGGGTGAATTTGTGACGACTGAGGATGGAAGCGGTCTGGTGCATATGGCTCCTGCTTTTGGAGCTGAAGATATGCAAGCAGCATTGAAATATAATTTGCCAATTCTAATGACTGTTGCGCCAGATGGTACATTCATACCTCAGGTAAGTCCATGGAAAGGTGTATTTGTAAAAGATGCAGACCCGTTTATCATTAAGGAACTTATTGAACGGGGTTTATTATTTCGTACGGAAATAATCACCCATACATATCCTTTCTGTTGGCGCTGCGATACCCCATTGCTTTACTATGCCCGTGGTACATGGTTTATCCGGACCAGCCAATTTAAAGATAGATTGGTAGAGATCAATCGGAATAATATTAATTGGGTCCCTCCTCATGTAAAAGAAGGGCGTTTTGGTAATTGGTTGGAAAACAACGTTGATTGGGCTTTAGGTAGAGAGAGATTTTGGGGTACGCCTTTACCTGTATGGCAATGTAAGGAATGTAAACATCAGGTATGTATAGGTTCAGTAGATGAATTATCTCAAAAGACAGGTCACGATCAATCGACTCTTGATCTTCATCGTCCTTTTGTAGACGAAATTCATTTGAATTGCCCCAAGTGCAATTCCATTATGAATCGAGTTCCTGAACTAATTGATGTCTGGTTTGATTCAGGCTCAATGCCAGTTGCTCAATGGCATTATCCTTTTGAGAATCAGGAACTATTTAAAAATCAATTCCCTGCAGATTTTATTTGTGAAGCAGTGGATCAAACCCGAGGTTGGTTTTATTCATTACATGCGATAAGTTCCATGTTGTTTGATCGTGAGAGTTTTAAAAATGTTGTCTGTCTTGGTTTGGTCCTTAATAAGGATGGACAAAAAATGTCCAAAAGTCGAGGGACCGCAGTAGATCCTTGGGATATTTTAAACGCAAGTGGGGCAGACGCCTTTCGGTGGTATTTTTATACCTCCGGCCCCCCCCATGCAGAACGGCGGTTTTCACCTGATATGGTTACTGATATTGTTCGAAGTTTCACCTTAACTCTCTGGAACGTCTATTCTTTCTTCGTAACGTATGCCAATTTGGATAAACCCGAAGTCAAAGAAAATTTCCAACCAGTAAATGAATTGGATAAATGGCTATTATCCTCTTTGAACTCCTTGGTCAGGGATGTAACAAACGCGTACGAGGTTTATGATGTTCCAGGAGCAACACGACCGATTGAAGCTTTTGTTGAAAACCTTTCGACGTGGTATTTGCGAAGAAGTAGAAGACGCTTCTGGAAATCTGAATCAGACTCAGACAAACAAGCCGCCTACAACACTTTGTATACGACCCTGGTTACTTTGAGTAAACTTCTGGCTCCAGCCATGCCATTTCTTGCAGAAGAGATTTACCAGAACCTGGTACGATCGAACAATTTAAACGCAGCCGAATCTGTTCACTTGGCTGATTGGCCAATCCCCCTTGAATATTTAATAGATGAATCGCTTAATACCGATATGGCTTTGGTAATGAAGATGGTATCGCTTGGTCATTCTGCTCGTCAGAAGGCGAATAGAAAAGTGCGACAACCTTTGGCAGAAGTTGCATTTTCTGTAAGAAATGCGGAAGAAAAAAAGGCTATTGAATCTTATGCTGAACTGATTTCGGACGAGTTAAATGTAAAAAATGTCCGCTTATTAGATACCAGTAGCGAAGCTGTTTCGTATAACCTTAAACCCTATCCAAAGCAGTTGGGGCAAAAATATGGGAATCGTTACCCATTGTTGGCAAAAGCGATCAAGGAATTGGAAACAGAATCCACTGCAAGAACTTTAATAGCAGGTAAATCTATATTAATTAAATTAGATGATCAGCAGTTTGAGATTTTACCAGAGGACGTTGAAGTGCATGCTCAGGCGAAACAAGGTTTTTCAGTTGCCAATGATGGAGCTTATATGGCTGCCCTTGTTACGGATTTGACCCCTAAATTAATCGAGGAGGGTCTGGCGCGTGAGTTTGTCCGACGTGTACAGGATTTGCGGAAGCAGGCAGATTTCGAGATATCTGACAGGATCGATATTTTTGTTGAAAGTACACCTGGCTTAAAAAATGCGATCGAAGAATATCGTGAGTACATTTCAGTTGAGACTCTTGCGATGGTCATTGCATTCGGTATCCCTTCTGGATCCACTCCAATAAATGATGAATTTGAAGGGGAAAAAATGAGTATCGTTTTGCAGAAAAGACAAAGGTAATCCTTTTTATAATGATCAAGAAAATACCTTTTCTTGAAAAATTGGAAAAGGTATTTTCTTATAATAATTATATAATTGAGAAAAGAGATTTTTGGTTATTGCTTGAATTTACATTGATGCATATATTAATTGAAACCTTGAAATAAATATTAGGATTATTGTTTTGGATTAATAAAGTTGACGTTTTAATTGTGGAGGTTTGTTTGAACTCAAATTTAGGTTTGGAATTCCATCCTTTGACTTTTGATCGCTGGAATGATTTTGAAAGCTTTTTTGGTCAGCATGGAGCTTGCGGAGGCTGTTGGTGTACGTTTTGGAAACTGTCAAGAAAAGATTTTCTCGATCTTCGAGGTGAAGGCAATCGACTCTACCAAAAAGCGATTGTTGAGTCAGGAAAACAACCTGGTTTGTTGGCATACTGCGAAGGAAATCCTGTTGGGTGGATCGCCATAGAACCTCGTGAAAATTATTGCGGATTAGCCAGGTCACGTATTCTAAAACCAGTGGATGATCACAAGGTATGGTCAATTACGTGTTTTTATGTGGATAGAAAATATAGATTTAAAGGCATATCTACAGCCCTAATATCTGCTGCTGTTAAGTTTGCAGAAATTAATGGGGCAAGGATCGTGGAAGGATATCCAACTGATGTTATGGATAAGAAAATGCCAGCTCCATTTGTTTACACAGGGCTGGCATCGAGTTTTATCGAATCGGGCTTTCAAGAAATTACCCGACGTTCACCAAAACGACCAATAATGCGGTATTACCTGAAATAAGGCAGTTATTGAAGATCTTCTATCAGTTCCATTGGTAATACGGCCGCTCCAACGATACCTGGACCCGTATGGACACCTAACACTGGTGATATCCGTAAAACTTCCAGCTTTTTTATGTTTAATTTTTCATTAAGTGATTTGGAGAGTGCTTCAGCACTTTCGGATAATCTTCCATGCAAAACAGTTACCCACACCGGAATGGATCCATACATATCTAGAAGGTGGTCTGTGATGGATATCAAACTTTGTTGAATAGTGCGATTCTTACCCACAGTAGTATATTTTCCATCTTCTCTATCAACTCTAATAATTGGTTTAATTTTCAATAGCGATCCAGCTAAGGCTTGAACACGCCCAATTCGTCCACCTCTCGCGAGATATTCCAACGTCTCAAGGGTATAGATAACTTCTGTTGACGCCTGGATCTTCGAAAGTCGTTCCAGGATAGCCTGCAAATTCCAACCAGCACGGGCAGCCCAGGCAGCCGCTAGAACCTGAAACCTTTCACCACCTGAGAGTGTCATTGTGTCAACAGTTGTCACTTCCGCTGTCTTAATATGATCACCACCATTCCTGGCAGAGTTAAATGTTCCACTTAATCCTGAAGAAATATGGATTGAAAGGATTTGTTTACTGGTTTCCGCAAGTTTGGAATATATACTTGCAAAGACACCTTCGGAAGGGAGAGAGGTGGTTGGGATCTGTGGACGCATGGCTTCCAAACGGTCATAAAATTTATCCGCAGAAATGTCAGCTGAATTAATTTCACCATCGGGGAATTGAATAAATAATGGGGCTTCCACTATGCCCAGCGATTCCCTTTCTTCGAGAATCATATCGGCGGCACTATCAGTTACTATTTTCATTATGTCTCGCTTTCTTTTTATTACTATAAATTTTTATTCTGTCGTGAATATCTTTAATATAAGAAATCCAGCAAACAAAAAATATTAAAAAGATAGATCAAAAATAATTAGAATTAGTTTTAGCGATTGGGAGTTTGAAAACTAGATGATCTCACCAGTAGGATGATTATTCTTAACCGGTGCTTTGGTTTCTGATTCAACCACGGTTTTGATGATCTAAATATTTTCGACGCATTTGCTCAATGATTATACTTTAATTATCGAGAATTCTTCAACGAATTGAACGAATCCGAATCAGGTCTAATTTGACCGTACGGTTGCCCGTACGGTCAAACGAAGGTAAATAGGTTAAAATACATTTCATGCAGATCAATCAACCAATAATTTCAACGAATGGTGACATCCGCTCAACTTATGCAGAAGTAGATTTATTGCGTCTTGGGCTTAATCTCGATGCCATTCAGGACAAAGTAAAACCATCCAAAGTTATGTTGATCCTTAAAGCTAATGCTTATGGTCATGGGCTCAAAGATGTGGCAATGTACCTTGCTGATAAAGTAGACTATCTGGGTGTGGCAGTATTGGAAGAAGGTATTTTTTTACGTGAGTTAGGTATTAAAACACCTATATTAGTAATGGGAGGAATTTGGAGTAATCAAATACCTGCTTATATTCAAAATGATTTAACATTGACAGCATCTTCTGTAGAAAGGCTTGAACAAATCGATTTGGTCGCAAAGAGCACTGGAAAACAAGCCAGGGTTCATCTTAAGATCGATACAGGCATGGAACGGATTGGAGTTCATTACTATAATGCCGAGACTCTCCAAACGGCAGCTTTGGTATCTTCTAAAAACGTCATAGTTGAAGGCATTTACTCGCATTTTGCCAATGCAGATTCTTCAGATTTGACTCATGCCAAGTTACAACTTGAACGATTTAATGAAGTATTGAGATTTTACGATAAACACAGTCAGCCAATGCCGTTACGGCATATGGCGAATTCAGCCGCGGTTCTTCAAATTCCAGACAGTTACTTTGACATGGTTCGTCCAGGGATCCTGATGTATGGTGTTTACCCTTCCCAGGAATGTGAAAAATCAATAAGTGTGGAGCCGGTTTTATCCTGGAAATCTCGGGTGGTTTACTTTAAGGTTGTAAAACCAGGCCATCCGGTCAGTTATGGTTCCATCTGGCAAAGCGACCATCTTGTGCGCGTAGCCACAATCCCGGTCGGTTATGGGGATGGGTATTTTCGCAGTATGTCCAATAAAGCCTGCGTTATCATCCGAGGTAAGAGGTACCCGCAAGTGGGAAGAGTATGCATGGATCAGATAATGGTCAATTTAGAATGGGGTACTGCATACAATGGGGATGAAGTCATCCTGATTGGTGAATCGGATGGAGAACGGATCACGGTTGAAGACCTTGCTGAATGGGCAGAAACGATCCCATACGAGATATTGACCAATATAAATACACGGGTTCCTCGTGTGTATCTTAAATAAAATTTATTATACATAGATTTGGAGTTCCATTGAAAAAATACTTAAAAGACTATCTGGTACTATTTATTATGTCGGGTCTTATCGTCGGAATTGACCAATTGACCAAAGCTCTCGTTCGACAAAAAATTCCCCTGGGTGGTATATGGATGCCCCTTGAGTGGTTAAGACCATATGCGCGTATCGTTAACTGGTATAACAAAGGGGCAGCATTCGGTATTTTTCAAAATGGAAGTCTGATCTTTGCCAGCCTTGCGGTCATAGTCATATTATTAATAATATATTATTTTCCACAAGTACCTTCTATTGATTGGACATTTCGAATTGCCATGGCGATGCAACTTGCCGGTGCAGCGGGTAACTTAATCGACCGCGTTCTTTTTTCTGGAAAGGTAACAGATTTTATTTCGATCGGAAGTTTCGCAGTGTTCAATGTTGCCGATGCCAGTATCACAGTCGGTGTGGTCGTTTTACTGTTGGGAGCCTGGATCAAGGAAAGGAAACCAAAAAAACAAGATCCGGTTGAAATAAAAATGGAAACCGAATTATCAAATAGTGAAAGCGGTACTCAACGTGAATGAGAAAGTCATTAAATTTAGATCTGAACCAGATCAAAAGGAACGCCTTGATAAAATCCTGGTTGCTCACTTACCGGAGTATTCACGAGTTCGAGTGCAAGGTTTTATAAAAAATGGATGTGTTAAGGTTGATGGAAGTCTCGTAAATAAATCCAGTATGATATTGGATCGTCAGCATGAAATTGAAGTGCGTATCCCTGAAACCTTGCCAGCCAATCTAATAGCGGAAAAGATTGCATTATCCATCATTTTCGAAAATAATGACCTGATAGTGATAAACAAACCAGCTGGAATGGTCGTTCATCCTGCCGCTGGTCATAGCAATGGTACTTTAGTAAATGCAGTTCTTGGTTATGCTCCCGATATAGAAGGGATTGGTGGAGAGGATCGACCAGGAATTGTGCATCGATTGGATAAAGATACTTCTGGCATTATCCTTGTTGCAAAAAATGAGAGATCGCACCATTGGTTGCAGGATCAATTCAGGCTGCGAAAGGTCGAAAAAATATATCTTGCCTTGGTTGATGGTAAACCGCCCACCTCATCAGGTCGGGTGGAAGCAGCTATCGGGCGGGATACTTCTCATCGAAAGAAGATGGCTGTAACATCACCCGGAAAAGGACGGGAAGCCATCAGCGAGTATCGCATATTAAAAGAATTTAAAGAGCATTCTTTACTGGAATTTCACCCACTTACTGGGAGAACTCACCAGATACGATTACATTGTTCTTTATTGGGTTGTCCAATCGTTGGGGATCGCGTTTATGGCAGAAAAAACCCTTCATTGGAAATAAAACGACATTTTCTTCATGCATCTCGATTGAAAATTATATTACCAGGTGAGAGCAAACCACAAACATTTGAAGCACCTTTACCAGATGAGCTTGAAAAAATATTGAATTTATTACCTGTTATGGATCAAGTCAAAAAGAACTAGGAGTAAAGTATGAAAATCGTTGATCTAAGGTCAGACACAGTCACACAGCCAACACCTGAAATGCGGGAGGCTATGGCTCAAGCTGTGGTTGGGGATGATGTTTATGGAGAAGATCCGACCGTAAATAAATTACAGGAACTAGCTTCATCAATGTTGGGTAAAGAAGCCGGGCTTTTTGTTCCATCGGGAACAATGGGTAACCTGGTTGCCATGTTGACTCATTGCCAGCGAGGGGATGAAGTAATCTTAGGAAACAAAGCGCACACCTTCCTATATGAAGCTGGAGGAATTTCAGCACTTGGGGGCGTGCATTCCTGCCAGTTGCCTAACCAGGCGGATGGTTCCCTGGCGTTGGATGATATTTGCAGATCCATCCGGGAAAATGATCCACACCAACCGATCACCCGCTTGATCGCACTCGAAAATACGCATAATCGTTGTGGGGGAACTTTTCAAGATCCAACTTATACAAACCAGGTAAGCGATTTTGCCCATCAAAGGGGATTGTTTGTACATCTCGATGGAGCAAGGATTTTTAATGCCGCCATTGCTTGTAGAGTACCTGTAAAACAAATGGTGGATTCTGTCGACTCGGTTACCTTTTGTTTGAGCAAAGGCTTATGCGCACCAGTAGGATCCATATTATGCGGTAAAAAGGATTTTATATACAAAGCAATTCGCATTCGCAAGCAATTAGGAGGTGGGATGCGACAGGCGGGAGTTCTGGCAGCTGCTGGGATTGTAGCATTGGAAACCATGGTGGAAAGACTCAAAGAAGACCATGAACGGGCAAAATTCCTTGCAGAGGGACTTAAAAAGCTACCGAATTTGACCATTGATAAGGGGACTGCTATGACAAATATGGTTTTCTTATCTGTTAATTCACAAATAAAAATGTCAACCAATGAAATAGCAGGTTATCTAAATGAAAAGGGCATTCGTATTGGCTCGGTTGGAGAGCGACGTTTTCGATTGGTGACCCATTATTGGATCAATGATGATGATATCAGTCGAACCATAGAGGCATTCGCAGATCTATAATAATTCTATTTGCTTTTTGATCAGAATTTGCTTTCCAAAAAGTGAATAATGTGCATTATTTATGGTCTTATAAATTCTGTTAAACACACATGCGATATAATTTACCAGGGATAACTTGAATCCCTTAGGAGAGAATTCGATGGACCAGACTCTGCCAGGATTAGATCGAATAGTTGATTTGATACGATCCAATTGGACAGATCAATTGGAAGTTGGAATTATTTTAGGGAGTGGGTTGGGGGGGTTGGCTGAATCGGTTCAAGGAAGCGTAAGGATACCTTATGGTGATCTACCAAACTGGCCAATTTCCACTGTTATCGGACACGCTGGTCGACTTGTTTTAGGAAAATTGAGTAATAAGAACGTTTTGGTCATGCAAGGGCGTGTACACTACTATGAGGGATATAGTATGCAATTGGTGACTTTGCCAATTCGAGTTATGCAACTCTTGGGGATCAAAGTACTTATTGTGACAAATGCAGCTGGAGGAATTAACCCAAAATTTTCCCCTGGAGACATAATGTTAATTACCGACCATCTTAATCTGATGGGTATGGTTGGTTTGAATCCATTAAACGGTCCAAATTTGAATGAGTTTGGTCCTCGATTCCCTGATATGAGCCAGGCTTACGACCGTGACTTTATGAAAATTGCTCGCCTGGTTTCTAAAAAGCTCGGGATCCCCCTTCAAGAAGGTGTTTATGCTGGTCTAAGTGGTCCATCCTTTGAGACTCCTGCAGACCTTCGGTTCCTATTAGGTGCAGGGGTTGATGCAGTAGGTATGTCTACAGTTCCTGAAGTGATCGTTGCCCGACATGGAGGTATGCGAGTCCTGGGTTTTTCTGGAATCACCAATAAAGCCAGTTTGGACGGAACCTCCATGACAACACACGAAGAAGTATTTGATGCAGGTCAATTAATCGCTCCCAAACTCGAAAAAATTATTACTGATCTGTTAGGTGAAATCTAAAGAAAAATGGTTGAGATCATTCAATTTTTCTCCAGGTCCTCTCCCTGGGTTTACCTGATCCTGATAATTGGATTTTTGGTTTCTTTACGTAGTTTTTTAAATAATTTACGCGAGCAACGCGACCAGGTTTTCGGCCTTGAACGAGAAATAACCCATCAACGTCTTGTTCAATCGAGTACTGGTCTGATACTTATCGGAATTATTTTAATTGGAGAATTCTCATTAGTTACTTTTCTTTCTCCAGGATTGCCTGGTTCCTCAATAATTACAACTCCAACGATCAATCCATTAATGAATTTACATGCCACGATTGTCCCGGGACAGGCGACATTAACATCTGGAACACCATCTTCCTCTGCAAAAACAAGCCAAGCGACCGGTTGTATTCCAGGAAAGATTGCGATAACTTTTCCGATTTCCGGACAGGAAATTCTTGGCAAAATTACTATTACAGGAACGGTTGATATTCCAAATTTTGGCTTTTATAAATATGAATTTGCCTCTCAAGGAAGTGAATCTTGGTCTACAATACTTGCTGGTAATAAAGCTGTAATTAACGGTAGTCTGGGTTATTGGGATACTACCGAGATAACACCTGGAGATTATCAATTAAGACTTGTTGTCTCCGATAACACTGGTGTGGAATTACCCGCATGTAAAATTCAAGTTAGGATAACTAAGTGAAAATAATTAAAAGGAAGCGAAATGCCTGAAATTCAGATCCGCAATGCGGTTGCGACCGATATTCAATCGATTATGGCATTAGATCATTCTGTTAATAGCGATTACGTCTGGCAATTTGATCTGCAGCCAGGTGAGGACCAGATCGGAGTGATTTTTCGCGAAATACGCCTTCCCAGGTCGATCTCAATCCGCTATCCAAAAACGATTAACAACTTGGCTGATGAATGGAATCAAGTAAGTGCGATGATTGTCGCTGTTTTAGATGGTGGCGTTTGTGGGTACCTGCGTCTTTCGGATCATATCGTCCCGGAGACCTCTTGGATAATCGATCTGGTTGTTGATTCCAATTTTCGTAGAAAAGGAATTGGGAAAAGCCTAATTCTTGCTGCTCAATCTTGGGCAATTGATAGAAAAAAAACAAGGATAATTCTTGAAATGTCTGCGAAAAATAATCCCGCCATTCGTCTTGCGCAAAAAATGGGTTATGAGTTCAGTGGGTACAACGATAATTATTACGCCACGAATGATGTTGCTCTTTTTTTCGGACGTTCACTCAGATTTTAAAAAATATTACTGGAAGGTATGAATGACTAGTGTTTGGTTGAAAGATATCCTGGTGGGGATCGTTACTATAAATCAAATCCTCACTGCAGGGATTGCCATCACTGCTTTTTCATTATTCTTTTATTCCCTCTCTTTTAATTTACGTGATAGAGTCGCGCGATCATTTGCCATTATTTTGTTATGTGTCGTGATCGTTTTTACCAGCGAAGCCTTGGAAAGTGCCTCCCCCATTAATGAAGTAGTCGATTTTCTTCTAAGGTTGGAATGGATTGGTATTATCTTTCTTCCTGCTGCTTACTTGCATTTCTCAGACGCTTTACTGGTAACAACCGGTCGTCCCTCCAGGGGGAGGCGCAGAATTGCTGTACGATTTATGTATTTTGTATCAACCGTATTTCTAATACTTTTATCAAAGAATATCTTGCTTGGTCCTTTGGTTGCCAATGGTTACCCGGCTCCTCATTTACAAAGAACCATATTTACTGAATTATTCACAATATATTACATTGGTGCAATGTTGTGGGCGTGGATTAATTTTGGAAGATCATTCAAACATACATTAACTCATTCAGGAAAGCGAAGAATGATCTATCTTTTAGGAGGAGCTACCGCACCGGCAATCGGCTCGTTCCCCTTTTTGCTCTATGGATCAACCCTCGCATCCATGCATCCATTTGTTTTTTGGAGCGTTGCTCTGGTGAACAACTTATTGGTAGGGGGATTGATCATTCTGATGGCTTATGCTGTAGCTTTCTTTGGAGTATCCTGGCCAGACCGGGTCGTAAAAAGCCGTCTTTTCAAATGGATCATGCGAGGACCTGTAACTGCATCTGTAACTCTTGGAGTAATGACGATCGTCCGAAGAATTGGTGTAATTTTTGGTGTTGAATATACCAGTGCGGTCCCAACAACCATGGTAGTCATTGTTCTTCTCATGGAACATTCAATAACGCTTGCCGCGCCGTTTTGGGAAAGGTTAATTTTCTTTGGAAATGATCGTTCGGATCTTATCCTGCTTCAAAGTTTGGAAGAAAGGTTGATCACAAAAGGAGATCTTAGACAATTCCTTGAAGCAATTCTTGCGGCAGTGAGAGATCACCTTCAATCGCAATCTGCTTTTATTGCAGCATTGGATGAAGAGCGAATTTCTCTTCTTATCACGAATGGTTCTTCACCATTTCCAAAAGAAGAAAAACTAAATGAAGCGTTAATAATCTTGACTGATCCTGAAAATTCCCCCGGCAATTATTTTTCCTGGGGAGATTATTGGGTATTTCCTTTATATAAGAACCAGATAGCTGACGAAGACCGACCGGTCTTATTGGGTTTGATCGGAACATCCGCTCCAGAGGATCATCCCTTGTTGGAAGATCAACGCCAATCATTGGATCTTTTGCTCAAAAGAGCTACTGTCGCTTTGCAGGATCGAATCCTTCAAGAGAATGTATTTCAATCTCTTCAAGATTTACAGCCTCAAATTGACTTATTTCAAAAGTGGCGTGCAGTCGGTCGTTATGATAGTAAGGTAAATTTATTAACTGAAGAACTTCCTCCGGAAGCTGACTTAGCCAATTGGGTCAAAGAAGCATTAACTCATTATTGGGGCGGTCCTAGATTATCTCAAAGTCCTTTAATGCAACTTCAGATAGTTCAACAAGCATTTGATGAGCACAATGATAATCCATCCAATGCACTGCGTTCAATTTTACGAAAAGCCGTAGATAGTATTCGACCGGAGGGGGAACGACGTTTTACTGCAGAATGGATATTATTTAATATATTGGAATTAAAATTTATTGAGGGTCGAAAAGTGAGGGAAGTTGCTACTAAGTTGGCAATGTCAGAAGCTGATTTGTACCGAAAACAGCGAGTTGCAATTGAAGAAGTTGCCAGAATTATTATTGAAATGGAGAAACAGACTTATATAGAAGGAGACATGCGGGAAGGTGGATAAGGTTATGATAAAAATAATAAAATTCGATATTTCCATCCAACAGATTAGTTTAAGTATGATTCTCGATTGGAAGTAAGAAATTAATGTCACCCACTCAATCGAAACGACCTAAACAATTATCGAATCAAAATAGACAGATTGGACAGCCTCCAAGTGTTGATTGGCTGGATAATTTAAATCATTTAAAGGTTCATTTTGGACGTTTCTTGTGGGATGTGGTCAGTGTAATATTATTTGCTTTTGGTCTTTTGCTTTTGGTGGGAATTTTAGGAATATCGAAGGGATCCTTTTTATCCAGTCTTACTAATTTAATTTCAGTCTGGTTAGGGTGGGGAAGTTTACTTGTCGTTGTGATGTCCGGAGTGGGGGGGATTTTTACTTTTAGTCAAGGACGAACAAAAAAGCAAATTAAATGGAAGCAGATCATTTCTATTGAGATTTCATGCATTTTGTCCCTGGCAGTATTGTCCATTATAGGAGGATATTCGATAGACCAGGTGGATAATGGATTATGGGGAGGACGAGTTGGATGGGCATTAGTTATTCTATTTCAATCACTGATCGGTAGAATTCCCGCCATATCTTTAATAATAATTATGTGGTTGTTTTCAGTGATGGGAATTTTCGGTTCTTGGGAAAAATTGGAATCCTGGTTAAAAAATCAAGCGGGAAACGGTCAGGATGGTCCCAGCGAACCTGTCAATATTGCAGATGAAAAATCAAATGAATTGGAAGATTTAATTGAAGAACAATCTAAAAAACCAGCAAAGAAAACAAAAATAAACTT
>Ga0315268_10004517_pt1 | contig 15109 bp, 14 predicted proteins | sample C1_top_MG_FD_204535 | JGI IMG/M metagenome (GOLD analysis project Ga0315268, IMG submission 204535) | Sediment microbial communities from Yellowstone Lake, YNP, Wyoming, USA - C1_top | ecosystem: Environmental > Aquatic > Freshwater > Lake > Sediment | place: USA: Wyoming | collected 2017-08-01
AACGGTAACGCCCACCACCACCAATATCTATGAATCCATTGCGTATACAAAAAGTGGTGGGGGATAAGTTCGGACTTATAAGTTACGTCGCTTAGATTAGTCTATAGCGAGCTCCGTAACTTATGTCTCACTTATAGTGATTGACCATGCCGTTTTCTTATGTATAATATATTAGTTCAAATGATGATTAAAGATAATATAGCGGGGATAAAAGAGCGCATTTCAAAAGTTTGTTCCAGAATTAATAAAAGGCCCGGAGAAATTACCGTTGTTGCTGTAAGTAAAGGCAGAACTCTCGAACAAATAAAAAAAGTAATCGAAGCCGGCATAACTGATATAGGCGAAAATAAAGTCCAGGAAGCTCTTTTGAAGTATAAAGAGCTTTCAGCCATGGCTGAGCCTGCCTGTCCGGCAGGCAGGCGGCAGGCAGGTGTCGGCTTTCAGCTGTCGGCTGTAAGGTGGCACATGGTAGGCCATTTACAGACGAATAAAGTCAAAGACGCAGTAAAAATTTTTGATTTGATTCATTCTCTTGACAGCCTCCATCTGGCTTCAGAAATTGACAAGCAGGCGGCACGGATAAATAAAATTCAGGATGTTCTTGTAGAAGTTAATACTTCCGATGAAGCGACAAAATTCGGTATAAAACCCGAAGGGCTGCCGGGATTAGTCAAGTCAGTTTCGAGATTAAAAAATATACGGCTTCTGGGACTAATGACTATTGCACCCATTGCCGACACTCAGGAAAAAGCACGTCCTTATTTTAGAATGTTAAGAGAATTAAGGGATAAGATTAATGAGCTGTCAGCTTTATCTATGGGGATGAGCGATGACTTTGAGATTGCAATCGAAGAAGGCGCGAATATGCTAAGGATTGGCCGGGCTATATTCGGCGAGTAGGCAATATAAGAGGTCACAAAGTCGCAATGTCAGTGCGCAAGCCTCCCCGCAGGGGACAAGGTCGCAATGTATAAGTAATTATGAAGACGATCGGGATCATAGGATACGGAAACATGGGGCAAGCGATTGCCGAACGCATTAAAACTAAATATAAGGTTTATATTTTTGATAAAGATGAGAGAAAAACCCAAAACCTATCCGAGATAAGCGTCTCCAGTAATATCGAAGATTTGTTGAATAAATCCGCCAACGTAATCTTGGCAGTAAAACCCCAGGATTTTGACGCGGTATTGACACAGATAAAGGAAGGCGTAAAAAGCAAATTAATGATTTCTATCGCTGCGGGAATACCGACCGGATACATTGAGAAAAAACTGAGTAAAGCACGGGTTATTCGGGTGATGCCGAATTTACCCGCCAAAGTAGGCAGGGGTATGATTTGTCTGTGTAAAGGCAGGGATGTTTTTGAAGGAGATTTGGTTTTTACTCAAGGGATATTTAATAATTTGGGAAAGACGATGTTGGTAGAAGAAAATTTGATGGATGCGGCTACGGCTATTTCCGGAAGCGGCCCCGGATTTTTTTATTATTTGGTTAAGAACAAAAATGCTGAGGAATGGGAGGATTATAGCAAAGATATTTTTATTCCGCAACTTTCTTCGATTGCCAAAGAATCCGGATTTAATGAGCAACAGGCCGAGATTCTGGCTAAGACAACTGTGGCGGGCAGCATTGCTTTATTAAAAGAAACAGGCTTATCTCCCGAGATTTTATGTTCGCAAGTTTGTTCAAAAGGCGGGACTACAGAAGCCGGGTTAGCGGTGTTACGTATTACGAATTCATTGGAAGAAGCGGTAAAGGCAGCTTTGAAGCGGGCAGGTGATTTAGCCAAAAAGGAGTAAAGGATGGGACGCATCGGAATCATCGGCGGCAGCGGGTTGTATAATATCGAATGTATCCAGGGTATAAAAGAAATAACCGTAGCTACTCCTTTCGGTGAGCCTTCGGATAAGTTTACCGCGGGCAAATTAGAAGGCAAGGAAGTTGTATTCCTGCCCCGCCATGGCAGGGGCCACCGTATTTCTCCCAGTGAAATAAATTACCGCGCAAATATCTATGCTATGAAGAAACTCGGCGTAGACAGGATTATTTCGGTTACTGCCTGCGGCAGCCTTAAAGAAGAGCTTAAACCTTTAGATTTTGTCGCGGTTGACCAGTTTGTCGACAGGACTAATTATGGCCGGGATATGAGTTTTTTTACCGAAGGCATAGTAGCCCACATTGAATTTTCCCATCCGGTCTGCGAAGAATTGCGCAGCCTTTTATACCGGACAGGCAGAGACTTAAACTTAAAAATACATAACGGCGGGACATACATAAATATGGAAGGACCGGCTTTCTCCACTTTATCTGAATCAAAGCTCTACTGTAGTTGGGGTATGGATGTAATCGGTATGACAAACTTTGCCGAAGCGAAATTGGCCCGTGAAGCAGAAATCTGCTATGCAACTTTAGCTGCGGTGACGGATTACGACTGCTGGTATCCGCAACACGGCAGCGTGACTATAGATCTGGTAATCCAGAATTTAAACAAGAACATTAAAAACGCAAAACACATACTCTCCGCAGTAATTAGAAACATCGGGCCAGACAGGAACTGCTCCTGCAAGGATGCCCTTAAGTACGCCATTATTACGGATAGAAAATTAATCCCTGAGAAAGTAAAGAAAGACCTGAAGATTATTATAGGAAAGTATGTGAAGTAAATTATCAGCCATCAGCCTTCAGCTATCAGCTTTCAGCTGACAGCTGACGACTGAAAGCTGACAGCTGGAAAGATGGATTACAAAAATACTCTTAATCTACCCAAGACCGATTTCCCCATGAAAGCCGACCTGCCGAAAAGGGAGCCCATTTTCTTAAAGAAATGGCAGGATACGGATATTTATGGCCAGCTCTGTAAAAAATCCGCGGGTAAAGATAAATATGTACTTCACGACGGACCTCCTTACGCCAACGGCAATATCCATATCGGACATGCTTTAAACAAAACCCTTAAAGATATCATCGTAAAATACAAGACGATGCGGGGTTTGGATTCTCCTTTTGTCCCTGGATGGGATTGCCACGGACTGCCGGTAGAACACCAGCTTTTTAAGGAATTAGCCATCACCAAGTACCAGATAGGACAAGTTGAGTTCCGCAAGAAAGCCTACTCCTATGCCCTTAAATATGTTGCTATACAAAAAGATGAATTTAACCGTCTGGGAGTCTTCGGTGATTGGGATAATCCATATCTTACTTTGAGCCGTGAATACGAAGAGGCCATCGTTAGTTCTTTTGCCGAGTTGGTTAAAAAAGGGTATATCTATCGGGGACTCAAACCCGTAAACTGGTGTTACACCTGCGAGACAGCCCTGGCAGAGGCAGAGGTGGAATATGAAGACCATACTTCACCCTCTATTTTCGTTAAATTTAAATTAGAAGAGAACAAAGATTTTTTGAAAGACAGCTACTTGGTTATCTGGACCACTACGCCCTGGACATTGATTGGCAATGTTGCGGTAGCAGTGCATCCGGATTTTGTTTATTCTTATATTAAGACAGCGAAAGGAAATTTGATTATTGCCAATGTGCGCCTTAGAGTATTATCGCAGATGGGAATCGAGAAATACGAGGTTATACGTGAAGCTAAAGGAAAAGATTTAGAAGGATTAATTTATGAGCATCCGTTTATGGTTTTGCGTAAAGGAAAAGTGGTCTTGGCGAATTATGTTTCTTCGGAAGAGGGGACAGGGTTGGTGCATACCGCTCCCGGACACGGACAGGAGGATTATCTTACGGGAATAAAGTATAAGCTGGATATTGTTATGGCCGTTGATGCAAAAGGTAATTTTGATTCTTCCGCCGGTGAATTTAAAGGTTTGAATGTTTATGATGCTAATAAACTTATTATAGATAAACTTAATCATCTTGGTGCGTTACTCCTGGCAGATAAAGTGCAACATTCTTATCCGCACTGCTGGCGCTGTAAGAGCCCGATAATCTTCAGGGCGACAAAACAGTGGTTTTTAAATATTGACCATAACGATTTAAGAAAGAGATTGCTTGAGTCAATAAAAGAAGTAAGGTGGATTCCTCAAACCGGACAGGAGAGGATTTCCAGTATGGTCGAATTAAGGCCGGACTGGTGTATGTCCCGGCAGAGGTATTGGGGTGTTCCTATTCCGGCATTAATCTGCAATCAATGTAAAGAGGAATTACTCGATGTAAGGGTTATTGATAATTTTGCTGAGTTTGTGGCAAAAGAAGGAAGTGATAGTTGGTTTATCCGGGACGTAACTGACTTACTCCCGGAGAATTTTCAGTGTCCGCACTGTAAAGGAAAAAGTTTTTCTAAAGGTTCGGATATCCTGGATGTTTGGTTTGATTCAGGCGTAAGCCACCAGGCGGTATTGAAGAAAAGACCTCAACTCGGCGGAATACCTTGCGCATTGTATCTGGAAGGTTCTGACCAGCACCGCGGCTGGTTCCAATCGTCGCTCATACCGTCTATTTGTATCGAAGGAATCCCTCCTTTTAAAAACGTACTGACGCACGGCCACGTCGTGGACGGCGAAGGCAGGAAGATGTCCAAGTCACTGGGCAACGTAATTCCTCCTCAGGACATCATTAAAGATTCAGGGGCGGATATTGTCAGGCTCTGGGTTGCTTCAAGTGATTATAACGAAGATATACGGATTTCCAAGGAGATACTCACCCGTTTATCCGAGGCATATCGTAAAATCCGCAATACGGCTAAATTTATCTTGAGCAATTTATACGATTTTAACCCGGATACGGATAAAACAGAATATGATAAATTAAAAAGAATCGATAAATGGATATTATGGAGGTTACAGCGGGTTTTGGATTGTGTAAAAACTGCTTACGATGATTTTGAGTTTCATAAGGCATATAAAGGAATATATGATTTTTGCAATGAAGACCTGTCTATGTATTACTTAGACATGGTAAAGGGGAGGCTCTACACATATGCCGCAAAATCCGTTGAAAGAAAGGCGGCCCAGACCGCTATTTACGGGATACTCAATGTGTTAGCAAGAATCATGGCGCCCATTTTAGTATTTACTGCCGAAGATATCTGGCAGCATATACCTAAGGAAGGAAGGGACAAAAATATAAACAGCGTGCATTTATTAGAATGGCCGGACCGCCAGGAAATATTAACCCGATTAGAGGAAGGAAAAATAAAAGGCTCGGTTGCCTATAAGGACTTAGAAGTGATTATCGACTTAATTCCCGGCATTACCAAGGTGTTGGAAGAAAAACGCGTTGCGGGTATAATCGGCAGTTCCTTTGATGCCAAAATAAATATGTTGACAAAAGACCATTCTCGGTATAAATTTTTAGAAAGCTTAAAAGGCGATTTAACCGAGATTTTTAAAGTATCTCAGGTGGAAGTGAGCGCAGAGGATAGTTTCGGAACAGCTGCGGTCTTAAATAACAGTTATCCTGATATTGCAATTGAAATATCCAAGGCCTGCGGACGTAAGTGCGAACGCTGCTGGAATTATTCGGAATCGGTAGGCAGCCATAAAGAACACAGTTTGATTTGTGAAAAGTGCGTAGCTGTGGTTGTCTCGAAAAATAATTAGAGACAAAATGAGAAAGCCAAAAATAAAAAAAGCAAAACGTGAGGTAAATAAATTGAAAAAGAAACTCGATAAAAAACAGTTGGATGAATACAGGAGATTGATTGCGAGAAGAAAAAACGAAATCCTTGATAATATCGATCATATTTCAGAAGATACGCTCAAAAAATCCCAGAAGGATGCCGCCGGAGATATATCGGGTTATACATACCATATGGCTGATGTTGCCACTGATACCTATGACCGGGAATTTTCATTGAGTATTGCTTCAAATGAGAGACAAATGTTGTACGAATTAGACGATGCCCTTAAGAGAATAGAAGAGGGCACATTTGGTATCTGCGAAGACTGCAAATCCCTAATCTCAAAGACCAGATTAAAGGCAATCCCCTACGCACGCCTCTGTCTTAACTGCCAGCAGAAGAAAGAGAAGAAATAGCTAATTTTTTAGGATGATAATTATTATCCTTATCCTCGGCTTAGACCAGCTAAGCAAATTACTCATCAATAAGAATTTAGTTTTAAACCAATCCATCCCGATACTCAAAGGGATTTTTCATCTAACTCTCGTCCATAACCGCGGTGCGGCCTTCGGGATATTGAGGAATCAGGCTGCCTTATTGGTATTCACATCCGTCATCGCAATAGTTTTAATTTGTTTTGATCTAAAGAGAGACGGCACAGCTAAATCCTGTCTCTATAAATTATCCTTGAGTTTAATATTGGGGGGGGCTTTGGGGAACCTTATTGACCGCTTATGGCTTGGGTATGTGATTGATTTTCTGGATTTGCGAATCTGGCCGGTATTTAATGTTGCCGACAGCGCGATTACTATCGGTGCGATATTGCTGGGGTGGTCGCTGTGGAAACAATCAAAAACCTAGTTTATAAGCTTTCAGTCTTCAGCTTACAGCTTTCAGCTGACAGCTGACGACTGATAGCTGATAGCTGAAAATATGCAAGAATACACGGTAACCGTTACTCCTGGAGACGAGGGTAAACGTCTAGATGTATTCTTAAGCGAATTCGCCGCTAATAAAAGTCTCGGATTTTCCCGCACATTTTTACAGCACTTAATCACCGATGGTTTTGTTTCCATTGGAGGCGTCGTTTGCACAAAGCCGCATCACAAGGTAAAACCAGGCCAGGACATAAAGATTTCTATCGAAGAAAAAAGCCAGGATGTACTGGAAGGAGAAGATATTTCGCTGGATATTATCTATGAGGACGAAGATGTGGCTATAATAAATAAGCCCGCGGGGATGGTGGTTCATCCTGCGCCGGGAAACTTCCAGCATACTCTTGTGAACGCGCTCCTGTATCGTTTTAAGAAGCTGTCGGACATTAACCCCGGACGCCCCGGAATTGTACACAGGTTAGATAAAGATACCTCGGGTATTATGGTCGTTGCCAAAACAAACAATGCGCATTTAAAACTCGCCAAGCAATTCTCCAGCCACAGCATCAAGCGCAGATACATGGCTTTGGTAAAAGGCAAGATGGAATTTGACGAAAACATTATTGAGTTGCCTATAGGCAGGCATCCTCATAGAAGAGAGAGTATGTCAGTGGGTTTCGGTAAAAATACCAGATACGCCAAGACATATTACCGCACCTTAAAACGGACAGAAAATTACAGCCTTTTGGAATTAGAACCTTTCACCGGCAGGACCCATCAACTGCGTGTGCACCTGGCGTTTTTAGGCCATCCTGTTTTAGGCGACAAGAAGTACGGAAAGAATAATGAGTTCGCCCGCATGGCATTACACGCCAAATACTTAGGCTTCATACACCCGACTACGGGGAAATTCGTGGAATTCTCTTCAGATATGCCAAAGGAATTTAAGTAAGCACATAAAAAATTTCTCTTGATTTTTGTATAACTAATGTTATAGTAACAAAATACAAGGGTTGGATAGACTGCGGAATAAGGAGGGGGAAATGCTGGGACAGAATAAAGGGAAGTCAGTTGTATTCCTAATAATAATATTAATTATTTTTTTAGTTTTAAGCAGCGTTGCTTTTTATCTTTTACAACAGGAGAAAGCCAAGTCTTTGGCTCTTACTGAGGAATTAGAAGCAGAGAAGACAAGGCATAAGGAAACACAGGGAGAACTTGAGGATTCCAAGAAGAAAGTCGGCAGATTACAAACCAATTTAAACGATGCCCAGTCAAAAATATCCACATTAACGCTTGATTTACAAAGTGAAAAAACAGCCAGGCAGGAAGCTGCAGCAGCAGTAACCCAGTTAAACGCAAATTTACAAGAGTTGACCAGTTCAAAAACAAATTTGCAAAAGAAAGTCTCTGATTCCGAAGAGACGCTGAAAGCGATGGAAAATAGAGTGAAAGAGATGGAAGGGAAGTTAAAAGAATTAGAAAATACAAAGATGGCATTAGAGAATAAAGTGAAAGACTTTGAGGAAAAATACGGCAATGTGGAATTGGGAAAGATTGTGGTCAACCCGGAAGTCCCTGCTTCTGGAGCCGCAAATAAAGCCGTCGTCTCCAAGCTGGAAGGCAAGGTATTAGTAGTAAACAAAGATTATAATTTTATGGTAATAAATTTAGGCAGTAAAGATGGGATAACCTTGGGTAATATTTTATCTGTTTACCATAGTAATAAAAACGTAGGTGATGTAAAAATAGAGAAGATTCACGATTCTATGTCTACCGCTGGTTTCCTGAATATGGAATTGAAGGATAAAGTTATTGAAGGCGATAGGGTTGAACTGAAAAGCTGATGGGTTCTTTTTTAGTAGAGGGTTTATCCCGGGTTAAAGGAAAAATTAATTTAGCTGGTGATAAATCTATAGCCCACCGTTCTGTAATACTAAGCGCGCTTTCCAAAGGTAAAACCACGATTCAAAATTTCCCTGCTAACGCAGATTGTATTTCCACGATAAATGCGTTTAAGAAGTTAGGAATAAAAATAACCGGTAAATTAAAGCTCGGTGTTTCCGGTACCGTATCTGTATTCGGGAAAGGACTTTGGGGTCTAAATAAACCTAAAAGTCCTATTTTTGTCGCGGATTCCGGTACAACCCTGCGTCTCTTATTAGGTGTTTTAGCCGGTTGCGATTTTAAAGTTAAACTGATAGGCGGCAAATCTCTTTCGAAAAGGCCGATGCTGCGAGTAACAGTACCTTTGAGATTGATGGGAGCAAGAATAAGGTCACAAGGTCAGTGCGCAAGCCTCCCCGAAGGGGACAAGGTCAGTGCGCAAGCCTCCCCGAAGGGGACAATGTCACAAGGTAAGAAAGAAGAATATCCGCCAATCACAATTGAAGGCGGTAATCTTAAAGCCATTACTTACCGGATGCCGGTTGCCTCTGCCCAGGTTAAATCCGCAATTTTATTGGCTGGGCTTTATACAGATGGAACAACCAAGATTATTGAGCCGGTAAAGACAAGAGATCATACCGAGCGTATGTTGAAGTTATTTAGAGCAAATATAAAAGTTAAAGGCGATAAGATACTTATAAAAGGCGATAGAAGACTGGTTTCGCCACAAAGAATTTACATCCCCGGCGATATATCTTCGGCAAGTTTTTTTATGGTTGCTGCTTCTATCTTACCTGATTCAGAAATTTTGATGAGAAATGTGAATTTAAACCCTTCGCGCATGGGAATAGTCAAAGTCCTGAAGAGGATGGGGGCGGATATTAAAATCACCATGTCACCGGGTCACCAAGCCACCGGTGCTGAGCCGATGGGGGATATTCTGGTTAGGAGTAGTGGATTAAAAGCCACTATTGTTAAAAAAGAAGAAATTCCTTCTTTGATAGATGAGTTGCCTGTCTTAATGGTTGCTGCCTGTTGCGCCAGGGGTAAGAATATATTTGAAGCAGTGGGAGAGTTAAGGGTAAAAGAGACAGACCGGATAAATTCAATGGTTAATAATTTGAGGAAAATGGGGGCGGATATACAAGTCACCAAGTCACCAGGTCACCAGGTCACCAGTAAAGAACACATTGTTGTTAAAGGGAAGGCGGAGTTAAGAGGCGCCAGGGTGAAGAGCTACGGTGACCATCGTACGGCTATGAGTATGGTTGTGGCAGCCCTTGGGGCAGGAGGGCAGACTATCATAGATGATGTCAGTTGTATCAATAAATCCTTCCCGGGTTTTCTGGCGACGTTGAATAATCTCATTTAACTTTTCATTTGACATATAGTTTAATCTCTGATAGAATTCAAAAAGTGGTAGTTAAGCTGTTTTCCTGCTGATAATTCAGCCCCAATATATCTTTTTAAGGAGACCGAACATGGGAAAGTTTAAGGATTTAGCGAAAAATTCTTTTAATTACATTTTAGGCTTATTCTCTAATGATATGGGAATTGATTTAGGCACGGCTTCAACCCTGGTTTATGTCAAAGGTGAGGGTGTGGTGCTTTGTGAATCTTCAGTAGTGGCAATTGAAAGAGGGACTTCCCATGTTTTGGCAGTTGGAGAGGAAGCAAAACGCATGCTCGGCCGTACACCGGGCAATATCATTGCCATTAGGCCGATGAAAGACGGGGTTATAGCGGATTTTGAGATAACCGAAGCGATGTTAAGGTACTTTATCAAGAAAGTACATCACCGCCGGGTTTTAGTAAGGCCAAGAATTTTAATCGCTATTCCTTCAGGCATTACGGAAGTGGAGAAACGCGCGGTCAAGGATTCTGCTGAGCGTGCCGGTGCCAGGGAGGTATTTTTAATCGAAGAGCCGGTTGCCGCAGCAATAGGTGTGGGTTTACCCATACAGGAGCCCATCGGCAATATGATAATTGATATCGGAGGAGGTACTACTGAAATTGCGGTAATTTCACTGGCGGGAATTGTTTTTTCCAAGTCTATACGGATTGGCGGCGATGAAATGGATCAGGCAATTATTGAATATTTGCGCAAGACTTATAACGTGATGATCGGAGAACGGACTGCCGAAGATATAAAGATAAAGATCGGTTCCGCCTATCCTTTGGAAGAAGAGATGAGTTTGGAAGTCAAAGGCCGGGACCTGGTTGCCGGTCTTCCCAAGTCAGTAACCATAACTTCCGAAGAAATCAGGGAAGCACTGCAGGAGCCGTTGCGGGCGATACTGGAAACTACCAAGGTTTCTTTAGAGAGGACCCCCCCCGAATTATCCGCGGATTTAATAGAGCAGGGCATTGTTATGGCCGGAGGCGGTTCCCTGTTAAGAGGCGTTGATAAATTAATCTCCGAAGAAACAGGTTTACCTGTCCATGTAGCAGATGATCCTGTAACCGCGGTAGTCTGCGGCACAGGTAAAGTCTTAAACGAAATCCGTTATCTAAAAAAAGTTACCGTTCCTGTAAAATCAGAAATGCACTCGTAAGTTATCTGCTCATTTAAGATGTGTTTAAATTTAAAAAGAAAACATTAATATCTTGCCTTATACTGGTTTTTCTCTTAATCTCGCTCTCTAGTTTAATCCCATCAATACGCAAGCCCCTCTTAAATATTTTCCGTTTTCCTTTAAGCGCATTAACATTGATAAGAAAAGAAATCGGAGGGATAATCTTTTATCACAGAAATTTAGTCCAGAATGAAAAATTAAGGGGAGAGGTTGACTTTTTGAACAAAAAACTTAATGACGCTACAGAGATTTATCAGGAGAATATCCGGCTAAAAGAACTCCTTTCTTTTAAAACAGGTGCACCATATAAAGTAATCGCTGCGCGGGTTATCGGCCGTGACCCTTCTAACTGGTCTTCAGCCATAATTATTGATAAAGGAAGCTCAAGCGGTATAAAGAAAGGTTTTATCAGTGTTACTTTCTTGGGATTGGTGGGACGGGTTATAGAGGTGAGTAGTTCTACCAGCCAGATTATCTTACTCAGTGACCCTTCATTGTGTGTTTCCGCAATAATCCAGCGCAGCCGGCAGGAAGGGCTTGTCTGCGGCTCGCTCGGCGGTTCATTGATTATGAAATACCTGCCTAAGGATAGCGATATCAAGGTTTCTGATACGGTAATTACTTCCGGCCTGACAGATGTGTATCCCAAAGGGTTAATTATCGGTAAGGTTACAGATATAGGGGAGGAGTTTTCCGGTTTAAACAGATACGCAGTAATAGAGCCCTCAGTTGATTTTTCCGGTTTAGAGGAAGTGTTGATAATTATCCCATGAGAAATTGGATTTTTTTGTTTATTATTCTTATTTTTGCTTTGTTGCAGACGACGGTGCTGGATTACGTCAAAATTTTCGGTGTAAAGCCCGATCTTTTTTTAATCAGCGTTGTTTTAGCGGGTATTTATTTTGAAATCAGATGGGCTCTATTTATAAGTTTGTTTAGCGGGATTTTAAAGGACATTCTCGGGATAAATACCTTTGGTATTAATACCCTGCTTTTACCGTTATTGTGTTTCCTGGTTCTGCAATTGAATAAAAAATTATCCATAGAAAATTATTTTCTGTGCAGTATAGTTACTTTTATCTCTACGCTGCTTTATGCGGCACTCACCAGGCTGATATCACAGTATTCAAATAATTTTATTCCCTATTCTGTTTTCTTGCGTATTTCATTTCTCGAAGCATTATACACGTCCCTGATATTTCCTCTCATATTTAGGGCAATCAGTAAGCTAATTTACGCCGTTAGAGAAAATCATCAATTAAGTTGGTGGTTATTGCCTTATAAAACCGAAGATGGTTAAAAGCCGCAACGGGGTTTACCTATGAGGATAAAAATTCTTAATTTAACCATTATTTTTATATTTTTGTTTCTCATCTTTGGCCTTTTAAACAGCCAGATTATTCAGGGTGCTAAATTCAAAGAACTCAGTAACAGGAATTGTATTCGGCTCATTCCCCAGAACGGCAGCCGCGGTAAGATACTTGATACGCAGGGCAATGTTATTGTAGACAGTTCTATTTCCTACGATGTAGTGATTTTGCTTCAAGACATGGAACAGATAGACAAGACCCTTATGGAACTGTCCAGGATTTTCAATATAGATTTTGAGGAACTGAAAGAAAGATTTATCGCGGGTTTCGTTGCGCCAAGCGTACCGGTTACCATATTAAAGAACATAGGTTCCAAAAAAGCGGCTGCTCTGGAGGAAGAAAAGTTTGCCCTTGACAGTGTTATCGTACAGCCGACTACAGTACGCTATTATCCTTACGGAAAACTGGCCTCCCATGTTATAGGCTATATAAATGAAATTGACCGCTGGCGGCTGACAGAGTTATCCGATTACGGTTATAAAACTAAAGACCTGGTTGGTTTCGGCGGCGTGGAAGAGAAATACGACTATTATCTGCGGCAGGAAGACGGAGGATTATCGGTGGAAGTAGACCACGGAGGACGATTTACCCGTGTATTGGGGTTTAAACCTCCCAGGAGCGGCAAGGATTTACAGCTGACCCTGGATTTAAGGATACAGAAAATAGCGGAAGATGTCCTGGGTGATAGAAGCGGCAGTGTTATCGTTATGAATCCTGAAAGCGGAGAAATTATTGCCATGGCCTCAAGCCCTGATTTTAATCCCGATGTATTCGTTAAGAAATCGGGTAATTCTATCAGGGGGCTTTTTAATGACTCTGGTGCGCCGCTGTTAAACCGCGCGATCAGCGGTGCTTTCCCTCCGGGTTCGGTATTCAAACTCATAGTTGCGACTGCCGCGCTTGAAACAGGAAAGATAAATTCAAACACCCGCTACCTCTGTACAGGAGGGATCACGGTGGGCGGCAGGCAATTTAATTGCTGGGATAAGCACGGCGAACAGAATTTACTTCAGGCGATTGCGCATTCCTGTAACGTATTTTTTTATAAAACCGGACTACTCATAGGACCGCAGCTGATGCATGATTACGCCGTCAGGCTGGGTTTATCAAAAACTACTTCTATCGAATTACCTTACGAAACAGCCGGAGTTGTGGTTGACCCGTTGTGGGAAAAAATATATAAATTCCGCAGATGGTATCAGGGTGATACCGCTAATTTTGCTATCGGCCAGGGTGAGCTTTTAGCGACCCCTTTACAATTGACACGGATGATGGCGGTATTTGCCAATAATGGCAGGTTCGTCACTCCTTATATAGTCAAGGCTATAGAAGGCAAAGACGTTTCTAGCCGGCATAGAAGGATTGCGGATCTACATTTTAAAGCCGGCACTATAAATAAAATCAGAGAAGGATTAAGGGCAGTTGTTTCGGACTCAGGCGGCACAGCTCACATCCTGTCTGATTTGCCCGTAGATGTAGCTGGTAAGACCGGCACTGCCCAGACTTCCAGCGGTTCACCCCACGGCTGGTGTTTAGGATTTTTCCCTTTCCAGAATCCAAAGTTTGTCATTTGTGTATTTTTAGAACATGGCGGTTCCGGATATGCCGCGGTTGCCGCCACCAAGAAAATCATTGAATCAATGTTGCAGGAAAAGCTTCTCTGATAATTTAATCGGATTATAAATGCGAAATACAAGCCTTAAGATATTGATAATTGCGATATTAATTTCGGTAATGGGTATTTTATCTATTTACAGCAGTAATTATAGAAAAGAAGGCGAGTTCTGGCAGTCCATATACCAGCGTCAGATCCTCTGGGTTATCATAGGTTTATTTGTATTTATCTTGTTTTCTAAGTTTAATTACCGCAGGCTCTGGGATTGGACATATGTGTTATACGCTATTATGTTATTTCTGTTGCTCTTGGTGTTTATTTTAGGGATTACACGTTCAGGGGCGCAGAGGTGGCTAAGAATAGCCTGGTTTAATTTTCAACCTTCGGAAATAGCCAAGCTGATTATCGTGATATTCCTGGCTAAATACTTTAGCCAGAAATCCGCCGATGATGTTTCTCTTAAGGCAGGTAGATTCGGGATATTCCGCGCAGTTATTTTACCGTTCATCTTTATTGCCATCCCGGTGGGATTAATCGTTGAGCAGCCTGATTTAGGAAGCGGCTCACTGGTATTTCTCATATTTTTTGCCATGCTTTATCTGAGTCGCATCAGGTTAAAATATATATTGATAGTTTTGATGTTGGCGGCTTTATCTGTTCCGCTATTTTGGCATTTGTTAAGAAACTATCAGAGAGACAGGATAATGGTATTTCTGAATCCCAATATTGACCCTTTAGGCGCAGGTTATACCGTCATCCAATCCAAGATTGCCATCGGCTCAGGCGGTTTTTTCGGTAAAGGCTGGCTTTCCGGGACGCAGAGCCAGTTGCATTTTTTGCCCGAATCGCACACTGATTTTATCTTTGCCACTTTTACCGAAGAGTGGGGTTTTTTAGGAGGAGTTTTATTGATATCATTGTATTTCCTTTTAATTAGACAGGCCATAATAATTGCCGAGAAGACAAGCGACAATTTTGGCAGATTGTTATCTTCAGGAATTGCTTTGATGTTTTGTTTTCAGATATTCATAAATATCGCCATGAATATGGGGCTTGCTCCTGTAGTCGGCCTGCCTTTACTCCTGATGAGTTACGGCGGTTCCTCGGTGATTGCCACATTTGCCGCGCTGGGAATAATTGTGAATATTAATAAGAACAGGGCGGTCTTTTAGTCCATAAGTGCATCAGTGCGCAAGTGCATAAGTTTA
>Ga0315268_10004520_pt1 | contig 15103 bp, 8 predicted proteins | sample C1_top_MG_FD_204535 | JGI IMG/M metagenome (GOLD analysis project Ga0315268, IMG submission 204535) | Sediment microbial communities from Yellowstone Lake, YNP, Wyoming, USA - C1_top | ecosystem: Environmental > Aquatic > Freshwater > Lake > Sediment | place: USA: Wyoming | collected 2017-08-01
GCCTTTGACCTGCCCATAGCCCTGGGGATCCTGGCCGCCCACCAGCAGCTGGACCCCGGCCGCTTCGCCGAGGTGGCGGTGATGGGCGAACTTTCGCTGGACGGTTCCCTGCGCCCCATCAAAGGCGCTTTGCCCATCGCGGTGGCGGTGCGGGCCGCCGGACTGAAGGGCCTGATGCTGCCGCTGGAGAACGCCCGGGAGGCCGGGATCGTGGACGGGGTGGAGGTCTATCCGGTGTCCTCGCTGCGGCAGGCGGTGGATTTCTTCAACCGCCAGCTGCAGATAGAACCGTTCACGGTGGACATGGGCCAGGTGTTCGCCGAGTCGGCAAAATACAACGTCGATTTCTCCGATGTCAAGGGCCAGGCCCACGTCAAGCGGGCGCTGGAGGTGGCGGCGGCCGGGGGCCACAACATCCTGATGATCGGGCCGCCGGGTTCGGGCAAGACCATGCTGGCCCGCCGTTTTCCCACCATCCTGCCCAAGATGTCTTTGAATGAGGCCCTGGAGACCACCAAGATCCACAGCGTGGCCGGCCTGATGCCGCCCCACACCGCCCTGGTTGCCACCCGGCCCTTCCGCTCGCCCCATCATACCATCAGCGACGCCGGATTGATCGGCGGCGGAGCCCATCCCCGTCCGGGCGAGGTCTCGCTGGCCCACCACGGGGTGCTGTTCCTGGACGAGCTGCCGGAGTTCAACAAAAATGTGCTGGAGGTGATGCGCCAGCCCCTGGAGGACGGCAAGGTCACCATTTCCCGGGCCGCCATGTCGCTGACCTTTCCCGCCTCCTTTATGCTGGCCGCGGCCATGAACCCCTGCCCCTGCGGCTACTACACCGACAGCAGCCACCAGTGCAGCTGCAATCCCCAGTCCATCCAAAAGTACCTGTCCCGGGTCTCGGGTCCGCTGCTGGACCGGATCGACATCCACATCGAGGTCCCGGCGCTTAAGTACCAGGAGCTTTCCCAGAAGGATCCGGGCGAGCCCTCAACAGTGATCCAGAAGCGGGTGGATATTGCCCGGCAGCTGCAGCTGGACCGGTACCAGGGCCGGCGCCACATCTACTGCAACGCCCACATGCAGACCAAGGACATCCGCAAATACTGCGGGATAGACGCCGGCTCCGAAGAACTTTTAAGGGCGGCCATCAGCAAGTTCGGGTTTTCGGCCCGGGCCTACGACCGGATACTTAAGGTCTCGCGGACCATCGCCGACCTGGATGGGGCGGGGGACATCAACGCCACCCACATCTCCGAGGCCATCCAGTACCGGAGCCTGGACCGGAACGTCTGGGGACAGTAACGATCAGTTTGAAACGTTAACCCGTTTGAAATGTTTGAAACGTTGGCGGGTTTATAAAATAAAAAATCAAACAACAAAGGACAAAATGAAGAAATACTTATTGCCGATTATGTTGATCATCCTGTCCCTGGGATTGGTTTCCTGCGGGGGCAAAAAAGCGATGGTGAAAAAAATGGAGGCCGACGACTACTACGCCCGGGGCCAGCAGTTCTTTCAAAACAAGAAATACGTGGACGCCATGGACGATTTCAAGGCCGTGGTCTTCAACTACTCGGGCAGCAAGCTGGCCCTGGACGCCAACTACTTCCTGGCCGAGTGCTACCTGAGAACCAAGGATTACCCCGGAGCCATCGCCGAGTTCCAGCAGATCCTGAACACCTACTCGCCCTGCCGCTACGATGACGAGGCCCGGTTCAAGATCGCCTTGTGCTATTACAAGGATTCGCCGGGCTACTCCCTGGATCAGAGCGAGACCACGGTCAAGGCCGGACAGTCGCTGAACCTTTATTTCACCTACCTGGCCGATACCACCTGGGCTCCGGAAGCCCGACAGCTTAAGACCCAGATCGAGGATAAGCTGGCCCACAAGGAATTTGACGCCGGCCGGATATATTTTAAGATGAAGCGTTACGCCCCGGCCAAGCTATACTTGGAGAACCTGATTACCCAGTATCCCGAGTCCAACTGGGTTAAGGAAGCCAAAAAACTGCTGGAGCAGATCCCGGCCACGGTAAAAGCTCAACCTGCCTTGCCGGACAGCACCCCGGCCGCCGCCGACAGCAGCCAAGGCAAATAGCAGAAAACGATTTAAGCCTCGGACCTTTCTATCCGCAGATCCGGCAGATCTACGCAGATTTATCTCTGGCAAGTTTAAGGCAAAAGAATTGAAATAATCTGCGTTAATCTGTGGATAAAAGTTCCAGGTGTAACTTAAGACAGTCAGGTGAAACCAAATGCCTAAGCCCAAGCGCATAGGAATATTCGGAGGGACCTTTGATCCCATCCACCTTGGTCACCTGATCGTGGCCCAGCAGGCGGCGGAAAAACTGGGGTTGGATCAGGTCCTCTTCATCCCGGCCGGAAAGCCTCCTCACAAGGGCGGGGAGAAGTTGTCCCCGGCCAGGGACCGTTATCAAATGGTGCGCCTGGCGGTCAGGGGCCACCGGTTATTCAAAGTCTCGGACATCGAAATAAAATCGAAGAAATCATCCTATACCGTCAACACCTTAAAAGCCTTGAAGTCAAAATACAAGACCGCCGGGCTTTTTTTGCTTTTGGGGCTGGACCAGGCGGTCCTGCTTTCCACCTGGAAGGAACCGCAGGAACTTTTTGAACTGGCCACGGTCTGCGTGCTGAGCCGCCCCGGATTCACCCGGAATGAAGTGGAGTCACGCTGGAGGAAGATGCTTCGGTTCCTGCCGGTCAGTCTGATAGACATCAGCGCCACCGCAATTCGGGACAGGGTCCGCCGTTCCCAAGCCATCCGGTATCTGGTGCCGGAAGAGGTAGCCCGTTACATCAAAAACAAAAAACTATACCAGTAGCCATGTCTGATCAATCCACATCACCGGAAACAGAAATCGTTTCCATCTGGCAGAGGCTCATTTCCACTTTGGATTTTTCCAAGCAGAAGCCCCAGTTGAAACCGGGGGCCGAAGAGGCCTGTTTTACCGACAGCCAGGGCCAGGAATATTTTGTGATCAAGGCCCCGGAGGAAGGCGGATATATCAAGCTGGGCTTAAAGGACTATTTTTTATACTCCTCCTTCGACGGCCAAAAGACCATCCAGCAGATCCTGGTGGATTATTTCCGGAAGTTCGGATCGCTGGCCTTCTCCCGCATCGGCACGCTTTTCCAGGAGCTTTTTACCGGAGGTTTTTTGGTTCAAAAGCCGACCAATTTTTACCGGAACCTGGCCCAAAGGATCAGGCACCAAAAACCGCTGATCAAAATACTGGACCTGATAAAAAACCTTCCCCAGAGGCAATGGCCCATTTCCAACTTTGATCATCTGGTCGAAATCCTTTATCGGAGCGGCCTCAAGTATTTCTTCTTCCTGCCGGTAAAAATAATATCAGCACTGGTGATCCTGGCCGGCTTGGTCTCCTTCGGGGTACTGGTCAAAGGCGGCCAGTACAGCATACTAAAATCATCGGGTTCCTATCTGACCGGCCTGATCATCCTGGTTTTGTTGAACTACCTGGCGGTGATCACCCACGAAATGTCCCACGCCTTGGCCTGCAAACATTACAAACGGAGGGTCAACAGCGGAGGGACCATTCTTTACCTGGGATTTCCGGCCTTTTATGTGGACACCACCGACGCTTGGCTGCTGCCCAAGGACCAAAGACTGTTCATCTCCCTGGTGGGGCCATACACCCAGGCCTTCCTGGCCGGAGCGGCTTCCCTGGCGGCCGTCCTGATGCCGGGCTTCTTTTTGAACTCCCTGCTTTACAAATTCGCCTTTCTTTCCTTCGTCTCGGTCTTTGCCAACTTCAATCCCAGCCTGGAACTTGACGGCTACTACATACTGGTTGACTGGCTGGAACTGCCCGGTCTGAAGACCAAAGCCGCCCAGTTCATCAAAAATGACCTGAAGGCCAAGCTCAAATCCCGGGAACCATTTACCCGGCAGGAAAAAATATACGCCGGTTTTAAGCTCTGGAGTTATGCCTGGTCGGCTTTCGCTTTGGGCATCGCCCTGTATTTTTGGCGGCTGCAGGCCACCCGGATGTGGCACAAGTTTCTAAGCGGCACTACTAGCCAGGCCAGATGGTGGCTGCTGGGGATATTGGCGCTGGCCCTGATCGGCTCCGGGGTGGCCCTGCGCAAGAAGCTGCAGGGACTGGCGTCCGGCCTTTGGCAAAATCTTTTAAAACTGGTGCGCCAGAAACCGCTGATAACTTCCCTAAGCCTGCTGGCATTCTTCGGGGCGGCGGCCCTGGTTATCTCCCTGTTTCCGAACTGGGTCAGGATCCTGCTGATGCTGCCCTTCGGGGCCATGGCCCTGCTGGTGTTCCTCAGGGTTTATTCCTACTATCGGGGGTCCCATCTTTCTCTGGTGTTCTGGTGCCTGATGCTGGCTTCGCTCTGGCAAATGGGGCTGGCCTCTTTCGCTTCCGGCATCCATCCCTACCTTTGGCTGGGATCGGCCGGGGCCCTGGCTTTGTCCGGGTTCAGCCAGTTCTCCTACTCCAGTTTAAGGCGGTGGCGGCAGTGGCAGCGCTGGCTGTGGGGGGTATTGTGGATCGCAATGATGCTGCTGATAGCCGTCAACCCCGGCTTTTCCCTGCCCCAGGTGCTGGGGATAATGATGCTTTGGTCAACTTTCCTAATGGTGCTGTCGCTGTACTGGAACAACCAAGGCTCCTCACTGGAATATTTCTGGATGATAGTCTTGACCGGATTGCTGAGCCAGAATGTGATGACCATCTGGCGGCTGCCGGCCCGGCTGGATATTTTTCCGGCCCTGATGCAGGTGTTGGCCCTGCTGTGGCTGTACCTGATCATCAAGGGCACCTCCTGGCAGCCCGAGACCTCCACCTTTGAAGCGGCCGACTCCGAGCGCCGCCGGATGCGCCAGGCCGCCATTAAAATCTACAAACTATCCCGCACCCATTTTTCCGCCTTCTTCGGCGAGTCGTCGGCCAAGGCCATGGACGACCGCCTGAACCTGGTGCTGATCGAAAAAGGCTGGCCCATCAGATTATACGGCAACAAGAGCGAAGAGCGGTTTGAGCGGGACCGGGGGATACTGGAACGGAGCCCGGCCTTCAGGGGCTTGTTGGACGAGATGTATTTTTACATCTCCCGGATCACCGGGGCCTATTTTGCCAAAAACACCTTCAAGACCGCCTACGAGAGCCTGTATTGGGAGGAGCGGGAGATAGCCCAGCAGTATCTGATGTCCGGCTGCCGCTGGTCACAGGGACTTACCCTGGCCAAGCTCTCCCAGGAGAAAAAGGATGCCCAGGATGTGATCTTTGGGGTGGCCCGGTTTTGGGAGCTTTCCCCGGAAGAGGCCAAGGTGTTCTTCTCCCGGCTTAAGGAGGACCGGCGCAAGGCCAGCGAGACCATCATCCGGCAGGGCGAAGAAGGCGACAAGTTCTACATCATCAAATCCGGCCAGGTGGAGATCTCCATCCAGAAGGACGGCGGTCCGGCCCAGATCGCGGCCCTGCTGGCCCGGGGCGACTACTTTGGCGAGATCGCCCTGATCAAGAAGGTCCCCCGCACCGCCACCGCCCGGGCTGTTACCGAATGTTCGCTGCTGACCCTGGAGCGGGCGGACTTTGAGTTGCTGATGTCCCAGAAGGTGGACCTGGGGCCCAGGATAGACCGGCTGTTGGAGAACCGGGGTTTTCTGGTAAAATTGCCGCTGTTCTCGGAATTCGCCCCGGCCCAGGTGGCCATGGCCGCCTCCCGGCTGATCCCCAGGCGCTGCCAGCCGGGGGAGGCGGTGATCACCCAGGGCGAGATGGGCGATAGTTTTTTCATCATCAAGGAAGGGCAGTTCGAGATCTGGGTGGAGCGGGACGGCCAGAAGAGCAAAGTTGCCACACTCGGCCCCGGCGAGTATTTTGGCGAGATAGCCCTGCTGCTGGACATGCCCCGCACCGCCAGCGTGGTCTCCCAGGGACAGGGCCTGGTGCTGCAGCTGCACAAGGAAGATTTCAAGAGCCTTTTGGGCGAGCATCTGTATTTTTACAAGAGTTTGGAACAGGCCTCCAGCCGCAGATTGAAGGATACCAGGCACAAGGTCAGCTGACGTACAAACTATAAGAACCATCTGCCAAGTTGTTGTTTCTGATTGTTTATAAGAATGGTTGATAAAAAAGTTGAACACATCTATTATTGTGAGGTAAATTATGAAGAGTGGGGTGGATTTGGTAGCAGTTGAATTTATTGAAAAAGCAATTCATGCTATTAGGGAACACAAAGTAATATTGGACCACGATTTGGCCAATTTATATGGCGTTCCGGTTAAGGTATTGAACCAGGCGGTCAAGCGCAATATCGCAAGGTTCCCCGAAGATTTCATGTTTCAATTGACCTCCGAGGAACATACCGTTTTAAGGTCACAAATCGTGACCTTAAAACCAGGGCAGGGCGGACACCGCAAATACCGGCCATATGCTTTTACCGAACAGGGGGTAGCCATGATATCCGGTGTGTTAAACAGCGACAGGGCCATAGCGGTGAATATCGAGATCATGAGGACTTTCGTAAAAATGCGAAGGATGTTGATATCCCATGAAAAACTGGCCCAAAAAGTGGCTCAAATGGAAAAGCACTACGATGGCAATTTCAAGGTAATTTTCACGGCCATTAAACAGCTGATAGAACCTGATGCGCCCAAGCGCCGTCCGATAGGATTTAAAAGAGATTCAATTTAGCGTGGAATAAAATAAACACCAAAATATGGCTGTAGAAACATGTCTCCAGTTGCAGATTGAAGGACACCAGGCACAATGTGAGTTGATTTACTGTAATATGTCCGACAAAGATATTAAGCATCATCGCCGTTCCATCCGTCTGCCGGAATACGATTATTCGCAGGAAGGCGCGTATTATGTTACGATTTGTACCAAAGACCGCAAATGTTTGTTCGGCGGTATCAACGACGGACGCATGGCGCTAAACCCCTTTGGAATAATTATCATAGAGGAATTATTGCGGACCCCGGAAATCCGCAGGGAAATATCATTGGGTGAATGGGTAATAATGCCCAATCACGTTCATGCCATCGTAATGATAAACGATCATTATGACGATGTAGGGGCGACCGGCCGGTCGCCCCTACCATGCCGGGCCAAACCCTGCGGGCCCAAACCCCATTCTCTGGCATCATTCATTGCTGGGTTTAAATCAGGAACCGCCAAACGGATCAATGAAATGCGCAAAACAACTGGATGCCCTGTCTGGCAAAGGAATTACTGGGAACACGTTATCCGCAACCAGAAATCCTGCGACAAGATCCGGCAATATATAATTGAAAATCCGTTATACTGGGATCAGGACGATGAGAATCCCGAAAGAAAAACATACAAGGAGATAAAATAAATGGAATGCTGGCATTGCGAACGACCGGCCAACGCGGTCTGCAGTTTCTGCGGGCGCTCGGTGTGCAAGGAGCACGCCAAAAACCTGCCCTATTTGATAGACTCCTTCCGGGACAAGGCCGGGAAACTCAAGGGCCTGGCGGTCTCGGACGCCATCTGGTGCGGCACCTGCCATCCCAAGGACGAGCCGGTGGAACTGGACGGGCTCGATTAGGGAATGGGGAGTAGTGATCTGATAATGGGGAAAGGGCACCAGTGATGGATGAAAATATTCTGCAAGAAGTGCTGGAGAGGGCCTTCAGCGACCAGCCGTTCCGGTCCAGGCTGGAGGCTGACCTGGACGAGGCCTTGGACCGCGAAGGATACAAACTGTCTTCCGATGAACGGCGGCAGCTTAAGGGCATCCTGGACGAGGGCCGGGAAACCTTTGCCACCGGCCTGGACCAGCGCCTCTCCCAGAGCGGGGTATCCCTAAGCCCCCAGGCCCTGCTTAGGGCCAAAAGCAAGTCCTCCGACAAAAAGGGGGGCGGGCTACGCTATGCCGTGGCCGGAACCGGCCGCAAACAGCCTGCCAGGCCGGTCCTGACGACCAATGTTTCGTTTTCCGAAAAACGGCAGGATCAAAGAGGTCACACCGGGGCGATCGATGACCAGGAACCGGATTACGTAGTGGAGACGGATTAAAAGGGCCAAAGAAATAATTTTCAGCAATATTGATTTGTGAGGCAGATTGTGCTAAAGTTTTATTTGAACTGCGATAAAAAATAAAGCAGACTGACAACGATAATTCGAAAGGGAAATATATGAAGAAAATTGTTTGTGCCCTATCCCTGGCGCTGGCGATGGTCCTGCCGGCCCAGGCGGTGCGCTACGGCATCAAGAAGCAGATATTCGTCAGCGGCGCCCAGACTGCCATGCCATCATATTTGTGCTATAGCCAGAACACAAACCAGATGTATTCCGGCAATTTCGGGACCAATGAAGTTGTGGCTATCGACTGTGCCAATGACGCGCTGCTGGGGCCGGTGCCCGGTGCGGGGATACCGGCTAAAATGGTTTATGATGCCGCTAATAACCGGGTTTATTACATGTCAGGCGACATGAATTTTTACGCCATCAACTGCGCAACCAATACGGCGACTGCACCGATCACCAGCATACAGGGGAACACCTCCATTGAATACAATCCGATAAAGGATAAAGTTTATTTTGACAAGGAATTCAATAATGACGTATTGATTTATAATGCCACCGGTTATTCGTATGCTGGGATGTTTGCTGATCACTATGGGCCAATTCATTACTGCAGCGCGAATAACAGCGTTTATGTTCCAAACTATTACTATGATTCCTTGAGTGCTTTCAGCGGTGATACCGACATTAAGATCGCTTCGATATTTTTGCCCGGACTGATGTCGGCCTTCAACGAGAAGATGTCCTCCTCCCCGGCAATCAATAGGTTGTATATTTCTCTGCCAAATATTGATCAGGTGGCTATTATTAACACTATCGACAATAAGCTTGTGAATATTTCGATGGTTGGGGATAACCCGAATAATTTCGCCCTGTGCCCGCTTAACAACCGGATGTTCATTGCCTGCAACGGCACCAGCCAGTATTCGCTCAAATACATCGACGGCAGTGATGCGATTGACTCGGTGCAGGTGGGCGATTCGGTCAGCACCGTGGTCTATAATCCGGTTGATTCATTGATCTATATCGGCTGCAATTCCAGCGGCTATGTAAAATTAATAGATCCCCGTCTGCCTACCCCCAAGGTGGTGGACAGCGTTTATACCTCCTACAGTCCTCAGTTTATGGACATGTCGGTAGACAAGGGCGGTGATGTTTATTGCGACCTTTACAATTCAGATTTTATTTATGTGATTGGCAAGGTCCCACAGCGCATGTGGAGAACCCTGCTTTCCGGCTCTTGGAACGATACTTCGATCTGGACTTATTCCGACGACGGAGGCGGCACTTGGGCGGAAAGTGGCCAGATACCCGATTGTCTTACCGATAGCCTGCTAATCATTGAAAACAGTCATTTCGTTAACGTCGATATGCCCATAATAGTGGACCAGATGGTGGTCAACGGAATTCTGAATCAGAACGCCATGGTGACGGTCAACGATGGATTGGGGAATGACATCATGGTCTACGGGACGTATAACAGATATATGGGCCCGCTAATACTGAACCCCGGGGCGGCCGTGGTGTTCAACCAATACAGCAGCTACAACCATGGCCTGGACGGCGACATTATTCCCCCCGCCGTCTGGGACACTCTTTCCACCCTCGAGATCACCGGGGTGATGACTACCATGCCTACCGGCATGAACCAGGCCTTTGGCAACATCACCTGGAACTGTTTCCAGCAGGCCGTGGATGCAACCCTGCCAGGCGGGGCGGGCTTCTCGGCCCGGGACATTAGCATAATTTCCACGGGTTCCCCTGATTTATACAATATCTATCTTACCAGCGCCACCAAGCCCAGCCTGACCATCAATAATCTGAACATCAGCAACGGCACGGTTATTTTAGGTGCAGGGGGGCCGCGTAAACTTCATGTTAAAGGGAACATGACAGTATATGATCCCGGTTGGCTGTATCTAACGGATACATTGAGCCGGGGCATAGACACCCTGTTCCTCTACGGCGACTATTTCCACTTGTTAGCTGGCATAGGCGGCGGCGGGCCGGATTCCACCGCCATCGTTTTCTGCGGAAGCGACACTCAGGTTTATTATGACGAAAATGAGATGCTGAAGGGCCATATTAACTTTCAGGTGAACCCCGGGGCCTTTCTCAAAATAGGTGGATGGAGCACACTGGGATATGGCAGCCAGGGCAATTTTACCCTGATGCCGGGAGCTACCTTGAGCTATTCAGATATGTGGGGCATCTATCCGGCCGGACAGGACACCGGGGTGATCCGCAACCTAGGAGCCCGCAATTTTAGCCAGGGGGCGAATTATCATATTTACGGGATGTCAACCGGCCCCTATTATACAGGCCCTGGGATGCCGGACACGGTGAACCAGCTGACCGTGGAAAGTATGATGGACCAGGCCTACCTATCCAAGGACGTGGCGGTGATGGACACTTTAAAGCTGTTGGGCAATAACTTGCTTTTAAACGGACATCGGCTGTCGTTGTTCGGGCCGATCTATCAGACCTCCGGCAACTTGGTGGGCGACGGGGCTTCCCAACTGGTGCTGATGGGCGGCAATCCCGCCGCCATTAGCCTGCCCAATCAGTTCCGCGATGTGGGAACCTTAACCATCAACCGGCCGGCCATGGTAACAATGACGGACACCATGCTGATCTACAGCCGGCTGGAGCTGATCAACGGCATCTTTGACAACGGCGGCAACAAAATGACATTCCTGGACGGGTCCTCCATTTTTCGCAACGGAAGCGGCAGCCTGGCCGGAGCCGGTTCCTTTGTCTTTGTCAACCAGGTTGGCCTGGAATATGGTGCCGGCATCATCACCGCCGGGCCCGAAATGCCGGCCAATTCGATGGCCATAATGTATCTGTCGCTCAAAGGCGCCAACGATACTTTGATCGTTAATCGTGATACCCTGAACATCTGGAACAGCCTTTCGGTAGCTGGCGGCATCCGATTCAACGGGAAAACGTTTTCCTCGTACGGACAGATCGATACGGTTGGTCCGGCCGGGGAGTTGATTTTCACCGATTCCTGCTCGGCCAGCTTCCTCGGTTCGGCCGGAACCTTATATCTGCCGGGCATCACCGGTGGCAGCCTGATGCTGGACGCCAGCCTCGGCAGCGTGATGCGGCGAAACATCACCTGCAGCGGGCCTCTGAACCTAAGCCTTGGGAACATGATGGTGAGCGCCAATACTCTGACCTTGGGCGACAGCCTGTCCGGAACGGGACTGCTGATCACGGACAGCACCTCTTCCCTGGTGTTCCAGGGCCAAGCGGTCAGCCAGGTGATGCCATCCACCATCAATTACTTAGGCAAACTGTCCTGGAAACGTCCCGGGTCCCTTATGATCACCACTCCCCTGGCCCTGTATGACACATTGCATCTGTTTCAGGGGGTGGTGAACAACTCCGCCAACCTTACCCTACGCTCCGGCGTTGCCATCGTTCGCTATTTCGGAACGCTGCTGATGCCCCCGGTGCGTGAGGGACCCATCGACGTGATCTACCAGACCCACTTCGGAGGCCTGTTAACAGCGGGGAACGAGCTTCCCGGCAATGCCACCGACCTGCGCAATCTTTCCATCAACGCTTTGCCCAATGATACTGTGGCTCTCTCCTATAACGAGCAGGTTAACGGCCGATTGACCCTGTTTGAAGGAACTCTATTCCTTGGCAGCAATGCCCTGATCCTGCGGGACACCATCGACGCCTTCATGGGCCAACTGGCGGCCGACAGCACCTCAACCTTGCAGATACTGAATAGCCCGTACTTGTTCACCATACCATCATCGGTAAAAGACTTGGACAGTTTGATCCTTAACAGCCCGGCAGGGCTGGAACTGTCCGACACGGTCCATATCCGCTCCGCTTACCGGCAGACCTCGGGAAAGATCGGTTTCGGTCAGCTGATATACGGCCCGGCGGCCACTTTGGAATACAACAAGTCTGGCAGCGACACTTCATCCAACTTCGAGTTTCCGGACATCGGCGGGCCGCACAACCTGATCGCGGCCGCCACGGGTGGGCTGCAGCTGCACACCAACCGGACCATTCCCGGCACCCTGACCTTAAGCAACACCCTGTATACCGGGGCCAATACCGTCTATGTCGACACTCTGGGGAACGTAGTTCAGGGCGCCGGCTTCGTGGACGGCAATCTGGGCAAGCTGATTCCCTGGACGGCGGACACCATCATTACCTATGAGTTGGGCAGCGCCGGGACCGGGCCTTCGCCGGTGGATATAGAGGTTTTCAATAATACCGTACCAACCTTCGTTACCGCCGGGATCAAAGGGGTGGTCCATCCCTTGGCAAATGATTCTACCGCCTGCCTGCGAAAGTTCTGGTCACTCTCCGGAGCGGGGCTGGCGGCCGATGCCAGCCTGATAACCCTGCACTACCTGCCGGCCGATTTCAATCCGTCCAATTTTACCGAAGCGGCCGATGAATCCACCATGGTAGCCGGGCGTTATGACAACGGGGCCACCCCGGGCTGGCAGTTCCCCGGCATTCTTACCCGCAACATCTACGGGACCACGGATGGCGGATCGATGGTCTTGAGCCATGCCGGCAACTTCGCCGATAATCCCGAATTCACTTTGGCCCGGGACTCTGCGGCCATAGCCAACCTGGCGGCCGATACCACCCTGCCCTATATTGTCTCCAGCCTGCCGGCGGACGGGGCTACCGGAGTGGGACTGACGGATAGCGTGCGAATTACCTTCTCCGAGCCGGTGAGAAAATCCGGGGTCAGCTACACCTTTGTCCCGAATCCCGGGCTGGTGGACACCGTCTGGAGCGCAGACTCCACCACAATAATCTTCAACCACAGCGCCTTTACCGGGCTGACTTCCTATACCGTCAGAGTGCTGGGGGTGCAGGACACCATGGGGAACGTGCTGGCCGGGCGCGACAGCATTGGGTTTGCCACCATGGCCGAGCCGGATACAGTTCCCCCGGCGGTAACCCTGGTCAATCCGGTGGGCGGTGCCATCGGAGTCCTCCTGCAGCAGCAGGTGGTGGTCAACTTCTCCGAGCCGATGGATACCGCCAGTTTCCGGTTCCGGTGTACCCCCGATCCGCTGTATTGGAACCTGTTCTGGAGCAACGGGGACAGTCAGGTGACGATGTGGCACGGGGATTTTACGCCCAGCACGATTTACAGCTTCAGGGTAGACTCGGTGGCCGACAAATCAGGCAATTCCATGCTGAACCCGCCCTATCAGTGGAGCTTTACCACCGTGCTGCCTGATTCGATGAGCTTCAACCTGGCCGGCGGGGCCTACCGGATGTTCTCGGTTCCGCTTTCCCCGGTCGACTCCACCCCGGCCCAGATCCTGGGCGACGAGCTGGGGGCCTATTCCGACTCCACCTGGCGCATCTTTGGATACAAGCCTGCTTCGGGTTATGTGGAGCGGCCCAACCTCTCCAGCGGTCAAGGGTATTGGCTGGCCACCGCCGGCAACGCCCAGGTGGAGGTCAAGGGAACCAGGTTGATGAATTTCTTCAATCAGCCCATAGACAGCGGATGGAACCTGGTCGGCGATCCCTTTGACACTACAGTTACCCTGGCCAACGCCATTGTCCTGTGGACCGACACCATCGGCCACTTTGTCAATTTCACGGATTCCACCGTCAACAGCGTGGTACGCCAGAGAATGTACAACTGGCGGGATGAAAGCCCGGATTTTGAGAACAACGGAGTCTGGGACAGCCTGACTCCCTACAATGCCGGAGACCAGATGCATCCTTGGACGGGCTATGCCCTGTATGCCGTTCGGCCCTGCACCCTGATGATGGAGCGTTTCATGGGCAAGGGATCGGTGGAACCGGCCAAGGCTCCCCAGTATCAGATCAACTGGCAGCTGGCCATGGATGTTGTTTCCGGCAACGCAGTTGACCGGGGCCTTAAGCTGGGAGTCTCCCCCCAGGCCAAAGAAACCTACGACCGGCTGGATGCCGAAAAGCCTCCGCTGATCTCCAATAACGTAAAGGCTTTTATCCCGCACCAGGATTGGAATCAGGGTCCCTGTCATGACTACCAGCACGATTTTCGTCCGGCGGCGGACTACATCGAATGGCCGCTGATGATCGAGGCGGTCAAGGCCGATCAGCCGGTGGTTCTTAATTCTCAAATATCCGGGGAGCTGGGGAACGAAGGTTATCTCTATCTGCTGGACCGGAGAAAAGGAAAAACCTTTGACCTGAAGATCCAAAAAACCATCGGCTTTTCCGGTTCCCAGGAACTGGCGGTGGTCTATTCCTCCAGCCCGTTTGACGGCCGGAACCTGACGCCTTTGACCTTCGGGCTGGGACGGATGGGACCCAACCCCTATATTCATCGAACAACGATCAATTATCAATTGCCACAAGCCGGGTTGGTCAGCCTGGTGGTCTACAATATAACCGGACAGCGGGTGCGGACCCTGGTCAGCCAGAACCTGCCGCCGGGATACTATTCCCAGGTCTGGGACGGCCGGAATGACGGGGGCCGGGCCCTGTCGGCCGGAGTATACATAGTCAGACTAAGCGCCTCAGGCCGGAGCGCCGCCCAAAAGATAGTTAAGCTGCAATAGGCGAAAGGAAAATAAAATGATGATCAACAATTTATACAAAAAAGCCATCAGCTTAGCCGTCATCACCCTGCAACTATTGTGGCTGGCGGCTCCGGCCCTGGCCGAATACAAGCCCACCGAGGCTAAAATAAATTATTTTAAAGGCCAGGTGGAGGTTCAGAAATCCCAGGGGATTATCTGGACCAGGGCGGTGATTAAAATGAAGCTGAGATCCGGCGATAAAATATCAACTGAAGAAGGCTCCGAGGCCGAGATTGTGCTGGAGGACGGCAGCATGCTGAAGATGAAGGACAAGAGCCTGCTTTTGATCGAGCGGATGGAGAAAAGCAAAAAGCCCACCATCAGCGTGGTCAATTCCTTCAAGGTCAGGACCGGAAAGGTGCTGGGATGCATCCGCAAGATGGGCTCGCGGGATTCCAAGTTCACCATCGGCACTCCCACCGCGGTGGCCGGGATCCGGGGCACGGTGTTCGGCATCTATGT
>Ga0315268_10004521_pt1 | contig 15100 bp, 17 predicted proteins | sample C1_top_MG_FD_204535 | JGI IMG/M metagenome (GOLD analysis project Ga0315268, IMG submission 204535) | Sediment microbial communities from Yellowstone Lake, YNP, Wyoming, USA - C1_top | ecosystem: Environmental > Aquatic > Freshwater > Lake > Sediment | place: USA: Wyoming | collected 2017-08-01
GACTTCGAGGAACGCGTGCAGTATCTGGCCCGAGCTTACTGGTATCTTGTAATAATCGTCCGTGTCGTAATGCTCGTTCAGGCCGCTCGTCACGGGCGTCCCGCTGGTTATCGAGGAGGCCTCGGATATCGCGTTGTTGCCGTCGTCCAGATTGATTGTGTTGACAATGTCCACATTCAGCGTGTAATCCCCTCCGCCAACGTAAGAATAGACGTCGAGGATGTAGTAATTGCTCTCCCAGGCGACGACTGACAGAGCCTCGGTGCTGCTGTCGTTGGCGCTTCCGGTGATGATGTATTCGTCCCAGAACAGAACGTTCTCGTAAGCGTACAAATCGTAGTCGGTGCCGCCCGCACCTGTGAGTTTCGCCGAGACGACCTCGCCAGGCTGGAGCTTTATCTTATACAGGTCGTCTGCCCCGGAGCTGGCAATCGTTCCGGTTATCGTGTCGCCGTCGTGTACGACCTCGGCGCCGTTGAACGGGCTGACAACGGACATGAACATCACGGCCGCAGCAATTGCCGCTACGGCGACGACGATAACGACCAGTATGACAATCAGAGTCTTGCTCGGTCCGCTTTTGTGGGCCGGCGGAATCATTGGGGGGTAAGCCTGCCCGGGCTGCGGGGGATACTGGCCTGGCGCGGACGGCTGGCCGTACTGAGGTTGCTGGTACTGCGATGTTGGCGGGTAAGCCGGTGGCGGCTGCTGGTATGGCTGGTAAGATGGCGGCTGCTGAGCCGGCGGATATGATGATTGGGTCTGCTGGTAGCTGACGGGCTGCTGTTGTGGTGGCGCTCCGTATTGCTGCTGCGCTGTCTGCTGGACCCTGGAATCTACGAACACATGTCCGCAATGGCTGCAAACGTTCGCGACCCTGGCGGTTCCGCATTTGGGACAATAATCCATTGTATCACCTATCTGACAATCATAGTAGAGTCAAACGGGCATATTACTGTTGCGCCTTCCGCTCATCCCTTCTTCGCGGTCAGCCTCTTGCCTTCCTGGCCGTAGACGCCGACTCTGGCTCCGAGCGTGCGGTACTTGCCGCCGATGTAAGCCAGCGGGTCGAGCTTGTCGATGTGCAGATGGCCGTTCTCGTCGAGGAACTCCTTGTCTGCGGTGATGGCGACGACTTCCCCGAGGAAGATGTTGTGTGTGCCCAGGTTGAACGTTCCCTTCAGCTTGCATTCCAGCGCCACAGGGCATTCGGCGATAACTGGGGATTTGATTGTGGTCGCGTTTAGCCTTGTGAGGCCGAACTTCTCGAACTTGTCGACGTCGCGGCCGGACACAGTCCCGCAAGCATCAACTGCCTCAATCAGGGAGGCGTTCGGAATATTGACTGCGAACTCGCCGCTCTTCATAATCAGCTCCCATGTGTAGCGCGACGGTCGGATGCCGACCTCAATCGTCATGGGCTCGGAGGAGACCATGCCGGCCCAGGCCAGCGTTATGATGCTTTCCTTTCCGTCCGCGCAGGCGCTCACCAGCACGACCGGGCACGGGAACGGCGGTGCGCTCATCGAAACTTTGACCCTTTCAGACATGGGGGGTATGATGGAGCCGAGGTATTGAATACTTTTCGAGCGAAAGCGCGAATAATATTAATATCGTGTAGGGCATATCATATTTCATGCGAAATATAAAGGGAATGCCGAAGAAATCCTGGCACACCCGAGAGAACCTCGAATCCTGGTTTTACAATCTAACGCCAGAGCAGCGCCTCTCTCTCGCTCTGGACATCGAGGATTTCAGGAAGGAGGCGCGCTTTGTCGAAGATTGAGGAAATATTCGCGGTCTTAAACAAAAACCGGGTAAAATACTTGTTAATAGGTGGCATGGCCAGCGTACTATACGGTGTTCCGAGAACGACGGTCGACATAGATATTGCGGTGCTGCCTTCCAATGCGAATATGGGCCGGGCCATCGTCGCATTGAGGGGGATCGGTTTGACATCTGAGACGCAGAACGTCGACGACATCGTCGCGCAAGGAGGGATTACGTTCTCGAACACACTCTCAATCGACGTATTGACTGCATTGCCAGGCAAGATGAAGTTCGAGATTCTGTGGAAGCGCAGGAAGGTTGTCGTGTATCGGGGTATCGAACTCAATGTGGTTTCGAAGGCCGACCAAATCAAGATGCTGAAGAAAGTCGGTAGAGCCCACGACCTGGAAGATGCCGCGACAATGGAAAAACATCTTTGACACTTGCTAACGGGCTCACGCCTTCGTCATCACGAGCATCATCTTGAAACGTTTGCGGGCTTTGAGCGAGTGCGGCCTGTTCGCCGGCATCAGCACGGCCTGCCCGGTCCGCAGCATTGCCTTCTTGCCAGCGATAACCACATCCGCCTCGCCGTCCAGCACGACGACGAGCGCGTCGAACGGCGCAGTGTGCTCGCTCAACCCCTGCCCATCGTCGAACGCGAAAAGAGTGACGTTCCCGCCCTCCGAGGACGAGACGATTTTACTGACGACCGCCCCGTCATGGTAATCGACCGAATCCGCGATGTTGAATGGCGTTCCCTTGTTCTTCATGGTCCGGCGCATTCTCTCCACGGAATTAACACTTGCCCCTCAATCGGCCTTCGGAACTATGGCCTTGTTCTCCAGCGCCCACTTCTGCGCGTCCTCCTGCTCCGGAGTCAGCTCAAGAACCTGGCCGATTTTGTATTTTATCCTGGTCGACCAGTCCGTGTAATTCTTCACGACGACGTACGCATTTTTTCCGCCCTTTCCGAGCCCCACCCGGCGCCTGCCGCGGTAAGCTGAGTAGTTGCCGGGGAAGCTCTCAAGATGGGCGTTGTCCACGGCGAAAATGCGCGTCGCGACCTTGTCAAGCAGGTAACGGTCGTGGGTGACCAGCAGGACCGCGCCCTCGTAAGCCAGCAGCGCCTCCTCGACCGCCTCGCGCGATGCCGCGTCCAGGTAATTCGTTGGCTCGTCGAGCACCAGAAGGTTCGACGGCGAAAGCACGAGCTTTAGCAGCGCGAGCTTCGCCCTCTCCCCTCCGCTCAGCTGGCTCACGGTCTTGTGAGCCGCCTCGCGCCCGAGACCCATCGCAGCCAGCAAACCCGCGATGGTCGTGTCCTGCATCTCCGGGTGGAATTTGCCGACCTCCTTGAGCGCCGTGGAGTCCTGGTCCAGTCCCTCGTGCTCCTGGGCGAAATAACCGGGAATCGTCTTGCCAACGAGGTTGACGCGCCCCTCGTCCGGTTCAAGCCGCAGGGTCAGAAGCTTGGCCAGCGTGCTCTTACCTGAGCCGTTGGACCCGATAAGACCGACCTTCTCCCCGTTCTCGATGGTGAACGAGACGTTTTCCACTATCTTCCGCCCGTCCCGCGAAAAGCTCACGTTGTCGAAGACAGCCATCTCCCGGCCAGTCTTGGCGCTGTGTGAGAAATCCAAGCCCGCCGGGCCTTTGGAATCGCGGGGCGCTTCCACTAAGTCCATCTTCTCCAGCGCCTTCTCCTTCATCCTGTACCTGCCTGGGTCGTAGGACCAGCGCCTGCGCATCTCGGCTATCGACGTCTCGAGCCGCTCGATTTCTGCCTGCTGTTTCCGGTGCCTGGCATCAAGCTCGCGCCTCGCGGCCTCCTTGCGGACGGCGTAGGCCGTGTAGTTGCCGATGTGGCTGGTGAGCCGGCCATCCGCCAGCTCTACGATTCTCGTCACCGTGCGGTCGAGGAAATACCTGTCGTGCGAGACGACCAGTACCGCGCATTTCATTCCCGCGACGGTTCTTTCCAGCCATTCCATGGTCGGGATGTCCAGGTGGCTCGTCGGCTCGTCCATGATCAGCAGGTCCGAGTCCTGTGCCAGCGCAAGGGCCCTTATCAGCGCGACCTTCGTGCGCTCCCCGCCGCTCAGCTCCGAGACGGTCCGCCGCTGCATCTCCGCGGTGACGTCGAGTCTGTCTGCGAGCTTGCGCCAGACCTCGTCGTCCAGCTGCTGCAGCTCCCTCTTCGGCGGAACTTCGGGAAACAGGTAAAGGCCGTCCGCGCAGGCCAGCGCCTCCGAGACCGGCGTCTCCGGCCCCAGGGAGAAATGCTGGCTCATCTCCGCGACGGAGATTCCGGATTTGAAATCCACTGTGCCAGCGTCAGGCTCCACGTCGCCGGTGAGTATCCTTAGGAACGTCGTCTTGCCGGAGCCGTTCGCGCCTATGAGGCCTACCTTTTCACCAGAGTCGAGATAGAATTCGGCGTCCTGGAGAACCCGTTTTCCATCGAACTCTCGGTCCACGCCCTGCGCCTTCAGGAGCTGGACGGGTGCGCGAGACTGGCTTCTGCTCAAGGCCGGCTCACCTGAAGGAGAACCGCTTTCCCAGCAGCATGGGCAAGGCGAGCCCGGAAGACGGATAGCCTTTCGTCTGTTCTCTGATGTGCTCGACGAGCGAATCGACCGTGAAATCCTTCGCGGAGCCGTCGCGGAGGCGGGCGTTGAACGTCCCGCTGGCCTTTTCCTTGTCGCCGTAGACGATGATGATTGGGGTCCAGTCCCGCTCGGCCTCGCGGATCTTCTTTCCGACAGTATCCACGCGGTCATCGACATCGATTCTGTAATCGAGCTTCTTCGCGAGCTCCACGCAATCCTGGGTGAACTGCTCGGACACGGGGATGAGCCTGACCTGCGTCGGTGCAAGCCACATTGGAAATTGGGGCTTCTCGCCTTTCTGGCTCTTCATGTGCGCCCTCTCCAGCATGGCGTAGATGACGCGTTCTATCGCTCCGGACGGGCTCTGGTGCAGGATATACGGGTGGTGTTTCTGGCCGTCGGCACCGACATAGGTTATGCCGTAGCGTTCGGCGTTCTCGGTGTCTATCTGGTCCGTGTTGAGCGCGCTGGCCTTATCGAGAGTATCGACGAAATTCCACTCGTACTTGAAGACGAAGTAGAAGAACTGGCCTTCCCACATCTCCACGAGCGCGGGCTTGCCCCAGCGCTTGACGAGGCCGACCATGAACTCCTTGTTGCCATCGTAGAATTCCTTCGTCACTCTCATCGCGAACTCCAAATCCTGAGGGACATCGAGGCCGCAGCCAGTGAGGATTTCCTTGGACAGGTCGAAGCGCGAGACAAGCTCCGACTTTGCCATCTCGATGTCCGCGCAAAATGAGTGGCAATCCGGCATCGTGAACGCCCTGAGCCTTCGGAGGCCGGCCAGCTCCCCGCGCTGCTCCACGCGGAACGAGTACCGTGTCAATTCATAGACCCTCGCCGGGAGGTTCTTGTAGGATATCTGGGCGTCGTGCATCATCAGGAACTGGCCAAAGCACGCGGCGAATCTCAGAAACACCCGCTTGTCCGGTGTCTGGATGGTGTATTGCCTCGCTGGGAACCGGTGCATGTAGCTCTTGAGAGACGGGTGCTCGAAATCGTACATTATCGGAGTCTCGATTTCCATGCCCCCGGTTTCCTTGACCCTCTGCGTGACGTACTGCTCCAGCAGGGACTTCATCAGGCGGCCCTTGGGGTAGTATCTGAGGTTTCCCGGGTCAGAGCCAGGCTCGTAATCGACCAGCTCTAGCCTCTTCATCAGGTCGACGTGCGGCGGCTCCTTGCCGGCGGCACGGGATTTCGCCATCTCGTACTGGCAGAACGCGCGCAGACCCTTGTGAGCGCCGAAATCAAAGCCCTTGACCGTGTTGTCGTCGAGCCTCAGCGGGTGCAGCGTGCCCGAGGCATCCAGGATAGACCAGCTCGACACATTTTTCTTCTCGGATTCCACGGCCTTGGAGACGACCTCCTTCTCGCCGCCCTCGGCAACAATCGTCCTCGATAGCTCGGAGAGGGGATGGCCCTTGCACTTCAGGTCGAAGCCCTTGTACCAGCCGAACGGCGAGCGGTGGATTTCCAGCCCTTCTTCCTTGAGGCGCATTTCAAGCTTCTTGAGAATCTCAATCGCCGGTTCCTTCGACGCCAGCGTCGGGCTGAGGTGGGCGTATGGGTAGAGCATCACGCGCTTGGTGTTGACCTTCTGGCAGACGTCAGTGATGTCTTTGGATGCGTTCTCGACTATAGCTTCCTGCGCTGCCTCGTCGGCCTTCTCGACGCTGGTGAAGACCACCAGCACGTCCTCCATGCGGTGGCCCTTCGCGTGGCCCTCCGGGAGCTTCTCGGCCAGCTTCGTCTCCTTCTTGACCTCGTATTCCATGTGGTCGGCGTGGATGTACAGTACCTTCATGCTCTCGCCCTTAGCGCACGGATGGATGGGCTGGGATTTATACGTTGTGGATGAACGGTTGTTCATGAAAAGCTTGGTATGCAGCCTCCCGCAGGAGGTACGGTCGAGCGAGCAGGCCGCCCCGAGCCTTCTTTCCACCCAAAGCTTTCTTTGGTGAGGGGCGGCCAGCGGAGCGAGACTCAAAGAAAGGGTTGTGCATGGAAACGTATATTAGGGGCAAGGTTCTCATCCGTTTTGATGGAAGAGCAGTTCAAAACTCTGGAGAGATTGCTGTCGCTCGCCCCCGACGGTTCAGTGGACGATTTCGCCAGAAAGAAGCTCAACTCCGCAGCGCTGGCGCACAGGCAGCTGCCGAGGATACAGCTGGCCGACATGTTCGCAAGGGTCGGGGAGAACGTGTACAAATCGGTCTTGGAGGCGATGTGCGACAACGAGCCCGGCTCGGACATGATGCTCGGCTTCTACCATCCAGACCTGTCCGAAAACTGGGATTACGACACCCCAACGAAATCGATAATGGCGGGCAGGAAGGGAATTGGATGGGTGGAGCACTTCCACTACGACCCGTACTCCTTCGAGAAGTGGAACTTCGAGGAGCGCTTTAAAAAATCGCAGGGGATGCTGATGGGACACTTCACCCATTTCCACATCCCGGAATCGATAAGGGCCCACACGGCGCGCCAGAACGATGGGGGCGACGTATGCTACGAAACGAGGCTGATGCCGTTCGACGAGCTTCATGCTCAGGCGCTCTCGGGGTGCATCATCCCGTTCCGTGCGAGGCTGTGCGCCTACACCCATGACGCTCGATTCTCTTTCTCGGTAGATTTGCTGGACAACTGCCTCGTCAGGGATTTCAGGGCATCGATGCTTCCGCCGAAGAGCCGCGTGTTCAGAAAACCACTCGACTGCCTGGTCTTCGACCGGGTGTTCGCCACGGAGAAGCTGCCGCAGCACGTGGCGAATGCGTTCATGCTGATTTTCGAACGCGAGGGGACGACGGTCTACGACCTGTCCCACGTCGTCGGGCTGAACGAGGCGTCGGCGAGGAACACGCTACAGGCGTTGGTATCAAGGAATTTGGCCCGCAAGGAAGGCTCCGCCCCGCGCGAGAATTATTTTGCGGACATGGATTCGATCAAGAAGATGGCGGAGCGCCTTTAGAATTATCTGCGTCGCCAAGCGGTTTTTCGGACGGTCCATCCGACTCATTTTTCCCGGGCGCATCCTCCTCCGTCGTAGCTTTGGCAGATTCTTCGTACCGCGACGAAGCTCTCGCGACGAGCCTCTGCGCGTAGAGGATGATTCCGACTGCGAGAATCATCAGGGCTATTCCGATTGCGACGCTCCACGGCGAAAGGTTACCGAAGAGCTCGCCCTTGACGCTGACCAGGTAGTTGCCAGCGCTGGGGAGATAAATTGTATCCTGGGACAGGGCGCCGATGTTGTCGTTGTAATACAGGTAGTCTATCCGGATTGTGTAGTAAACGTCGCACGGGCTCGACTGCGCGGGAATCTGGCCCTTCCAGTTCTTCGGCTCACCTGAGGAGTTCGACAGAACGGCCTGGCTCCTTATCTCCGAGAGGCTGGTCCACCAGTACGCGACGACGGACGTGGGCATCGTGTTGTGCGGGTCGATTGTCACGTTTATAGCAATCGGCTTGCCGGTCTTCGCGGGTCCGGGATAGATGTGCGTGGCAGTCGGCGATGCGCCGCAGCCGACAAAGCTGAAACTGGCAAGGATGAAGAGCGATGCCAAAACCGCCGCGGCGATTTCATTCCTTCTCGTATTTGATGAGGTCACCGAGGGTCATCCCCTTGCTCTCGCCCTTCTTCACCTGGCTGACTCCAAGCGGGGCGACCTTCTCCTTGAGCTTTATCCCGAGCGCGCCTTCGAGCTTTTTAGCCAGCTTATCGTCGGGGGACATGTCCCCGGCCTCGATTTTCTGGATAATCGACTTGCGCTCGTTGAGCTTCTTTGCCAGGTCATCCTGGCTCAGGCCGAGCGCCTCGCGCTTCCTGCGGATGCGCACGTGAAATTCGTCGACGAGCATCTCCTCTCCGGCCGTGACGTAGATGTCCTTCTCCTGCATGCGCTTCTCCCGCGCTGCCAGCCGGTCGGCTACCGGCGCAAGCACGGCTCCGTCCCCGGACGGTCGCTGCTGAACAACAACACCTTCCCCGAACCTGGAGCAGGCGCCGCACACCATCAGCACGCTGCCTTCAATCTTCGTCGAGCGCAACGTGGGATATTCCTTTCCGCATAATTCGCACAGCATGTTGTCCATCTCCGGAGCAAACCATAAATACGGTGTTTGGGATATATAGCTGACGATAGGAGCAAATCGATGTCAGAGGGTGAAACGCCAGCAACCGATTTTTCTGTGCCTCAGATGGACGAATCCAAGTCCCTGCAGGAGCGCATCGCCATTCTGGAGGAGAGGAACGCCCAGCTTCTTGAGGAGATGCGCCGCGGCGAAGGAGAGAAGCGCTACCTCCAAAGCGAGATTATACGGATGCAGAAGGAAATCCAGCGCCTGCGATTCGAGCTGGAGCGGATGAAGGCCCCGCCGCTCATCATCGGCACGATAAAGGACATCTTCGGCGACGGGCGCGTCGTCGTGAAGAGCACGACAGGCCCAGATTTCATAGTCAACCTGGCCGAGTACGTCACGAAGGAGAGCCTCGTCGTCGGGTCGAGGGTGGCGCTCAACAAGCAGACGCTCTCGGTCATGGGGGTACTCCCTTCGTCCATAGACCCGCTGGTCAGCGGTGGCGAGCTCATAGAGAAGCCCGACGTTTCGTACGATGATATCGGGGGTCTCGCAGCGCAGATACGTGAAATCCGCGAATCCGTCGAGGACCCGCTGCTCAGGCCAGAAGTTTATAAAAAGGTCGGCATAGACCCGCCGAAGGGCGTGCTCCTCGTCGGTCCGCCGGGGACCGGTAAAACCCTGCTAGCCAAGGCCGTCGCCCACCAGACCAACGCCACGTTCATCCGTTTCGTCGGCTCCGAGCTGGTCCAGAAGTACATAGGAGAGGGCGCACGACTGGTGCGCGAGCTGTTCGACATGGCCCGCGAGAAATCCCCGTCGATTGTTTTCATAGACGAGATAGACTCAGTCGGCGCCAAGCGGCTGGAAATCGCCACGTCGGGGGACCGCGAAGTCCAGCGCACCCTGATGCAGTTGCTCGCGGAGATGGACGGGTTCAATCCGCTCGGAAACGTGAAGCTAATCGGCGCCACCAACCGCCCGGACATCCTCGACGACGCGCTCCTCAGGCCGGGCCGCTTCGACAGAATCATCACCATCGGGAAACCTGACGCCGAAGCGCGGGTCGAGATACTCAAGATTCACATGAAGCGCATGAGCTTCTCGCCCGACATCCGAGTGCGCGTGGTCGCTGGCAAATGCGACGGCTGCTCGGGCGCTGATATCCGCGCGATTTGTACCGAATCCGGGATGTTCGCAATACGCGACGGACGGGACAGAGTCATCGAGGCGGATTTCGACCAGGCGATAGAGAAGGTGCTGAAGGACCACATCGCGAGCACGAAGGCCGCCGGGCACATGTTCGCGTAGAAATCCACAGATTCGTTTGACGCCTATTTTCGGGGTATCTCTAGGTTTTATTCCCTCTTTTCCAGTATCAGCGCCCCGACGTAGTCGCAGGACTTGCAGTGGTACTTGGCGCCAGTGATCATCGCGTTCTCGTAGAATATGTCGGAGCTGCCGCACTGGGGGCAGACCTTGACCCTTTTCTTTCCTTCGCTCGCCATGAGGCATGGATTCTCCTCCGAGGCCATAATCTTTTCCCTCGCGATAGCATGCGAACGCCCACCCTTTCCCAATTTTTCCACCCGCCCCCCGCCCACCCTCAGAAACGTTTATTATCGTCCCCGTCGATGGCAGCACCATGCGTATCGAGGTCGACGGGTGGTTCGCCGGAATAACGTTCTCCGCGGCGCACTTCATACCCAGCCATGAAAAATGCGGCCGCCTCCACGGCCACGTCTACGCAATCCATGCAATCATCGAAGGCGACATCGGCGAGGACGGGATGGTCGTCGATTTCCTGAGCGTCAAGAAAATCCTCCGCCAGCTGGCCGAGGAGATGGACCACCGCGTTCTCGTGCCCACGGGCGGTCCGGCGGTCGAGGTCTCGGCAGACGACGAGAACCTCCAGGTCTGCGCGGGAGAAAAGCGGTACAGCTTCCCCAGAGACGACGTTGTTCTTCTGGACATCACGGTGCCTTCGGCGGAAGAGCTGGCAGCCTACTGCCTGAAGCGGTTCCTCAAGCTTGCCAAGCTCCCGAAGAGCGTCAAACGCGTTGAAATCGGTGTGGACGAAAGCAGGGGGCAGGGCGCGTGGGCCGTGAAAAAGCTGTAATCCTGATGTCCGGGGGATTGGATTCGACAGTTTCTGCGGCCGTCGCGAAATCCGAAGGCTTCGACATCTTCGCCCTCACGATAGATTACGGCCAGCGCCACAAACGCGAGCTGAAGAGCGCCAGGGCTGTCGGCAAGTCAATGGAGGTCAAGGAGCACATTGTCCTCAGAGTGGACATGACTAAGATTGGCGGGTCGGCGCTGACGGATAATAGGGTGAATGTTCCGAAATCGGGAGTGAAACCTGGCATTCCGGCGACCTACGTTCCAGCGCGTAATCTGGTGTTCCTCTCCCTCGCAGTCTCGTACGCGGAAAGGGTCGGCGCCTCCCGGGTGTACATCGGCGCTAATTCGGTCGACTACAGCGGCTATCCAGATTGCAGGCCGGAATTCATCAAGGCGTTCGGCAAAGCCGCGAATCTCGGCACGAAGGCAGGCGTGGAGGGTTCCGGGATGCAAATAGCGGCCCCGCTGCAGACGATGTCCAAGGGCGAGATAGTCAAGCTCGGAAAAGATTTGGGCGCGCCCATGCACCTGACATGGAGCTGCTACGAGGGCGGGAAGCTCGCCTGCGGAAAGTGCGATTCGTGCAGGCTGAGGCTCAAAGGATTCGCCGAGGCAAAGACTGCGGATTCTGTGAAATACGAATGATGTTTTTATGGACGGAAATGCCGCGAAGGCGGCCGCAGGCTAAACCTTATATGGCTCCGCGCCAATTCCCAGCCGGATATGGGATGCGCTCGCGCGCTTCATGTCGGATGGTGGTTTAGGTGAAGTCCATAGTGGATTCTGCGCTTGCCAGGGATAGAGCGGCCGTGCCCTCCGCGAGGGACTATTTGACGGCTCCGGCCATCGCCGGAAACGAGGACGCCGGGACGGACGGCGAGCTGGAGGCCATGCTTTCGCAGCTGCGGACCAAGATTAAGGTCGTGGGATGCGGCGGAGGCGGTTCGAACACGGTGGCGCGGCTCGTGGACATGGGCGTCCAAGGCGTTGATTTCATCGCGGCGAACACCGACGCCCAGCACCTGCACATGATCAACGTGCCGAAGAAGATACTTCTCGGAAAGAAGACCACCCGCGGCCTTGGCGCTGGAGCGCTGCCGAAGCTCGGCGAGCAGGCGGCTTTGGAGGCGGAGGATTCCATCAAGAACGCGATGGAGAGCACTGACCTGGCATTCGTGACATGCGGGCTCGGCGGCGGGACCGGCACTGGCTCGGCCGCTTTCGTCTGCGACATCGCGCGCTCCTGCGGGGCGCTCACGGTCGCGGTTGCGACTCTGCCGTTCAAAGGCGAGGGGAAGATGCGCATGGAGAATGCCATATGGGGGATGGAGAAGCTCAGGAAGAGCGCCGACACGGTCATCCTGGTACCGAACAACAGGCTGCTCGAATTGGTTCCGAGGCTCCCTCTCAACGCCGCCTTCAAGGTGGCGGACGAGGTTCTCGCGACCTCGATTCGCAGCATGAGCGAGATTCTCACAAAGCCCGGGCTCATCAACCTGGACTTCAACGACCTGCGCACGATAATGAAGAACGGCGGCTTCGCCGTAATCGGCCTCGGCAGCTCCGACGGGCCGGCAGACGTAAGGGCGAAGGAGGCGACCGAGCACGCGCTCACGTCTCCTCTGCTGGATGTCGACATCTCCGGCGCGAAGGGCGTCGTCGTGAACGTCACAGGCGGACCTGACATGACCATCGAGCAGGCTCAGGAGGCCGTGGCGCTTGTACAGAGCAGAATCGGCCCCCAGGCGAGGATAATCTGGGGAACCGTCGTCGACCAGACCATCGAGCGCCGCATCCAGGTGATGATTGTCGCCACGGGCGTCAATGAAACTTTCATGATGCACGAATCAGGCCTTCATCAGGAGTCCCACGTCCCTGCAGTGAGATGAGGCCTGGAGCGCCGCGATGGCGCCTACCCAAACCTTAAATAATATAAGGTATGTTAAGGTGAATGGGATGCCTCAGTTTGTATCGTCTGAGCGTCATCCCGAACCGTAAGGTGATTGAATGAGTTCGATTGTCAAGGAAGTGTTGTCGCGATCTCTCCACGAGACCGCCCCAGCGCAGATGGTCAGGCAGCCAGGCAACGTCAACTCCGACGACGAGGAGCTTGAGCGCGTTCTAGCTGGCTTGAAGACCAACATCAAGATTGTCGGCTGCGGCGGCGGAGGGTGCAACACCATCGACCGGCTCGTAGGAGCTGGTATCATGGGCGCCGAGCTGTACGCATGCAACACCGATGCCCAGCACCTTCTCAAGATTCACTCCCCGCACAAGCTGCTGCTTGGCCGAAGGTCGACGCGTGGCCTGGGCGCCGGAGCGCTGCCCCAGGTCGGGGAGCAGGCCGCGAGGGAAGCCGAAGAGGAAATCAAGGCGCTAACGCAGGGCGCCGACATAGTTTTCGTGACATGCGGTCTCGGCGGAGGGACTGGCACAGGCTCGGCACCGGTCGTCGCGCAGATGGCCAAGGAGTCGGGCGCTTTGACAATCGCGATATGCACCTCGCCATTCAAGGCGGAGGGCTCGGTCCGCATGGAGAACGCCCAGTACGGACTGGAGCGGCTCAGGGCGGTCGCCGACACGGTCATAGTCATCCCGAACGACAAGCTTTTGGAGATAGCCCCGAGGCTGTCAATCGAGAGCGCGTTCAAGCTCGCAGACGAAGTCCTCGTCAGGTCGATAAAGGGCCTCACCGAGGTCATCACCAAGCCAGGACTGGTCAACCTCGACTTCAACGACCTGAAGACCATAATGAAGGGCGGCGGCGTCGCCATCATCGGCCTGGGCGAGGGCGAGAACGAGAACCGCGCCGAGGACGCGGTCAACGAGGCCATCAACTCTCCGCTCATCGAGGTAGACATCAGCGGCGCGACTGGTGCTCTCATCAACGTCCACGGCGGACCGGACATGTCCGTATCAGAGGCCGAGAAAGCCGCGGAGCTAATCCAGACTAGGATAAGCCCTAACGCCCGCATCATATGGGGCGCTGCGGTCGAGCCAGAGCTGGAAGGCAAGATGAAGGTCATGGTCGTGATCACGGGCGTCAAGTCGAAGCAGATATTCGGAAAGGAAGACGCGCGAAAGGGCAAGGACATGGGAATGGATCTTATACACTGAAGGCTGTTGATATTCATGGACATCGTCAACGATTCGCTGGAACTGCAAAAGAAAATCGAGAACAGGGTGAAGCACCTGGGCAAGGGCGAGTACGGGCGAGTCCTGAAGATGGCCCGCAAGCCCACTAATGACGAGTACGTCAAGGTCCTCCAGATAACCAGCATCGGACTGATTCTCATCGGCGCGCTGGGCTTCACGGTCTACCTCATGTTCACGCAGGTGCCCGGATGGCTGACAAAGATTTTCGGATGATTTGAATGACACAAGACGAGATATCCCTGCTGGATGGAATCCAGGAAAAGAAAGAAACGCCCAAGCCAGTCGTTCCGCTTGCCCCGGCGGCAGCAGTGCCGCCGCAGGACGTCGCCGCCGATGGGCCGAAGCCCGAACCGGCGCTGTGGGGGCCGAAGCTGTCGTGCCTGGAGACTGAGCGCTCCATCACAACCGGCATCACGACCAGCTACGACGTCGTGCTCGAGAACCGCGGGAACAGGAAGGACGACATCAGGCTCAGCCTCAACATCATCTACACGCCCGAGGGCGGGGCCGCTGAGTGGGAGATAGAGATTGCCGACGGCGAGACGAAGGGCTCGTGGCAGGTCACCCATACGAAGCAGATGTCGCGCGACTACGGACTCGAGGTTGGCAAGAGCCGCAAGCTCTCGGTCAACGTGACAGCTCCGCGCGGAGCCAGCTATGCCGACACCGTGCGCCTGGTCATGACCGCGGCGTCCGTGTCGGACCCGTTGCATTCCGACACGTTGACGCTCAAGACGACCGCCAAACAGTCAATATTGTTCGTCAAGACGCAGATTGGCCAGGAGCGCACGGTCGCAGAATCGCTCTGCACCCGCGGCCTGCCAGTCGGCGTTCTCACCATCATGAACCCCCACAACCTGAGGGGATATCTGATAATCGAGGCGATGAACACTGACCGCCTGGTCGAAGCCATCAAGAGCGTCCGCAAGGCCCATGGCTTGGTCAAGGGAGAGGCATCGCTGGCGGACATCGCAACATATCTTGCGCCGAAGCCGGTCATCACCGGAATCGTCGAAGGCGACATAATTGAGCTCATCTCCGGTCCATTCAAGGGGGAGAAGGCCAGGGTGCGCAAGATTGACGAGACCAAGGAGGAGATTACGGTCGAACTGTTCGAGGCGCTGGTCCCGATGCCGGTGACGGTCCGCGGGGACAGCGTGAGGCTGTTGGAGAAGGATAAGTGATACCATGGCGGAAACTCTGGAATTGCTGGTAGACGGGGGGAAGGCGACGGCGGGACCACCGATCGGTCCGGCGCTCGGCCCTCTCGGAGTGAACGTAGTGCTGATTGTGAAAGAGATAAACGAGAAGACGAAGGCGTTCGACGGAATGAAAGTCCCAGTCAAGCTCGTCAT